>Ga0194126_10009286_pt1 | contig 13157 bp, 7 predicted proteins | sample TA2KigC150mmetaG_FD_148641 | JGI IMG/M metagenome (GOLD analysis project Ga0194126, IMG submission 148641) | Freshwater microbial communities from Lake Tanganyika, Tanzania - TA2015035 Kigoma Deep Cast 150m | ecosystem: Environmental > Aquatic > Freshwater > Lake | place: Tanzania: Lake...
GCTGCGGCGTTGCTCGTCGGTCACAGCCCCAAAACGGGGATGCTCCCTCCTCGCGCCTTGCATCCGGCCAGGCGGCGCTCCCGCCAAAACCGGAAGTTATTTTTGCACAGACCCTTAGACTTGGAACTTCGCCGGCAGACTCGATCCCTGGCACGTGTGCCGACGCCTCGCGTGGCAGTTCTTCAAAGTCCTTGGGAAGTCCGGTCGAGCCGGGCTCAGGATTGGCCGGTGGACCGATGCTGTAGCCGGCGCCATTCCTCATCACTCTACCACGCCGCGACGGAGCCGTCCTTGTGAAACACCCGCGCCATGGGCCGTGTCCCGCCAAACGGATACTTCTTGAACGCGCTCTCAGAGAGATCGAAGCCCAGACCTGGCTTGTCGGGCAAAGGAAACTTTCCGTTCACCATGCGCATCGCCGGGAAACCCAGCCATTCCGCCCAGACTTTCTCCTTCGGCCCCGGTTCGATTCCGCTGCAGATTTCCTGGACGAGAAAATTCGGCATGGCCGCGTCCACGTGCAAGGTGGCCAGTCCGCCGATCGGCCCTTCACAAGCGTGTGGCGCGAGCGTGATGCCGGACGGTTCGGCCATGGCCGCGACTTTCCACAGCGCCGTGATGCCGCCGACGTGATTGATGTCCGTCTGTAAGATGTCCACCACGCCCAACTCGATCAGCTCGCGGCAAGAGTAAGAGGCAATTAACCGCTCTCCGGTGGCGATCGGTGTTGTGGAACGCCGCGCGATCCGCGCCATGGCCTTCACGTTTTCCGGCGGGCAAGGTTCTTCGACGAAAAGGAGATTCAACGGCTCGACTTCCTTCACCAGAATTGTCGCCACGCTCGGACTGGTCTTGGCGTGGAAATCCACGCCGATGTCGATCTCCGGTCCGATGCCTTCGCGCAGCAATTCGAGCGCGCCCACGGCTCGCTTGATGGCCGCGTGCGTTTCGATCCACTCGTAATATCCGGGGATTCCCGTTTTGATGCAGGTAATCCCGTGTTGGCGCAAGGTCTCCCGAAGACGCGCCAGTTCTTCGCGGGTTCGACCCGAAGCGTGGTAATAACCGCGCACACCCTGGGGATCGAACGGGCCGCCGAGGAGCTTGTAAACCGGCAAGCCCAGCGCTTTGCCCCGAATATCCCAAAGCGCCTGATCGATCCCGGAAATCGCCGAGCCGATCACGGGACCGGCGCGGTAGAAACTGTGAACGTACATCGATTGCCAGTGGTGCTCGACCTGCATCGGATCGCTCCCGAGGATGAATTCCTTGAAGTCATCCACGCACGCCATGACCGCGCCGGCCTTGCCTTCAAGCGTGGCTTCGCCCCAGCCCACGACTCCGGAATTGGTTTCGAGCTTTACGAACACGTAAGGCCGATCCGATTCCGGCGTGAGCGAGACGCCGAAGACTTTCATGTTGGTGACTCTGATCTTCGATCCGACCTCCCGAAAGGCCTCGGCGCCCAGAGGACTTCGCAAGGCCGCGGGTGCCCCTTGGCTCGCGTCCGCGGCTCGGGCCCGTCGCCCACCAAGCGCGCCGGCTGCGCCTGCGGCACTCAATGCTGCGAAAAAGTCTCGTCTTCTCATTCCCGGAGTTTATCGAGGACCGTTTCGTTGACGGTGATGCCCAGCCCGGATCCCGCCGGCAGCGCGGCAAATCCATCTACGATTTGTGTGTCCCACCCGCCCAGCAATTCGGCGCGCATCTTCTGATCCGCCTCCGCGACTGCGAAGGGCACTTGTTGGATGAAAAAATTCGGCAGGCTGGCCGCGAGGTGCAGGCCCGCAGCCACGCCGATCTGTCCGCCATCGTGATACGGCGCGACCGCTACGTAGTAGGCCTCCGCAAACGCAGCCATCTTTCGGATTTGGCTCAGGCCATTCGCGGCCAGGCTGGGGCGCAGCACGTCGATCACTTCCTCCCGCAACAGATCCTGGAAATCCGCCGCGAGATGGATGTGGCGGCCCAGTCCGATCGGAGTGACGCTTTCACTCGAAATCTTCCGCAGCGCGCTTAGATTCGAAATCCGGCAAGGTTCGTCGAACCAGAGCAGATGAAATCGTTCCAGCGCTGCCGCCAGGCTGGAGGCATCGCCTGGCGAAAGCGAGCCCGCGGCATCGAGCGCGAAATCGACTTCCTCTCCGCCAGCCTCGCGCAGTTTCTCGAGACGCCGGCGCACGGCTTGCGCATAAGCCTGGCCTTGGTTCGCCGCCGACGGCGCAGGAAGCGGAACGAGAAAAGCGCGGAACCCGGCTTTCCGCGCGCGTTGCATGGAATCGAGCAAGTCTTCGTTTGAATTGCCCGCCAACGCCGTCAGAACTCGCACCTTGTGTCGCGTGGGTCCACCAAGGACATGATGGATAGGCGCGCCGGTGGATTTGCCGAGGATATCCAGGAGCGCGATGTTCACGGCGGCCTGAATGCCGGACAGTGCCGCGAGGCGTTGGCGCGCGATTTCGTATGCGGTTGCCGCAAGGCCCAAAAGGATTCCCTTCGCCTGGCTCAGATCTTCCGACGAAACCACACTGGTCTCTCCAAAACCGGAAAGGCCCGAACGTGTCCGCACTCTGATCACGGTGTAGCGGCGGCGCGACCCCGGTTCGCGCAGCCGGAATGCGTCCAGCGCGACGATTTCGAGAGACCTCGAATCGGACGGCTTGGCGGAATCGGCTATCTGCGCCTGAACCACAGCCGCGAGCCGAATCCTCCGCCGGTGGATGAAGCGGGATGTGGATCGCGATGTGGGCGCAGTGGACATAAGTCGTGCTTCAGGAGAACCAGGCGACGATACAATCGGCCGACCAAAGGTTGCAAACTGAAATCCCTACAGCTTGCCAAGTCCTGCCACCCCGACACTCCGTTACTCCGACACTCCCAACCCACTGGGGTCCCGAACGCCCCGTCCATAGGCGTAATCGACCCTGGTTCTTTGCCAAACTCGCTCAGTCTTTGCATCGCCAGACCGGCTGAAGCCGGCTGAAGCCGGGACTACATACCTCCGCGCCGCCATCCTCTCCCCATGAACCGTCTGTTCGGACCGTGGCCTTTACTGTGCAGACCGTGGGATTGACGACAGATCGACCGGAGAACTGTAGCGCAGATTTTCAATCTGCTGTATCGCCGATTTCCAATCGGCAGGGCGCCGGCAAATCCCAGCGTGCTCGGACTGGGAGACGCCCCGCAGAATACAATTCTGCGATACGGCAGAGTGCCACTCTGCGCTACGAGCTTTGTCGTCCATCCTGCGGACCAAGCAGTCGGCCGCCTCAGCGCCGAACTCCAGAGCGGGGCGGGAAGCAGCCTGAAGGCTGCGGTCCGTGCAGCTTGCGGCTCTTCGGTTACGGCTTCGCCGCCCTGCGAAGTTGAATCGGTATGACTTGGCTCTGTTCCGAACGCGGGATTTTCAATTCTTGTTTGCCGACTTTCAATCGCACTGCGCCTGAATTCGGTTCGAAATCGGTGCGGCGAACGAGGACTCGGCTTCCCAGGCGCAAGCCGGAGACAATTGGGGCCGGCTGTTTCGGCACTTCAAAAGTCACGGGTTGCCCGCGATCCAGGAATTCCCGATAGGCCAGCGAGGCGGCATACACTTCATGAACGAGCCGCGTCTCTTCGGCCAACTCCTCCTGCAGGCACCAGACGAAGAACCCGTCGTGGCCGCGCAAAAGCAGGTGCCAGAGCAACTCCTGGTATTGCTCCGGACTGAAGGGCCTCACGCCGGGATCCGCATTCGGAGGCGGCGCCGTGGTGTTGCGGTGCACGAAGGTCACGATGGGGGTGGAGCGCGGCGTGGACTGGCCGGCGTTCGAGCCGACCAGGAGGAGGTTGTAGAACCAGCGGTAATCCGAGTTCGCAAAGTCGTACCAGTGATAGATCGGATACCACGTGTACACAACCGGCATCGCCAGAGAGTAGCGACACGGACCGAATTCATGCGCCCACTCGCGATAGCGCGCCCGCTGATCCTCCACGAATGGCGCCCCCTCCGGCAGACGTTCGTAATAATCGTACCAGTGCCGGCGTCCGTTGTGCGGATAGACGCCGTAGTTTCCGACCAGAGCTTTCGGAAAACGGGACCGGACCGGCTGGGCAAAAACCCGGCGCTGCAAATCGCTGCGGACTTCCCGCAACTGGCGTTGAAACGCGCGAAAGTCGTCGAGGTCTTTGATTCGTGCGCGGCACCTCTGGCATTTCCGCGAATTCGCCCAGGCGTCGTTCCATTCAATCGGCCCGTCAATTTCCCAGTCGGCAAAGACAAAATCGATTCGGGCCCTGGCTTTCGCGTAAGCCTTCAGGAAAAATTCGACGCGCTCGCGAATCACCGGCACGCGTCCGACCAGGGCGAATGGGCATCCCATCCTCCGCCCTGGATCGAATGAGAGATCCGCGAAGGGCTGGCCTTCGCCGTCGATGTGCAGGGTAGCAGGATCGCCATTGAAGAATCCGTCCAGACACGCCGTCGCGTCCACGGCCACGGGCAGCCCGACGCGCCGGGCAAACTTCGCGCTGCGCAATCCCTCGGCCAGTGTTTGGGCCCGGTCGTTCGGATTCCACGCCACGGTATAGCCGATGCCGCGCACGGCCAATTCGGAGAGCGCCTTTTCGGCCAACTCGTCGCTTGAACCACGCAGCGCATTGGAGATCGGCAGAACAAATAAGGGAAGCCGGGTGCCGCGCGGGAGTTCCAAAGGACGGGTGTTCTCCAGAACGGCTCGCAGCGGGGCTGGCACTGAGGATTCGGGTCCAGCCCCGGACATCTCCACGGAGAGACCGGCAGTTGCGCCAATCAGAAGGAGGATCAAGAAGGTAGGGCGAGTCCGTCCCGGCGAGCCGTTCGACAGGCTTGGAGCACGTCCAGCTCGGCTCGCTGGGGACAGGATCGAGACTGAAGATTGGGTTCGGATTACTCCCTCTCTTCCCTGCCCAGGGAGAGGAGGGCCGTCTTTATTGGTTGCCTCTCTCCTCAGTCCTTCCCATGAACCAACCCACCCCTTACCCCTCCCAGGAGGGGAACTTGATTTTGACGCGACAAACGGGGCTCCCCTCTCGGGAGGGGCTGGGGGTGGGTTCATGGTCCATGTGCATGGCGCCGTGGCCAAGGAAGCTTCCCATGAACCAGACGGTTGGGCGAGCCTGTCCCCAGCGAGCCGAGTCGGATGTATTCCACGCACGTCGAGCGGCTCGCTGGGACGGACTCGCCCTACCGGGTTCATGGGCCGACTGCCTGGTTCTGAAGCCGTGGAGACTTCCCAGGAACCGACACTCCACCGCGAGGTTTTGGAGTGCGCCAGTCCCCTCTGCTCCTTACACGCAATTCTTCCGTTTAGAATCCCAACGGGATCATGGGGCGCGGGCCGGTCTCTGTCCCTTCTGCATTTCATCGCCCCGCCGAAGCCACCTTATCGGAAGATGCCATCCTTCGCGTGATGAACTGGCGCACGAGTGGAATCTTCGTCTTTGTCATCAGCGCCACGGCGAGCTTCATGTCCTGGGCGACGACCGGCTCCGTGGCGTACCAATACATCAGCGGCAAGTTATGATCCTGCGAGTCCTCGGCGTGAGCGAGCAGCCCTTCCAGCACTTCCAGGCGCTGGTTCACCGGCGTCCGCTGCAGCGCGGCGGCGACGTAGAGCCGGACGAACGGTGAAGGATCGCTTTTCGCCAAACGAGCCAGTTCCTTGAGGAGTGCCGCGGAAGGATTCCTGTCCTCCATCATAAGTTGAATCGCCCAGGCCCGGATGTATTCGTTCGCGTGATCGAGTTGGGCCAGTGCGATTTTCTCGGTCAATCCCCCCGTGACGTGCAGCGCCCAAAGCGCCCGAAGCCTGCGCGTCACATCCGGGTTCTCGCTGAGAATCATGAGTAGCGCCTCGTGAACTTTTGGATTCGGGCCACGCTCCTGCAAGAGGCGGCGCGCATGCCGGACGTACCAATCATTCGGGTGCAATTGAAGCTGGACCAGTTCGTCGTCGCTCTTCTTCTGCAAATCCACCGGCGTCCATTTGGTGTCCCCATAAACGATCTTGAAAATGCGGCCATTCGAGCGGTCGTGGCCCTCGACGTTGTTGTGGTGGCACTGGTTCTTGTCGTACCAATCGATGACATAAACTGAGCCGTTCTGATCGTAGAGTAGATTCATCGTCTGCGACCAGGTGTCGTTGAAGTTGGCAAAATCCGCGCCGTGTTTGCCCACGAAGCCCGAACCGCGGCGTTCGGGAATGTCCATGTTAATCCGCTGGCCGTGGATGTTGTTCATGAAAAGTTTTCCCCGGTAATCCGCCGGGAAACTGTCCCCCAGATAAACCATCAATCCGGCGTGCGCGTGGCCGCCGCCCGCCGAATCGGAGCGCGCATTGGCCGCGTGCGGACCTTTGCTGCCGGCCCAGTGAACGTGATCGCCGATGGTTTTGATGTCGTCGTAGAAAAAGGGATAGGTCGGCTTCCGTGAATTGGGATTTCGCGCGCGTTCATTGCGGCGAATCTCCTCCAGGCTGATCGCGTAGTGTTCGCCCCCCTGGCGCTGATAGCGTCCGCCCTGGATCATGTGCCAGAGGTGCGGGATCACGCAGGCTTCGATGAAACACTGGCCGTAGTCGTCGAAATCCACGCCCCATTGATTGCTCGCCCCTTCGGCAAAGACCTCGAACCGATGCTTGGTTGGATGATACCGCCACACTGCGGCATCGACCCATTGCCGCTCGCTCGCCGGCGCGCCGGGTTTGCCGACGTTCGACGGGCAGAAAACGCCGTGGCACCCGTACAGCCAGCCATCCGGCCCCCAGGTGAACGTGTTCAGCGTCTCGTGCGTGTCCGCCCGGAAATCCCAGCCGTCGAGCAGAATCTCCGGCGGGCCGTCGGGTTTGTCGTCGCCGTCTTTGTCCGGGATAAACATCAAGTACGGCGCGGCGCCCACCCAGACGCCGCCAAAGCCGACTTCCAATCCGCTCACCAGGTTTAGCCCTTCCATGAAGACGGTGCGTTTGTTGAATCGGCCGTCGCCGTCCGTGTCCTCGAAAATCAGAATGCGATCCTTGCCCTGGCCCTCCGGCGCGCGGCGCGGATACGTGTAAGCTTCCGCGACCCAGAGCCGCGCGCGGTCGTCGATGGCAAAAGCGATGGGCTGCTTCACGTCCGGTTCGCCCGCGAAAAGTCTGGCGGAAAACCCGGGCGGCAGCGTGATGGCTTTGGCGGCTTCTTCCGGCGAAAGCCCGGCATATTTGACGACGTCGGCCGGAGGAACTTCCGCTTGTCTGGCCAGTTCGGCGGCGGTGATCTCATTCGGCAAGGCCGGCCTGGCGGCGAAGAATTTGAAGTCGTCAAAGTTAATGTGGCCCCACGCGCCAATCTGGTGATCGATTACCCGAACGAAGATTTCTTTCCCCAGGTGCGGCTGCAAATCCACGACCGCGGGCCGCATGTTCTCCGCGTCGAAGCCGGATACTTTGAAGAACGCTTGCTTCGTATCCGCGCGGACCAATTCGACCCGATTCAACTCCGTTGAGCCGCCGCCGATCAAGAAACTGGCGAACGGATGCGTGACCTTGAACGGCACGGAGGTGAGCGTCCCGGTCGGATCGTCACCGGCGATTTCGTACGTGCCGATCCAGTATTCGCCCGCGTGATTGCTCTTCATGTCATCGCGCCGCCTGGCCACGGTGTCGCCCTTAATTGGCTGCCTGCCAAACGCGCTGCCCTCAACCTTCCAGTCCTTGAGCGTGCCGTCCTCAAGGTCGAGATTGAGCGGACGGTCGTCGGCGCCGGTCGGTTTGATTCCAGCGGGAGCAGGGGCCGCGAACGCTTGGGTGCACAGCGTCAAAGACAGGGCAAGAGAGAGAAAGGTGGATGGGGGAAAAGTTGTTTCGCTCATACGCTTGGTTCGATGCTTCAAGATGTTGTTCTTAAGACCGTCATCCCGATTCCTAACCACGGATCCCTCGGATAAACACGGATACCATTCCAGAAAAACCATTTCTGATCCGTGTCCTCCGCGAAATCCGTGGTCGGTACCCGCGACGCGTATTCATGGCGGCATCATACTGAGCCATTGGCTGGGCCAAAACAGTTTTTCGATGGAACGCTGTCGATTCTCCAGCCGAGTTTTCTCCTGGAGCCATTTTGCCGGTTGAAGTCATCTCGTCCGCCGCCTAAATTGTCGCGATGAAACCGGAGTACACAGCCGTGATTTTCAAGGATGGCGGCTGGTATGTCGGCTGGTGTCCAGAAATTAAGGGAGCCAATGGCCAGGGCAAGACGCGAAAGGAATGCTTGGAGGATTTGAGGGCTTCGGTGGAAACGATTTGCCGGGAACTTCATATTCTGCCTCCGCGTGACAAGGCTTAAGCCCTGGACTTTTTTGAATCTGGCCAATGCGATCAAAGCGGTGCGCCTCCTTCCTGGTCAAGCATGAACGGACGGCAAACGCACACAAGTCCGCGCATTGAATCATGCTCGTCAGCTTGCTATCCACGAACAACGGCGACGGGCAGATAGCGCGCGGTTGGTTCTTGATCTGATCAAGGGCGCCGCGAACGTAGTGACCGTGGTTGAGTGCATAATCGTTCGGCAGATGCGAGCGAGGCTTGGCGAGACGCTTAGCCGCGGCGGCGAACGGATCGTCAGCTCCGTCACAGACACTGTTTTCATGTTCTCGTGCCTTCCTGTTCGTCTATCCAGTTTTTCACGACACCATTCGTTGCTGGCTTTCCAATAGAATACCTAGCGCGCATCCACTGCGTAGCCTTGCTCGCGCATGTGCTGGAGTTTGTAGGTCAGCGCGCGGCGGCTGATGCCGAGGACCTTGGCGGCCTCCGTGCGGTTGAAGTGGGTTTCCCGCAAGACCTGCAAAATGGCCTGGCGTTCGATGTCTTCCAGCCGGCTGGCCGGCGTCGTTTCAGGGGGCTTTTCGCTCTGGGTGGCCTGGCGAATGCGGCCGGGCAAATGTTCGGGCAGGATCAATTCCCCGTGCGAGAGAAGCGTGGCGCGTTCCATCGCGTTGCGGAGCTCGCGCACGTTGCCCGGCCATTGATAGCTTTCCAGGATGGCGATCACTGCGGCCGAGAAGCGCGCTTTGCGTTTGGAGAATTGTTCGACGAAAAATCCGGCCAGAGGCACGATGTCTTCGGTCCGTTCCCGCAGCGGTGGAACGGAAATCTCCATGACGTTCAGCCGATAGTACAAATCCTCCCGGAAACTTCCCTTCTTCACGACCTCTTCGAGATTGCGATTGGTCGCGGCGAGGAGTCGCGCGTTGGTTTGCCGTTCCTTGTTCGAGCCGAGGCGCTGGAAGCTGCCATCCTGCGTCACGCGCAAGAGTTTGGCCTGAAGCGGCGGCGACATCTCGGTGATTTCATCCAGAAAAATGGTGCCGCCGTTGGCCTCCTCGAAACGGCCCACTCTCGGATTGGTGGCGCCTGTGAACGCGCCTTTCTCGTGGCCGAACAACTCGCTTTCCAACAGCGTCTCGGGAATGGCGGCGCAATTCACGATGACCAGCGGTCCGGCCGCGCGGCCGCTCCACTGGTGGATCACGCCGGCCACGATCTCCTTGCCCACGCCGCTCTCGCCGGTGATCAGGATCCGGCTGTCCGAGGGCGCGACCAGCGAGACGTCCCGAAAGACGTTTTCCATGAGCGGGCTCTTGGCCACGACATAAGGCGGGAGCGGCTTGTCTTGCCCGTACGCGGGTGCTGTTTGCTCCTGGATTCCGATGGCCTTGCGCACGGCGGACAGCAATTCATCCAGGTCAATCGGTTTTTCCAGATAATTCACCGCGCCGTCGCGCATTGCACCCACCGCGTCGCGAATGTCGGGAAACGCCGTGATGAGCAAGACCGGGAGCACGGAGTGCTGGCGCCGCGCCTCCCGCAATGTTGCCAGGCCGGTCATTCCGGGCATCCGCACGTCGGAGATCATCATTTGAATGCCTTCGCCCTTCAGAATTTCCAGCGCTTGTTCTCCGGAAGAGGCGATGACCGTTTCAAAGCCCTGGCGCCTCAGGAACGAGTCCAACAAGCTCCGCTGGCCCGCGTCGTCATCGACGATCAGAATCTTCGGCGGTTTCGGGGAAGGCGAGTGAGCTTTCGTCGGCATGGGGCGCAGCGGCTTCGCGTTTTGCTGGAGAATTTACCCGTGCGTCCAAAAGCCGCAATGAAAGTCGTCAGGGCATTACATGAGTTAACCAGGCAACGCAGGTAATGCGGCTCTTGCGCACGAGGGGGATTTACGCCTTCGCGGCCAGTTGCATGCGGCTGATGCTGAAAACCGCTCCCTGGCTGTCGTTCGACAGGCACTCGATTTCCCAGCCGTGCGCCAGGACGATCTGTTGCACCACCGCCAGACCTAGCCCGGTCCCCTTTTGATGCGTCGTGAAGTAGGGTTTGAATATTTCCTTGCGCTGTTCCGGGGGGACGCCTGGACCGTTGTCGCGCACTTCCAGGCAAGCCTCGGAGGGGCTGGTTTTCTTGGCCACGATCTGAATTTCCCCGTTCTTGTCCACAGCCTGGACTGCGTTGAGCAGCAGATTGAAAAGGACCTGCCGGAGGAATTGCTCGTCCGCTTCCACGGTCAGATGCTCCTCCGTCCGGCTCAACCGAATCGATTTGTCCTCCAGATCGCTCTGCAAAGCGCGCGCCACGTCCGCCACGACGGCGTTCAGGACCACGTGCGCTCGGCGAATGTCGCGCGGCCTGGAGTAATTGATGAATTCGTTCAGTTGCGCGGTCACCCGATCGACCTCGTCCGTGATCTCGGAGGTTTTCTTCCGGATTTCCTGCGACGTGCTGGCATCCCGGGAAATCATCTGCGCCACGCCGCGGATGATGTTGAGCGGATTGCGGGTTTCGTGCGCCAGACCGGCCGCGGCGACGTTCATTTGCCTCAGATGCGAGTTCAACTCGCTGGCGCGCAGAAGCCGCATTTGCAAATCGGAAGATTTCTGCGTGTTGCGCCAGGCGAAGGCAAGTCCCGCGACCGAGACACCCGCGAACAGTCCAATGACGAGCCGCAGCCAGAGATCCTGGATGCACGCTTGCCGGAACGACTCCGTGGACATCGCGATGACGACGTCGTGAAGTCCGCGCGACATGCGTTCCTCTTCGCTGATGACGAAAGGCGGAGGTCCTCTGCGCCGGCGGCCATCGCCCTGCCCAGGGTCGGGAGAACGATCGTTTTGAATCCGGATTGAAGAACTGCCAGGCTGGCTTCCGGCAAGACTGGCTGTCGAAGCATTACTGACGTCGCCAGTCGCGTTCGTCAGGTTGCCCGTCGAGGCGTTCGCGGGGCGAACGGCCGAGGAATTCGTTCCGCCATCACCGGATCGAGTCCAGTCCCGCGGCGAGCCGAATCTGGGGGGCGCTGATGGCACGACGATCGCCGGGCGATTCGTTTCTCCGGCCGACGCGTTGTTTGCGTCCAGATCGACGCGCCGGACCACGGTCAGGGTTCGAGCGCCCCAGTATTCGCCCGGGAGCAACCCGTCGATGGAATCGAGATCAACCGGCGCGCCCGCGGCGACGACCTGTTCTCCGGCGGCATTCAAGAGGGCAATCGAACTTAGCTCGCCATCAGTCACGAGGCCTTTGAGCGCCGTTTCCAACCGTTCCTTTGCGACCAGGCGGCCCGACTTCATGTCCCACGCGATCGACTGGATGACTTTGCCCAGCGTTTTGGCCGTAGCCACCGGGCGGTTCAGCAAGGCCGTGCGCTTGGATTCCTTGACTCGCTGATGCTCCAGGGTCTGCCAGCCGATCACGATTCCCCAGACCGCGGCGAGCAGCGCATAAATGAGGGAGGTCCGGCTGATCATAACTTGAGTTTAACTGATCTTTTCAGGCAAAGGAAGCTTTGCGTTCGGCGCGGACGCGTTCCACCGCGTCCCTGATCTCACCCGGAAGACGTTCGGCCAATCGAAAGCGGAGGACGGGAATACCCGAGACCTCAGACGTCCCATCGTCACCTTCCGGTAGCCGTCTGCTTCAAGGTTCAGTTTGGGACGCGGTGGAACGCATCCCCACCCACGCTAAACCCTGTGAAGGCCTACCTTCGCTTCGAATTCGGCTTCGGTTTGGCCGGCTCCGGCGGCGGCAGGCCAATCGTGGACGGATCTTTGACCGGCACGCCGTCCAGGAACTTATCCAGTTCTTGCTCCGAAAAGGATTTCGGGACCATTTCCTGATCGCCTCTTTCCTTCTGCGTCATTTGCGCAAGTTCGACCGGATCGCGGACGATGTGCGGCGTCAGGAAAATCAACAGCTCGGTCTTGACGTTGTCCGTGATCTTTCGTTTGAAGGCCGCGCCCAACAGCGGGATGTCGCCCAGAATCGGAATCTTGCTGTCCGATTGAAGCTTCTGATTTTTCATCATGCCGCCGATGACCACCGGCTGGCCGTCGGGAACCACGACGACGGTGTCCGCCGAGCGCGAATTGATGACCGGCGCGCTGACGCCGTTCCCGGTCGCAACCCACTGCGCCCGGTCCGCCAGTTCCGAGGTCTGTGGCGAGACGATCATTTCCACCAGCCCGTCCGACGTGATGAACGGCGTCACCTGGAGAATGATCCCGACATTGGCGTAGGAAACACTGCTGCTCTGGGTCCCCAGCGCGCTGATTTGCGTGCCGGTGATCAATGGAACTTGTTGGCCGATGCTGATGGTCGCTTGCTGGTTGTTGCGGGCGAGAATGGACGGCCGCGAAAGGATTTCTGTTTTTCCGGCTTGAGCAATGGCGCGCAAGGTCGCCTGGAAATCATTGCCGAGAACAGTATAGAGGCCGGCTCCCGGCGCCAGCGCGCTGGGCGCCTGAGACAAAAGCCCGCTCCCGAACACCTGATTGACGATGCCCGTGCTGCTGGAGCCTCCGCCTCCGAACTTTTTGACCAACGATCCTTCCACGCCGATATCGGATCCTTTCGTGTAGGACACTTCCATAAAAACGACCTTGATGAGGACCTGCGGTTTGGGGCGGTCCAGGTTGGAAATGACCATGCTGATGTACTTCGCCGTATCCTCGTCGGTTCGGACGACCAGTTTCCTGGATTCGGGGTCGGAGGAAAACATTGCGGAACCGATCTGGCCGCCGGCGGGATACTGAGGAAGCGTGCCACGCCCGAGGGCGCCGCCGCCGCCAAACCCGCCGCCGCCGCCGAAGCCGCCACCCC
>Ga0194126_10009289_pt1 | contig 13154 bp, 14 predicted proteins | sample TA2KigC150mmetaG_FD_148641 | JGI IMG/M metagenome (GOLD analysis project Ga0194126, IMG submission 148641) | Freshwater microbial communities from Lake Tanganyika, Tanzania - TA2015035 Kigoma Deep Cast 150m | ecosystem: Environmental > Aquatic > Freshwater > Lake | place: Tanzania: Lake...
ACCGCGCTGACCGACGTGTCGGAAACCGTCCCGAGCACATACGGCCGGTAGGGTACGCGGGCGCTGTCCGGCGGGTCGGTTATCCACAAGCCTTCAGGTACCGGCCGCGTCGCGGAACGCGGCGAGCGGGCCTTGGGCTGCTCGCCGCCGCCGCATCCGGCAAGAACGGCCACAACCAAACACAGAAGGGACAAGACAGTGATTCTGGTCATTAGCATCTCCTGGATGTTTGTGGGCAGGATAACACCGTAGCGGGCGAAGTCAACAGCGAACCCGACCCCCAGGCCGAGATTGGCTTGACACCGGCGCAATCGGGCCTATGATATTGACGACACACAACGTTCTTGAACCGCTCCCGATTCAGATTCGGCCCCCGCCTGCTTCAGTTCTACTTCGTCCTCGGATTGCTTGGGCTGGCCGGGGTCTGGGTCTTCTACTCCCAGTACCTGCTCATCCGGCTGTCGCGATTGTGGCAGAGCTACGCCACGACCCTCTCGAGTCAACTGGAAATGGATACCCAGCTTCGCTCGCGGATGTACGCCAAGTTCATGAGCCGCGCGACCGAGCCTTCCGAGGGTGGCTCGCCCGAACTGGACATCATCTTCGAGGAGGTCATCAAGAAGCTCGACTTCCCGGTCATCATCACCGACGCCCGGAATCGGCCGACGTCCTGGCGCAACCTGGCAGTTGAACGCCCGGACTCAGCCCAACTGGCCGCGTTCATGCGCGAACTCGACGTTCAGCACGACCCGGTGCCGCTCCTGGTGTCGGACGCCGACTCGGCCCGTCCGCTCGGCTACATCCACTACGGGCTGTCGAGTTCGACCCTGACCCTGCGCCGCGTCAGCGAACAGATGTCCGGTTCGGTTCGCTCGCTGACGCTCTTCTCGGTTCTGCAGGTGCTCCTGCTGATGGGCTTCGTGGTCGTGGGAATCTGGGGGATCCTCGCCTACAAGCGCCGCGAGCAGGAGCACATCTGGACCGCGCTGGCCAAGGAGACCGCTCACCAGATGGCGACGCCCTTGTCATCATTCTCCGCCTGGCTTGAAGTCCTGCGCAGCAAAGGTAGCGCGGCGGTCGCCGCCGAGATGGAACCGGACCTGGTGCGGATGCGCGAAATCCTTGACCGGTTCAGTCGCATCGGTCTGCCGCCAACGCTCAGTTGTCAGCAGCTCGGCGCCGCGGTGCAGCGGTCAGTGGGCTTTGTCCGTCGCCGGGCCCCGAGCACGATTGACTTCGAGGCCCTGGTGATTGATGACCCGCCGGTACGCGTTGACGAAGTCCTCTTCTCCTGGATGCTGGAAAACCTGCTCAAGAACAGCGTTGATGCTATCGGGTCAAAACCGGGCCGGGTCGCGGTTCGCTCGGCGCTGAACTCGGACCGGCGGTTCCTGGAAATCGAGGTGACCGATACCGGCGAGGGTGTGAGGCTCGACCGGATATTCGAACCGGGCATCACCACCAAGAAGCACGGCTGGGGCGTGGGTCTGACCCTGGCCCGGCGCATCGTCGAGAACTACCACGGCGGCCGGCTCCTGCTCAAGGAATCACAGCCGGGCCGGACCGTCTTCTCGATTCTCCTGCCGGTGTGCGAGGGAGCGTAGCGGGGAAGACTCGGTCCTGACCTCAGACCAACAGGAGAAAACATGAGAATACTCTGGATTGACGACGAGATAGACATGTTCCGGCCCTTCGTCTATGCACTGCAGGAGAAGGGCTACGAGGTCCAGACCGCAACCAACGGCCCGGACGGTCTGGCGCTGGCCCGGACTCAGGACTTCGACCTGGTCCTGCTCGACGAAATCATGACCGGCATGGACGGAATCGAGGTCCTCAGACGACTCAAGGAGGCCGACCCGAACCTGCTCGTCGCGATGGTGACCAAGTCGGACGAGGAGGCGCTGATAAACGAGGCCTTCGGCAAGCTGGTGGACGATTTCATCATCAAGCCGTTCACGCCCGTGCAATTGCTGGCAACGCTCAAGCGGCTGCTCGAGAGAAGGACCCTGGTCAGCAATCGGATTGCCCAGGAGTACATGGCCGCGGCAAACCAGCCGCGGCCGCTCGACGCCTGGTCCGACTGGGTCGAGCACTACCGGCTGCTCAATCACTGGCAGCGGCTCCTCGGCCGCTACGCCGATGCCGCGCTCCAGGAGGTACAGAACGACCGGCGCCGCGAGGCCAGCGTCCAGTTCGGCCGGTTCGTCGAGGACAACTACCGGATATGGCTCAGCGGCAACGGGCCGACCATGTCCCACCAGTTCATCGAACGACACGTCCGGCCCTGCTGGCAGGACGAACCGGTCTACCTCATCGTCTTCGACTCGATGCGGGTTGACCAGTGGGAGGCGCTCTTCCCCCTGCTGCGCGACTACTTCGACATCAAGAGCGACTACTACTGCTCGATTCTGCCCACGGCCACACCGTACGCCCGGAACGCCATCTTCAGCGGACTCCTGCCCCTGGAAATCCACCGCCGGTTTCCCCGGTACTGGGTCTTTGACGAGACCGGCCAGAATCGGTACGAGGCCGAACTGCTGGCCGAACTCCTCAAGCGCCTCGGGTTCAAGGGCCGCCACGCGTACCTCAAGATGGTGCGGGGCGAGGAAATCGAAGCCGCCCGGGTCCAGTTGCTCGACTCCAACTTGCGATTCGTATCGGTCGTCATCAACTTCCTCGACCTGCTGATTCACTCGGTCCGAACCACCCGCCTGCTCGATGAGATTGTTCCGGATGATGCCGCGCTGGTCGGCCTGACCCGGGTCTGGTTCGCCTCCTCACCGGTCTTCGAGTTCCTCAAGGCCCTGGCGCGTCACAAGTGCCGGGTGGTCGTCACCAGCGACCACGGGTTTCTCCGGGTGAAACGGCCGACTCTGATTCACGGCTCGCGCGAAATCTCGGCCAACCTGCGCTACAAACACGGTGCCGCCCTGCGGGTCGAGGAGCGCGACGCCCTGCTGGTCGGCCGGCCCGAGGACTACATGCTGCCGACCGACCATCTCGGCGTGAAGTACGCGATTGCCCGGTCCGACTACTACTTCATCTACCCGACCAAGCCGCGCGAGTACGAGAAGACCTATAAGTACACATTCCAACACGGAGGCGTGTCACTCGAAGAGATGATTGTGCCGGTCGCGACCCTGACCCCGCGCTAATCCGCGGTCCGGGGTATCCGACGCGCAAGAACCTGACCGGCCACCAGCCCGAGCAGCACCAGGCTCAGTGGGTCGGTCTCGAACCGGAACCGGTTGTTCTCGCCCGCCTGCAAGAGGTTGCCGACGATCGCAACGTAGCCGATGGTCAAGCACAGGAAGCCGATTGTCACCCGCTCGGCCAATGGTCGCCCTTGACTCAGAGCCCGTCGGACGCCGAACGCAAACAAACCAGGCAGCCCGACCAGCAGAAACAGACAAAGGAAGTGGCCGCGCGGTGAGGTGACCTTGAGCCAGCCGGTACGGGTGAAGTCAAACGGCAGTCGCCCACAGAAAGCGACGTCATAGAGCCGATTCCAGACTGCCAGACGCTCCCGGTTCGGCTCAAACAGCACGTAGTCGGTGCTCGACTTGAAGTACGCAAACCAGGCCTTGAGCAGACTCCTGGCATACCCGGCGGGCCGGAGCACGACGAGCCTGAGGGCGTCACCGAGGTAGAAGTCCGAAACCCGGGCGTAGACAATGTGGTTGTAGTTCGTCGCGCCGGTCGACCGCTTCAGTTGTACCAGCGCCGGTGCCGGCGGACCACTCCAGGCCGAATACTGAGCCGGATACTCGGGCGGGTCAGCATAGCGCGGAATGAGTGCGGTCGCGGAGAGCTCACCCGCGGCAACGAGCTGCTCGACTTCTTTGCGCGGCAACTGGTCGGCTGCCATCTCCCACGCGTTCATCCCGAGCCAGGACGATGCGCTGAACTTGCCGAACACCGCGGCATTCTTGGCATAGAGTGCAAGCACGGCAAGCAGCGGCAGGACTGCGGCCCGGGCTGTCTTCATCCGGAGTCCGGGCACAGCCAGCAGCAGACCGGCAGCGAGAACAACGAACCATACGAGATGGAACGAGCTGCGCAAGAGACCAACCAGGGCGACACCGGAGAAGAACCCGAATGCCGCCCAGCCGCGTCCGACGGCGACAAACCGGTGCAGGCATAGAGCCGAGAAACAGAGCAAACCGGCAACCGGCAGCGAATAGGCAAGCCAGTTCGAGTAGAGCAGCAGCGCCGGACTGACGGCAAACGCAAGCGACAGCAGGAACGCGACCGGTCGTCCGACCCCAAGCCTCAGTTGCAGCATCAGCACCGCGACCGCGGTCGCAGTGCTGAGCAGCAGATAGACCGCCTGGAACGTCGGCAACTGCCAGCTTGAAGGCAGCTTGAGCACCACTCCGAGAAAGAGGTTGAATAGAGGCGGCTGGCTGTGCAGATAGAAGAGGCTCTCGCCCAGCCTGGCCTGAAGCAGAACCGGGTCAAGGTACTGCATGAATCGAACCAGCGGACGCATGTCGAACCTGAGGCCGCCGACCCGGGCAAGTACCTGAGCCACTGCGTGAGCCACGAAGACCAGACCGGCAAGCGCACCGGGAGACAGCGCGGCACCGAGTCGAGGCACGACAGAGATACTACCCGGCCAGACTGAGCGGTCAAGCTGACCTCGCACTGCGGCTCCTGCAGAGCGATGCCGCCTGCCAGCCAGGCCGACCAGATCTCGCGCCGACTCACCCGGGCGGTGCGGACCGAGAGCATGACCCGTGCCCGACATCCAGCTCCGCTTCAGGTCGTGCCCAAGCCCAAGTTGTTGCCCGTACAACCTCCGGGGCGCCTCCCGTGTCGCCTCCTCAGCATCCCGGCGGGAGGCCGCACGCTGCCTGCTGCTGCCGTGCGTTCGTTGACAGCCCGGTCAGTTTCGGTATCTTGTAGCCGTAAAAGGAGTATCTGTTGGTAAAGATTCGACTAAGGCGCATGGGACATCGCAGTCGGCCGACATACCGCGTGGTCGCCATTGACTCGCGGCGCGCCCGCGACGGCGAGTACCTTGAATCGGTCGGCAGCTATGACCCGCGCACAAAAGCACTTGACCTGAATTCGGAGCGCGTGGACTTCTGGCTTGCCCGCGGCGCCAAGCCGTCCGAGACGGTCGGGCGGCTGATTCGGCGCTGGACCAAACAACACCTGCCGGCAGCGGCACCGTCCGAGCCGGCCACCCGAACCCAGATGGAACCGCCCCCGGTTTCGGAATCGTCCTCGACCGCTGCCACGGAAACACACGATCAAGGAGTAGGCCATGAAGGAACTGATTGAGTACATCGCGAAGGCGCTGGTTGACCATCCGGATCGAGTCGAAGTCAAGGAGATCGCCGGCGAGAAGTCGCTGATCTACGAGCTAAAGGTCGCGCCCGGTGACCAGGGAAAGGTCATCGGCAAAGAAGGCCGCACCGCCAAGGCAATCCGAGCCATCATCGCCGCGGCGGCGATGAAAGTCGGCAAGCGAGCCCAGCTCGAGATTCTGTAGTAGTCTCGCGCGGCGTGGTCTCGACCCAGCCTGATGCGGATAAGCATCGTCTCGCTCTTTCCCGGGTACTTCAGCGGGCCGTTCGGCTGCGGCCCGACTCGGGTGGCCCGGGAGGCTGCGTTGTTGCAGGTCAACATCGTGAACCCCCGCGACTTCACGTCGGATGCGCATCGAACCGTGGACGACTGCCCGTTTGGTGGCGGTGCCGGCATGGTTCTGAAGCCCGAACCGATGGTGCGGGCGATCGAGTCCGCCCGCAGCAGGGATGGACGGGTCGTGTTGCTTGCGGCGCGCGGAAGAACGTTCGTGCAGTCAACCGCCCGGGAATACAGCTCTCTTCCCCATCTCGTGCTGGTCTGCGGCAGGTACAAGGGCGTGGATGAACGCGTGGCCGCGTCGGCTGACGAGGAGCTGTCGGTCGGCGACTTCGTCCTTGCCGGCGGCGAGGCAGCCGCAATCGCGGTCGTCGAGGCGGTCGCGCGCCTGCTGCCCGGTGCGGTTGAACACGAGGAATCGGTTGCGACCGACTCCTTCTCCCCCGCGCTGCTCGACGCACCCTGGTACACCAGGCCAAGGGAGTTTCGCGGGATGGAAGCCCCCGACGTCCTCGTAGCCGGAGACCATGCCGCGGTCGCGGCCTGGCGGCGGGAGCAGGCGCTGATTGCCACCGCCCGACGCCGGCCCGAACTGCTGCGCCACGAGGTTCTGACTGAGCAGGAGCGCACCGTGCTCTCCCGCCTGATTGAAAAGGAGATTCTCAATGGCAAAGACAACTGAACGCAAGTCGGACGACAAGAAACCGCTCGCCCCGCGTGTCGCGGCCGAGATTCCCCCGCTGCGGCCCGGCGATACGGTCAACGTTCAACTGCGCATCACCGAAGGCGACAAGGAACGCATTCAGGCGTTTCAGGGCACGGTCATCGCAATCCGCGGTGCTGGCCGCAACCGGTCGTTCACGGTCCGCAAGGCAAGCCGGGGCTTCGGTGTCGAACGCATCTTCCCTTACTCCACTCCGAGCATTGTCGGAGTTGAAGTGAAGCGTCATGCGAAGGTAAGACGCGCCCGTCTCTACTATCTACGGAATCGGAGCGGCCGCGAAGCGATGCTCAGAGAACGCCGAGTTGAAGGAGAATCTCGACCGAAAGCTGTGGAAAGCTGACGTCCTTTTCTGCGGAATCGACGAGGTCGGCAGAGGGGCGCTGGCCGGGCCGGTGGTAGCAGCCGCGGTCGTGCTCGCACCGGGGACGGTCATCCGCGGGGCCGACGACTCAAAGGCGTTGTCCGGCCCGAAGCGGTTGCGCCTCGACTGGCTCATCCGGCAGCGCTGCCTGGCCTGCGCAGTTGGTGCGGCCAGTCACCACTTCATAGACCGTCACAACATCGCCTCAGCCACGTTCCACGCTATGCGCCTTGCCGTTAACCGGCTGAGAATCCGGCCGGCGTTCGCCCTGGCTGACGGGTGGCCGGTGTCCGGACTCGACATCCCTTGCTCCGGCGTCGTCCGGGGTGACCGGCGCAGCCTCTCGATCGCCTGCGCTTCAATCATCGCCAAGGTCTTCCGTGACCGGCTGATGGTCCGCCTGGCCGACCGCTACCCGGACTACGGCTTTGACCGCCACGTCGGCTATGGCACAGCCCGTCACCTGTCCGCACTCAAACAGCTTGGACCGTCACCAGTCCACCGCCGGTCGTTCGCTCCGGTGAGACGCCTCGAAGCATCCGTCACCGGATGAGCCGCATCCAGGTCGGTCACCAGGGCGAGGAGGTCGCAGCCGCGTACCTCCGCCGAAGTGGCCTGAGAGTTCTGGAGCAGAACCACCGTTCCCGGCTGGGCGAGATTGACATTGTCTGTCAGGACCGCGATACACTCGTCTTCGTTGAGGTGAAGGCCCGAACCGAGGCTGATTTCGCCGAGCCCTGGGCCTCGGTCGGCCCGGCCAAGCGGCGGCGGTTGCGCCGGCTTGCCGAGCAGTACATCATCAGCAACCGGCTCGAGTCGGTGCCGGTCCGGTTTGACGTCGTCTCAGTCGTGCTGGGCAGCGGTCGTCCCACGGTCGAGCACATCGCTGGAGCGTTCTAGTGCTGTCCAGTGTGCTGTCGTCCGCGGTCTACGGCGTTGACGGATTCATCGTGTCGGTCGAGACCGACCTCGCCATGGGACTACCGGCATTCAACATCGTAGGGCTGCCCGATGCCGCGGTCCGGGAGTCACAACACCGGGTTCAGGCCGCACTCAAGAACTCCGGCTTCACCTTCCCGAACCGACACATCACCGTCAACCTGGCTCCGGCCGACATCAAGAAAGAGGGAGCTGCCTTCGACCTGCCGATTGCGGTCGGCATCCTCGCCGCTGCCGGAGCAATCCCGCCCACGGCTCTGCAGAAGAACATGCTCGTCGGCGAACTGTCGCTCGACGGCTCGCTCCGGCCGGTCAGAGGCGCGGTTTCAATGGCGGTGGCGGCCAGGAGCGCCGGACTCACCGGCCTGGTTCTGCCCCGGGCCAACACCACCGAAGCGGCGATGGTCGTCGACCTGCCGGTGTTCGGCGTCGTCTCGCTGGTTGAAGCCGTAGACTTCCTCAAGGGTGCCAGTCACATGGAACCGGTCCGAGTTGACGTCGACGAGGTGTTCCGTCAGGCGTCAACTCAACCCGTGGACCTGGCCGACGTCCACGGCCACGAGCACGCCAAGCGTGCACTTGAGATTGCCGCGGCCGGCAGCCACAATCTGATGATGATCGGCCCGCCGGGCTCGGGCAAGACCATGCTCGCCCGCCGCCTGCCGACGATTCTGCCGCCGTTGACCCTCAACGAGGCTCTTGAGACCACCCGAATTCACTCGGTAGTCGGTGCCCTGACACCAGACCGCCCCCTGGTCGCCGTACGCCCGTTCCGTTCGCCGCACCACAACGTATCTGAGTCGGGCATCATCGGTGGCGGCAGCTTGCCCCGGCCGGGCGAGGCCTCGCTCGCGCACAACGGCGTTCTATTCCTCGATGAGTTGCCCGAGTTCCGCCGTGACGTCCTCGAGGCCCTCCGCCAGCCGCTCGAAGACGGCCAGGTGACGATTGGCCGGGCGCGCTCCAGCTTTACCTTCCCGGCCCGTTTCATGCTCGTCTGTGCGATGAACCCCTGCCCGTGCGGCTTCCAGGGCGATACCCGTCACCCCTGCACCTGCTCCTTTCAACGCATCCGGCACTATCGGGCCAGGATTTCCGGCCCGCTGCTCGACCGGGTTGACATCCACGTCGAGGTGCCGGCGCTGCGCTACGACGAACTCGCCTCGCGCCGGAGCGGCGAGGACTCCGCCGCCGTCGCCCGGCGGGTGATTCAGGCACGCCGGACTCAGCTTGAGCGGTTCACGTCGGTCGGGATGCGTCACCCGGTCTACGCCAACGCTCAGATGGGACCGCAGCACGTCAAGAGGTTCTGTCCGGTCAGCAGCCAGTGCGACGAGATTCTGCGCTCGGCGATTGACCGTCTCGGCCTCTCGGCCCGGGCCTACCATCGCGTACTCAAAGTCGCCCGCACCATTGCTGACCTTGAAAACGAACCCAACATCAAACCCTCGCACGTCACCGAGGCGGTCCAGTACCGAAGTCTCGACCGCAGTACGTGGTGACCCCGAGCAGAAGAAGGAGAACGCATGAACCAAGCCAAGAGAATCACCGACCGCAAGACCCGAGTCGCCGTCATCGGCATCGGTTATGTCGGGCTGCCGCTGAGTCTTGAAATCGCGCGGGCCGGCTACACCTGCGTCGGGATTGACGTTGACCAGGCCAAGGTCAAATCCGCCAACCGGGGCAAGAGCTTCATCGGCGACGTGCCATCCGCCGATATCGCCGAAGCCGTCCGCGCGGGCCGGTTCAGCGCGACAACCGACTTCGGCGTGCTCGACGAGTGCGAGGTCATCAACATCTGCGTACCGACCCCGTTCACACCGAGCAAAGACCCGGACGTCAGCTTCATCGAAGACGCCGGCCGTCGAGTTGCCGAGCGCCTCAAGCCCGGCCGTTTGATAGTTCTCCGGTCAACCACCTACCCGGAGACAACCGAGAAGGTCCTGCAGCCGATTCTTGACCAGACCGGGCTCAAGGTCGGCCGTGACTATCACCTCGCCTTTGTCCCCGAGCGGATTGACCCGGGCAACAAACGATTTACAACCCGCACCACACCGGTGGTTGTCGGCGGCGTGACCCGAGCCTGCACCAGGTTGAGCGCGCTGTTCTACCGGCAGGTTGTCGACAAGGTTGTGACGGTGTCGTCGCCGCGCGCCGCCGAGATGTCGAAGTTGCTCGAGAACATCTTTCGCAGCGTCAACATCGCCCTGGTCAACGAGCTGGCGGTCATGTGTGAGCGGATGGGCAACATCGACATCTGGGAGGTGATCAACGCCGCCTCGACCAAGCCGTTCGGGTTCATGCCGTTTCATCCCGGTCCGGGCATCGGTGGTCACTGCATCCTGATTGACCCCTACTACCTGGCGTGGAAAGCCCGCGAATACGACTTTCACTCCAATTTCATCGAGCTGGCGGCGCAGACCAACGAGTCCATGCCGTTCTATGTGAGCGACCGGCTGCTTGAGCTGCTCGGTGTCAACGGCATCGCTTCATCACGAGCGCGCATCCTGGTGCTGGGTGCGGCGTTCAAGCGCGACGTTGAAGACACGCGTCACTCGCCGGCACTCAAGGTCATGGAGCTTCTGCTCGACAAAGTCGGGCGTATCGCCTACCACGACCCCTATGTTCCGGGTGTCGTGGTCGGCGGGCGTCGGTTCCGTTCCATACCATTGACAACCGCCGCCCTTCGCCGGGCCGACTGCGTCGTCATACTCACCGACCACTCCTGCTTTGACTACGAGCGCATCTTTCGGGAGAGCCGGCTCATCCTCGACGCCCGGAACGCCATCAAACACCGCGGGCCGGCCCGGCTCTGCACACTGGGCAACCGCCGGTCCGCGCGCTAGTCCGCGGCCCAACGTCGAACGAAACCGACCAGCGCGGGCAGGGCGGCTCGAACCTGCTCGGAGAGGCCGGTGTTGAACTCAATCGCGGCCGGCTGCACGCCCAAGAGGCAGACCGCCGCTCCGGTCTCACGCGCCAGCATCTCGACCACCAGACTCAGCGGCAGCGTGTGAGTCGAGAGCAGACCGTATGACAGTTGTTCGACCTGAGCACGGTCGAACAGCCGGAACTCGCCCGGCCGTCCGCCGAAGTCGCAGGCATCAACAACGAGAATCCGTCCGGGCTCAAGTCGTACGACCGGCATGATGAAGTTCTCAGGTGTGCTCCCGGCGTCGAGCCGATGCACTCGGTCCAGCCCGGCCAGGGCGTCAAGCAGAGCGGGCCCGACCCCGTCGTCACCGCGGTGGCGGTTGCCGACACCAATGATGACCACCGGCCCGGCAGCTACCGGCCGGTGATTCTCCGCGCCTGCCCCAGATAGACCCTGAGCCACGGCACATCCTCCGCCCGACTCTCGTAGGCGAGCACGCTGTCGGCGTAGACTCGGGCACTGTCCGGTCGGCCGAGGCCCTGCCAGGCCTTGGCCGTAACCAGCCAGTTCTCGGTCAACCCGTAGAGATTGCCCGGAAACGACGCGCGGATCAGCCCATCGACCTTTCGACCGACCTTGACCACCTGAGCATATCTCCCTGCCTGAAGGTAGTTGTCGCGCAGCGTCCGCAGGGCCGACCGGTTGTCCGGGTAGTTCCTCAGCAAACCGAGACAGGCCGACTCGGCTCCAGCGTGGTCGCCGTCCTCTTTCATCATGAACGCCAGCGAGAACCGGGCAGCGATCTCAAACACGCCTCGTCCGTCAACTACCCGTCTGACCATCTGCCGGGCTGTCCGGCGTGAGCCAAGGACCGGAATGCCGAGTGTGTACCGGCTCGACAGCGAGCGGAAGTACTCAGCCATGCCCAGACCGAGCCAGACGTCGACCAGGGAGGAATCGTCAGCCAGTGCCCGCCTCAACTCCGGGGCGACACCAAGCATCGTCCGAAGCGCGGCACCGGTCTGGCCCAGCCACGCCTGATACCGTGCCCGGGTGAGCAACGTCATGCCCAGATAGAAGCGGGCCGGCGCATCACTCGGGTCTTGTCTGAGCCGCTGCCGGCTCAGCTGCTCGGCCCGGCTACAGACCGAGTAGAACGAGTCGCTCAACGACGCGTCACCCGAGTCATAGATCAGCAACTGGAGCAGCGTCGCCAGCCAGAACTCAGCCCCGGGGTCGGTGGCATCGCGGCTGGCGAGCTCCTGAACCAGTTGGCCGGCCGAGTCGTACCGCTGATGATAGCTCTGCTCGACAATCCGGCGATGCTCGAGCAGGGCAACCGGCCGAGTCGCTGCTCCGGTCAGAAGAAACGCCAGCAGCGCAGCGATGCTAGACCTCGGCAACCGCCTCAATCTCGACTGCGGCGCCTTTGGGCAGAGCCCCCACCTGAAACGCCGAGCGCGCCGGCGCCGGCTCAGCGAAGTGGCGGGCGTAGACCTCGTTCATCCGGCCGAACTGGCTGATGTCGGTCAGAAAGACCGTCACCTTGACCACCCGGTCCATACCGCTGCCCGCCGCATCAAGCACGGCCGCGAGATTGCGCAACACCTGCTCGGTCTCCCGGGCGATATCACCCGATACCAGCGCACCGGTCTCAGGGTCAATGCCCAACTGGCCGGAGGTGAACACCAGACCCTGACAGCGGACCGCCTGACTGTACGGCCCGATCGGCCGTGGTGCGCGGTCGGCGACAACCGATTCTCGACTCATCTTTCCTCCTTTGTGATAGTGAGACGCTACGATGCAAGATTGCCCAGCGCAATCGAGTAGAGCTTGGTTCCGGGCGTGTCGGCCCGCGACAGCATGACTATCGGCTTGCGCGCGCCGACAATGATGCCGGCGACCTTTGCCCCGCCCAGATACTGCAATCCCTTGGCCAGGATGTTGCCGGTGGCCAGGGTCGGCACAACCAAGATGTCAACGTCTCCCGAGACCTCGCTGGCGACCCGCTTGATACGCGCCGACTCAGGCGAGAATGCGATATCCAGTGCCAGCGGCCCTTCAATCACCGCCTCACCGAACTCGCCCTGGTCGCCCATCCGGGCGACGATCGCCCAATCCAGAGTCTCGGCGATGCTCAGGTTTATCCGCTCAACCGCGGACAGCAGGGCCACCCTGGGGCGCGGAATTCCCATCTGGCGTGCGAGCTCGACCGCGTTGCGGACGATGTCAATCTTCCGGCGCAGGTCCAGCTCGGTGTTGATGCCGCCGTCGGTGATGAACAGCGGCTTGTGATAGGTCGGCAGCTCAAGGACCGCTACATGGGAGAGGATACGGTCACCGCGCAGCCCCAGTTCTTCATTGAGCACGCCACGCAGGAAAGTGGCAGTGTCAATCTGGCCCTTCATCAGAAAGTCGCCCGACTCGGCCACGTCCCTGACCGCAGCCCGGACTGACTCATCGGTTGAGTCGGTGCTCGCGATTGAGAGCAACCCGGCCGGCAGCTTGAGGCTCGCTGCGATTGTGCTGATGCGCTGCTCATCGCCGTAGAGCATCGGCTCGGCGATGCCCTCGTTCTTGGCCGCGGCCAGCGCCTCAATCGTCGCGCAGTCCTCGGCGCAGGCCACGACACAGCGCCTGGCTCCCCGCGCTCGGGCCAG
>Ga0194126_10009297_pt1 | contig 13147 bp, 11 predicted proteins | sample TA2KigC150mmetaG_FD_148641 | JGI IMG/M metagenome (GOLD analysis project Ga0194126, IMG submission 148641) | Freshwater microbial communities from Lake Tanganyika, Tanzania - TA2015035 Kigoma Deep Cast 150m | ecosystem: Environmental > Aquatic > Freshwater > Lake | place: Tanzania: Lake...
CGCATATTCCGGCCAATTCGGCCACCGATTCCGATAGAATCCGGCCGCCCCTCAACAGACCCCGCATCATCGGCGACGAGATTGTACCTTAGGAGCCGGAGAGGTTTCGCGAACCACGCAGCTTGCGCTGCGATTCTCCTTCCAGCGTGATCCGGATGGCATTGTGCACCAGCCGGTCCAGAATGGCATCGGCAAGGGTCGAGTCCGGGATGCGCAGATGCCAATCCGTGACAGGCACCTGCGTGGCGATCATCGTCGAGGTATGCCCAAAACGATCATCGAAAACCTCCAGCAGGTTCTGCGTCTGAAGCGGAGTGATCGGATCCCGCATCCAGTCGTCAAGGATCAAGAGCGGGACCCGCGCCAACTCCCGCAACCGCGAGATCCATTCCCCCTGTTCGCGGGCGATCCGCATCTCTTCCAGCAGGCGCGAGGTGCGCTCGTACCGTACCGCCATCCCGCTGTGGCAAGCCTTCCTCCCCAGCGCGCAGGCCAGGTAGGTTTTCCCGCATCCGGTCGGACCAAGCAGGAACAGGTTGGTGTGCTGCTCAATCCATCGTGCCTGGGCCAGCTCCAATACCAACTTGCGGTCTAACCCGCGCGAGACCGACAGGTCCAGGTCTTCCACCTCGGCCTGCAGCGGAAACCTCGCCGCATGCACCAACCGCTTCATGCGATGGCTCTCCCGCCGCAGGCACTCCTGCTCCACCAGCAGAGTCAGCCGCTCCTCGAACGGCAACGGCGCATAGACGGCCGGATTCCCCAGCTGTTCCCGCAGTCCTTCGCGGAAGGCCGGCAGCCGCAGACGACTCAACTGTTCCATCAAGGGTTGCATCAACATCGTTGTCCTCCTCAGGCATAGTATTGGGAACCGCGCACCTGGGCATGCGCTGGCATCGGCACCATGGCGGGCGCAGGTTCCCTGCAATCCTTGCTCAGTTCCTCACGCAGCACCCGGTATCCATAACGCTCTCGCCGCGCTAATCGTTCGCAGGCCGCTTCCATCCGGGCCGTGGAATGGCGACGCGCCAGGCTCAACACCCCCTGGCAGGCGCCATAGGCCTGCTCCGGAAAGTCCCGCCCAGCCACGATCCCTTCCAGGTAACGGGCCACTTCCGGACCGATCGCCTTCCCCCGCGCCAACAATCCCTCGAGCGTCCCCTCCAGAAACTGGCGGTGGTTCTCGGGCATATGCTCAGCGAGCGTGGAATACCCCGGCAGTCCATGCCGCCGCGGATGCACGGCCACCCGTCCCCCGCGCTGGAGAATCTCCACCCAATCCTCGGAAATCCGCATCTCCACCACATTGCCCGCTAGCTTCCAAGGGACGCTGTAATGCTGGTACTGGTGCGCCACGTGGTAATCCGGCGCCACTCTCGCCTTCTTGTACTCGGCATATTCGAAGGGCCGTTCCGGCAGCGGACGCAGACAAGGCCGCTCCATCTGTTCCAGCAAATCGCGGCGGGATACCTTCCCCGGCCAATCCGTGCGCGGGCGGCAGTTGAGCGACGCGGTGAGTTCCCGCAAGGCCTCGATCGCTTCCGCGCGCCCGTAGAATGTCCGGTTGCGAATGCGCGCCAACACCTGCCGTTCCACGTTCAATACCCCGTTTTCCACGCTCGGCTTGTCCTGCGGGCTGCGCACCCTTGCCGGAAGAACGGCCACGCCATAATGCGCCGCCCAGGCCTGGTAGGTCGGGTTGATCCCCGGCTCGTACCGGCAGGGGCTTTTCACACCCGCCTTGAGGTTATCGGGGCACACGATGCGGGGCACTCCGCCGAAGGCTTCCAGGGTGCGGCTGTGGCCCCCGATCCAGTACGGCAGGGATTGTTCCGGATGCAATTCGGTGTACGTGAAATCGCTGGCCGGAAGAACGGCCACGAAGACATTCTCTTCATGGATGTCTCCCGTTTTCGGATCGACGATCTTCAGCTTGGGGCCGGCATAATCCACTTCCATCCGTTCCCCGGCCGCGTGCGGAATATGCGCCGTGATCTTGTGCCATCTTCGCCAGCGGTCATACCGGGCACAGTACTGCGAGTAGCCCAGACCGTTGGAATGCTGCTCGCGGTATTCCTCCCACAAGAGCTGCCGGGTGACGCCCTTGCGGTGCAGTTCCTGATGGACTTGTTCCCAGTCCGGAAGGGGTCGGTCGGAATCCAAAGGGAGGGTTTCTGGCGGGAAGAGAAGTTGCTCCAGTTCCGTTTCGGGGAGGAGCAAGGCTTGCGCAACGGTCAACCCGGCCTGCTGCGCGCGATCCAGGTATTCCGATATCGTCGATCGCGCCACGCCGGTGCTGCGGTGGATAACGCGGTTCGAGAAGCCTTCTTGTTTGAGACGGAAGATCTCTCTCAGATTCGGCATGGCTATCCTTGTTCGTGTCATGTCTATCTCCTCAATGAGGAGAGAGGCTGCCACGGTTTTGCCTGCACCTTGCGACAGGCACAGGTGGATAGCCGACGTTTGGGGTCTGGCGAGGGCTACCCGGCCGGATTCCCCCGGAACGGGTGGCCGGATAACTCCGGAATCAGTGGCCGGTTATCTCCGGAATGGGTGGCCGGATTAGGCCGGAAAACGCACCCTGCGGCGTCACCCGCCTGCGGGTGGAGAGGGTGATCCGACCCCCGTCCGGCGTGTAGTTCATGGCGTTGGTCAGCAGATTGGTGAACACCTGCGTCAGCAGGCGCTGGTCACCCTGGGCGAAGGGCATCTCGGGCTCGCACTGCAGGTTGAGCTGCAGGCCGCGCCTGGCGGCCAGCGTGCGCCGGTCTTCCACCAGCGCCGCCAGGAGCTGGGAGATGTCCACCGGGGCTGCGTTCAACGGCGTGGCCCGCGCCTCGAGGCGCGAAAGGGAGAGCAGGTCGTCGATCAGGTGTGCCAGGCGCTCGCTCTCGCGGGTCAACGTGTCGAGATAGGCGAGCGACCTGTCACGGTCGTCGGTCTCCCGCAGCAGGTCCAGGTACAGGCGGATGTTGGTCAGCGGTGTGCGCAGCTCGTGGGAGACATCCGAGACGAACTGCGACTTGAGGCGGTCGAGCTCCTTCAGCGTGCTGATGTCGTACTGCACGCCGACGTAGTTGAGCACTTCTCCGGTGTCGGAGCGTACAGGGGTGATGGTCACGGCGGCGTCGTAGACGCTGCCGTCCTTGCGCCGGTTGATCAGCTCGCCGCGCCAGGTGCGGCCTTCGGCGATGGCCTGCTCGATCTCCTGATACACCTCCGCCGGGTGACGGTCGCTCTGGATGATTCTCGACGGCTGGCCGATGGCCTCGCCGGGTTGGTAGCCGTGCAGCCGCTCCCAGGCCGGGTTGACGTACTCCAGGCGCAGGTCGAGGCCCGCCACCATGACGGCATCGCCGATGTTGGCCAGGATGGCGCGCAGTCGGTCGCGCTCGGCCTGCAGGGCCGCCTCGAGCGACTTACGGTCGGAGACATCGAACACCAGCCCCATGATGCCCTGGAACGTCTCGTCCGGGCCGGCGATCAGGCTGGTGGCGGCCAGGGCGTGCAGCACGCGGCCGTCGGGACGGGTGAACTCGATCTCGATCACCTCGTGCTGCGGCAGGTCGCCCCGTATGCGGAATCGATCCCGGATGACCTGACGCTGATCGGAGGGGAACATGTCGACCAGCACGTGGCCAATCAGCTTCTCGGGGGGCAGGTCGACCTGCTCGAGGAAAGCCTGGTTGGCATAGACCACCCGGCCGCGCAGGTCGCACTGGAAGATCCCCGCCACACTGGTCTCGACCAGCGAGCGGTAGCGGGCCTCGGACTCGGCCAACTGCCGCGTGCGGCGGGCGACCTCCGCTTCCAGATCGTGTGCCTGGCCGGCGATCTGCCCGTACAGATCGGCATTCTCAATGGCGATGGCGGCGTGGGCGGCAAAGGCCGAGAGCAGGTGCACGTCCTCTGCCGTGTAGGGGACCTCGAGACTGAAGCGCAGCACCGTCATCACGCCGATGGTGCGCTGGCGGATCTGGAGCGGGACCAGCGCCAGCACCTCCGGTTCGTTCTCCGGAGTGCCCGGGACATGAATGGCTTGAGGGAAATCCACGGGATCGTTGACCAGGATGGTCTTGCCGGTGTGGAAGACCGTGCCTGTCAGCCCCTGGCCAGGCGCCACCTGGATGGCCATGACCGCTTCGGCATCCGGGTGCAGGGCGACGACGCAGCGCAGCACGCCTTGCTTCCGGTCGAAGAGGTGAATGCGGGAGCCGTCCGATTTGAGCAGTGCCTTCGCCTGCTCGGCGATCAGGTTGAGCACCGTACTGTGCTCGAGCGACGAGGAGATCGAGCGGGCGGTCTGGATCAGGGCCTCGGACTCCTCCGCCCGGTGGGTGGCCTGAGCATAGAGGCGGGCGTTTTCGATGGCCACGGCCGCGTGGGCGGCGAAGGCCGAGAGCAGGTTGACGTCATCGGCCGTGTAGGGGACTTCCAGGCTGAAACGCAGCACGGTCATGACGCCGATCGGCCGGTCGCGCACCAACAGCGGGACGAGCGCCAGCACCTCGGGCTCGTTCTCCGGTGTGCCGGGGATGTGAACGGCCTGCGGGAACTCCTGCGGATCGTTCACCAGGAGCGGCGTGCCGCTGGAGAAGACCGTCCCCGTCAGCCCCTGGCCGGGCGCGAACGGCACCGCCATCAACTGATCGGAGTCGGGATGCAGCGCGACCACACAGCGCAGGGCGCCCTTGCCGGGCTCAAAGAGGTGGATGCGGGAGCCGTCGGATTTGAGCAGCGCCTTGGCCTGCTCGGCGATCATGTGGAGGACCGTCTGCAGGTCCAGCGACGAGGAGATCGACCGGGCAGTCTGGGCCAGCGCCTGGAGCTCTTCGGCGCGCTGACGAGCCTGCGTGTACAGGCGGGCATTCTCGATACCGATGGCCGCCAGCCGGGCGATGGTGGCCACGGTGTCCACCTGTTCGCGCGTGAACGCGACGCCGGGGCGGCGGGCGAAGAGCCCGATAGCGCCGATGGCCCGCTCGCCGACGAGCAAGGGTACCCCGATGAGCGCCCGGATCCCGAGCTGCGTCCACGCCAGCGACGCATCGGGGTCGGCGCTGTAGTCCGGGATTAGCAAAGGTTGCCCTGAGCGGACCACCCTCCACGCCACCGGCTCATCGCCGGACGTAAGGCCAAAGCTCCAGTCGGACGGGAGGCCAAGTGTGCAAGGGTAGGTGAGGCGCTGGCCGGTGGGATCCAGCACGGCTACCGCGCCGGCGTCGGCGCCGGTGGTCTCCACGGCCAGCTTCAGCAATCGCTCAAGGACGCTGGGCAGGTCCAGCGCGCTGGTGACGGCCTCGACGACTTGATGGCGCAGGACCTCGCGCTCGAGGGCTGCCTGCAGGCTGCTGCGAGAGCGGGCATGGCCGATGGAGATGGCGATGTGGTCCGCCAGCGCCCCCACCATGGGAACATCGGCCGGCGTCAGCCAACGGGCGGCGACGTTGATGGCGCCGATCGACTGTCCCCCGAGCATGAGCGGTGCCACGATGACGGGGTCGTTGCCCAGCAGGCGAACGATGAGCGGGACAAGGTAGCGGAACGCGCCCGGGGTCATCTGGCGCACGACCGTCGCCCGGTCGGAGGTGAAGACGGGCTCGCCGCTGGTCAGAGCATCCGAGTAGGCATCGACGGTCTGGGGATCGAAGGCGTAGCCGTTGATGCGCATGCCGGCCAGCCGCTCGAGGGCGCGCTCGGTGGTGCGGCTTACCGAGCGGGTATGGATCTGCAGCCGCCCGTCGGGGAGAAGCAGGCTGACGCCGCCGCGCATCTGCAGGCGGCGCAGCTCTTCAGTGACGGCGCGCAGCACATCGGCTTCGCTGAAGGCCGCCTGGCGTGCCACGCTGGCGGCGGCATGCAGCGCAGAGGACCAGATGTCCTCCCGCTCGTCCAGCGCCGGATTACCGAAGCGTCGGTCCATGCACCCCGTTGCCCATGCAGAGTTGTGACCGCGAGGTCGAGTCTAGCACGGTTCACCCGGCACCCGTGTGCGCGACCCGGGGAGAAACCGCGCCGACGGATCGCAGCCAGGCGAAGGTCTCTTCGGCGGCGAGCCGGTAGGGTCGGGGCGCCGGAAGGCCGAGTTCGGCCTGGGCCTTGCGCATGTCGTAGAAGAAGAAGTAGCCCGCCAGCCAGAGCAGCGAGGGTTCGATGGGCAAGCGCAACTGCGTGCGCAGGGGCTCGAGGATGGTGCGGATCGGCGGGACGGCCCACAGCGGCAGGCGCAGCGCTGGCGGTGCCCGGCCGACGACCTCGGCGGTGGTCCGCAGCATGGCCTGCAGCGTCAGGTTCTCACCACCCAGGATGTAGCGCTCCCCGGGACGGCCACGCTCGAGGGCGGCCAGGTGCCCATCGATGACGTCGTCGATGTGCACGGCGTTGACGCCGCCCGGAAGGATGGGAATGGGCGCACCGCGGGCGACGTGGGCCACCAGGCTGCGCTGGGTCCGGTACCAGTCGCCGGCACCGAAGACCGCCGACGGATTGACGATCACCGCTCCCAGCCCGGCGTCGACGGCCCGCCGGACTTCCAGTTCGGAGGCGTGCTTGCCGAACGCGTAGGGCCAGCGTTCGGGCAGGTAGTTCCAGGCGTGACGCTCGTCGATCAGAGGGGAGGCCTCCGGGGAGTCGGAGGGCGCGGCGTCGGGCACGCCCAGTGCGGCGACGGACGAGGTGTGCACCAGGCGGCGCACCCCGGCGCGCCGGGCCGCCTCGAGCACATTGCGCGTGCCGCGCACATGGACGTCGATGCTCGCCAGCGGGTCCCGGCCGGGTCGCATCGGGGCGGCGGTGTGGAAGACGGCTTCGACGCCGTGCAGGGCGGCATCCAGCGAGGACGGATCGAGCATGTCGCCGAGATGACGCTGGACGGGAATCCCCTGCAAGGCTGTCAGGAGCGATGTGGGGCGATGCAGGGCGATGACGTCATCCCCTCGCAGGCTGAGGGCACGGCACAAGCACGAGCCGATGAAGCCGCTGGCGCCGGTGACGAGGATGCGCATGGGGCGGGGGCGAGGGCGCGGCGGCGAGGGTCAGCCGCCGATCCACTCGACGATCGTCGCCTCACCCTGGCCGACCCCGACGCACAGCGTCGCCAGGCCGTAGAACGGAGGCGGCTCGCCAGGCGCGCGGCGGCGCATCTCGTGCACGAGCGTCGTTAGCAGACGCGCACCCGAGCAGCCCAGCGGATGGCCGAGGGCGATGGCGCCGCCGTTGACATTGGTGATCTCGGGCGACAGGCCGAGGTCCTGCATCACGGCCAGCGATTGCACGGCGAAGGCCTCGTTGAGTTCGACCAGACGAAGAGCCTCGACCGTCAGGCCGGCGCGCTGCAGGGCCTTGCGTGTGGCCGGAACCGGGCCCAGGCCCATCACGCGCGGCTCGACGCCGGCGGCGGCCGAAGCCACGATCCGGACCATGGGGCGAAGGCCGAGTTCGGCCGCCTTGCGAGCGCTCATCAGCACCAGCGCCGCGGCGCCGTCGTTCAGGCCGGAGGCATTGCCGGCGGTGACGGAGCCGCCGTCGCGGAAGGCCGGCTTCAACCTGGCCAGCGACTCGAGGGTCGTGTCGCGCCGAGGGCGCTCATCGGTCGTGACCAGCAGTGGGTCGCCCTTGCGCTGGGGGATGGGCACCGGGACGATCTCCTCGGCGAAGCGGCCTGACTCGATGGCCGCCACGGCGCGGCGGTGGCTCTCGGCCGCAAAGGCGTCCTGCGCCTGCCGACTGATGGCCGGGCGCTGGGCGAAGATGTTCTCGGCCGTCTCGCCCATCGAGTCGATCCCGAACTGCTGCTCGATGCGCGGGTTGGGGTAGCGCCAGCCGAGGGTCGTGTCCCAGGCGGTCAGGTTGCCCAACGGGAAGGCCTTGTCGGCCTTGGGTACCGAGTAAGGGGAGCGCGACATGCTCTCCACGCCGCCGGCCACGTACACCTCGCCCTCACCGGCCTTGATGGCGCGGGCAGCGGCGTTGACCGCCTGCAGCCCGGAAGCGCACAGCCGGTTGAATGTGACGGCGGCTACCTCGACCGGGAACCCGGCCAGCAGCACCCCCATGCGGGCGACGTTGCGGTTGTCCTCGCCAGCCTGGTTTGCGCAGCCGAGGTAGACCTCCTCGACCAGCCCCGGCTCCACGCCGGCGCGCCGCACGGCTTCGGCGATCACCAGCGCCGCCAGATCATCCGGGCGGACGGAGGCCAGTGCGCCGCCATGGGCGCCGATCGGGGAGCGGACGGCGGACACGATCACGGCTTCGGGCATGCGGACCTCCGGGGTGGGCGCAGGGCGGATTCTAGCATCAGGCGGTGAGGCGCCTGGGGAGGGCGCCCATCGTCATAGGGTCTCGGCCCATGCGTGAACTCAGATGGGCCCACCGTCGGCTTTCCGCCGGTGGGGAGCGAGGCATGGATCCGGGAGGCTGCCCGTCACCCGGGTAGGGGACCCGGCAGTTTGGGCCTTGACGGCCACCCGGATTCAGAGTACTCTGAATTGCAGAGTACTCTAGAGGTCAATGGACATGGAAGCCGACGAAGCGCAACTCGCCCTGGATCAGATCCGTATGGCTGCCGAACAGACCCGACGGGCAGTCGCCCGTTCGGGCACCGGCTGGATCTTCATCATCTGGGGTTGCGTCTGGTTCATCGGCTACCTCGGGGGTCAGCTCCTGGGCGGTGCCAGCTCTGGGGTGCTATGGCTCGTGCTCGATGTCCTGGGGGGAGCCTGCACGGCCATCGTCGGCGTGCGCACGCGCCGCCGCGTGCGCGTTGCGTACAGCTGGCGTATGGCCGGGCTGTGGCTGGCCCTGATGGCGTACGTAGGCTTGCTCGTGTGGATCGCCTGGCCGATGCCGCCGGACCGGTTGGTCCTCTTCATCACCGTGGCCATCAGCTTCGGCTATGTCTTCGTCGGCCTGTGGCTGTCGCCGGTGCTGCTGTGGAGCGGCCTGGTTCTCACGGCGCTGGCCATCCTCGGCTGGCTGCTGATGCCGGCCTACCTGGGCTACTGGATGGCCTTCCTTGGCGGCGGAGGGCTGATCGGCCTGGGCATCTACATCTTGAGCGCCTGGAAGTAGGGCATGGCCGATCTGGACCCCGTCATCCACCAACCGGTTCGCCTGAGGATCATGGCCTCGCTGGCGTCGCTGCACGAGACCGAGGCGGCCGAGTTCACCTTCCTGCGCGATCTGCTTGGGCTCACCGATGGCAACCTCGGTGCGCACGCGCGCAAACTGGAGGAAGAGGGCTACATCTCGATCGAAAAGGCGTTTGTCCAGCGCAAGCCGCGCACCTACATCGCCCTGACGGGAAAAGGACGCAAGGCCTTCAAGGGGCACGTCACTGCGCTCGAGTCGATCCTGGGGGGCAAGCGCTGAGGCCAGGAACCGTCCACCGCACCGGGGGAACAAGACCGTGTCCACAGTGATCGAAGTTGAGAACCTGCAGAAGTCCTACGGCCCGACGCATGCCGTCGATGGCCTGTCCTTCAGCGTCGAGCAGGGTGAGGTCTTCGGAATGGTCGGGCCCAACGGGGCCGGCAAGACGACGACCATCGAGTGCGTCGAGGGCCTGCGCCGGCCGGATGGCGGCAGGATCCGCGTGCTGGGCGCCGATCCGCGCGCCGAGCGGGAGGCGATGGCCTCCCGCATCGGGATCCAGCTCCAGCAGGCGAACCTGCCGCCCCGCCTGCGGGTGGGGGAGGCGCTCGACCTCTTTGCCGGCTTCTACACCAGACCGGCCGCACCGGCAGAGCTGCTCAAGCGTCTGGGACTGACCGAGAAGCGCAGCGCCCCCATCGCCAAGCTCTCGGGCGGACAGCGCCAGAGGCTGTTCATCGCGCTGGCCCTGGTCAACCATCCAGAGCTTGTGTTCCTGGACGAGCTGACAACCGGCCTCGATCCCCAGGCGCGCCGCTCGATGTGGGATCTGGTGCGCGAGCTGCGCCAGGAAGGCAGGACCGTGTTCCTGACCACCCACTTCATGGAGGAAGCGGAGCGGCTGTGCGATCGCGTTGCCATCCTCGACCACGGCAAGATCGTGGCCCTCGACCGGCCCGAAGCCCTCGTTCGGTCGCTGGGGGTGGAGACGCGCATCGTCTTTTCCCAGCCGCCCGAGGCGCCTGCTGTGCCATGGGACACCGTCCCCGGCGTGCACCGGGCCGAGACCAGCGGCGAGCGCGTGATCGTCGAGGGGGCGGGGGAGCGCTTCGTCAGCGGGGTCGTGCTGGCGCTCGAGGCCCGCCGCATTCCGTTCCGCGATCTGCGCACCGAGCAGCCGACGCTGGAGGATGTCTTCCTGCGCCTGACCGGGCGAGCGCTGAGGGAGTAGGACGATGCGAGGCTACACCCGACTGACCTCCATGGCGCTGCGTCTCTACCTGCGTGAGCCCATGGCCGCCTTCTTCACCCTGGCCTTCCCGTCGCTGCTGCTGGTGTTGTTCGGTTCGATCTACGGCAACACACCCACGCCGATGTTCGGGGGGCGCGGGACGATCGACGTCTCGATGCCCAACTACACCGGTCTGATCCTGGCCACGGTGGCGCTGATGAACATCCCGATCACCACCTCCAGCTACCGGGAGCAGGGCATCCTGCGCCGTTTCCGCGCCACCCCGATGCGCCCGCTGACCTACCTCGCCGCCGACGTCAGCACGAATCTGCTCATGACGCTTGTCGGTATGCTCGTCGTACTGGCGATGGGCCGGCTGCTGTACCGGGTGGAGTTCAGCGGCCAGCTCTTCAGCTATCTGGCGGCAGTGGTGCTCGGCTGCCTGGCAATGTTCTCCCTGGGCTACCTGATCGCCAGCCTGGCGACGGGGGCGCGCATGGGCCAGGTGGTAGGGATGCTGATCCTGTATCCGATGATGTTCCTGTCCGGCGCCGGTTTCCCGATCGAACTCCTGCCGGACTCGATCCGCAGGATCTCGGCCTTCTTGCCGCTGACCTATGCCGTGAACCTGCTGAAGGGGATGTGGTTTGGCGAAGCGTGGTCGGCGCACCTGCTGGACGTGGGCGTCCTGGGGCTCATGATCGTCGTGCTGGGTGGGCTGGCCGTGCGCCTGTTCCGCTGGGAGTAAGCCGTCGGGTTGGTCGGCAGAGCCTCCGCCAACCGCCGGCACGGCTGTACGCCTCTGGCGTCGGCTGGTACACTCACCTCACGTCAAGCGGTGAGGGTATCCCTATGGAGTTGCTGCGAAACTGGAAAGAGGTCCTCGACACGGTCAACCTGTCGCCGGACCGCAAGATGGACGTCGTGAGCCGCTGGCTGATCATCACCCGGGCGGCGGTGCTCTCGATGACCGCTACCTCGGGGCTGATCGGCGGGCTGCTGGCCGTGGCGGTGGTCGCCAACCCGAACTGGCTCAACTTCGCCCTGGCGCTGATCGGGCTGCTCATAGCCCACGGCGCCAACAACATGACCAACGACTACTTCGACATGACGGGCGGCGTCGACACGGACGAGTACACGCGGGCGCTCTACGCGCCGCATCCGGTGCTGGGCGGGCTGGTCTCCAAGGCCGGACTGCGCAATGCGATCCTGGCCTTCAATCTGATCGACCTGGCGATCCTGGCCGTGCTGTGGGTGCGCACCGGCTGGCCGGTGGTGATCTTCGCGCTGCTGGGTCTGTTCATCAGTGTCTTCTACGTCGCTCCGCCCATCAAGCTCAAGCACATCGGCCTGGGCGAGCCGGCGGTCTTCATCGTGTGGGGCCCGCTGATGATCGGAGGTACGTACTTCGTCACGGCCGGACAGATGCCCCCGGCCGGGGTGTGGTGGGCGATGGTGCCGTACGCGCTGGTGGTGACCACGGTGCTGTTCGGCAAGCACATCGACAAGCTCGAGGTCGACAAAGCCAAGGGCATCCACACGCTGCCGGTGCTGATCGGCGCCTCGGCTTCCAAATGGGCCAACGTCATCATGATGGTCGGCTACTACGTCGTCGTCGCGGGCCTGGTGCTGACCGGCACGCTGGGGATGTGGGTGCTGCTGGTGGTGCTGGCGCTGCCGCGCCTGGTGCGGGTACTCAAGATCTACAGCGATCCGAAGCCGGCCGAGCCGCCGGCGGACTACCCCGTGTGGCCTCTGTGGTACGTCTCGGCCGCCTTCTACCACAACAAGCTGGCCGGTGGGCTGTTCGTGCTCGGGCTGATCCTCAACCTGATCCCGGCCATCAACCCGTTCTAGTCCGAATCCGCGACGGCGAGTAGAAAGCGAGCGTCCGGCGCCACCTGGCGCCGGACGCTGTCGTGTCCGCGATCCCTCTGCTGATCAGGCATGTTCAGCGATCCGCTGGTCGAGCACCCAGGCGATCAGGCGCTCCGGATGCGCCGGATGGCCGTGCAGGACGGCGTCATGCACTTCCCAGGCGCCGCCGACCGGCGACACCCACACCTCGGGTGCGGCACCGTTGTCGGCGGGCATCCCGGAGGCCGTGTGACACTCGGCCAGCCGGCCTTCGGGCAGGACCGCCAGCACGGAGTTCGGGCGCCAAATCAGGGCCTGAGCGCGCTGCCAGTGCCAGACGATGGCGGGATCGCTCTCCAGGTCGATCGCCGCCAGGTAGCCGTAGCGCAGGCGATCGCGGTGGACGCAGCGGCTGTCCCGCCGCACGTCGATCACGTCTCCGCTCTCCAGCAGCCGCACCCGGCAGCCGTCGCCGAGGCAGGCGCGGACGATGGCCAGTTGGATGTTCATGCGCTTCCTCATGCGGGTCGGGGTGCTCCAGGCGAGTCCCCGCCACGATCGGACGCTCTCGGAACCTGCCCGCCGTCCTTCCCTCCCGTCCGCCGGGCGTCCCAGGCCGGACAGGGGGAATAGAAAGCAAGACCGCGGGCGCTGGCCCGCGGCTCGGGGGCTTCGAACGGTGCTCCGGTGTCCTAGGCGCCTTGGAGGAGGCGAACGCCGGAGGGGCGAGCCGCGGGTAGGCGGTGAACGCAGGCAAAGCCGGTGGTGCTGTTCGACATGCGCCCCTCCTTCTTGGGGTAGTGGTCGCCGGCCGTGAGCCGACTTGAGGACTATACCTCGTCTGGACAGGTGGAGTCAAGAGGCCGCGTTCCCTCACCTAATATGTCACCGGCGGTGTACGGTTCCCTCAAATGATAACGTCACCGAGAGGGAACCGTGGCCGATGTGGAGAGAATGACCCTGGCTGAG
>Ga0194126_10009301_pt1 | contig 13143 bp, 9 predicted proteins | sample TA2KigC150mmetaG_FD_148641 | JGI IMG/M metagenome (GOLD analysis project Ga0194126, IMG submission 148641) | Freshwater microbial communities from Lake Tanganyika, Tanzania - TA2015035 Kigoma Deep Cast 150m | ecosystem: Environmental > Aquatic > Freshwater > Lake | place: Tanzania: Lake...
TGGTTGACCAGCAGACTCGTCACGGCGTACTTCCCGCCGAGGATCAGCCGGCTGCCCGGACGGTCGCCGACCGAGTCGATCGCGCGCTGCACGGCCGCCGTGTCGTCCGTCGTGCCCCGTCCTCCGGCGCCGAACCACTCCGGGCACGGGTCCTTGAGCCCGAACACGGCGCCCGTCGGCGGGAAAATCCGGTAGCGGCCCGCTGACAGCGTTCCCTCGACCCTCAGCGGCTCGCCGCCGAGGGCCAGGCGCCCTCCGCGAGGGACGACCACGTCCACGTTGGCCGGGACCGTGGGGGTATCGCAGGACAGATCGGAGTCCACGAGGAGCGTCGCCGGCTCCTCGCCGATCGCGGCCAGGACCGCTCGCAGCGACCCGCCGTGGCCGCTCGCCATGAACGTCCGCTCACCCCCGGCAGCGGGGGCCCCGACAAGAGCCGCAGCCGCCAGCAGCGGCAAGACGTCGGTCGCGGCGGGATGAGTCCGCATGTTGGCCTCCTCGGGGACGACGGACGAGGTCAACCCTTCAGCGCGCCCATGGTGATGCCCTTGCTCAGGTGCTTCTGCAGGAGGGAGTAGACCAGCAGCGTGGGGAGCATCACCAGCACCAGCCCCGCAAAGGCCATGCCCCAGTCCGAACGGTACTGGCTGACGATGGTGAGGTTGGCGAGACCCAGCGGCAGCGTGCGGAGGTGCTCCGAGCCCTTGCCGGAGAGGAACATGAAGGCCATGAAGAACTCGTTCCACGTGCCCAGGAACGAGAAGATCGCGACGGTGATCAGCCCCGGTCGCGCCAGCGGCAGCATGATCGACCAGAACGCGCGGAATTCGCTCGCCCCGTCGATGAGCGCCGACTCGTACAGCGCCGAGGGCAGCGACTTGAAGAACCCCGTGAGAATGAAGATCGAGAAGGGCATTCCGAACGCCACGTAGACCGTCAGCAGACCCCACCGCGAGTTCAGCAGCTCCAGGTCCTTCATCTGGAAGAACAGCGGCACGATCCCCAACTGCAGCGGGATCATCAGCCCCGCCAGGAAGTAGAAGAACAGCGGCCGCGCGCCCCGAAACTGAAAGCGGCTCAGCGCGTAGGCGGCCATCGACGAGAACAGCACCACCAGCGCCACCGTCGCCACCGTCATCAGGACGCTGTTGAAGAAGTAGTCCCCGAAGTTGCCCTTCGTCCAGGCATTCGCGAAGTTGACCCACTGCAGGTCGTTCAGCCGCGGCAGCTCGAACGGGTCCAGGAAGATGTCCTTGTCCGTCTTCAGCGACGTGTACAGCAGCCACAGCATCGGGTACACCACCACGATCAGGTACCCCAGCAGCACCAGGTAGATCAACGGGTCCCAGATGGAGAAACGCCTGCGCATGAGCCACCGCCTACGGAACGAAAACGGGAAGAATGGAAGCCTGTAAGAACGGCGAAGAACGGCAAGGCTCAAGGTAACAGCAACGGCCCGGCCGACCTCACGCCAACGACACGATCAGGCGGAAGAGAGCGGCTACGCGGACTGGATCGCGACGCGGCGGATGCCGTCCTTGATCCTGGCCACGTTGAAGTTGATCGCCAAACCAAGCTGCAGTCCGGCGAGCTTCAGGTACGTCCGCAGTTGCGCGATGTGAACCGTCGCAAGCATCTCCACCGCCTTCACTTCCACCACCACCACTTCCTCGACCAGCATGTCCAGCCGGTAGCCGGCCTCGATGCGGATGCCCTTATACACCACCGGCATCGCGACTTGGGTCCGAACGGCGAGCCCCCGCTGCGTCAGCTCATGTGCCAGGCAGGTTTCGTACACGGACTCCAGCAGCCCCGGCCCGAGCGTGCTGTGGACGGTGTAGGCCGCATCCACAACCTCCGCGCCGATTCGCTCCAGTTCCGGCGACAGCCTTGCCGTCTTGCCGGTGGCGTCTGCCGTTGCCTCCACCTTCGCTTGCCGTTCTTCGCCGTTCTTACGAGCTTCCATTCTTCCAGTTTTCGTTCCGTTGCCTCGCCGTGTCAGTACTCCACCGTCTCCCTCCGCATCAGCCGCATGGTCGCGGCCGTCCCGAAGAAGACCATCAGGAAGAGGAGCACCGCAATCGCCGTGGCTTCGCCCACGTTGAACTCGTTGAACATGGCCTGGACCATGCGGGTGCCGATGACGTGGGTCTCGGTGGTGGGGCGCTGGTTGGTGAGCAGCCAGATCCCCTCGAAGGCCTTCATCCCGCCGATGATCGAGAAGACGATGGAGATCGACAGCACGTCCCAGATGAGCGGGAGCGTGATGGTCCAGAACTGCCGCCACGCGGAGGCGCCGTCGATCTCGGCGGCCTCGTAGAGATCGTGCGGGATGCTCTCCATCGCGGCGAGGTACAGCAGCATGTTGAACCCGCAGGCGCCCCAGATCGACATCGGGACCAGCGCCCAGTACAGGTGCTCCTGGCTGAGCCACGCGAAGCCCTCGAAGCTCTCGATCCCGGCGAGCTTCAGCAGCGGCGCGAGGTGCAGGCCGTTGGTCAGGAAGATCAGCACCCGGTTCACCGGCCCGCCGTTGGGTTCGTACAGGTGCATCCACAGCAGCGTCGCGGCGACGGCCCCGAGGATGTTGGGGAAGAAGAAGACAATGCGGAAGAGCGTCGAGCCCTTCAGCCCACGGCTGATGCACGTCGCCAGGAACAGGGACAGCGGGATCACGAACAGCGGGATGACGAGCATGATGAACAGATTGTTCTTGAGCGCGATCCAGAAGGGGTCGCTCTCGAAGAGCAGCCGCTTGAAGTGCTGCAGGCCGACGTAGGTCATGTCCGTCAGCCCGTCCCACCGTTGCGTGCTCCACCAGAAGGAGCGCGCGCTGGGGATCACCACGAACACGCTGTACAACACGAGGGCGGGGCCGACGAAGATGGCGACGCTCAGCCAGCTCAGCCCCAGCCGTTTCGCCTCGATGCTCCCGCGTGTCTCCCGGCGCGCGGCCAACCAGCGGCGGACGGTCGTAACGAGCGTGAACACGACCGCCAGCCCCAGCAGCCCCAGCAGCACCCCCGGCTCCCAGCGGTGGCGCATGGTGATCTGGTCCGGGTCGGCGGCCCGCGCGAGGACCTGCTTCGCGCCGTCCTCGAGGTCCTTCGCGGCCTGATCGGGGGTGATCTCGCCGGTGAGGATCCCGAACCGCGCGTCGCTCCAGTACTGATCGAACTCGGGGTAGCCCTCCCCGGGGGCGGCGCCGTAGCTCGTCCGCGCCCGGTTCGCGATCTCCAGCACATCCAGCATGTCGTCGGTGACGTTGCCCTCGGCCGAGCCCTTCACCGCGGCGATGATGTCGCGCATCTTGCAGAACTTGCCGGCCTGCGCGCGCGAGGTCATGAACCGCAGGAAGTCCAGGCCCTCCTGCGAGTGCTCGGCCTTGTTGAACGCGAAGTAGTAGCTCGTTGAGGTGTAGACGGCGGTCGGATCACCCTTGCCGGGGAGGTGGGGGAGGTTGAACGCCCCGAGCCGGAAGCCGTCGGGGATCTTGCCCAGCATCTCGCTCTTCAGCCACGAGCCGCAGGGGATCATGGCCGTCTTCCCGTTGAAGAACCGCTGCTGCGACATCGTGTGGCTGTGGCCCATGCAACCGGGCTCGAAGTACTGCGTCGCCAACTCCTGGACGAGCGAGAGGCTCTTGATGAACTCGGGGTTCTCGAAGCTCCCCGGCTCCAGGTTCTTCTGTGCGAGGTAGCGATCGAGCCCCGCCTGGTAGTAGAACGCCGAGTCGATCAGCCCCTGCGCGTAGCCGTGGTATTGCCCCTGGAAGGAGAGCGGGTAGACCTGCGTCGCGGCGTCGGCGGGCAGGTCCTTGTATGTGTCGCTCAGCCCGTTGTACTCGACCAGCGTCTTGGGGCGCGGCGTCCCGCTCTTGCTGAAGTACTCCAGGTTGTAGTAGCCGCTGGGGATCTGGGCGTCCTTCATCTTCTTGCACAGCGCGAGGAACTCGTCCCACGTCTCCGGTGGTTCCCACCCCTGCTCCTCGAACATCCCCTTGTTGTACCAGACAGCATAGATCGAGTACAGGAAGGGGATGCCGTAGGTGTGGCCCTCCCAGGCGTAGCGGTCCAGCGCGCCGGGCATGAAGGAGTCGCGCCAGGTCGAGTCGCCCTCCCAGTTCGGCTGCTCGAGGACCTCGTCCAGCGGCATGACGTCGCCGGTCCTGATAAGCGCCCAGTAGTTCAGGCCGGCGTTGGTGATGTCCGGGAAGGAGCCCTCCAGAACCCGCACCCGCACCTTGTCTGCGATGCGCGGGTCCCCGTACAGATCGACGGCGACCTTGGGGTTCTCCTGCTCGTACGCGCGGGCGGCCTGGAAGAAGAAGTCCATCCCCTCGCCGCCCTCGAAGATGGGGATCTCGACCGAGATCCTCTCCGCAGGCGGCGATTGCGCCCAGGTCGAGGACGACGGCAGCGTCAGGATAGGGAGCAGACTGACTACGATGGTGCTCGCTCGCTTTCTAACGGAAGGGAGACAGTCGCTGGGCAGTGGAAGGCGGTCGTGCCGTCATCTTCGCCTTGCCTCTCTTCGCCGTTCTTCAGAGCTTCCGTTCTTCCCTCTTTCGCTGCCGTTCACGCCAGCTGCTCCCAGCGGTCCAGCGGCGCCGCGCCGGTGACGGGGCGACCGGCAAAGGCATCGCGCAACGCCTGCAGCGTGGTTTCGCCGATCTGGAGGTACCCGAAGTGGCCGGCCCCGGCCGTGTGCGGCGAGATGATGACGTTCGGCAGGTGCTGGAAGGGATGATCGGGCGCCGGCGGCTCGGGCTCGGTCACGTCCAGCGCCACCTGAATGCGACCCGTCTGCGCCTCCTCGATGAGAGCCTGCTCATCGATGACGGAACCGCGAGCGGTGTTCACGAAGGCCGCGCCGTCCCTTAGCCGGCGGAGCTGCTCGCGACCGATGAGGTTGTCGGTCTCCGGCAGCTTGGGCGCGTGCACCGAGACGTGGTCGGCCTCCTCGAAGAGCTGGTTCAGCTCGACCTTCCGCACGCCGAGTCTGGCGGCGGCCTCGTCGGAGAGGTAGGGGTCGTAGACGAGGAACTCGATGTCCCACCCCTGCAGCAGGCGGATGACCTCCCGCGCGACCGCGCTGGCGGAGATCAGGCCGAGCTTGCAGCCGCGCAGGTACTGGCCGTTGACCGGGATGTCGGGCGAGCGCCACCGGCCCGTCTGGTGGTAGTGCGCGTTGTGGTCGATCCAGCGGCGGGAGGCCATGATCAGCATCCCGATCGCCGACTCCGCCACGTTCCGCGCGATGGCGACGTTGGCGCTGAAGAGCACAACCCCCCGGGGAAGGAGATACCGGTCGATCATCTCGCGGGTGACGAGGAACCTCACCGACCCGGCCGAGTGCGCGATGATCTTCAGGTCGGGCGCATTGACGAAGACCTCCTCGGCCAAGGCCCGTGAGCCCCAGCCGGTCACCAGGCCGTCGCAACCGGCCACCCAGCGCGCGACTTCGTCCGTGTCCAGCTCCGCACCGGTGTCATTGACCGTGACCTCGAACTCCTCGCACATCCGCGCGAACGTCGCCTCGCGGAAGACGCGCTGCGTATGACCCTCCGTCGGAACGTACAGCACCTTCGGCTTGCTCATCGGTCGCCTCCCTGGTTAACGAAAGGGGGAGATTCGAAGAGGGGAAGAACGGTGGAAGAGGGCATGTTCCCGCAGCGCTTCCCGCAGACATCTTCCGCTTCTCCTCAAGTCTTCGGATCTTCCCCTCTCGTCTCGTAGGACGCTATTCGTAGATCCTCTTCTCCTGCCAGTCCTTCCACGTCGTCTCGTACCAGGAGTCGTCGTCGGGCAGGGGACGTACTGGCACGGGCTCAACGCAGACACTCCCGGTCTCGTCGACGCGGGTCTCGAGGATCTCCTGGCGCAGGGCCTCGTTCTCGCTGCGGTGCCGGAGCTCCCGACCGCGCCTGGTCTCGACCCAGCGGTCGCCCTCGTCGTCGAGGATGACGTACGCGCCGCGACTGCCGCCGCCGCGCTCGATGAGGGTCCGGATCGTCTCCAGGAAGCAGAGCTGCGTCAGGCAGAGGTGCTCGTTCCGGATGCCGTCGGCGAGGTCGTCGGGCCCGTTCACGCGGAGCCCCCGGGCCCTCACCTCCGACCACTGCCGACGCGCCTCCTCGACGGCCTGCGCGATGCCCGGGACGCTCCGCACGAACGCTGCGTGTCGGCTCATGCGCGCCTGGATGTCCTTGCGGAGCGCCGCGGAGTCGACGCCGATCTCGCGGTTCAGCATCCCCTTCATCTTGGCCAGCTCCCGCTCGACCTGCGGCGCGGCGACCGTGAGGAACTGGCGCGGCTCCAGCGGGCGGCCGGTGTAAACGTTCGCGATGTAGGTCGCAGCCCGGAGGCCGCCGACCTGACCGGAGTTCAGCGCGCTGCCGCCGGGCCGCACCCCGTGGCTCCCGTTCAGCTCGCCGATGGGGAAGAGGTGCCGGATGTTCGATTCCCACCACAGGTTGCCGACCAGGCCCCCGTTGTTGTGCTGCGCGCACACGGCGATCTCCAGCGGCTCCCGCAGATCCACCCCGTGCTCGGAGTACAGGTCGATGCTGGGCTGGTTCATGTGGGCGAGGCGCTCGTAGGGGGTCGGCTGGAGGGCCCCGGACCGCTGCAGGTACGTGACGGCCTCGTCCTCCATGTTGTCCACAGCAAAGGCCTCGAGCCCCTCGCCCGGAACGGGATTCCGCAGGAAGTCCATGTAGACGCGCCGCCCCGCCTGCCGCTCGTTGTGGACCGCGATGTCAACGAGAGACGACCCGTAGCCCTGCAGCCGCGCGGCGTGGAACGGCCACTGGTAGCCCTTCAGGAAGATGTTGGTCGCCTCGCGGCGCATGGTGTCGTGGTACGCGTTCAGGAAGTGCCGCGTGTTACCGGCCTCGTCCTCGCTGAAGTAGCAGGGCACGACCTGCTGATACGTCCCCGAGAGGTTCCAGCGATAGCCGATCGAGGCGAGGCCGTACTGCGATTCGGAGAGGTTGTTCGCCCTCGCGCCGATCTCCAGCGCGAGCCCGTGGTTACCGATCTGCCCGTGCGGGTAGACGCTCTCCGCGTAGAGCTCCCCCGGCCCTCCTGTCGCCATCACCACGTTCTCCGCGTTGAACAAGACGAAGCCGAAGCCTGCGGCCCCAACGCGGGCGTGGTCGATGGCCAGCGCGCCGATGACGCGCTTCTCGTCGCCCGCGCCCGCGGTCAGGAGCGCAATCGCCTCGTGCCCGTCGAAGATCGGTGTCCCCTGGCGGCGGACGTTCACGAGCGATCGGCCGAACATGAACATCGAGGTCTTCGGCCCGGCCGACGTCGCCCGCTGACGGGGGTCGTGGTCGGTCTTGTACCCGACATAGGCCCCGTACCGGTTGAGCGGGAAGGGGACGCCGTTCCGGCAGAGGTGGAAGAACTCGGGCGCCGAGCCGAGAGCCTCGCAGTAAGCGAGGTCGCCGTGGCACATCCCTCCGCCCGTCAACGCCCTGGCGAAGTCCAGCGGACTGTCGGGCGTATCGCCGAAGATGCCGATCTTGTAGTACGTCTGCTTGTCGGAGCCGGAGTTGTTGGACGTGCCGCCGCCGAGGTTGTCCGTGGCGATGGCGAGGTCGCGGACACCCAGCTCCCACAGGTGCTCGGCGCAGTTGAGGGCGGCGGCCCCACTCCCGATGATGAGCGTCTGGACTGTGAGGATTGGGACACTCGTTCCGTCGCTGAGCGTGCAACTGGTGCGCTGAAGCACGGCAGTGACTCCCTTCGGCAGGTCGCTCACCCGGCCACACAGACTCGCGAGTTCGCCGCAGGCTCCTCCTGGACCTCCGGGGCAGGCAGTACCACCAGGTCTCGCAGGTCGAGAGTCCGGTCCTGGCGGCGCCGTGAGTCGGAAAAGGTAGTTCTGGACAACCAAAGCTAGACAAGCTATAACATGGGCAGTACGCAACGCGGATCACAGGAAAGCGGGTGAGGCCGTGGGCACCCCTCGCTACAGCATCGTCTGCGTGCTGTTTGCGGCCGTCTGTCTCGGCGTCGTGGCACCGGCGCAGGACGTCGGCAGCACGACCGAAGACCCCTTCGTGTTCTTCACCCCCGGTCTGGCGATCATGGATCGCCGCACCGACCACGACCGCTTCTTCAACAGCGTCGATAGCACGCTGGTCATCCCCTTCTCGCCCCGCGCGAGCGCCATGGCGACGTTCTCGCTGCAGTTTGCGGACAAGCCGCGCTGGACGGGGGTCGGGAACTACGACTGGTTCCTCGACCGGGAGACGACCCTGCGCCTGGCCGGCGGCCTGTTCGACGATGAGATGGGCGTGCGTGTCACCGCGTTCCAGCCCGGCCGGCGGGTCGGGAAGGGAGTGCGGCTGGGGCTGATCGGCGGCGACGTGGAAGTGGGCGGCTTCGTCTCACTGCCCTTCGCGTGGGGCTTCCCGCTGCGGAAGGAGTCGGCTGGCGAGCGCCTGCGAGGGAGGGATCGGGTGACCGACCTGGGGGCGGCGACGGCGGTCTCGCTGTCCCTGCGCGGGGACGCCGTCCACCTCGGTACTGAGCCGGAGTATTTCTTCCCGCGCGACGGAGAGTGGCGGAGGTTCGGGCAGGGGGCTCAGGGTCACGGGTCGACCGCCGCCGGGCTCACCTCGCAGCTGGCCCAGACATGGGTCTCGAAGACGGGCGGCGCCGTTCGTTCCTCGGCCGCGATTGCCGACAACACCGTGTACGTGGGCTCGGACGATGGGTACCTGTACGCGTTGAGTCTCGATACGGGCGAGCTGCGTTGGCGCTACCGGCTGGGCGCGCCCGTATCGTCCTCCCCGGCGGCGGCGAGCGGTCGCATCTTCGTGGGCGACGACAGTGGGACGCTGTACTGCCTGCTGGCCGAGGGCGATAAGCGCCTCACCGCGGAGCGCGTGGGGCTGCAGCTCTGGCGCGTCCCCACCGGCGGCCCGATCACCGGCTCGCCCCTCGTCACGCTGTCGGGGAATGCCGTCTTCGGCTCCGGAGACGGCTCGCTGGTCGCCATCAAGGTGGTGTCGGGCGCGACGGCATGGACGCTCCGGGCCGACGGACCGATCTCCGCCTCGCCGGTGAAGAGCGAGGAGCCGGTCACCATCGTCGACCAGGATGGCAAAGCCCGTACCGAGCGCGATGTGATCTTCTGCGCGAGCGAGGACGGCCGCCTCTACGCGGTCGCCGAGCGGGACGGCTCGGTCCTCTGGCAGGTCGACACCGGGGCCCCGATTCGGAGCACCCCCCTCGTGTGGGCGCAGAAGGTGTTCGTCGTGAACGAGGAGGGCAAGACGCTGGCGCTGTCGGCGCGGGATGGCCGGGAGGCCTGGTCGCAGCACCTCCTTGGCGGCCCGGGCGGCTCCCCGAGCCTTGACGGGAAGCGAGTCATCATCCCCCTGCGCAGCGGGAAGCTGGTGGGGCTGAATGCCCTCACCGGGGAGACTGAATGGTCGGCTGAGATCCCGGGCCGCATCTACTCGACACCGATCAGCGCGGACGGGCCGGCGATCTACGTTGGCTCGACGGACGGGCACCTCTACGCGCTGGACAAGGCCAAGGGCGAGATCCGGTGGGACTTCGCGACGGGCGACGCCATCAACGCGTCTCCCGCCGCGGCCCACGGACGGCTCGTATGCGGTTCGCGGGACGGGTCGGTCTACGCGTTCGGGGACAAGACGCCGGTCGACGGCGTCGTGACGCACGATGTCAGCGGAGGGGTGCGGGTCGCGCAGGCGCTGCCCGTGAACGGGAGTGGCGGGGCGAAGCCGGCCCCCCTGCCGAACCTGACGCCTGTGAAGCGCGCCTGGGCTCCCCCTCCGGGCTGGGTGGCGAAGCCCGAGGGCGCTCCCGACGGCTCCAACGGCGCCGGCGCGCTGGTGCCCGTCCCGAAGCCGGAGACGCCCGACGCGCCGCCCCCACCAGCGCAGGCCGAGTCCGGCCTGCGGATGCGGCTGACCTCCGAGCCGGCGGACGCCGCGGAGCTCCCCATCGATTTGACCAACCAGCGCGAGACGCACGTGTCGTGGGGCACGGAGGAACCCTCCGCCGAGGTGGATGGCGAGGTGGTCGCCAACCGGGACGGGCGCATCGAGGTCGTGAAGCAGTTCGCCGATGACGGGACGTATCCGGTGGTGTTCGTCACCGGGAAGAACACGCGGGACGAGCGTGTTGCGTGTCGGCTGGTCGTCGTCGACACGAGCGCCGCACCATCCTCGCCGCGCGAAGTCGCCTTCACGCCGGACGGGGACGGGGTGGGCGACACGATCGCCTTCCGGGCGCTGGCGGAGTGGCCGGGTCACGAGGTCGCGGTGCGGGTCGTCGACATCCGCAGCTCTTCGGGGAAGGCCGTGCGCACCTGGTCTGCGCCGGGCCCCGGCGAGAACACGTTCATCTGGGACGGACGCGATCTGGCGGGCGACCCCGTTCCCGCGGCGCAGTATGTGGTGACCTACACCGTGAGGGACGCGAAGGGGGCCGCGGTGCAGATGACGCAGCGCGTGCTGCTCCAACGGGCCGGCGAGAAGACCCTGGCGCCCTAGAACTGGCTGCGGTAGTCGGCCGCGTGGTGCCGGACGATCTCGCCTTCGACCATGTAGATGACGTCCTCGGCGATGTTCGTCGCGTGATCGGCGATGCGCTCGAGGTGCCGCGACACCGCGAGGTAGTGCATCAGGCACTCGGTCTCGTCGGGGGCCTGGCGGATGCGGGCTTGGATCGCCTCGTAGTTGGCCCGGTTGAGTTCGTCCACCTCATCGTCCCCGGCACAGACGCGAAGCGCCAGCGCGGCATCCAGGTTCACGAGCGCATCGAGGCTCTGCTTCAGCATCAGCTGCGCCTTCGCGCACATCGCCCGGATGTCGATCGGCAGCTCCACGGCGCAGGCCTGATGCAGGTAGACGGCCCGCTCGGCGATGTTGACCGCCATGTCGCCGATCCGCTCCAGGTCGCTGTTGATCTTCAGAACGGCGATGATCAGCCGCAGGTCCGAGGCGACCGGCTGATGAAGCGCCAGGACCTTGAGGCACTCCTCCTCGACCTCGACTTCCGCGTGGTCCACCTGTTCCTCATCGACACGCATGGCCTCGCGCGCCAGCGTCTCATCGCGGTCCACCAGCGCCTTCACGGAGCGCTGCAGGTTCTCCTCGACCACCGCGCTCAGCGCCAGGAGGAGCTGCTTGAGCTGCTGGATCTCTCGGTCCAGATGCCGCGCCATGGGCGGGCTCCCTCAGCCGAACCGGCCGGTGATGTACTGCTCGGTGCGCTCGTCGGTGGGGGTGGTGAACACCTGCTCGGTGGGGCCTTCCTCGATCAGCTCGCCCAGGAGCATGAAGACGGCGCGGTCCGAGGCGCGGGCGGCCTGCTGCATGTTGTGGGTGACGATGAGGATGGTGTAGGTCTGGCTGAGCCGGCGCATCAGATCCTCGATGTGCAGCGTGGAGTAGGGGTCGAGGGCCGAGCACGGCTCATCGAGGAGGATCACCTCGGGCTCCACGGCCAGGAGCCGGGCGATGCAGAGCTGCTGCTGAGCCCCCAGCGACAACTCGAGGGCGGGGGAGTCCAGCCGGTCGGCGACCTCGTCCCAGAGCCCGGCGCCGCGGAGGCTGCTCTCCAGCAGCTCGCCCAGGCGGCCCGGACTGGCGACCCCATGGGCACGCGGCCCGAACAGCACGTTGTCGCGCACCGAGAGGGGGAAGGGGTTGGGACGCTGGAAGACCATGCCGACCCGCTGCCGCAGCCGCACGAGGCTCATTCCCGATCGGTAGATGTCCTCGCCGTCCAGGAGAACATCCCCCTCGACGCGGGCGCCGGCCACGAGGTCGTTCATGCGGTTGAAGGTGCGCAGCAGCGTAGACTTCCCGCAGCCTGACGGCCCGATGATGGCGGTGATGGCCTGCGGGCGGATGTCAAGGTTCACATCGATCAGCGCGCGGAACGCGCGATAGTAGAGGTTCAGGCTCCGCGCGCGGAGTTTCGGGGCGGGCGTCGCGCTCATCAGCCGAACCTCCCTTCGAGGAAGTCGGCCGTGCGCGAGTCGTGAGGGTTGGTGAACATGTCGCCCGTCGGGCGCCACTCGACCAGCTCGCCCATCAGCAGGAACGCCGTGCGGTCGGTGGCACGGGCCGCCTGTTGGACGTTGTGGCTGACGAGGATGATGGTGTAGCGCTCTTTCAGGTTCTGCAGCGCCTGCTCGATCTTGAGCGTCGAGATCGGGTCCAGCCCGGAGCAGGGCTCATCCAGCATGATGACCTCGGGCTGTTGGGCCAGCGTCCGGGCGATACAGAGTCGCTGTTGCTGTCCGCCGGAGAGGGCCAGGGCGGAGTCGTCCAGGCGGTCCTTGACCTCGTCCCAGAGAATGGCGCCGCGGAGGGCCTGCTCGGCGCGCTCGGTCAGCACCTTCCGATCGCGGACACCGGCAATCCGGGCGGCATACACGGTGTTCTCGAAGACCGTCTTGGGCAATGGCGTCGGCAGGGCGAAGACCATCCCGACGCGCCGGCGCAGGGTGATGACATCGGCCGCGGGGTCGTAGACGTCGCGACCATCCAGCAGCACGCGGCCTTCGTGGCGACAGCTGCGCACGCGGTCGTTCAGGCGGTTGAGCATCCGCAGGAAGGTGGTCTTGCCGCTGCCGCTGGGGCCGGTGATGCCGAGGATCTCGTTCGGGTAGACCGGCAGGTCCACCGTCTTGAGGGCCTGGGCTTCGCTGTAGAAGACCGACAGCCTCTCCGTCAACAGGCGAGGCGGCGGCAGCGCGTCGGCAACGGAATCGGGCATCGGTTCCTCGGACCGGGCTACTGCGTTCGGGCGCGGAAGCGCACCATCAGCATGTTGGCCAGCGTGTTGATCAGCAGAATCAGGATCACCAGCACCGCAGCCGTGCCGTAGGCGTGCGGCATCGAGAGCCCCTCGCGAGCGAGGATGTAGAAGTGCACCGCCATCGTGCGGGTCGATGTGAAGAGCGACGTGGGGAGCCGCAGGGCCGTGCCGGCCGTGAACACCACCGCCGCCGTCTCCCCGACGCTGCGCCCGATCGCGAGCACGATCCCCGTAATGATGCCCGGCAGGGCGGCCGGGAGCACCACCCGCGTCACCGTCTGCCAGGCCGTGGCCCCGGCGCTGAAGCTGGCCTCGCGGTAGGAGG
>Ga0194126_10009302_pt1 | contig 13143 bp, 11 predicted proteins | sample TA2KigC150mmetaG_FD_148641 | JGI IMG/M metagenome (GOLD analysis project Ga0194126, IMG submission 148641) | Freshwater microbial communities from Lake Tanganyika, Tanzania - TA2015035 Kigoma Deep Cast 150m | ecosystem: Environmental > Aquatic > Freshwater > Lake | place: Tanzania: Lake...
TCTCCCCCCCGTGTTTCCACAACGCAGTTATGGTTCAATACCGCACGATTCTTCACCGCACAGAAGCGGACTTTCACCGCTTCGACCAATCGCCATCTCAGGCGCACGAGCGCGGACAGCCTGCCCGCGAGAGGTTTCGGTGCAGATTCTCAGAAACGCGCGGGCACGGCTGCCCGCGCTCCTTTCGCGAGATTCTTGAATCAGCCGTGACGTAACCAAACCCGCGCCTTGCCCGTCTTCAGCGTGGACACCGGACAGAGCGCAAAGTTTTGGACACCGATAGCCGGAGCTGGCCAGTTCGCAGCGCAGAGTTGCTCTTCGCTGCCAGGCAAAACCGAAATCTGAATGCGTATTAACCGCCCGACAAATGAAATGAAGCCTCCAATCCACAATCCCAGAAACAGAATCACTCCTTCGCGAGCGATTGCCTCCAGCCAGTTGAGTCTGCGAATGTTCGTTCTGCTCGCCTGCGGCGTGAGCTTGTCCCAAGTCGTGACGACAGCGGCCCAGACCGCGGGCGAGATCAACTGGCCCCAGTGGCGCGGGCCTCTCCAGAACGGCGTCGCACCGCACGGCGATCCGCCCACGGAATGGAGCGAAACCAAGAACGTGAAATGGAAGGTAAAAATCCCGGGCGAAGGCGATTCCACGCCCATCATTTGGGGCGATAAGATATTCGTCGTGTCGGCCATCCCGACCGGGAAAAAGCCCGCCACGGCAGCCGCGCCCGCGGCGGCTCCGCCGCCGGCGGAATCCAGCAAACCTCCCGGCGGACGCGGTGGGCGAGGCGGCCGAGGCGGCATGGGCGGCGGACCGCCGAACGAGATTTATCAGTGGACGGTCTTTTGTCTCGACCGCGCCACCGGAAAAGTGCTCTGGCAAAAGGTCGCCCGCGAAGAGGTTCCCCATGAAGGCCGCCAGCCGAACAACACTTACGCGTCTTATTCGCCGGTCACCGACGGCGAACAGCTTTACGTGTCGCTCGGTTCGTGGGGAGTTTATTGCTATGATTTGAATGGGAATCTGAAATGGGAACGTGATCTCGGAGACATGAGCACGATCATGGGCTTCGGGGAAGGCGGCTCTCCGGCGGTGTACAAGGACAAGCTGATTATCAATTGGGATCATCTGGGCGACGACTTCATCACCGCCCTGGACACGAAGACCGGGAAGACACTTTGGAAGACGGATCGCAACGAGCCCACCACGTGGACCACGCCGCTCATTGTCGAGCACGGAGGAATCGCGCAAGCCATTGTGGGCGCCACGGGCAAAACCCGCAGCTATGACGTTGCGACCGGCAAGCAGATTTGGGAATGCGAAGGTCTCACCCCCAATGCGATTCCGAGTGCGGTCACCGGACATGGGATGGTGTTTGCCATGGCTGGTTTCCGGGGCAACAAGCTTCTGGCCGTTCGGCTGGGCGGGACGGGCGATCTCACCGGCACGGACGCCATCGTGTGGCGGCACGAGCGAAGCACGCCGTACGTCCCTTCGCCGTTGCTCTACGATGATCTGCTTTACTTTTTCGCAGCCAACAACGCCATGCTCTCTTGCTTCGAAGCGAAGACGGGCAAACCGCTGATCGACGCCACGCGGATCGAGGCGCTACAGGGAGCCGGACAGGGAGGCGACGTTTATGCCTCGCCGGTCGGCGCTCGGGGCAAGGTGTTTCTGGTGGGGCGCAACGGAACGACGCTGGTTGTCAATAAATCAGAAAAACTCGAACCGCTCGCCACGAACAAGCTGGACGACCGCTTCGACGCTTCGCCGGCAATTGTCGGCAAGGAGTTGTTCCTGCGCGGTCGGGAAAACCTCTATTGCCTGGCGGAGAAGTAAAGCGATCCCGACATGGGGCGAGTCCGTCCCGGCGGGCCATGTCCGACGTATTGGGAACACGTTGGAGGCGGCGCGCTGAGACAGGCTCGCCCTACCGAAGTCAAACCGAGAATTGCTGGCCAGCCAAGCCCGCCATCCGCGGCTTGCTCTTTTCCCGATCTCGGTTTATTTCGTTTCCGGAGCAGGCTGTGTTGCTCCGAAAAACGTATGGGGTCGGAACCAGTAGCGCCACAACATCGAATCCCAGGCTATCGCAAACCGCTGCGATTGCTGCGGGCAAACCTGGCAGAAGACCAACCCCTGGACGCCAATCTGGTCAAGGAGCATCTCCTCGCGTTTGTGTTGAAGCTGCAAGAAAAGTACCCCTTCAGATTTGCTGTCGCGTATCGCGGCCTGGATAGCGAATTGAACAAACAGGCCCAGGAGAGATTGACGACGCACTTCCTGTTCAGCGCGATTTCCGAAATGTCGGCGCTGGACTCCAAATTGAAAGAACTCGTCTGGCTGCTGGGCCGGCTGCTGAGCAAACAAATCGGCAAAGGCGGCGAGAATTTCCGCCCCCACGAATTCAGTCCAAAAGAAAGAGCGCTGGCGCAGGAGATCGGCGAAAGCAGTTTCGAGGAACTGATCCGGAAGGCGGAGGAGTTGTCGCTCGCGATGAAATTCAAAATCGGCCCCGTGAACTCCGCCGAGCATGTGCTCGCCTGGTCGTTCCGTTACCTGCGCCAATTGCTCAAAGCCGCGAAATGGGAGAGCATCAAACGCGGCGCCGAGACGAAACCGCGTTTAGGCTAGAGCCTGTCCCAAACTACTGATCAGTAACGTGCCGCAGCCGCTTCGAGGGGATCCGCCGGGGTTTGCGCGACCTCCTTCGGCAAGGTTGCCCGGACATTGGCCACGCCGAGGTGGGGGACTTCGTCTTTGCTGTTGGCGAGTTTCTTCAGGGCCGCCTTGATGTTGGCCAGCAGCTTGAACCCGGCGTCTCTTTGCTTTTCATCCGCGATCAAATCCTCGGCCGTGCGCAGGGAATTCACAATGCCTTCAGCGGAAAACCGGTCGGTTTCCGCCCGCTTGAGCACGGTGTGAATCAACATGGACGCTCCGGTGGCGAAGAGGTTCTGCCCTTTGACTTCGAACACTTCCAGCGACCGTTTGACGACAAAGTCCCGCTCGTACCATCGGAAGCTGACGAAACCGTGTGTTTCATGGGCCTTCAGATGGATCAGAGCGTTGGAGGAGCCGAGGTTGCGCCGCACGTGGCAGATGAGTTGTTCACAGGTTTCGATCATAGGACATGGTGAAGGCAGTGCCGCTGTTTTGAACAATTCTGGGACTCTTAAGAACGCCCCTAGATTAGATTAGCGCGGCATCCGCCCGGCCTCCTACGAGAAACGCTGGTCTATAGACGACATGTGTGGTCTGGGATCGACATGCAGCGCGTGTGCAGCGCCAGCAAGCCGATCACTCTGGCTCGACTCCAGCCATGAGGCGCAGAAGGCGGGACTGGGAGAATTCATCGCGGTTGAGTTCGCCCATGATCCTGCCCTCCTTGAGCACCAGGATCCGGCGGCACAGGTTCATTAGTTCCGGCAGTTCGGATGAGATAACAAGAATCGCCAGCCCTCGGCAGGCCAGTTCGTCCAGCAAATGATGAATCTCCGCTTTTGCGCCCACGTCGATGCCTCGCGTCGGCTCATCGACAATCAGAATGTCGCAGTCTCGCGCGAGCCATTTGGTCAAAGCGATCTTCTGTTGATTGCCGCCGCTGAGCGAAGCAATCGGCGCTTCCAGAGACGGGGTCTTGACCCGGAGCTGGTCCGCATACCGCCGGGCGAGCACTTGTTCCCTTTCAGCCTGAACAAATCCTTGCTTCACCAACCGATCGAGCACCGCCAAAGACATATTTTCACGGCAATTCATGGTTAGAATCAAACCCTGGCGCTTCCGGTCTTCCGGCACTAATCCGATCCCTGCCGCCAACGCCGAGGTCACCGATCCCAGGGGCAATTCCCGGCCCCGCACGAGCACTTTGCCGGAGGCGGCCGGGTCGAGGCCGAAAATCGCCAGGGCGGCTTCGCTCCGTCCGGCGCCCACCAGGCCGGCGAAACCCAGGACTTCTCCGGCGCGCAAGCTGAAGGTGATTCCCCAAAATCGGCCCGGCGAGGCGAGTTTCTCAACTCGGAGAACTTCGTCTCCAGGCGGCCGACTGAGATGGTTCGGCGCGAAGGCGCTCGCCTCGCGCCCGATCATTTGGTGAATGACGCGCTCGGGGTTGGTTTCGGAGATTTTTTCCGTCGCCACGTGGCGTCCGTCCCGCAGAACCGTGACCTGATCGCACAGACGGAAGATTTCCTCCAACCGATGGGACACGTAAATCACGGTGATGCCGCGCTGTTTGAGGTGCGTTAGAAGCCGGAACAAATGTTCGCTTTCGTGAGCGGACAGCGAGCTGGTCGGCTCATCCATCACGATGATCCGCGCGTCCGTGCCCAGCGCGGCAGCGATCTGGACCATTTGTTCCTGAGCCGTGGAAAGCCGGTGGATGGGGAGGTTCACGTCGATCTCCGCCTCGATCTCCCGCAACATGGCCCGAGCCTGGTCGCGCATGCGCGGACGGTCCAGCCAGCCGCCGCGCCGCGGCAAATCGCCCAGGCAGAGATTTTCCGCCACGGTCAAATTCGGGCAGAACGCCAGTTCCTGGTGCACCATCGCAATGCCCAGTTGGCGTGCGATGAGCGGATTGGCGGGGTGAATGATCTTCCCATCCAGGCGAATTTCTCCTTCGTCTGCGGTGTAAACTCCGGCCAGGATTTTTCCCATCGTGCTCTTGCCCGCTCCATTTTCACCAATGAGGGCGTGGCAGCTCCCGCCTTGAACCTCGAAGCTGACACCATCCAAGGCCAGCACGCCGGGGAAACGCTTGGTGATGTTGTGGAAGGAAAGAACGCTCGGAGGTCTCATTGGCTTCACCGGATTGCTCGGAGAAGACGCTTGGGATGCGCGACAACCACGACCGTCAGATCTGCATCTTCAAGGGCCAGCCTGAGGGCATCCTCCTCAATATCCAGGAGATGCCTGTCAAACGTTGTCAGGACTGCAATGCCCGCAACGGCGGTCTCAGCCAGGATACGTGCGTCGCCCAGTTCTCTTTCCGGTAAAAGCGCTCTTAAGATCAGTGATTCTGCAAAACGCACTGCAATGGACCTCGCGATTTCGGACAGATCAAATGGCTTGATGCTCCAATCACGCATCTTTGAGAAGACGACTGAGCAGAGTCTCTTTTCGCTCGGAGCTCCATAGCGTTCCAGCCATCTTAACTCGGCAACTACGCGCGGGGCGATGAGGAGTTCGTAACCTCGGGCTCGAAACACCTCCAGGAAATCCAATGCAACGTCGGCGGCGTCTGCGATTTCAAGCAGAACGTTCGTGTCCAGCGATAGCTTTCTTTTGGGGTTGCCCTCCATAGACCCGAACCATTCCTTCTCGAAAAAGCTCTTCCACTTCCACCTCACTCATGGAGTGCATCGCACTGCGCGCACGTTCAGCGGCCCGAATTGCACGGCTTTGAATGGGAGAACGGCGTGCCTTCCTGGAGGGTCTCGTTTTCATGAGGATGAAGATCGAATTGAACTCGCGTGCACGAATCAAAACCTAAACACAGACGAGGATTCTGGCAAGCACTGGCACCATGGGACCATTGGACCATTACTTCGGCAGCCACTTTTCCCAGTTCTTGGCAAACTGCTCGACGTTCGTCTTCGTGACCGGGATCAAGGGGCTGACATCGTGCAACGCGGACGGGTTCTTCTTCAAATGAATCTTGTTGATCAGGTGTTCCGCCGAACGGTAGCCCCACTCGTAAACCTGCTGGGCCAGCAACATCTGCACGTGGCCGCTTCGGAGGTAAGCCAATTGCGGCGGCAACGCATCGACGGAAACGCACTTCACCGTTCCCGGCGGCCATTTCAGCGCGTTGTCCGTAAACAGCGGCCAGCCGCCAATCATGCACCAACCCGCGATGTCCGGGTTGGACTGCATCACTTGCTCGACGCGCGCCGCGGCGTCTTGCGGCGTTTCCTTGTGGTAATAGGTGTCGCGGATTTTCAGGCCGGGATATTTCTTGGCCGCGCTCTTCGCGCCGGCCACGCGCTTTTGCAGGTTCGGGGCGTTCGGGTTTCCAGCCAAAATCGCCACGACGCCTTTGCCGCCCATGATCTTGGCCAACTCCTCCATCGTTTGCTCGCCGCACTTGAAATCATCCACGCCGAACGTGACGAAGCGCTGGCTCGCGGGCGCATCACTGTCGAACGTGGCCACCGGCACGCCATTCTTTACCGCCGAATTGATCGCATCGGTCAGCTTGTTGGCGTCGGAGCAACTGACGGCGATGCCATCCGCGCCGCTGAGGACGAGTTGCTCGATCGCGTCGGCTTGCTTCTGGGCATCCTCGTCATTGGGCGTGCGCCAGTCGATCTTGATCGAGATGCCGTGCTTTTTGCCCAGATCCTTGGCGGCATCTTCAGCGCCGACGCGCGCGGCCTGAAACACGGGATTGCTCTGCGATTTGGCTACCAGGCCGAGAGTGTAGGATTTCTTTTGCGCCCGGGCGTGGACCGAGAAACCGAGCATGATGGAAAAGAATGCGGCGGTAGCGAGAAAGGTGCGTGTTTTCATGCGCGAAAGAGTAAGGACAATTCACTCGTTGTCAAAAACTGATCCCTTTACATCTCGGCGGCCTCTGTGGAACCCTTCGTTTCCATGAACACGACGGTAGGGCGAGCCTGTCCCCAGCAAGCCGTTTCGGACGTGTTGCACGCACGTCGAGTGGCTCGCCGGGACGCGCAAAACCTTGCTTGAAAACCTTCCATGAAAACAGTCTTCAATAGCCTTCTCGTCCCTCTTGCCGGAATATTGATCGCCACCTGGCAGGCGACCGCCGCCGAAGCGCCCGCGCCGCGAAGCCGGGCCGAAGTGGAAGCCGTGCTGGCGCGCACGCCGCGACCGGATGCCAACGCCTCGTTGCGTCCGCTGCACGTGTTGCTGGTCGCCGGTCCCAAGGATCATGGACCGGGCGAGCACGATTATCCGGCGTGGCAAAAACAGTGGGCGGCCTTGCTGGCCAAGGCGCCCGGCGTCCGGGTGTCCACGGCGTTTCCTTGGCCCAAACCGGAGCAATGGGAGGGAGTTGATCTGGCGGTATTTTACCTCAAGACCCGATGGGACGCGCAGCAGCTTGCTGAAATCCAGCGGCACCAGGCGAAGGGTGGCGGGGCGGTGACCATTCACTGGGCCATCGGCTGCGATCAAGAATGGGAAAACCACGCGCAGCATTTCGGGCTTTCGTACAAAGCCGCGTCCTATCGGCACGGTCTCACCGAACTGCGCCTGCCCAACCCGGAACATCCGCTCCTCCTGGGGTTGCCGCGCTCGATGCGTTTCGTGGACGAACCGTATTGGCCATTCATTGGCGACCGGTCCCGCATCACCGTGCTGGCTACCTCCGACGAAAAGATCAACCAGGGCGACGACCGGCGGAAGAATCCCGGCGACGCAACGGTCGAGACGGTGCCGGTATTCTGGACTTACGAACCGCCAGGGACCAAGGCCCGCGTGTTCGTCTCGATCTTTGGCCATTACATGTGGACGTTTGACGATCCGTTTTTCCGCCTGATGCTCCTGCGCGGCATGGCCTGGGCTGCCAAAGAGAATCCGTATCGGCTCGACTCACTGGCGTTGGAAGGCGTGAAGCTGGCCGGCAGCGTGCCACCCGGCGCCAGCTCAGCGCAGAGAATCATCACCCCACCTGTGGTCCAATCTGCGGACGACACGGTGTATGCAGATCGGCCGTATTGGTACAAGCCCGGACATCCGCTGAATCCCGCCCACTCCTCCACGATCACAACGTTGCCCGGCTTCAAAGCGGAACGAATTTTCACTGTGCCCGCTGATGGCGGTTCGCTGACCGCGCTGGCTGTGGACCCGCAAGGCCGTTTGCTCGCCGCGACGCAGCATAACCCGGGCATCTACCGCATCACTCCGCCAGCGATCGGGAATGCCGGCGCGGAAACGAAGGTCGAGAAACTTGGAGGCGCTGCGGCCGCCATCGGCTGGTCGCACGGGCTGCTGCACGCCTTCGACAGCCTTTACGTCACCGTGGCGGAAGGCAGCACCAATTCGCCAAAGAGGGGATTGCACCGCCTGCGGGATACCGACGGCGACGGCCAGTTCGATCAAAGCGAATTGCTCTTTGAACTCAAGGGCGGCGGCGAGCACGGACCGCACAATCTCGTCGTCAGTCCGGATGCCGAGTCGCTCCACCTGATGGGCGGGAACGGCACGTCGCTTCCGTCGGGCGTCGATTTGCGCCGTCCCTCAGCTATGAATGGCATCGACCGTCCCATGCCGCCCGGATTTGAAAGCGCCAAATACTCGGTCCAAGGCTGGGTGCTGCGCTTCGATCCCGCGGGCGGCCAGCGTGAGTTGATCACAAGCGGACTGCGCAACAGCTACGACCTCGCGTTCAACCGCGCGGGCGACCTGTTCACGTTTGACTCGGACATGGAATGGGACCTCGGCACGCCGTGGTATCGGCCGACGCGGATTTGTCACCTCGTCAGCGGCGGTGAATTCGGCTGGCGCGAAGGCTCGGCCATGTGGCCGGAATACCTGGAAGACAGCATGCCGCCCGTGGTGAACATCGGCCCCGCGTCGCCCACGGGCATTGTGTTTGGTTACGGCACGAAGTTTCCCGCGAAGTATCAACGCGCGCTCTACGCGTGCGACTGGACCTTTGCGACGATTCACGCCATTCACTTGCGGCCCCATGGCGCAAGTTACCGCGCCGAGGTCGAGGAATTCATCGGCGGGACCGGCTTGCCGCTGACCGACATCGTGGCCGGCAAGGACGGCGCGCTCTACTTCACCGTGGGCGGGCGGCAGCTCGGGTCGGCCATTTATCGAGTGCGTTATGTCGGCGACGAAAGCGTTGCGCCGGTCGGAAGCGAAGAGCTTTCTCCGGAGGAACGATCTCTTCACTCACTCCGCCGTGAACTCGAGGCATCGCACGGTCACAGTGATCCCGCAACCGTGAAGAAAGTTTGGCCGCACCTCGGTCACCCAGACCGGGCGATTCGCTTCGCCGCCCGCGTCGCGCTCGAAGCGCAGCCGGTCGCGGCCTGGAGGGAGCACGCCCTGGCCGAAACGAATCTCGATATATCGCTCACGGCCTTGCTCGCCCTTGCCCGCCAAGGATCGCCGGACGATCAGCAACGGGTCATCGCACAATTGAACAAGGTCAATTGGAGTTCCCTCACCATGAACGGCCCCCTCTCCCGTCCTACGGACACCCTCTCCCCCTCCGAGGGGGAGAGGGAACGGGAGAGGGGGCCGTTCGTGGGTTCAATGCGCGAAAAGTCTCGGTGGAATCTTTCCCCCAGCCAGAAACTCCGTGTCTTGCGCGCGTATGAACTCGCCTTCGCGCGCGGCCAGAAAGCCGTCGCTGGAACGCGAATCGCCACGGCGCAGCGACTGCGGCTGCACTTCCCCGACGTGGACGGCTCGGTCAATCGCGAACTTTCCCGCCTGCTCTGCTTTCTCGGCGACACGACGATGATCGCGCCGCTGCTCGAACGCATGGAGTCCGACACCGGCGATCGGCCCCTCCTCGGCTCGGGCTACTTCGTGCGCAATCCGAAATACGGCGCCGCCGTGAGCGACATGCTGCAATCCGCGCCGCGCCTCGAACGAATGCACTGCGCCCAGACGTTGCTCTGGCTCAGTGACGGCTGGACCAAGGAGCAACGCCGGCGATATTTCACGTCGATCGCCGATGCCGTGGCTCACTCCCGCGGCGGCCACGGATACCGCGAGTTCTGGGGCCGCATCCGTGAGATTGCCCTGAGACAAGTTCCGGACGATCAACGTGCCGAGTTCGAGGCCATCAACGTGCCCACAAAGGCGCTTGCGGAAGGATTGCCGGTGGCCAAAGGACCGGGCCGCGATTGGACCCTGGACCAGGCCTTGGCCATTGCGGGGCGCGGATTGACAGGCCGCGCTGCGCAACGCGGACGCACCGCGTTCGCTGCGGCCGGCTGCGTTCTTTGCCATCAAATCAATGGGGAAGGCGGCGCGATCGGTCCGGACCTCTCGACTTTGGGCCAGCGCTTCACGGTGCGCGACATTCTCGAAGCAACCATTCACCCCAGCAAGGCCATCCCGGACCAATATCAAGTCATGACACTCGAGTTGGCGGACGGACGGACTCTGTCCGGTCGCATCGCTTCGCGCGATGAGCACACGACGCGCATTGCCACGGACCTGATGCGCCCGACCGAATCGGTTGCCGTATCCAACGCCACGATCCGCAAGACCCTCGCGCAACCCGTTTCCACCATGCCCACCGGCCTTCTGAACGCGCTCAATGCGGACGAGTTGCTGGACTTGCTGGCTTATCTGAAAGGCGGCGCACTGTAGCCGTCTGGTTCCGATGGGGAGCGCACGCGCCTCGCCTGCCGTGGTCGGCGCCCTGGCCGACCACAACGGTGCCATCGAACAAGCGTCATCGAGCCTGGATCCGGCAGTTCACACCACGAAACACACCAAACACACGAAAGGGAAGGGACTTGAACTTGAAACCCTGATTTCTTTGCGGGTGCCCCCTTCATTTTTCGTGTAGTTCGTGTGTTTCGTGGGTCCAATCGCTCTTTTACGCTTGAGTCCCAGTCCGACGCGTCCCTTCCGACCGGCGAGGCGCCGGTCGGAACACGCGAGGGCGCGTGTGCTCCCCAGATGGCAGAAGAACGCCGTTCTCCGAGAAGGTGCTACGAATTCAGCCGGTGAAGGATTTGTTCAACGAATTCGTGCCAGAAACTCTCGAGGCGTCAGGATTTCGATTCCGAACGGTTTCCGCAGGGCCAGCAAATCGTTCATCCTTAAAACGGCTGTTGATTAGCCACAGAGAGCACAAAGAGCGCAGAGGAAACAAGAAACAAGTTGAACGATACGCGCCATCCACCCGCGGGGCGAATCGGTCTTTCACTATGAGAGCCTGTCAATCTTTGTGTTCTTTGTGCTCTCTGTGGTTGAACTGCTTTTTCCCTGTTTATCTGAGCTTCCGCTTGCCTGCTCGATAATCGGCGATCACGCGTTGAATCATCGTTCGCCGAAATGGACGAAGCAAGCCAACGCGCCACGCCCGCCACTGATTCCCCAGTGTCTCGGAAACGTGTCGGTCCGGGTCTTTAGACAATTTTTCCTGAGTCCAATAGCCAGGACTGACCCAGGACCCCTTCTTCCCGTTGAAAAAAGTGCGACAGGAGCGATTGTCAGAATATTCTGGAAACTATTGCTGAAGATTCCTATTCAATGATCAAATCCCTGGCCGAATCGCAGCTTCCATTCATAGAGAAGCTGATCAAGCAAAGTATCGCCGCGGCGGGCAATCGTGACTTGGCTCGCGCTCGGACAGAGCGGACAGGGGGGCCACGCATTAAAACGCTTGAGAGCCTCGCCAGGAAGGCTAAGCAAAAAGGTTGGACTTTCGAAGCTGCTCTGACCAAAGCGCAAGATCTGAGTCGGCGTCAGAAAGCACATCCAATCCGTTGATTTTCAAAATCACATCACCTTCCAAAATGTTTGCGTTGAAAGCCGGGGACCCTGCCATGACGACCCAGATGAAGGCTCCTGTGTTCCGCTCCAACTTCTGCCGGATTTCGGGTGGTAACGGCTGAGGCAACACTCCGAGGATGGGAGGCTTCTTTCTCCTGAAGAATCCTGCTTCATACTCATACCGATGGACGGTCAGCGGAATGACCTGGGTGCTGAAAGTCCCCGGTGTTGTGGTTGTAGAAGTGCCAAAATAATTCCCAGTCCCGTAAGCATAGCCACCACCTCCCCACGCAGTGGCATTGACTGTGCCCGAACTCGCCGTTGTGTAAGTTTGGCCAGGGTTATACTGAACCCAAGGAACGGCTGCCTGATGGCTTCCTTAGTGCTCTGGGGCATAAATTCGGTGACGTATTCTTGGTCACGCCGCTAGGGCGATTGATTGGCTCTGATTCAACTTCTTTATCAGATCGCGCAAGTCGTCCCGGGTGTATTTCCACTCGAACGGTTTTGCGATCTGCTCATAGAGCCCTTGGAAGGCCAGGAGGCGCTGGCTGACTTCTTCCAAGGAGGTAAAGTCATTCGGAGTCAGTACCTTTCTCTGGACCACGGAGAAGTAGATCTCCACTTGGTTGAGCCAACTGGCGTGAACGGGTAGATGCACCAGGATGATATTGGGATAGGCACCTTGGAGCCGTTTCACCGCAGCGGTCCCGCGATGCGATGAGCCGTTATCGACAATCCAAAAGACCCTTTGGGCGTTCCGATAAGGCTCTTGTTCCATGACTTGGTGGACCAACCGGCCAAAGGGTTCAATGCCGGTGGTGCTCTCGCAGCGACCGAAGACTTTGGCCCGCCGCACGTCCCAGCCTGCCAAATAGGCTAAAGCACCCCCGCGCTCGTATTCGAACTCCACCCGCATGGGTTCCTTGGGTTGGGGAGGCAAGGTGGGATGCAAGCGGATGCGGGCCTGGATACTGGTTTTCTCATCCGCCGAAATCACGAAGTCATTGGCTTCCAACGGCTGATTTTCCCAGACTCCTTGATAGAGATCCAAGACCCGTTCGGCTTTGGTTTGAAAGTCCGGATCGCGTGGAAAAATCCAACTGCGATGCTGCCAGGGGCGAATCGCATCCTCGTCGAGCCAGCGCCAGATCGTGCGCCCGCTGATTTGAGCCACGAGGCCGCGCCGGGTGACTTCCCGGACTAAATCCTCCCGGCTGTAGCGGGAGAGCGGCTGCCCGCTTTCCTTGGGCAATTCACAAGCCAGGGCCTTGACCTGCATTACCACTGGAGGGGGAAAAACTGGGCGGGCGCCCAGATCGCGAAAGGTTCTCCAAGCCTTCCAGCCGTTCCTCAAAGAAGCGCTTGCGCCATTTGCTGACAATTTGACGGGGAAGCGAAACGCGCTGGGCGATTTGGTCGTTGCGGAGCCCTTGCGCGGCCAACAAAATGACCTTGGCCCGGACGACGTGAAAATAAGGTGACGTATATTTTCGGGCGATATCCTCCAGAGCCGCTCTCTCACGGTTTGTGAGATCAATAGAATACGGGCTGTGCCGTGGCATGGTAGCTGATTTGCAGTACATGCCAAGTTATCAAGCCGGAAGAAAATGGCAATTAAATACGTCACATTATTTATGCCAATGGGTACTTAGTGGTCCGTTTCGTAAATACGCTCACGTTCGTTGCGCCCAATTT
>Ga0194126_10009303_pt1 | contig 13142 bp, 10 predicted proteins | sample TA2KigC150mmetaG_FD_148641 | JGI IMG/M metagenome (GOLD analysis project Ga0194126, IMG submission 148641) | Freshwater microbial communities from Lake Tanganyika, Tanzania - TA2015035 Kigoma Deep Cast 150m | ecosystem: Environmental > Aquatic > Freshwater > Lake | place: Tanzania: Lake...
GGGCTACAGCCGGTAACGCTGCCATCTTTCACTGATAGCAAAGAATAGGTATATGTAGTGGCTGTTTGAGTTGGCACAGCAACAGACACGGTGTCACCAATGAGTGTGGAGACTGTTTGCTGGTTGCTACCATTGATTTGGTAAGTAAAAGTATATGGTCGTGTGGATCCTGATCCAGTGAAAGTGATTCGTGGCTGAAGTTGGTTAAGGCATGTGATAGTGCTTCCGGTGATGGTGGCGTTGGGAAGTGGATTTACAGTGATGGTAGCCGTGCCTGTGAGCAATTTGCTGCAACCTGTTGGGCTGCCCTCTTTTACTGCGATGAGGTTGTAGATGAAAATGCCTGTTGTATTAGTAGGCACTATAATGCTAACAGTGTCGGAGTTTGATGCTGTATTGACAGTTTGTACTGGTCCGCCATTGATCCTATAGGAGATAGTAAAAGGGGATTCTCCTAGCGTGGCACGGAATAGAATCCGAGGGGCAGGGTCGTTCAGACAGACAGAATTCGTACCGCTAATGGTTGCTACTGGAATTGGTTTAACCCGTATGATCGCAGATGCCGTATCTGAGATACATCCCACGTCTGTCATTACCACATATTTGACCGTGAAATTGCCCGTGTCTGCATATGTTTTTATCGGGTTTAATATATTGGCAGTAGTATTATCTCCGAAATATGTGATAAATTTCATCAGACTTCTACCATATCCGACCGATGCATCCGTAAAGGTCACAGGTTGCCCAAGGCAGACATTGGAAAAGTTGAGTTTGGCGATTGGATTCTCAAGAACATCTAAGTCAAATGATATATCTTGCTCTCCTCCGCATCCATCGGAGGTAGGATTATTTGCAATGAGTCGTACAGGGTATAACCCCACGGTCGGGACCACATACTGTCGAGGCAATTTATATCCATATACTTTTCGGCCGTTAATAATTGTACTGTCAGTCGGCTGGGGATTAATTAATGTTGTATCGGCTATTCCCGCGTTGTTGAGTATTGTTCCGAAAATCCATTGAAGTTTTGTAGGCTTGTATGGTAATGTCATTGTAAAATAGTAAGGTGTATTTCGGCAGGTGGTTGGGAATTTGACAGTTGCTCCCGGTGTTTCGATCGATACGTATTGATAGAGGTCTTTGACATTTGCACCGGCGGAGTAGCCGTAGCTCTCAGCATTGGCATATCCATAGGCTAGGGCGTTGAAGCCAGAATCTGAGGAAAGAGTATGATACCCTTGGGTCACACTGTCGAGGTATATAAATGAAAAGTTACTGTTGGCGGGATGCGTTACCCAGTCGCTGGCAGGCACTGGATTCCCGTCAAGCCGGAAGGATGAGATGCCACTTCCCCTATTGGGCATGATTACGTGTATGTGGTGCTGCCTTCCTGCTGTTGCCACTAAGTTTGAACTGACCAAGGTCACTTTTGAAATATTCTGTTCCACTGGGTTGAGCAGGATCATGTCGGGATCGTAGTTGGTGGCATTCCCTGAACATCCCTGGGTGGTAAAATATTGTGCTAGCGAAATGGGTTGGTCTGAAGTGACTGAGTTGGGCGTGGTGTTTGAAAACTCATAGAATACATCATTCACGAAAGAAGCCGCTGGAATCAAACTGCCATTTAAAAAAACATTGCTGCTCGGGCTGCTCTTGATGATTCGATAAAAGTTCGTAGGCCTTTCAAAGCTGGGAACTGTCAAGTAGTTTTTACCCCAGGATGCCAGAGGGTATAACTGCTGATAGAGGTTGTCAGAGGAATTTGCCCCCCCGGCGCAGTTGCCAATGCGCATCTTGCCTGCACCTGAGAAAACTGCAATGCGTTTACAACTTGACGTACCTGAGGCTATGGAACGTATCCTGGAGCCTGTAAGATCTTCCCCAAACCATCCCCCGGCACTCTGGATAGTATTCACAGTACCTAAGACCTGGAAGATTTCGCCTTTATTCAAGGTCACCGTATTCGTGCTGCCGGCAGCCCACCCATTGGTAGTGGTGGCGCTTGGAACGATCTCCACAAGGGTGTTATCTTCTACGGCGATAATTGTAAAGTAAGAATTGGATCTGGACTCATTTGAAATTTGTGTATAATTCATCGATATGTATTCCTTTCCCAGCACATTTGTCGGCAGGCAAACGGTGGCTCCGCTCACGGCGTCAGCTGAGATATATGAATAAACGACTATCGGTCTCTCGCTGGTCACACGCACCGCCTTTCCCGTAATCAGTCCTGAAGTATTGAGGAAATTCGATCGCGGGACGTTCACAGCCACTACCTGGCCTGCGGTCAGACTCCCGGTTTGGATGTTGGCGCCCCCATAGATCTCTACAGTATATGTTGTCGCAACATCTGAGCTGATCCATAACGTCATACCCAGGCCATTGAAAGGAGGATTCGAGCCCGGGTTTCCATTCAACATCGCCACATGATAAGAAAAGGGTATCCAGAACTCCTTTCCCTTATTGGAGAAATCCTGTGCCTGGGTAAGCGTTCCTACCCATGTCAACATGAACAAGGCCATCAAGACCCGGAGTCCCTTTATGCTAACAGCCGTCATTTTGTATCAACTGGGTGATGTATTTCCTGATGCATGGGATAGATATCAAACCCTCATATAGGGTTGGGTATGACGGTGATTTCCAATGGTGGTTTAAGGGCGACATGCTCTTCTTATCCGAAATAGTCCAGGTTGGTCTCCGGCCTCAGGGCCTGCACCGTCTCACACATCAGTTTGACGGTGTTTTCGATGTCCTTCCTGTGGATCATCTCGACCGTGGTATGCATATACCGGAGGGGAATGGAGACGAGCACCGACGGGCAGCCATCGTTGGCATAGGCAAAAGAGTCGGTGTCAGTGCCCGTGCTGCGGCTCAGCGCCCGCCATTGGACAGGTATCTTCTTCTTTTCCGCCGTCTCACGGACAAAGTCAAGCAGCTTGTTATGGATCGCCGGGGCATAGGCCAGGGAAGGCCCTTTTCCACAGGATATATCTCCCTCTACGGTCTTATTGACCATCGGCGTCGTCGTGTCGTGCGTCACATCAGTGATGATGGCCACATTCGGACGGATTCGCCGGGCGATCATCTCGGCTCCTCGCAGTCCGATCTCTTCCTGTACGGCATTGACGATGTATAGTCCGAATGGAAGCTTTTTCCCGTTTTCTTTTAGGAGCCTTGCCACCTCAGCGATCATGAACCCACCGATGCGGTTGTCGAGGGCCCGGCCAATGATGAAGTCGTAGGCCAGTTCATCGTAGCCCTCCTCGTAGGTGACGACCGCTCCGACATGGACGCCCAGCGACTCGACCTCATCGCGGTTGCGGGCGCCGCAGTCGAGGAATAAATTATCGACGCGGGGGACGGGGTCCTTACTGTCTGGTGTCGACATGCGCGTGTGGATGGCTGGCCAGCCGAAGACAGCTTTCACCGGCCCGTTGCGGCCATGGATCAGCACCCGCTTGGCAGGAGCGACCTGGTGGTCGACCCCTCCGTTGCGTTTCAAATAGATCAGGCCTTCTGCCGTGATATAGTTTACAAACCAGCTGATCTCATCGGCATGGGCTTCGAGGACGACCCGAAAAGGTGCATCCGGGTTGATGACCGCTGTGGCTGTGCCATAAGGGTCTGTAAAGGTCGTGTCTACATAGGGTCTAATGTATTCGAGCCAAAGTTTCTGTCCCCACCACTCGAAGCCGACAGGGGAGGGGTTGTCGATATAACGCCGGAGGAAGTCGTAGGAAACCTTCGGGATCGTCTTTTTCACTTTTTCTTTCGATTTTGCCATGTGCATGAATGCTCAGGGGGTGAAGGAAAATCAGGAGAGGTTGATGGAAATGGTCATGTATACTCGGATATCTGATGGATTTAAGGCTTGGCTGTAGGAAATTGCCAGCATGCTCAGGGCCTCAAAATGACGATCGAAGGTGTCTTGGCCGTATCGCTCAGATTGCCTTTATCATCCCGCAGCCAGAAACTGAAGACAGCCGTATCCGGGCGGGTGCAGCGGGGCTGCAGTTCGAAGGGGTACGTGAAAGACATGACAATCTCCCCTTTGAAGTTGGCCGTGCGTGGAACCGTACCAGGTATTCTGTAGAGCTGTGAATCGGTGAAATTGCTGCTGGGGCAGCGGGTCGTCTGCTTCCGCACATAGATCACGTCCTTGAAGTCCCCTTCTTTATCCGTCAGCTCGAGGATGATCTGTAGGCGGCCCTGTGCCGGTACGGTCGTAGCACTGACTTCCTTCAGCGTGAGACGGGGTCTGCTCTGAAGATTATCTTTGCCGCAGGACAGGTAGCCTAGTGTGACAAGGAATAAGAACGAAATCAGCCTCATGAAGTATTACGTTGCGACTCAAAAATAATCATTCGAGTTGAATAACAGGCCAGACTTCCTCATTCAGCCAACAGAACCCGGAGGTTTTAACAATTCTGAGTTCCCCCTCAAGGCGCTCGCATTATTCCGGTATCAATACCGTAGCAATCCTGTCTACCAAAGCTTCTGCGACCAACTGCGCCGATCCCCGGCATCGGTCCAGTCCATCACGGACATCCCATATCTGCCCATAGGGCTTTTCAAAACCCATCCCGTTGTTTGTGGCGACTTTCAGCCTGAAGCAGTCTTTACCAGCAGTGGCACGACGGGTAAAACGCCCAGCCAACACCAGGTAGAACGCCTGTCAGTCTATCGTGTCAGTTTTCTCGAAGCCTTCCGGATCTTCTACGGCGATCCTACCGAATGGTGTATACTCGCCCTGTTACCTTCCTACCTCGAACGCAGCGGTTCCTCCCTGGCCTATATGACAGATGAGCTGATCCGCTTGTCAGGGCATCCTTCCAGCGGGTTTTTCCTATACGATACCCCACATCTGCATGAGACCCTGCAGCAGCTCGAGCGGCAGGGCCAGCAGACGCTGCTGCTGGGGGTTACTTTTGCGTTGATGGACTTTGCAGCCACCTACCCCATACGCCTGCAGCATACGACGGTCATGGAGACCGGTGGCATGAAAGGGCGGCGGCAGGAACTCGCCCGGGAGGAGGTTCATAGCTTCTTACAACAACAGCTGGGCGTTACATCCATTCATTCGGAATATGGGATGACAGAACTGCTCTCCCAGGCCTATGCCCCCCGGGAAGGCCTCTTCCAATCACCTCCGTGGATGCAGGTACTCATCAGGAGCGAAGACGATCCGCTAGCAGTGAAAGGACCCCTGCCCGGTCAACGCATCTCAGGACCAATCAATATCATCGACCTGGCCAATCAGTCTTCCTGCGCCTTTATTGCCACCGACGACCTTGGAACCTTGTATCCCGACGGCCGCTTTGAAGTCGTCGGCCGCATCGACCACAGCGATGTGAGGGGCTGCAGCCTCCTCTATACTTAGCTGCTGCCAGCTGCCCTCGCGCACAGGGCTGCGGATATTATCTTTCCGGCAGATATCTTTACGGATCCTTCTAACCCATACCCACATGCAATATCTGCTGGGACTCGACATCGGCTCCTCTTCCGTCAAGGTGACCTTGCTGGATATTTCGACCGGGAAACCCAGCGCATCCGCCTTCTCGCCTGACTATGAAATGACCATCGAAGCCCCTGCTCCCGGCTTCGCTGAACAAGATCCGAACGACTGGTGGCGGGAAATGAGCAACGCCTTGGAAAAGTTAAAGAAGAAAATGCCCTTCACAGGAGAACATGTCGCGGCGATCGGCATCTCTTACCAGATGCACGGGCTGGTGGTGGTAGATAAAGAAGGGAAGCCCCTTCGAAAAGCCATCATCTGGTGCGACAGCCGGGCCGTGGTGCAAGGACAGACTGCTTTTCAATCCCTCGGGGAATATTTTTGCCTTTCCCATTACCTCAACGCACCCGGGAATTTTACCGCCTCCAAGCTCCGCTGGGTAAAAGAAAACGAGCCCCAACTCTATGCCAGGATCCACCAGGTGATGCTGCCCGGCGACTATATCGCGTATCGACTGACGGGTGAGATCTCCACTACAGTATCTGGCCTCTCCGAAGGGATCTTCTGGGATTATCTGGATGCTGGACCTGCCCATCACCTGCTGCAACACTATGAGATCGACCTAGACCTGTTACCCCCACTTGTACCCCAGTTCGGCGAACAAGGCCGATTGTCTGCTACTGCCGCCCAGGCCTTGGGTTTGAAAGCGGGTACTCCCGTCATGTACCGTGCTGGCGACCAGCCCAACAATGCCTTCTCGCTCCGCGTACTGCAGCCGGGTGAGGTGGCTGCCACCGCAGGCACTTCGGGTGTCGTCTATGGGGTCACCGACAAGCCATCTTTTGATACAGCCTCCAGGGTGAATGCCTTTGTTCATGTAAACCATCAGCCGGCAGCACCCCGCTACGGTGTACTGCTTTGCATTAACGGGACCGGCATCCTCAACAGCTGGCTGCGAAAGAATGTGTTCCAAGGCCTCAGCTACCCGGCTATCAATGCCTTGGCCGCAAGCATCCCGATCGGGTCCGATGGGCTGCAGCTCTATCCCTTCGGTAATGGGGCAGAACGAGTGCTGTCGAACCGAGACATAGGGTCCTTCATGCGGGGGCTACACTTCAACCGCCATGATGCGGCCCACCTAGCCCGGGCGGCACAGGAAGGCATTGTCTTTGCCCTGCACTATGGCATGCGCATCATGGATGGCATGGGCATGGACCTACGCACCGTGCGGGCAGGCCATGCCAATATGTTCCAGAGCCCCGTATTCGCCCAGGCTTTTGCCGATGTCACTGGCTGCCAACTCGAACTCTATAACACCGACGGAGCACAAGGGGCCGCCCGGGCTGCAGGCCTAGCGGCCGGGATCTTCCGAGATGCTGCCGAATGCTTTGCCGGGCTTGACAAAATACAGTCCATCGAACCATCCAGGGAGGGAAGTATGGCCTACGTAGAGGCATATTCGAAATGGGAAGAAGGACTAGAAGGATCATTCCCTTTTTGATGGATAGAACCACTTTTGTAGCAGCGTTGTCCATCTTCTTTACCTACACCCGGCGACTTTTTCTTTTCTATGAGATGATTATCTTCAATCATACATTCCATTTCATCACATAACTCTAATCTATACAGATATGTCTGTCACCATCGGCAACAAAGAGTATTTTCCCGCTATTGGGCGCATCCTGTATGAAGGCCCTACATCCAACAACCCGCTGGCTTACAAGTGGTACGATGAAAACCGCCTATTGGCATAGCTTCTGCAATACTGGAGGGGATCCTTTCGGGCCCGGTACTAAGATATTCCCCTGGGATACCTCTACAGACCCTGTCCAACGTGCTCGCGATAAAATGGATGCCGCCTTCGAGTTCATCAGCAAACTCGGCATCCCTTACTATTGCTTTCATGATGTTGACCTAGTAGATGAAGGCCCTTCGATCGCAGAATACGAGCGTAGGATGCAGGCCGCTGTCGCCTATGCCTCCGAAAAGCAGTCCGCCAGTGGGGTCAAGCTGCTGTGGGGAACTGCCAATGTCTTCAGCAACCCCCGCTACATGAACGGGGCCTCCACGAATCCAGACTTCCAGGTACTCGCCTGGGCCGGCACGCAGGTCAAGAATGCCCTCGATGCCACCATCGCTCTGAAAGGGGAGAACTATGTCTTCTGGGGCGGCCGTGAAGGATATATGACTTTGCTAAATACCGATATGAAGCGGGAGAAGGACCACCTCGCCCGCTTCCTTCACATGGCGAAGGATTATGCCAGGCGCCAGGGCTTCAAAGGCGTGTTCTTCATCGAGCCCAAGCCCTGCGAACCCACCAAGCACCAATACGACTACGACGCCGCCACCGTCGTAGGCTTCCTACGGCACTATGGCCTCGATGCCGACTTCAAACTCAACGTGGAGGTCAACCATGCCACCCTGGCCGGACATACCTTCCAGCACGAACTGCAGGTGGCGGCAGATGCCGGCATGCTCGGCAGCATGGATGCCAACCGCGGAGATGCACAGAACGGTTGGGACACCGACCAGTTTCCTATGAACCTGAACGACCTCGTGGAAGCCATGCTGGTCATCCTGGAGGCGGGTGGATTCGCAGGCGGCGGCATCAACTTTGACGCCAAGACAAGGCGTAACTCCACCGATCCGGAAGACCTTTTCCATGCCCATATCGGCGGGATGGACTCCTTTGCCCGCGCCCTGCTGGTGGCAGATAAAGTCTTGCGCGAGACGCCCTACCGGCAGTTCCGCGAAGATCGCTATGCCTCTTTTGACACCGGCACCGGCCAGCAGTTCGAACAAGGACAGCTCAGGCTGGAAGATCTTCGTGCCTATGCCATGGAAAAAGGCAAGCCCAGTCAGCGCAGCGGCCGTCAGGAATGGCTGGAGAACTTAATCAATAACTGCATCTAAAGGTTTACCATGAAGGTTATCGTCTCCTCGGACTTTGACTCCATGTCAGAAGCAGCCGCAGAGGATTGCATCCACCTGTTGAACCGCATCCATAAGCCGCTGCTCTGCCTTGCTTCCGGAAATTCTCCGATAGGATTCCTGCGCCTGCTGCGCACGCATTACAGTCATCGGCCAAGGCCTGACTGGTATTTTGTCGGACTGGACGAATGGATCGGTATCGCCCCAGATGAAGCCGGCAGCTGCCGGCACTACCTTGGCAAACACCTGTTTCAGCCATTGGACGTGACAGAAGATAGGATTTCATTTTTCGACGGCATGACCCAAGACCCTGCGGCTGCCTGTCGGAAGGCAGCCGCCTTCGTCGAAGCACACAAAGGCATAGACATCTGCGTCCTGGGTATCGGCACCAACGGGCATCTTGGACTCAATGAACCTGGCTCCACCAGCGATACCCCCAACCGGGTTGTGACACTGACAGGCAGCACCATCGATGCGGCCCAATTCTTTTTTGAGGGTCCTCGCGACATTCGCCAAGGCATTGCGCTCGGCCTTTCCACCTTGCTGGCGGCAAAGACGGTAATCTTGTTGGCGACAGGGGCAGGGAAAGCGGAGATCATCCAAAAAGCCCTAGAAGGCCCTGTGGATGCCGAGATACCTGGCAGCTACTTACAGCAACATCCCGACTGCAGGGTCTACCTCGACGTGGCCGCCGCCAGCCACCTGCAGCACGGTCGCTGAATCAGGCCTGTATCAGACGGCAATTAGGCCATCGACAGGGATCCATGCCCGCTGCTCGCTGCTTGCAAAGGCCAGCTCAATCACTCGTACGACATTATGTCCATGCTCGGGCCGCTCCTGAAGGGGTTCACCCATGCGGATGGTGCGGTACAGGTTCCGGTAGTACATGCCGAAATCCCCTTTTATAGAAGGCCAGGTCTTCTGTAGCACCTCCCCGTTGCGCTCCGTATGCAGTAGTCCATGAAAGGCCGCATCCTCATGGCACCAGTCGACACCCACCGGCAGCTCGCCCGCTTTGAGCCGATCTTCCTGCGGGTCTTCTCCGGACTTCAGAAATGAACCCTTGGTGCCATGCAGCTGGTAGCGGGGGCCCATCTCTCTGACAAGCATGGAAGAATGGAGGGTGACTTTCAAGAAATCGTAGTCGAGTTGCAGGTCGAAGTAGTCGTCTACTTGTGAATAGTCCTTCTGGCGCCGTATATCTGCCAGAATGCTGCGCGGGAAACCGAACAATTGCAGGGACTGGTCGATGAGGTGTGCGCCCAGATCGTACAGCACGCCTGCGCCTGGCTCGGCAAATTCTCGCCAAAGGCCGTAGGTGCGAGGGTCGGGACGGTAGCGGTCGTAATGCGCGGTGAAAGTATGCAGCTTGCCCAGCAGGCCTTCCTCCAGTATTGCTTTCATCGTCAGGTAGTCGGCCACATAGCGGCGGTTGTGGTATACGGAGCAAACTTTTCCCACCTTTTCCGATAATTCGCAGAGCGTCCTGGCCTCCCAAGAGTGGATGGTGAAAGGCTTCTCTACGACCACATGCTTGCCGGCCTCCAGGCAGGCTTTCGCATAGGGGAAGTGTGTGTCGTTGGGCGCCGTGATGATGACCAACTCGATCGCTTCATCCGCCAGCAGTGATTCCAAGTCTCGATGCGTCCGGATGTCTGGATACTTGTTGGCAGCTGCATCCCCGCGTCTTTCTAAGACGGCCTCCAGTCGGTAGTCTGGCATCGTGGTGAGAAAAGGCGCATGGAACGTGCGCGAGGAGATACCAAAGCTTACAAGGGCGCTGCGTATAGGTGTAGGAGACATTCCAATACTTTCACATAAAAATAGGGGAAACAGCGAAGGATATCTTCTCCTTGCCTCATTGTAAGCATGAGGGGCAATGGATTTCTAGCTGTATTTTTGAATATGGAGTTTCGGGTAGTTTTTTTTTTATGGTTCGTTGCTCTACATCTTTCCTGCAATGATCGAAGGGCCACTTCGATGGAAGATAAGAGAATCACATCTTCCATGACCTGCAGCAATGGCCTGACGGTGTCGGACAGTGCCCTTTACATGCAGGGTGGGGGCGAGGCTTTCTTGCCAACCCTGGAAGACAGTGCGCGCATTCCGGGCCGAGTGCCCGATGGCATGGTCCTGGTGCCGGGGGGAGAGTTCAGTATGGGTTCCGTCAATCCATTGGGCATGCAGGGGGGAGGACACGAGGATATGTATGATGCCCGTCCGGTACATCGTGTGCGGCTAGATCCTTTCTACATGGATGCTTCAGAAGTCACCAACCGCCAGTTCGAGGCGTTTGTGACCGCCACCGGATATGTTACGATCGCCGAGCAGACGCCCACTAAAGAGGAATTCCCGGAGGCACCATCAGAGAACCTCGTCGCAGGCTCGGTGCTCTTCACACCACCTCCGCAGCCTGTACCCTTAGACGACCACTTGCAATGGTGGAGTTATGCCCGGGGTGCCAGTTGGCGTTATCCGGAAGGGCCTGGCAGCAGCCTGCAAGGAAGGGAGGATCATCCAGTGGTGCACGTCGCATGGGCAGATGCCGCCGCCTATGCACGCTGGGCTGGGAAAAGACTTCCCACTGAGGCTGAATGGGAATTTGCCGCTAGGGGTGGACGCCCGGGCAATCTATTCGCATGGGGCAATCAGATAAATCCGTCCGGACGATGGATGGCCAACTCGTTCCAGGGCAGCTTCCCCCATCAGGATGCAGGTCAAGACGGCTATCGTGGGGTGGCGCCAGTCAGACGATTTCCTCCCAATGCATATGGGCTCTATGATATGGCGGGGAATGTATGGGAATGGTGTTCCGACTGGTATCGGAATGATTACTACAAACTTTTGGCCAGTCAACTATCGGTCGCGCTTAATCCCAAGGGCCCCACAGATTCATTTGATCCCAGTGAGCCGGGTGTCCCCAAGCGTGTTCAACGCGGCGGTTCTTTTTTATGCACCGACCAGTATTGCACGCGGTATATGGTGGGTACGCGTGGAAAAGGTGAAGTTTCTTCTTCTACCAACCACATCGGCTTTCGATGTGTCAAGAATATATTCTGATCGGGACTGCCGGTTATCGCATACGGCAGATGCTGCTTTGTACTGTCTGTCCAAAGCCCCTACCTTTGCACGCGAAAATCTATACGATATGGGCAAATATAGGGCTGGTGTGCTTTTTGGAGAGGAGCTCCGTTCGATCTACCAGGATGCAAAGGACCAAGGTTATGCCTTGCCGGCTGTCAATACCACTGGATCGAACTCCATCAATGCCACCCTAGAGACGGCTGCCAAGGTAAACTCCCCGGTGATTATCCAGTTTTCCAACGGCGGGGCTCAATTTATCGCAGGCAAAGGCATGCCCAACGAGGCCTTGCAGGCGAACATCTCAGGCGCAGTCTCCGGTGCGTTGCATATCCACAATGCTGCTAAGTACTACGGCGTGCCTGTCATCTTACATACCGACCATGCCGCCTATAAATGGCTGCCGTGGGTCAGTGGGATGATCGATGCCGGAGCTACATATTTCAAAGAGAAAGGCCATCCGCTCTTCAGTTCTCACATGCTCGACCTATCTGAAGAACCCCTCGAAGAGAACATCGCCACCTCCGCAGCATACTTCCAACGCATGGCCCCACTTGGGATGGGTATTGAGATTGAACTCGGCGTCACTGGAGGAGAGGAAGACGGGGTCGACAACAGCGATGTAGACAATGAGCGTCTCTACACGCAGCCACAGCACGTCGCGAAGGCCTATGAAGAGCTCCGTAAGGTCAGCGACTTATTCACCATCGCGGCTGCCTTCGGGAACGTCCATGGCGTCTATAAACCGGGTAATGTGCAGCTGCGCCCCGACATCTTGCGGAACAGTCAGCACTACATTCAAAGCCATTATGGCACTGACCTCAACCCGGTATTTTTTGTTTTCCACGGCGGCAGCGGCTCCCCCCAAGCGCAGATCCGCGAAGCAATCGGCTACGGTGCCATCAAGATGAACATCGATACTGACCTGCAATGGGCTTTCTGGGAAGGAGTGCTGAAATACTACCAGAAAAACCAAGCCTACCTGCAGGGACAACTGGGTAATCCCGAAGGAGATGATAAGCCGAATAAAAAATTCTACGACCCCCGGGCATGGCTTCGGAAAGCAGAAGAGTCGTATGGCGCCCGCCTGGAAATCGCATTCCAGGACCTCAACTGCATCAACCGGAATGCCTGACTTGGCTACAGATAGACATCGTTTTGAGATCTCGCTCCTACGGGTTATTGGAACAGGCGGAAAAAGATGAAATTCCCTACCTTCAGGTCCAACAAATACCTTTACGATGAAGCGAGTTTTTCATCTGCTCCTGACGGGTACAATGGCCTACTGGTTGCTGGCCTGCAATGGCTCCAGTAGCGGGGCATCTTCTGCTGCTGATTCGGCAGATCTCACAAAGGATTGGACCCTCAGCGTTCAATTGTGGACCTTCCACATATTCGATTTCAACACCGCCATTGAGAAGGCCGACAGCGCAGGCCTACAAACGGTGGAAGCTTTCCCTGGCCAAAAGCTGGTCGGATATCCAGATACAGCCTTCGGTGCAGGCATGTCCGCGGCCTCCCGCCAGCAAGTGAAAGCCTTCCTGGCCCAGAAAAAAATATCCATCCTGGCATATGGCGTCGTTGTGCCACAGACCGCCGGAGAATGGGTTTCCAACTTCGAGTTCGCCAAAGACATGGGCATCCGCTATATCACGACGGAGCCACTCAAAGAACA
>Ga0194126_10009309_pt1 | contig 13136 bp, 15 predicted proteins | sample TA2KigC150mmetaG_FD_148641 | JGI IMG/M metagenome (GOLD analysis project Ga0194126, IMG submission 148641) | Freshwater microbial communities from Lake Tanganyika, Tanzania - TA2015035 Kigoma Deep Cast 150m | ecosystem: Environmental > Aquatic > Freshwater > Lake | place: Tanzania: Lake...
TGCCGTATGGGTCCCCCAGGTGGCGGACATATTCTTCTTTTAACACTTCACCCTGGGGGTTCATCACCACCAGGTTGACGCTTACTGACCCGATATCCACTCCCAAGTGAAAAACGCCAGATTCCATTGCATCCCCCGAATATGGGTCACTTCGAGATAAGTTTTCAGTATGTGGCCGCAGACATTAGCCTGCGCTTCAATCAGTTTTCATCCTTTGGCGGCGGCCATAACTTCATGTCTGAAGAGTTGCCGGCTGCGGTAAAAAATTTGGTCCTGGTGGCGGTGGAAGACAATCAAACCTGAATCCCTAAGGCGTTGCAATTGGCGGCGCACCAAGGTTTCGGAGAGGCCCAGGACCTGGGCTAGATCCGCGGCGGTCATGGGCCGCCGGGCCAGCATCTCCAGGAACCGGGCGTCAGTCACCGGCGAATCCTTGGCCGGGGCGGCCTGGAAAGAAGCGATGACTCCCGCGCCGTCCCAGAGGTAAGCGGCAATGGCTGCCATTTCTCCGGGGGAGACCGGCGCGGCCCAATCCTCCACCACCGGGCGCACCGCAGTGTTGAGCTGAACCGTGTCCGGGGAGAGGCGCTCAATGGCCCGGCGCAGGGCCGCCAATTCCGCCTCCTGGTCATTCACCCCTTGGAGGATCATGACCTCCAGCCAGACCTGCCCCGGATACTCCCGGCGAAAGGCCTCCAGACCCGCCAGCAGCCTGCTTAAAGTATAACCCGCGGGCGGGCGGTTGATAAGCTGGAAAGTTTCCTCCCGGGCCGCATCCAGGGAAGGGAGGACCACGTCCGCGGCGCCGAGCTCCCGGCGCACCTCCGGGTCAAAAAGCAGCGCCCCGTTGGTGAGCACCGCCACCGGGGTGTCCGCGAGGCGCTTAATGGCCTGGATGATGCTTCCCAAGGCGGTGTTCAAGGTGGGTTCCCCGGACCCGGCCAGGGTGATGACGTCCAGGTCCGGACCGGTGGCCAGATAAGCCTCCAGTTCCCGGATGATGGCTTCCGGGTGGTATTCCCGGCGCGCCAGGGTCTTAGAGGTGGTGGGCCCCACCTCGCAGTAAACGCAGTCAAACGGACAGGTCTTCCGGGGAATGAGGTCCACCCCCAGGGAGCGTCCCAGGCGCCGGGAAGGTATGGGGCCAAAGAGGTAAGCCATATGAATACAGTTTTCGGTTTTCGGTCTTCGGTTTTCGGTAAATGAAAAAATCAATGTAAGGTGCGCGCCGCACAACAAGCGCACCTCGCCGGGCGGTTTTGATGTACAGCTAATTTAGGGTGCGTTTCACCCACCATTAAAAAGCTGGGCGCCCCCAATATCTGTCTCAAAAACAACCCAACTGGCACTGGGTGATCTTGATGCGCAATTCGTTGAGCAAATCCCCCATCTCCTTGCGGGAAACGCCCAATTCCTGGGCCAGATTGAAGGCCGCGGCGCAAGGGATCTTTCCTTCCGGGCTCGCGGTCCGGATTTTGTTTTTCAGTTCATCCCGGGTCATAATCTTGCCCTTCCTAACTTCAACATTTAATTATTAACAGGAAAGCCGGAAAAATCAAGGAAAGGTTGATATTTTCAAGCATGGGGAGAAGTTATTACTCGGAGTAATCACACCTCCAGGACCCGCCAGCAGGCCGCGGTGAGCTGGTCCGCCAGGCTGGTGAGGCTGGGTTGAATCCGGCCGTAAACCTTGAAGACCGCCACCTGGAGGACCACTCCCAAAACCATGGCCGTGGCCGCCTGGGGTTCTTGGCCGGGGATCTCATCCCGCGCTATCCCTGCCGCCACCACGTCCAGCAGCACCGATACCGGCGTGGTCATCTCCGGGGTCACTTTTTTGAGCTGGGCGTGCTGGGACAGCAGCAGATAGCTGAACATCACCTGGTCCTCGTCGAAAAACTGGCAGAACTTGTGGATCATGGCTTCCAGCTTGGTTTTCACCGTGAGGCGCTCCTCTTGCACCCGGTCAAGTTCCCCGGCAAAGGCCAGGTAATTGGCAATGAACAGGTCCCAGGCCAGGGCGTCCTTGCTGTCGTAATGGCAGTATAAAGTGCCCTCGGCCACCCCCGCGGCCCCGGCGATGTCCCGGATGGTGGTCTCGGTGATGCCCTTTTCCACGAAGAGGCGCAGGGCCGTGGCGGTGATCAATTCCTTGGTCTTGGATCCATCTCGCATGGCGGTGTTTTCTGTTTTGGATTTTCTGTGTTCTGTATTCGGCAGAGTGGCCTGGGCCCACCTAACTAATATGTGAATGTTCACTCATATTGAATGCCTTTTCAAGCATTTTTTCCGGGGAGCGTAGTTATTTCGAAAAATTTTTGCAGCCTTGAAAATACCGAGATATAACCGCCCGGTTTCATTTATAATAAACCGGCGCCGCCTTCGGGCGGATGGCCGCCCCGGTCAATTTTTCCCAGGAGGAAAGCTCATGAAGGTCATCGCCATCTCCGGTTCCCCCCGCCCCCAGGGCAACACTTTTCACCTGCTCCAGGAGGCCCTGCGGGTGCTTAAAGAGCAGGATCTGGAAACGGAATACGTTTCGTTGCACGACAAGCAGATTCTCCCCTGCCGGGCCTGTCTCCAGTGCGCCCAGGAGAAGAACCGCTGCGCCCAGGAAGACGACTTCATGCCCATCTTCACCGCCATGGCCGCCGCCGACGGCCTCCTGGTGGGTTCCCCGGTCTATTTCGGCTCCGCCACCCCCAACCTCATGGCTTTGCTGGACCGGGCCGGGTACGTGGCCCGGCAGGGGGACAACCCCTTTTACCGCAAGGCCGGCTCCCCCATCGTGGTGGCCCGCCGGGCCGGAGTCAATTTCACTTACGCCCAACTCCAGTTCTGGTTCGTCATCATGGGCATGTACGTCCCCGGCTCCACCTACTGGCCCATCGCCTACGGCCTCAAGCCGGGGGACGCCGTCCAGGACGCGGAAGGCATGAAAACCGTGGCCACCCTGGCGGAAAACCTGGCTTATTTGATGAAGAAACTGGGGTAGAGAATTTTGGTAAGTTGGTGTAAATTGGGGACAGACACTATTATATTTAAAGTGTCGGTCCCTATTTTTTTGATGAAAACCGGACATCTGTATGTGCTATTGACACACCAAAATGATTTTCCTTGACGAAGGTTGAATTTATGGCTATTAAATTTTTATGCCAACTGTGGACACCCTCAAAGCTTATGAAACTTTGACCGCAGCAAGACTGCCGGATGACCAGGCCAAGGCAATTCTGGAAGTAATCAAGGCTTCCCAGGAATCCGGCTATGAAAATCTGGTTACGCGGTCAGAATTCAAAGAAGAGATGCTGGCTTTGCGGGCGGAGATTTACCGCGTCAAATACGATCTCCTCAAATGGCTCATTCCCCTGATCCTCGGCCAGGGCGCCATCGTGGTGGCTCTGCTAAAGTTTATCAAGTGAGCCTTTTGCAAAATGTCTCGGAATTGAAATTGGGTGAAATTGGGGACAGACACTATTATTTTATATATTACTCAGGCCATAAAATTGTTCTCACTATCATCAACCGAATCCCCTAAAAAATTAATTTGGCGTGCGAAGGAATGGGAACCATTAATTGACCTCAGTAATATTTAAAAATGTCTGTCCCTATTTTCTAAATTGCCATATTTGGTTCCCTCTGTGTGTTTGGGTTAAGGGATTAATCGGCAAACTAACGCCGCACTAGCCCAAAAATCGCAAGTAAAAGTAATAATCCTCCCAACACAACAGCCCATCTCGCGACTTTGTGGTACCACTCTCCCGGCCCTCCCGGCCCAAAGATTTTCGCGTACCAGCCTTTGTTACTCATTTGCCCGTTCCTAATTGTTGGGGTAATTGAGGGACAGACACTATTATATTTAAAAGTGTCTGTCCCTATTTTCGTATTTCCGATTTTCGCTATTTTCCAAAGCTCCCCTGGCCCCTTCCCCCAAAAATCTCTTGGCCCCCTACCCCCGCGGCGCCGGGCGCCGGCTGACAGTGGGAAAATAATCTTCCTTGGTGTGAGGCAGGAACAGGGCGGCGATGTACTGGTCCATGTAGCCCGGGGTTTCGGACAGTTCGAAGTTGGTCATCATGTCCGCCACCCGGCGCTCCTCTTCCAGCATCTCCCGGGAAAAGGCCAGCAGGGTGGCGCCCTGGAGCGAGGCATTCCCTGCGAACTGGTATTTGTCCCGGGGCAGGTCCGGCAGCAGGCCGATGGCGATGGCGTTGTCCACGTTGATGAAGCTGCCGAAGGCCCCGGCCAGGATGACCTGTTCCAGGTCCTGGAGGCGCAGACCCACGCTTTCCAGCAGGATTACGTAGCCCGCAAACATGGCCCCCTTGGCCCGCATGATGTTGTCAATGTCCACTTCGCTGATGGTGATGTCCTGGCCGATTTGCGTGTCCGGGGCATAGACCAGGACGTATTCCAGCCCGTTTTCCCCCTGGCGGATCCGGGGGGCGCACATTATCAGGTCGTCCCGGAACTTGCCGTTGGGCAGGATGACGCCCCCCTGCATCAGGACCGCCAGGAGGTTGATGAGCCCGGAGCCGCAGATGCCCTTGGGCTTCACCATGCCGATGGTGAGAATCATGGGCTCGCAGGTGTCGGGGTTGATGCTCACCTCTTCGATGGCGCCCGCGGTGGCCCTCATGCCAAAGCGGATGCCGCCGCCTTCGAAAGCCGGACCCGCGGAGCAGGCGGCGCAGGCCAGCCACTGCTGGTTGCCGATGACGATCTCGCCGTTGGTGCCGATATCAATGAACAGGGTGAGTTTGGACTCTTTATAAATGCCCGAAGCCAGGACCCCGGCCACGATGTCCCCCCCCACGTAGCTGCCCACCGAACTGACGGAATAAATGAACACATGCTCCGGCACCTCCAGACCCAGGTCCCGGGCCCGCACCGGCGGGGTATGGCAGACCGTGGGGGTGTAAGGGGCGAGGCGGATGTACTTGGGGTCGATGCCATAGAACAGGTGGGTCATGGTGGTGTTGGCGGCCAAAGTGATATGGGAGATTTCGTCCACCGGCAGTTGGTGGCTTTTGAGCAGCCGGTGCATCACCTGGTTGATGGTGGCCGCCACCGAACGCTGGAGCTTTTCCAACCCCCCGGCTTTCTGGCTGTACAGGATGCGGGTGATGACGTCGTCGCCGTAGCTCATCTGGGCGTTGTAGTCCGCGGCCTGGCCCAGGATCTCCCCCGCGGCCAGGTCCAGAAGCTGGACCCACACCGAGGTGGTGCCGATGTCCACCGCCAGGGCGTAGTGGCGGCCCGCGGTGTTGCCGGGTTCCACGTTGACGATGCGGGGTTTGCGGCTCAGGCGCTGGGCGTAGTCCAGGGTGGCGGTGACCCGGAAGTTGTCTGCCCGCATCACCGGGGCCAGCTTCCGCAGCAAAAAGAAGTCGGCGGCCAGGTTGTCCAGGGCATAGCGCTTGCCCAGGCCGTTTTCCAGGCGGGTCAGGTCGCACATATTGTCGGCCAGCGACGCGGGGGGCAGTTCCACATACTTTTTTTGGAAGGCCGGGTTGTAAAGACCCTCTGCCTTCAGAGCCGCGATGTCGATGGGACTGGGGCGCAGAGCCATGCCGGTCTTGCGCACCAGGGTTTTCCGGTCCAGGAGCGATTCGGGGGGAATGCGGATGACCACGTCGGAGACGACCTGGGATTGGCAGGCCTGGCGGTAGCCCAGGTTCCACTCTTCGTCGGTGAGCAGCGCGCCCTGAATGCTTTCCAGGTCTCCCTGCTCCAGGAGCACCTTGCACTTGCCGCATACTCCTTCCCCGCCGCAAGAGGCGTTGATGTGCACCCCCGCTTCCAGGGCGGCCCGAAGCAGGTTCTCCCCCTCGGACACTTCCACAGTGATGTCGTATGGCTTAAAGGTGACGCGTTTTGTCACAATGGAGCTCTAACTCAGGAATTGAGATGCCTGGACAGGCTAAATTCTAAAAATTCTACCACAAAGGGGCAAAAGGGGGGAAGGGAAAAGGCGAAAAGGTTAAAAGGGGAAAAGGTTAAAAAATGTAGAACAGCCGCCCCCGGCTGTTCAAATGCATGATGCGCACTGCCCACCATAACGGATTCAATAGGCCACAGGCTGGAAAGCCTGTGCTACCAAGGGTCTTCCTGTTCTCTTTCCCAAGCGTAACTTGGGAACGCCATTGGAGCCCAAGCTCAGCTTGGGCCGTTAGACCGGTTCCCAAGTGCAACTTGGGAACCAGGATTGAGAAATTTCTCCCCTTTAACCTCTTCCCCTTTTATCCTTTTCGCCCCTCCGTCATAGTGGTATTTTATAAACCGAGGGACCCCAATGACCAACCGGTTGGAAAATCTGCTTAAGGACCTGTACGAAAAATTATGGCAGGCCTTCGGCCCCCAGGGCTGGTGGCCCGGGGACACGGCCTTCGAAATGGCAGTGGGGGCCATCCTCACTCAGAACACCAACTGGGCCAACGTGGCTCGGGTCCTGGCCGATCTGAAGGAAGCCGGCCTCCTGGACCCCCGGCCCCTGCGGGAAATGCCCCTGGCGGAGCTGGCCCGGCGCCTCCGCCCCGCGGGTTATTTCAACATCAAGGCCCAGCGGCTGCGGAACTTTTTGGATTTTTTGGCGGACCAGGCTCAGGATTCCATGGAGGCCCTGGCTCGGGAAGACCTGGAAGGCTTGCGCCCGGCGCTCCTGAAGGTTAGGGGCATCGGCCCGGAGACCGCGGACAGCATTCTCCTGTATGCCTTGGATAAACCCACCTTTGTGGTGGATGCCTATACTCACCGCATCTTAAGCCGCCATTACCTGGCCCCGGAGCACTGCGCCTACGAGGAACTGCGCCGGCTGTTCATGGACCGCCTGCCGCCGGACCTCTACCTCTACCAGGAGTACCATGCTCTGCTGGTGCGCCTGGGCAAAGAATTTTGCCGGCCGCGGCCCCGCTGCCAGGTCTGTCCCCTGGAAGGCTGGCCGGAAGGCTGGACCTATCCAGGGTAAAATACTTTCTTAATCTTTTGTCTTCTAAAGAAATCTAACATTAATAAAGACGATTTTAGCGCAACCTTCGCCTTTGATTGCCGGGCCAGGAATGGTTTTTGCTATCTATTAATGTCAGGACAAAATTATGGCATGCCGTGATAATGACGAAGGTTTTTTTGTTTGGTTGTCCGAACCCAGGTTCGAGGACCTGCTGGCGGGGATGTCCTTGGAAGCGGTGGTCCGCCTAGTTGAGGAGAACGCCCCCGAGCCTTTTGAGGGAGAGTCCTGCGGCTTCATTGTCAAAGATTGGTTTGGCCCCTTCCTGTTAAGTCCCGAGACCCATTTTTTGAGAGGCCGCTGTTAGCCCCACGTCTAATCTTGAGCCTTTACAGGATATGAGGAGTTATTACTACTCGAAGCGGAAAAGAAGTTCCCTTCACCCCCACCCCAGCCCTCCCCCCTCCAGGGGGAGGGAGTTAAAGGAAAGAGCTAATTTCATGCCCTGAGTAATGACTTCTTTTCTCCCCCAGTAATAACGAGACCACCGCCTTTCCCCCAATCCCATTTCCCCATGGCCCCAGATTTTTTCCCCGCCTGGGGGAGAATAATGGTAATATGGACGCCGGGCAGGAAATCTAATATACCCCACATGTATGTTCAAAAATATGGACATTATCGCCTTGGAGCAGCACAGCTCCAGCCAATTGGTGGAAAAACTCCGGTGGGTCCCCTTGCTGGAGCAGCCGGATGTTTTAGTTTATGAACACGCCTTCATCACCCTGGAGCGGATTCACACCGACCACCTCCATCCGGCCCAGAACTACATTTGGCTCCAGGAGCTGCGCAAGACCCAGGAACTGCGTTGGAGTCTGGCCCCCCTGGGGGTGGACCTCTTCCGTTTGGACGGCTACGTCACTTACACGGTGCGCCTGGCCGACGGCTCTGAAGTGACCTACGACCTCTATCCGCCCATCGTGGAGGAGTCGGTGGAAGCCGACGGCTCCCTGGCCGCGGTGATCAATGACGGCATGCACCGGGTTTATCTGGCCCGCCTGGAGTGGATCGTCCCCCAGGTGGTCTATGTTCGCGGGGTTCCCAAGGCTTTCCCCTATTATGCCTTCCCCCGGCCTCAGCGCTGGGAAGGGCTGGACCTCCTGGCGGAGAACCCCAACCCTCAAACCTACCTTAAGAAATGCCATCGGCAGCGGGAGAATAAGAAACTTTTCCGGGATTTCCAGGCGGTGTTCCACAACGTGGGCCGCTCCCGCAGCCGGCTGCTTAAGAAATAGCAGTTAGCGGTTAGCTGTTTGCAGTTAGCTTTAACGAACAACGAACAACCAACAGCCAACAACCAACAACCAACTGCTAAACCGGAGTAAACCTATGAGCCTCTTTCTCCTTGGCATCCTCATCGCCCTGGCCCTGGTGATTTTCGGGGGCCAGATCGCCCAGCTCCAGCTTCGTCCGCAAATCCGGTATGCCCTGGCCGCCCTGGTCCTGGCGGTCACCCTGATCCTGTCCATGGTGCGAGTGGTCCCCCCGGGCCACGTGGGCGTCCTGGTGCTCCTGGGAAAGGTTTACGGCAGCGTCGGCGAAGGGGTGCACCTCATTAATCCCGTGTCCTCCATGGAACTTATGACCGTGCGCACCCGGGAGATCTTCGAACACGCCGAGACGCCTTCCAAGGAAGGGATGATCATGGTCATCGAAGTCACCTGCCTTTACCGCCTGGACCCCCAGGCCGCGCCCCAGGTGTACCGCCAGATCGGGACCAACTACGAGACGGTGGTGGTGAAACCCCAGTTCCGCTCGGCCATCCGGGCCGTCACCGCCAATCATGAAGCCAAAGACCTCTACACCTCCAGCCGGGAAATGATTTCCCAGGAGATTTTCAAGGACCTGGCCGATGAGCTGCAAAAACGGGGCATGGTGGTGGAGAATATCCTGCTGCGCAACATCCAGCTCCCCAAGGCCGTGGTGGAGGCCATCAACGCCAAACTGGCCGCGGACCAGCAGGCCCAACAGATGCGCTTCGTCTTGGACAAAGAACGCCAGGAGGCGGACCGCAAGCGCATCGAAGCCCAGGGCATCCAGGACTTTCAAAAAATCATCTCCCAGGGGTTGAGCGAGCAAATCCTGCGCTGGAAGGGCATTGAGGCCACCCGGGCTTTGGCCGAATCCGCCAACAGCAAAATGGTCATCATCGGCGGCCGGGACGGTATGCCCCTGATTTTAAATCCCGGCCCGGAGGCCCCGGGGCGGAAAAGTGATTGACAAGTTCAAGATCCTGATGTGAACATCAATGGGGAACATCAAAATAGGAACATCATAGGGGTTTCAACTCTATTCCCTCTCCCCGATGGGGGAGAGGGTGATGGGAAGAAATTTTATCAACTTCCCGGTGGCACAGGCTTTCCAGCCTGTGCTGGCGCCGGCTGAAGCCTGCGGCTACATTAGGCCGGAAATTTTGGAAGAGGCCTAAATATTTAAACTTTATGAAGCGTAACGTGCGCAACACTTTTCGGCTTTGGGTTGCCTTTCTGGCTTTGATGGTTTTTACCGCCAGCGCGCCAGTCCAGGCGCAGGTCCAGGAGGCCAACGCCGGCCGGGGCGGAGAACCCCTGGACCTCAACTCCCTGGCGGTCCCGGGCCGGGTCACCCTGGTGGATTTTTACAGCCCTTACTGCCACCCGTGCGTCAGCCTGGCGCCGCTTTTGGAGGAGCTTGCCGCCAAGCGGTCCGATCTGGCGGTCAAAAAAGTGAACATCAACCGCCCCGGGGCCCGGGGCATTGACTGGCGCTCCCCCCTGGTGCAGCAGCACGGCATCCGTTCGGTGCCTTACTTCATGATCTTCGACGATAAGGGCAAGGTCATGGCCCACGGCAAGGCCGCGACCCGCCAGTTGAAGGCCTGGCTGAGGGAAACCGGTCTTTTAACCGGAGGGGAAAGGGGGAAAAGGTGAAACGTCTTGGGGAAAAAGGTTAAAAGTTTCAAAGATTTTTCCCCTCTTCCCCTTTTATTTTCAGAGGAGGAATGGGCGTGAGCACAATTCGTTGGAACCAACTAGCCTTGATCACGGCGATAATGGTTTTCATTGGGGGCTGCGGTTTGCCTTCCGGCGCCGCGGCGCCGTCCCTTTCCGCGGCCGCGGCCCAGCAGACTCTGGACAACTGGAATCCCCAGTACTGCAAGGTGGTGGAATTTTACGGGTTTTACAAGGCCGACGCCACCGGTTCGGAGCAGGTGGCCTACGTCTTGATGGCGGATCCCAGCGACCGGGCCCAGAAGCCCACGGTCTATGCCGCCCGTTTTCAGCTCCTTTACTCCAAAGACGGCCAGCCGCGCTGGTTTCTCACCAGCCTGTTGACCCACGGCTCGGGGCTGACCCGCCGCCAGGGCTGGGATAACCTCATCATCCCGGTTAAAGAAGGAGGGGCTGCCTCTTCCCGCTAATTCCGCCAGTGGACTCCGGCTCACCCTCCCAGGTTCCGGAGGCGCCCGCCGCTTCCCGGGCGGCCCTCCGGGAATCTTACTTCGCCTTCCTGGCCCAGGAATTTTCCACCCTTTGCCTCCACGATGAGTTCATCTTTTTCCCGCGGGTGCAAAAAGCCTGGGACCACTGGTTCCAGCCGCCGCGCCTGGAAGGAGCTTTTTTGGCCGGGGCCGTCTCCCGGCTGCGGGATTGGCTCTCCCGCCTGGAAGCCTGGCCCCCGCCCCCGCCGGGTTCACCGGAAGAGGCGGAAGCTGTGCTGCTCCGCCAATCCCTGAACAGCGTCATCCGGGAACTGGGCCCGGGAGGCCCCTGGGAGACCGACCCCTTTTTTTATCTGAAGACCGCGTCCCTGGCCTGCGCCCCCATTCTCTCCGGCTCTCCCCGGCAGGATTGGCAGAACCTGGAAAAGGTGGAGGAACTGTTAGCCGGGGTGGCCGCGCTGTTCCAATGGGGAGCCGGGCAGGTGCGCCATCTCAGCCGGCCCGGCCGAATCCTGAGAGAAGGCGCGTTCCACGACGCCCGCGGGTTTTTCCGGCAGACGCTGCCGGAATTTCTGGCAGGGTGCTTTCCCGCCGGAGCCTGGCGGCGCCCTTGGCAGGAATTGCAGGGCAGTCTGGAGGGGTTTTATGAAAAAACCGGCCTTTTGCCGGAGGGGCCCATAAGACGGGGGGAAGCCGGCTTGGCCCACATTCTCCGCGCCGGTTGGGGCTGGGAGCCTGACCTGGATAAGACGGCGGCCATGCTGGCGGAAGAAATTCGGGAAAGCGAGGCGGCCTTGGGCCGATTCGGCCCCCAAGTCAGGCCGGGCGCCTCCTGGGCCGAGGCCCTAACTCATCTTAAGCCCTCCGGCCCCTTGGACATCCTGGAGCTTTACCGGGAAGAAACGGCCCGGTTGTGGCGGTTCTGGCAAGACTCCGGGATTTTGCCCCCCCTGACAGGCCGGGTGGTGGTGGCTGAGACCCCCATTTACCTGCGGAGCCTCCGGACCTCCGCCTCTTACGCCGCGCCCCCGGGGCCGCCGGAGGAGACGCCGGGTTATTTTTACATAACCCCCCGAATTGAGGACCCGGGCTACCACTTCCGCCATCACCGCTTTTTGAGCGCCCACGAGACGGCGCCCGGCCACCACCTCCTGGACGCGCTGCGCCTGTCCCTGACGGCCCCCATGCCCCGGCAGTATGAATCGCCCCTGTTTTATGAAGGCTGGGCCTGCTATGGGGAAACCCTGTGTTTAAGCGAGGGTTATCTCAACGCGGCCGGGGACTTTCTGGTGGGCTGGCAGCGCCGCCTCTGGCGGGCCTTGCGGGGACTGGCGGATTTGGAAGTGCACCGGGGCCGCTGGGGGCTGGAAGAAGCCAGGGATTGCCTCCGCCGGGCCGCCTATCCCCCGGCCGCGGTCAATCTCCAGGTCCTGCACCTGGGCCTCAACCCCGGCTACCAGCTCTGCTACACCCTGGGCCTCCGGGAGTTGCTGCGGCTCCGGGAGCGCTACGCCCCCGCCCTGGGCCTGGCCCGCTTTCACGACGCCGTGCTCTCCGGCGGCCAACTGCCTTTTTCCCTGATAGAAAAGAGATTGCGGATCGCTGAGGGTTAAGGTATTGTAAATGCAAAATTATTTAAGGATTGTCTGCTAGCTGTCGATTAACAATTTTAGGATATTTTTGAGTAAGATATTGGGGTGAATGGCTCAAATTTAAGGGTCCCCTGCCATGCTCGATGCCTTCAAAGTATATTTCAATCTAATTAAAAACCTTGATGTCGAAGAGGCCACCGAGCACACCTTGCGGCCGGCGCTGGATACCCTTTTGCGGATTCTGGCGGGAAAGAGCGTCAAGGTCATTCACGAACCCAAGCGGGACCCCGCCGGCAAAGGCGCGCCGGATTTCAAATTCAAGGTCAACGAATGCATCCTGGGCTACCTGGAAAACAAGAAGATCGGGGAAAATCTCGACCAGGCGCTGAAATCCGAGCAACTCGCCAAGTACCAACAATTGTCCGGCAACCTGATTCTGACCAACTACCTGGAATGGATTTGGTTGAAGGATGGGGAGATCGTACTTCGCGAGACCCTGGGCTATCTCAGCGATGTGGGCTATCCCAAAGCTCGTTTCGATCGGGATAAAGCGAAAAAAGTCGCGGCGTTAATCGCCGCGTTTTTATCCACCCCCCCCAAGGGCATCGGCCGGGCCAAGGATTTGGCCCTGGCCCTGGCCATGCGCTGCCATGAATTGCGCGACTTTCTCACGGAGGAATTGCTCCGGCAGGAACGGGAGCACCAGCAGGGAAAACTCTTCGGCCTGTTCGGGGTTTTCCAGAAAGACGTTTTTCACGAGCTGGACGCTGCGGGGTTTGCCGACGCTTTCGCCCAGATGCTGGGTTACGGTTTGTTTCTGGCGCGTCTGAACAACGGCAGTCGCGGCCCCCTCACCCTTAACAACGCCAAGCAATATATCCCCACGAATTTTGAACTGATTCGCGAGCTGGTGGATTTTCTGGACGAACTGGATAAGGAGGAATACCGGCAAATCAAGTGGCTCATCGAAGAAATCCTGAGCATCATGAACACCCTGGACCTGCGTGCACTCCAGGAGGATCTGGCCTTTACCAAGCGCCAGCGCCGTCTTTTCCTCCAGACCGAGGAAGAGCGGCTGTTGTTCGCCAAAGACCCCTACGTCTATTTCTACGAAATTTTTTTC
>Ga0194126_10009319_pt1 | contig 13125 bp, 10 predicted proteins | sample TA2KigC150mmetaG_FD_148641 | JGI IMG/M metagenome (GOLD analysis project Ga0194126, IMG submission 148641) | Freshwater microbial communities from Lake Tanganyika, Tanzania - TA2015035 Kigoma Deep Cast 150m | ecosystem: Environmental > Aquatic > Freshwater > Lake | place: Tanzania: Lake...
CAGCCTGTATGAGAAAGTTATTGGTCATTCTCAATTCAATAATGAAAAATCGAATCCCGTGGCAAGCTGATTATTCAACTTGCCCAACACCACCAATCCCTTGACAAAAATCACAGTTGCTCAAGGGAGAGGGTAGCAAAGTCGCCCCTCCCTTGAGGGGAGGGGCTGGGGAGGGTGTCTAAATAATTACTTTATAAACAGACACTAATTAGTTATATGATTCCTATCCAAACCATTTGTAATAAAAAGCTAACCTCCTGAAAAATGATATAATATGGGCATCTTACGTTGACTAAGGATCATAATGAAAGAAATTAAAGTTGGAGTGATAGGTTGCGGTTATTGGGGCCCCAATCTGATCAGGAATTTCAACGAAAGTCTTCATACCGATATACATTCTGTTTGTGATCTTATGAAAGAAAGACTTAATAGCATCAGGATCAGGTATCCACAGGTTAAAATAACTGAAGACTACAGGGATATCCTGAAAGACGATAATATAGAAGCGGTAGCCATTGCAACACCTGTCAGCAGCCATTATAAAATCGTATCTGATGCCCTCAGGGCCGGCAAGCATGTCCTTGTTGAAAAACCTCTGACAACCAATGTTAAAGAGGCTGAATCTCTTGTGAATCTTGCAGTAAAAAAAGGTCTGGTTCTTCTTGTCGACCACATATTCATATATACCAACGCCATACGAAAGATAAAGGATTACCTTGCTAGGGGTGAACTCGGTGAGATGTACTATTTCGATTCAGTAAGAATTAATCTCGGGCTTTTTCAGCATGATATAAATGTTATATGGGACCTTGCTCCACACGACCTGGCAGTTATGGACCATCTTATATCAGAACAGCCTGTAAGCATTACTGCAACAGGTTCCAGCCATACCCCAAGCAGGCATGAAGATGTAGCCTATATTACACTGCAATTCAGGAACAGTTTCATTGCGCATTTCCATGTAAACTGGATGTCTCCTGTTAAGATAAGAAAGATAATCATAGGCGGCAGCAGGAAGATGCTCGTCTTTGATGACCTCGATCCCTCGGAGAAGATCAAGCTTTACGATAAAGGCATTCAAGTTACAAAAACGGATAAGAATTCAATATATCAGAGTTTGGTCCAGTACAGAATCGGTGATATATATTCTCCATCGATAGACAGCACAGAGGCTCTAAAAGCAGTTATAGAGCATTTTGCCGACTGCATAAATAATCAAAAAACACCTGTTACTGACGGGATGGCCGGCTTAAGGGTAGTCAGACTGCTGGAGGCAGCGGACAGGTCCCTTAAAAAAGGCGGGGGTAAAGTGAAACTATGAACAACTTCATATACCCGAATGTCATTCTTGGAGTTGATATCCTGATCGAGCCTCCATCGATTATAGGAAAACCGCCACGCGGAGCCAAGCCCGGCGAACTTCGTCTGAAGATCGGCAGCAACAGCCACATAAGGCCATTCAGCACGATTTATGCAGGCGCTGAGATAGGGGATAATTTTCAGACCGGCCAGGGTGTTTCCATACGGGAAGACAATATCATAGGGAATAATGTGAGCATAGGGACAAACTCTGTGCTCGAATTCGAAAACAGGATTGGCGATAACAGCCGTATCCACAGCAACTGTTTTCTTGAGATGGTCACGATTGGAAGGTTTGTTTTTATAGGGCCTCATGTGGTATTCACAGATGACCCTCACCCGATGGGCTGCCCTAAATACAAAGAGTGCAAAAGGGGTGCGGTCGTTGAAGATTTCGCAAGGATCGGCGCCAATGCAACTGTCCTGCCCGGCGTAAGGATCGGCAGGAATTGTCTTGTTGGAGCAGGTTCTGTTGTGACAAAGGATGTTCCTGAAAACAGTGTTGTTGCAGGCAATCCTGCAAGGGTTATTAAAACCATTGATGAATTGACATGCCCCCCGGGTTTTTTTGAAAAACCATATTCTTGGCCACCCTATTGTGAAGACGCGAAATAATCATGAAAAATATACCTCTGGTTGATCTTAAAGCAGGGTTCAACCCGATAAAGGATGAAATTATGAAGGCTGTAGGAGATGTCCTCAGCGGGATGAACCTGTATCTGGGACCTAACTGCCAGGCATTTGAAACCGAGTTTGCTCCTTACTGTAAAACAGAATATGCCATTGGGGTTGGTTCAGGCACAGAAGCCATTCAGTTCAGCCTCATGGCATATGGAGTGGAAAGCGGAGATGAGGTCATCACATCTCCCCATACTTTTTTTGCAACTGCTGAGGCAATTGTCGCTGTCGGTGCAAAGCCGGTATTCGTCGATATAGATCCCTTAACTTATACGATAAGCCCTGAAGGCATACGGGAGAACATAACAAGAAAAACAAAAGCTATAATCCCGGTTCATATGTACGGGCAAGCAGCAGATATGGAACCCATACAGCAGATTTCAAAAAGATATGGGATCCCCATAATAGAGGATTCCTGTCAGGCTCATGGCGCCTTGTATAAAGGGGAAAAAGCAGGTTCTCTGGGAGATGCAGGCTGTTTCAGTTTTTATTTTACTAAGAACCTCGGCGGCTATGGAGAAAGCGGCATGGTCACTACAAATAATAGCGCAATCGCTGATAAAATAAGGCTTTACCGCAATCACGGACATAAATCGAAGTTCGAACATTCTGTTTTCGGGTACAACGGAAGGCTTGATGAAATTCAGGCAGCTATTCTGAGGGTAAAACTAAAATATCTTGATGAGTCCAATAATAAAAGGACAACGGTGGCAGAGCGGTATAATTCACTTCTGAAAGACATCCCCTTGATTTTGCCGCAGGAAGTTTCTGACAGAAAACATGCATATCATCTTTATGTGATAAGGAGCGTCAGGAGAGATAAATTACAGGAGTATCTGAACAATGTAGGTATCGGCACCGGAATTCATTACAGGACACCTGTTCATCTTCAGCCGGCTGCAAAGGTTTTGGGATATAAAGAGGGCGATTTTCCTGAGGTCGAAGCTGCATGTTCCGAGATACTCTCACTTCCCATGTATCCTGAACTCGAACTGGATGAACAGGAGTATATTGCAGAAAAGATAAAGGAGTTCTATTCACTTTGAACCTTCAGAAAAGAACAATCCTTGTGACCGGTGGAGCAGGTTTTATAGGCAGTCATCTTGTTGATAAGCTTGCTAAAGATAACCATATTGTTATTCTCGACAATTTTTCCTCAGGTGAAAAAGAAAACGTTTCGCATCATGAGGGAAAAAGCAACATTGAAATAATCACAGGCGATATACGTGATGGTGAGCTTCTGCTGAAAATTACAAAAAATACAGATATCGTTTACCACCTTGCCGTACAATGCCTGAGGGTTTCAATAAAAAACCCTGACCTTGTCCATGAGGTAAACGCAACAGGTACGTTAAACCTTCTGAGGGCAAGTCTCGAAAATTCTGTAAAAAAGTTTATTTATGTTTCATCATCAGAAGTCTACGGAACAGCTCTGAAGGTACCGATGGCTGAAGATCATCCTCTTGAGCCGACAACTGTATACGGTGCGAGCAAGCTCGCAGGTGAACTATACACACTGGCGTATTACAGAACATACGGACTCGAAACATTAGTGGTAAGGCCCTTTAACACTTATGGCCCAAGAGAACATCTTCAGGGCGCATATGGCGAGGTCATCCCAAGATTTGTCCTGAGGCTTCTGAATAATAAGCCGCCTGTTATATTTGGCGATGGTACCCAAACAAGAGACTTCACCTACGTATCAGATACGGTTAAAGGTATTATCATGGCTTCCGAATGCGATTCCATGACAGGCCAGACTGTGAATATCGCACGGGGACAGGAAATAAGCATAAATGACCTCGCAAGTATAATTGCAAAGAACCTCGATAAATCCAATATAAGGCCTGTTTATGAGCAGGCCCGTCCCGGAGATGTTATGAGGCATTATGCAGGTATTTCCAAAGCTGACAAAATGTTCGGCTATAATCCCGACATAGATATAGAAAAGGGGATTGGTTTTCACATAGACTGGTTCCTTTCACAAAAATATGATTTCAGGGAACTCCTGAAAAATGAGACCATTTTAAACTGGTGAGCTTATGTTCAAGATTCCGATAACAAAGCCTTTTCTGGGAGAAGAAGAAAAACAGCTTGTATCACTGGTAATAGACTCAGGATGGGTTTCCCAGGGACCCAGGGTAGCTGAATTCGAGGAAGCTTTCGCAGCCTATGTTGGTGCAAAGTATGCTGTAGCAACAACATCCTGCACAACCGCACTTCATGCAGCTCTTTCTGTATCAGGTATTGGTCCGGGAGATGAGGTTATTCTGCCGTCTCTTTCCTTTATAGCAAGCGCCAATTCAATAGTCCACTGCGGAGCAACCCCGGTATTTGTTGATATAAATAGCGAAACATGCAATATTGATGTCACCAGGATTGAACCCGCTATTACAGAGAAGACCAAGGCGATCATGCCTGTCCATCAAATGGGACTTGCTGCTGATATTGACGCTGTCCGGATCATCGCAGAAAAGCACTCACTCAAAATCATTGAGGATGCAGCGTGTGCTGTTGGTTCAGAATATAAGGGGAAAAGGATCGGAGGTCACGGCAATATTGCGTGTTTCAGTTTTCATCCAAGAAAGATCATTACTACTGGTGAAGGCGGGATGGTCACAACTGATGATCCTGCGGTCGCTGAAAGACTAAGGAGATTCAGACATCACGGCATGTCTGTGTCGGATATTGAAAGACATATAGCCAACAGGATTATTATTGAAACTTATCCTGAGATCGGGTATAACTACAGGATGACAGACATGCAGGCAGCAATGGGCATCGAACAGATGCGGAAACTTCCCTTCATCGTTGAAAAAAGAAAGCAGATAGCCGGCATATATGATAACGAGCTAAGCAAGATACCGCATATAAAAGTGCCGAAGGTTTCATCTTATGCCTTTCATAACTACCAGTCTTACTGGATCGAATTGCTTGACTCATCACCGGTCAGAAGAGATATGCTTATGATGAAATTACTTGAAAAAGGTGTAACTACAAGAAGAGGCATAATGGCTATACATATGGAAAAGAGTTATTCCCGATACAAAGCGTCTCTCCCTGAGACAGAGCGAATATCAGCGAGAACACTTCTTCTGCCGATTTACCCGACGCTTACAGAAGACGAACAGGGGTATGTAATCCATTGCATTAAGGAGATCCTTAAGTGACGCTTGATGAACACGGGATCCCCCCGAACAGATACAATCCGCACGCGTGGATTATCAACAATCCTGAGATCGGAGAAGGCACATGGATCGGCGCATTTACTGTCATTGACGGTATCGGCGGGCTGAAGATAGGCAAACATTGTGATATAAGCTGCGGTGCGCATATTATCACACACTCTACCGTCAAACGGTGCGCAACAGAAAGACAATACAGCGAAATAGACAAGGCAGAGACAGTTATAGAAGACCACGTCTTTATCGGCGAGCATTCAACAATCCTGAAAGGCGTTCATATAGGACATCACAGCGTTATTGCTGCTGGCAGTGTCATTAAGGAAAATACCGTAATCCCGCCCTATTCTCTTGTTGCAGGAGTTCCGGGAAGGATCGTACGAAGCATAAAAGATGATATTGAACAATGGAAATCATCGGCAAAGACAGAATAAACTGTTTTTCTGATCTTGAGGAGATTTAAAGGTTATGCCATTAGTTTCTGTAATCATACCTGTGTTTAACGAAGAAGAAAACCTTCCTGTTCTTTATCAGAGGCTGAATGAACTGTTAATAAATTCAAAGGATAGCTTTGAATTTATTTTTATTGATGATGGTTCATCCGATGGATCTTTTTCCCTGCTGAAAGAGCTCTCTGGAAAAGATATTAGAGTCAGGGCAATCAAGTTCTCGAGAAACTTCGGCAGTCATGCTGCATGCCTTGCAGGGCTGGAGCATTCGAAAGGTGATGCATGCACTTTCATTTCTGCAGACTTGCAGGACCCTCCCGAGATGATCCAGACCCTTATTGACGAATGGAAGAAGGGAAACGAAGTCGTCATCGGCATAAGAAATTGGGATGATAATTCCATAAGGCTTTTTCAGAGAATCTATTACAGGCTTGTAAGACGGTATGCATTGCAGAATATGCCTGAAGGAGGGACGGATGTGTTTCTCATAGACAGAAAAGTAATCGATGCTGTTGTATCCATGAAAGAGAAAAACACATCAGTCTTCGGCCTCATCCTATGGAGCGGCTTCAAACAGTCTGTCGTAACATACAAAAAAGGCGTGCGACACAAGGGCATTTCAAAATGGACGACCGGCAAGAAGATCAAGCTTTTTATCGATACATTTGTGTCATTTTCTTATTTCCCCCTCAGAATGATATCAGTCCTCGGCATACTATTCGCATTTCTTGGCTTTCTGTATGCCTCGTTCATAATATTCAACAGGCTGTTTTTTTCAGTCCCTGTTGAAGGATGGGCTTCCCTGATGGTAGTTCTCCTGGTAGTTTCAGGAGTACAACTCGCTATGCTCGGCATCATCGGAGAGTACCTCTGGAGAAATTTCGACTCATCAAGGAAAAGACCTGCTTTTATAATTGACGAGAGGATTGGATACAAAGACAGAATTGATTTTTAGGTCTTAGCCCTTTTTCTGAATCAGGCGTTGAAGTTCATTGTAAATCTTGTCTATTACAGAACTCCAGTCTCCCGGAGCTGTCTGGCGGAAAAGCCTCATTGTTGGATACCAGGGACAGTCATCACGATTTAATGACCACCGCCAGTCCGGTGCAAAAGGTATCAATGTCCATACAGGCTTGCCAAGCGCACCTGCTAAATGAGCAACTGCTGTATCTACGGAGATAACTATATCGAGATGATACATTAATCCTGCTGTATCTGAAAAGTCCTCAATCTCTTTTGTATAATCAATAAGTTTCATACCAAAAGGACTGTTCACAGTCTGTTCAGAGGCCTTGCCCTTTTGCAGGCTATAAAATATAACGTTGCTTAATCTTGCAAATGGTGCGAACATTTCGAGCGAACAGGCGCGATAGCTTTCCTTTCTTGCTGTTGCCCTCCCGGCCCATGCTAATCCTATTTTCATTTGTGAGTCTCTAATTTCAACCTTTTTACGCCATTTATCAATAAAATTCATTTCTACAGCTATATATGGTATTTTCGCTGGTATATTTTCAGTAGTAGTGTCAAATACTGCAGGTAAACTAAGAAGCGGACAACGCACATCAAAATATGGAAGTGATTCACCATGTGAAATCACCTGATGTATTCCTTCCACATTTTTGAACAACGAAGTTAATTCTTTCTGACATTCAACAATCACTTTTACCCCGCGTTGCGCTACCAAAGGGGCATAACGGATAAACTGTATTGTATCTCCGAACCCCTGTTCAGCATGCAATAGAATCGTCTTTCCTTTGATATCAGATCCATCCCACATAGGTTGATAAAAATTACGCTGGTAAGCCTCTTTCAATTTCCATCGCCATTCATAACCCTTCCATCCTTCCTTAAAATTACCTAATAATAAGTTAATCAGAGAAATACTGAAATGTGCTTCAGCGAAGTCCGGGTCAAGTTCTATTGTTTTCTTATAAGCCTGTAAAGCATTATCGATATCTCCTTGATCCTGTAAAGCTACACCAAGATTGTAATAAGACCCGGCAAAATTAGCATTAAGCTCTATGGCTTTTTGATAAAACTTTATTGCTTCATCAAGTTTTCCCTGTTTGTTGAATACAGTTCCAAGGTTCATACATGAATCAAAATGAGAAGGAATTACCTTCAAAGTTTTTTGATAATGCATTGCTGCTTTATCGTATTCTCCTTTTTCCTGATAAATATTTCCAAGGTTGTAATATGCATCAGCAAGATCCGGATTAATTTCTATCGTCATCTGATAATTGGCAATGGCAGCATCATATTGTTTTTTTTCCTTTAAAACGTTACCAAGATTATTATATGCAGCGCTGAAATCAGGATTGAGTTTTACTGCTTCCCGATAAGAGACTATTGCTTCATCCAATTGTCTTTTCATGACAAACGTATTTCCAAGATTGAAATATATATCAGCACTGTGTGGTTTTAATCCAATAGCTTTTTGGTAATACATAATTGCCTCATCAAGTCTCCCATTTGCTTTAAGAGCACTTCCAAGATGATCGTACGAATCAGGATTATATGGATCGAATTGGAGTGCTTTTTTTATATAATCTATTGCAGAATCATAATTGCCCTGCTGATATAAGAGGACTCCGAGGAAATTCAAAACAAAAGCATTTTCCGGCTGTAATTCTATAATTGTCCGGCAAATCTCCTCTGACTGCTTAAAATTTCCATTCTGGTAATGTTCAAGAGCTATTTGAATGAGTTTATGTATTTCCATGTTTTTTTATTGAAATCATTATGAAGTTCTATTACCAACTTATCTCTCCTTTCGCGATATTTCAGTGCCTTTTATAGTGACAAATAATAACAATTTAACATATTATAAAAATAATGACTAATACTAAAGATAGTGAAAAAGAACCACTAATAAAGGCTAAAATCGGCGACAGAGTCAATATCCATTTTACCTGTAAGTTTGAGGATGGAACTGTCTATGATTCTTCAATAGGTAAAGAACCGCTTCAATTCATAATAGGAGAAAATCAGACATTTACAGGTCTTGAACAGGCCGTAATAGGAATGATCCCTGAAGAATCAAAATCTATTGAAATTTCCTCGGATAACATTTACGGGCCTCACCGTAAAGAAATTGTTCATATAATACGTCATGACCAGTTTCCAGAAGACATAAAACCGGAGATAGGGCTGCAGTTTCAAATTAAACAGGAAAATGGAGTGACAGAGATTTTCAGAGTCACAGATATTTCTGATACGAATATTACATTAGACGGGAACCACCCTTTAGCCGGAAAAAAGTTATTTTTTGATATTCAACTAATCGAATCAGAACAAACAGATATATCGAAAGCTGCGGATTTTTATGATCAGGGGATTGCATTTCAGGATAAAGGCCGTCTCGAAGAAGCAATCACATGCTATCAAAAAGCAATTGAACTGAATAAAAACCTCACTGGTGCATTTTATAATCTGGGAGTTGCATTTCAGAAAAAAGGTCAAATTGACAAATCTATTCTTTATTATGAAATAGCAATCGGTCTTAATCAGGACTTCACTGAAGCACATTATAACCTTGGAATTGCTTATAAAGAGAAAGCCCTGTTTGATGAAGCAATGATCTGTTTTCAGAGAGTCCTTCAACTAAAACCTGACCATTCAGATGCATCTTATAACTTCGGCAATGTCTATGCAGCAAAGGGACAGTTTAATGAAGCTATACAGTGTTATCAAAGGGCAATTGAGCTTAACCCGGATTATGCTGAGGCACACTGGAACATAGCTTTAATAAACCTATTGCTTGGAAACTTTAAAGAAGGCTGGAAAGGATACGAATGGCGGTGGAAACTGAAAGATATTATATCCCATCGTGATTTTTCACAACCTATTTGGAACGGATATGATATCAACGGCAAGACTATTCTACTGCATGCTGAACAGGGATTCGGAGATACTATTCAGTTTATCCGCTATGCCCCTTTGGTTGCTCAGCGTAGTGCAAGAGTAATCCTTGAATGTCAGAAAGAATTAGTCTCATTACTAAAAAGCGTGGAAGGAATACATCAGGTTATATCATATGAAGAATCGCTTCCGGATTTTAATATCCATTGTCCACTCTTAAATCTTCCTTCAATTTTCAACACAACTACCGATAATATTCCTGCAGAAATACCATATATTACAGCAGATGCGAGTTTAATTAAGAAATGGCATGAGAAAGTTAAGCATGATACATCAAAACTGAAAATCGGATTGGTATGGGCTGGTGAGAAATTGTATAAGAACGACTTTTCTCGTTCTTGTTCGTTTGAAATCTTTTCCGCGTTAAATTTATCCGATGATATTACTTGGTATAGTCTTCAGAAAGGTGATCCGTCAACACAGGTAGAAAATTCTCTAAAAGGAATAAATCTTATTGATTATACAGATGAATTACGTGACTTTTCTGATACTGCAGCTCTAATGCAAAATCTTGATCTGATTATATCTGTAGATACAGCGGTTGCTCATTTAGCCGGTGCACTTGGCAAACCCATCTGGACTCTACTGCCATTTGTACCAGACTGGCGCTGGATGCTGAACAGGGAGGACAGCCCCTGGTATCCAACTATGAGGCTCTTCCGTCAACCGTCACGCGGAGACTGGAAGTCAATATTAGAAAATGTTGCAGATTCTCTGAACAAGTTTATCACATAGCTGTCTTAGCATTATTACAAAGTCATTAATATAGATAGAAATCATATCTGTTTATAATTTTCAAACGATCATATGGATACCACTGCAAAATTCCAAACAGCAGTTGAACATTATCAGAAAGGCAATCTGCATGAGGCAGAGAATATTTGCAGGGAAATAACTTTGGTAGAGCCTCAAAATATAGATGTTATTCGCCTGCTTTCGCTGCTTTATTATCAACTACAGAATTATAATCTTTCTGAAGAATATATTCAGAAAGTATTACGACTCGTTCCAAATGACTTTTATGCATTTTTCCTATTAGGAAATATCTTCCATGAAAAGGGAAATCTTGTAGAAGCAATAACCTCTTTTCAACAGGCAACCTTACTCAATCCTTCCTTTGCTGATGCATATTATAATCTTGGAATTGTCTTAGAGAAGAACGATGAACTTGATAAAGCAATTACTTCTTACAAAAGGGCTTTGGATTTAAACCCTAACCTTGCTGATGTATATAATAATTTAGGGAACGCACTTTATAAGAAAAAGCATTTAGACGAAGGGATCCCCTTTTTGAGAAAAGCATTAGAATTAAACCCGGATTATATTTTAGCTTTGAATAATTTGGGCACAATTTATAAAGCTAAGAACCAACTTGATGAAGCTATTGTTTGTTTCCAAAAAGTAACCGAACTTAATCCCTCGTCTGCTGATGCATATTATAACCTTGCAGTTGTTCTAAAGGATAAGAATCAATCCGACAAAGCTTTTATTTTGCTTCAAAAAGCAATAAAACTTAATCCTTCTTTTTCTGATGCATATAATAATCTCGCCCTAATCTCTGACGAAAATCATCGCCCAGATGAAGCTCTAACATATTCTCGAAAAGCATTGTCTATAAGACCAGATGATGCTGAAGTTCACTGGAATATGTCACAAACATTATTATCATTGGGTAATTTCGAACAAGGTTGGAAAGAATATGAATGGCGTTTTAAAGTAAAAGATTTTAAACATGATACTTTTCCACAACCTTTATGGAACGGCAGACCCCTTGAAGGAAAAAGCATTATCGTTACAACAGAGCAGGGTGTGGGGGATGAGTTAATGTTTGCCTCTTGTCTGCCTGAGGTAATAACTCAGGCAGGTTTGTGTATTATCGAATGTGACAAAAGACTGATACCTCTTTTCTCACGTTCTTTCCCAAAAGCAATGGCAACAGGACGGCTGAACCCGGGTGATACATATCCTTCAGATCTTCCATCTGCAGAGATGAGGATATTCATCGGCAGTTTGCCAAAATTCTTTAGGCCCAACCTTGCCAGCTTTCCACAGCAGGGCGCCTATCTAATACCGGATGACAAGAAAGTAAAAAACTGGCGGAAAAGATTTTCTGAACTTGGCTCTGGTTTGAAAATAGGCATATCCTGGCGTGGAGGAAGCAAGCCTGCTGAAAAATTGGCACGTTCAACCGTTCTTAAGCAATGGAAAACCCTGTTTTCTGTTCCAGGTGTTCATTTCGTTAACCTGCAGTACGGAAATTGCACCAATGAACTTATGGAGGCAAGAGAAAAACTCGGCATAACCATCCACGACTGGGAAGATGCAGATCCGCTTAAGTACCTGGATGATCTTGCAGCACAGATCGCAGCGCTTGACCTGGTTATTTCTGTTGATAATGCGACTGTTCATATGGCAGGTGCATTGGGAGTGCCAGTTTGGGTATTGCTGCCCTTTGCCTGTGACTGGAGGTGGATGCGGGAATATGAGGATACACCATGGTACAAATCTGTCAGGCTGATCCGTCAGAAAAATATTGGCGATTGGGATAGAGTATTTGAACGGGCAGCATCAGAACTAAGGCAATCCCTTACAAATGGGTCATTCCCTATGATACCCCATTCCTATAAAAGCTCTCTATCAACTAAAAACGCAAATAAACCTGCTTTCCTTATGCTATAAAATATTCATATTAATTTCAAATAATTAAGCTATGAATAACGACGAAAAACTGCAGATTGCAATACAGCACCATCAGACTGGAAACGTAAAGCAGGCAGAATATATGTATAGGGATATTCTAAAAACTGAACCAGACAATCCTTACGTACTATATCTTATTGGTATTGCGTATCTTGAAATCGGACTATATGATGTAGCTGTTGAACATCTAAATAAATCTCTTCAGCTGAATCCTAATAATCCCGAAGCATACTACAATCTTGGAACCATTCTCCAGGACATGAAACAATTTGATGAAGCAGCAAAATGTTATCAAAACAGTATTCAACTGAATCCCGGGCTTGTCGATGCATACTACAACCTTGGAACAATTTTCCAAGAGTTGGGGCAACTGGATAAAGCAGTAACATATTATCAGAAGAGCCTTCAACTTGATCCAGATTCTTACGATATACTCAACATTCTTGGTGTAATCTATCAACAAAAAGGACAGTTCGATGAAGCGATCTGCTGTTATCAGGAAGCAGTTCATATTAATCCTAATTTCTCTGAGGCATTTAACAATCTGGGTAATATTCTTCAGGAAAAAGAACTTTTCGATGAAGCGATCTGCTGTTATCAAAAAGCAGTTCAAATTAATCCTAGCTTCTCTGAGGCATTTAACAATCTGGGGAATGCACTTCAGAAAAACTGGCATCTTGATGAAGCAATAGCCTCTTATCATAAAGCTCTTCAGCTAAAACCTGATAATTCTGAAGCCTTGAATAATCTGGGCACTGCATTTAAGGAGAAAGGGCAATTCGATAAATCTTTACAATATCTTCAAAAAGCCCTGAAAATAAATCCGTCACATATAG
>Ga0194126_10009326_pt1 | contig 13117 bp, 6 predicted proteins | sample TA2KigC150mmetaG_FD_148641 | JGI IMG/M metagenome (GOLD analysis project Ga0194126, IMG submission 148641) | Freshwater microbial communities from Lake Tanganyika, Tanzania - TA2015035 Kigoma Deep Cast 150m | ecosystem: Environmental > Aquatic > Freshwater > Lake | place: Tanzania: Lake...
GACTAGAATTCCGGGCATCGTCCTCTTGTCGGGAAAGGAGTTTCTCTTGCGGAATCCCATTCGGCGCACCATCGTCTTCTCGCTTGCCATGCTCTTCCTCCTCGGCGGGTGCTCCTCGGAGAAGCAGCCGTCGAAGGCGCTCCAGGCGCCCGGCTTCGCCCTTCTCACGCCCGACGGAGGTCGAACGATCGCACTGGACGATTACAAGGGGAAGGTTCTCATCCTCGACTTCTGGGCGACCTGGTGCCCGCCGTGCAAGCAGGAGATCCCGCACTTCAACGCCCTCTACGAGCAATACAAGGGAAGAGGCCTCGAGATCCTGGGCGTCTCGCTGGATCAGGGGGGACCCGGCGTCGTTCAGGACTACATGAAGAGCAGCGCGCGCTCGATCGTCCCGACCTACCCGATCGTGATGGCGGACCGGGACATCACGCTCGCGTACGGGCCGCTCTCGGCGATCCCGGTCGCGTTCGTGATCGACCGGAAGGGGAACGTCCAGCAGAGGCTCGTCGGGTATCAAGAGAAGGCGGTGTTCGAGTCGATCGTTCAAAAACTCTTGTAGACCGATCCGCGAGAGACTTCCCGGAGAGAGAAGGGGCGGTCATCCATGCGCGCGTTCGTGCGCGGGCGAATCCCCCATCGCCGAATCCCCGAGAGCGCCGCGATTCTTGTGGACGACGGCGGCCGCATCGCTGCGATCGAAGATGAGAGCTCGCTCGACGCGCGCGGTTCGGCGACCGTCCTGAGGATCGATCTCGGCGGCGGTCTCGTCCTCCCCGCTTTTCAGGACGCCCACACGCATCTCTGCCAGACCGGCCGCTTTCTCGCGCGGCCGGACCTCGGAAAGACCCGATCGCTTCGCGAGGCGCTGGAGACCGCGCGCCGGCATCGATTCGAGAAGACCGAAGGGGCGATCTTCCTTGAGGGATACGACGAATCGACATGGCCGGAGGGGCGCGGGCCCCATCGAGAGGAGCTCGACGCGATCGAGCCCTGCCGCCCGCTGATCGCGCGGCGCGTCTGCGGGCACATCGCGGCGGCGAACCGCGAGGCGCTCGCGCGCATCCCCGAGGGGACGGCCGGCGTCGACCGAACGACGGGGCGCCTGGAAGAGGAGGTCGTCTTTCGTCTCGAGGAGGATTTCTTTCCGCCGTCGCTCGAGGAGAATCGCGAGGCGATCCTTCGCGCAGAGGCGCTCGCCTTCTCCTTCGGGATCGCGGCGGTGCACGAGCTCGACGCGCCGCCCGTCGCCGAGGCGTATCGATCGCTCGACCGGGAGGGGAAGCTTCGCCTTCGTGTCTTCTTCTACGCGCGCACGCATCCCGAGGAGGTCGCGAAGCTCCGCGGCCAGGAGGCGGGCGGGAACTTCCGGGTCGCTGGCGCGAAGGTCTTTCTCGACGGGTCGATCGGGGGGCGGACGGCGGCGGTCCGGGAGCCGTATCCGGCGGGAGGGCAGGGAGAGCTTCTTCTTGATGTGCGAAAGATCCGCGAGCTTCTTCGAAGCGCACGCGCGGTGAGAGTCCCGATCGCCTTCCACACGATCGGGGACCGAGCGGCGGGAGCGCTTCTCGACGCGTGCGCGGGGGGCGCGGACGCGCTCGGCGGGCTTCCGCATCGGATCGAGCACGCGGAGATGCTCGGGGACGAGGAGATCGAGAGGATCCGCGTTCTCGGGTTTCGCCTCTCGATGCAGCCGAACTTCCCGCGGCGCTGGGGAGGCGCCGGGGGGATGTACGAGGAGCGTCTCGGCGCGCGCCGCGCGCGCTCCCTGAACCGGTTCGGGAGCGCGGTCCGCGCGGGGATTTCGATCGCGTTCGGCTCCGACTGCATGCCGCTCGATCCTTTCTATGGGATCGAGGGGGCGGTGCGGCATCCGGCGCCGGAGGAGAGGATCGATCGAGAGGCGGCGCTGCGGCTCTACACGTCGGCGGCGGAGCATCTCGTTCCGGGGGGCGGGGACAGCGGAGCGCTCGAGCCGGGGAAGAGGGCCGACTTCAATGTCTTCTCCGAGGAGTCGACGCGGGACGTGGTTCTCGATCGGGAGCGGCTTCGTCTTTCGGTCGTGGGGGGGGAGATCGCGCATGCACGAGAGCGGTGATCTCTTCGGCGGAACTCCGCGTCCGGCCGCCGGCGCGGTCAGGCCTCCGCTCGCGGATCGTCTTCGCCCGCGCACGCTCGAGGAGTTCGTCGGGCAAGGGCATCTTCTCGCGCCGGGAGAGGTGCTTGAGCGGATCATCCGTTCGGGCGAGCCGATCTCGCTCATCCTCTGGGGGCCGCCGGGGACGGGGAAGACGACGCTCGGCCGCCTCATGGCTTCATACGCGGGGGCGTGCTTCCTCGAGTTCTCGGCGGTTCTTTCGGGTGTCAAGGAAATTCGCGAAGCGGTGGTGCGCGCACGGCACGAGCGAAAGACGAACGGGCGCCGGACCATTCTCTTTGTCGACGAGATCCATCGGTTCAACAAGGCGCAGCAGGACGCGTTCCTCCCGCACGTCGAGAGCGGGACGATCGTGCTCGTCGGGGCGACGACGGAGAACCCGTCGTTCGAGGTGAACGCGGCGCTTCTTTCGCGGACCCGCGTCTTCACGCTCGAGCCGCTCGCCGACGAGGAGATCGCCTCCATCCTCGCGAGCGCGCTGTCGGATCGGGAACGGGGAATCGGCGTCGAGACCGCGCTCGGCGAGGCGGAGAGGGATTGGATCGTCCGTTTCGCCGAGGGGGATGCGCGAAGGGCGCTCTCGCTCCTCGAGCTCGCCGTCCAGATGGCAGCCCCGCGCGAGGGGGAGCCGGCCCGGGTGACCGCGGAGATCCTCGAACGGGCGGCGCAGAGGAAGTCTCTTCTCTACGATAAGAGCGGCGAGGAGCACTACAACCTGATCTCCGCGCTGCACAAGAGCCTTCGCGGGAGCGATCCGGACGCGGCGCTCTACTGGGCGACCCGGATGCTCGACGCGGGGGAGGATCCTCTGTACATCCTTCGCCGTCTCGTCCGCTTCGCCGTCGAGGACGTCGGGCTCGCCGACCCGCGCGCCCTCTCGGTCGCCCTCGCCTCGACGGAGACCTATCGCATGCTCGGATCCCCCGAGGGGGATCTCGCGATCGCCGAGGCGGTCGTCTACCTCGCGGTGACGGCCAAGTCGAATGCGCTCTACGAGGCGTTCGGCGCGGCCCGGCGCGACGTGCGCGAGAAGAGGAACCTCCCCGTCCCCAAACATCTCCGGAACGCGCCGACCCGCTTGATGAAGGAAGAGGGGTTTGGGAAAGACTACGCCTATGATCCTTCGGATCCGGAGGGAGGGCTCGCGCAGGAGCACTTTCCGGAGAACCTGATCGGTACCCGCTACTACTTCCCCGCCGATTCCGGGGTCGAGCGCGAGGTGAAGAAACGGCTCGAGGAGTGGCGCCGCCGGAGGGCGCGCGCGGCCGCGGCGCGCGGAAGGCAGGATCCGCCCGAGCCGGCGGAAGCCTAACACGCTGGGCGCTTGCCCTGTCTCTGGAGGAATCCGCTTGACATTTGTCTAGTGTTTTGCGAGAATCCCCCGCGTGGCGGCTGGCGGAGCCGGGCGATCCGCGGGGATCCCCGTCGGGGCCGCCAGTACGGTGTGATGCCGTGGTGTGGACTATCTTCATTGGAGCGCCGGCCAAGACGGCGGCCGGCGGAGAGGAGGTTGCGATGACCTGGACCGATCTTGCGAAGGGAGCGATCGAGTACAACTACGCGGTCGCGGACAAGCTGATGGATCTCGTGGATGAATCCAAGCTGGACTGGAAACCGGCGACCGGGACGAACTGGATGACGACGGGGCAGCTTCTCATGCACATGACGAACGCGTGCGGCGCATCGATCAAGGGGTTCGTGACCGGGGACTGGGGGCTTCCGGAGGGATGCGATCCGAGCGAGATGTCTCCCGAGGAGATGCTCCCGCCCGCCGAGAAGATGCCGAGAATCGGAAGCGTGCGCGAGGCGAAGAAGCTTCTCGCGGAGGACAAGAAGGTCGCCCTCGCGATGATCGATCAGGCGGGGGAGAAGGAGCTCGCCGGGCGGATCGCCGAGGCGCCGTGGGACTCGATGAAGATGGTTCTCGGGCAGCGCGCGCTTCAGATGGTGGAGCATCTCGCCGCGCACAAGGCGCAGCTCTACTATTACTTGAAGCTTCAGGGAAAGCCGGTGAACACCGGCCATCTCTGGGGGATGTAGAAGAGCGGGCGGCGAGGGATTCCGCAGTCCTTCGCCGCCCGCGCCGCCGGACTCCGTCCGGTTCCTCGACTACCGCTCCGGTTCAGCAGCGGACCGCCCAACGGACCGTTCGCTGCAACCGGCGGGACTTCTTCCTTACGCCCGGGGCCCCAAGAGTGTTGAACGCCCCTTCACACTCCACGCACCGATGCCGCGGATCGGTGCTTCCGTACGCGCCTCATAGTAGCGCACGGCTGCAGGTCACTCGGATTGCAGCTCGAATCCATCCTTCAGCTCCTTCAGGAGCTTGTTGATCTCCCTGGCCGTTTCCTCGGACGGCTTCTCCTTGCCGTCGCCGAGCTCGATCTGGACGCGGAACTTCAGCGGCGTGTTGAACTTCGCTTTCAGCTCGAGAAGGTTCGGAATGATCTCCGCGAGATCCTGGATCTCCGACGGTTCAAGTTCGGCGTGGGCAACGAGGCACTTGGCGGACGCTGCCGGGCCGATTCCACCTATGCCCGGGCGACCGGTGGGCGCGGACGAGACCTTCAACTTGACCGACTGCGCCGCAGGGTAGTCGCAGGGCCACTCACCCGACATGCCGTCCAGCTCCGTGAAGCGCGCGTTGATCGATGCCGTGATGACGTCCTTCACCGTCTTCCACGGCATCGTGTGGCCGAACCTCTGCGAGAGCGTGGTGGCGATGGATAGCGCCGTGGCCTGACCCTCTGACCAAGCATCCGGCAAGTTCTCCGGTAGGATCTCGGCGGCGGCGAGCGTTGCCGGCGGCTCGCGCAAGATCGACTTCGGCGTCAGGACACCCGCGGGGATTGGCTCCGCAAGGACGCTGGCCGGACCGCTCGTGAGCCACAAGGCCCCAGCCTCAACCCCAGCCGTGATCGCCTTGTTGATGACCTCCGCCCCGACCTTCGGGATCGAAACCGGCTCCGTATAGCCGTCACGCGGAACCTGCACGACGGTCTTCCCGATGAAGTAGTCGACAACGGCCTGAACCGTAAGCTCGTCACCCTTCCACAGCTCCGGCAGCATGCGCGGCAAGAGAAGCTGATAAGGCAGTTCCGCCAGCTCCGCGGCCACCGGCAAGACCAGCTCCAGTGCCGGATCGCTCATGGCGGTCTCATCCGCGCGCGTGCGCCACCACGTGCGGCAAGACCCGTCGGGCCTTGTCAATCGCAGAACGAACGCCCCCTGCGCGCAGCCCTCCGTCAAGGTGTCGAGGATCGCCTGGGCCTTTAGCATCTTCGGCAGATGGGGTAGTTGCGCGAACGCCCCGGACAGGTCTTTCACGCGACGGCTTGTTTCGCCCTTGCGCCAGAGGTTGTACGGGCCATCCGGCAGCAAGGCCTCCGCCGTGATCGAGGAGTCCTGCACTCGCGAGCGGGGATCGTTCTTGATGATGTTGAAGTGCGGCTCGTCGGTGACGTTGATCTTGAAGGCCTGAACCTCATCCTTCTCCGACACGGTCACGACGATGCAGTACGCCTGCTTGACGGCCTCCGGGATGCGCCCCTTCGCCTTGTCGATGTTGATGGCCAGGGTTTGGATGCGCACCGGGTCGATGTTGCCGTCCTTCTCCTGCTCTTTGAGGTCGGCACGCACCTGTTCCCACGCGAGGTAATCGCGCACCCGGGCAGAGGCGACCTCCAGACCATCCTTGGAGGGCGTCAGGAGGAGGACCGCGTTTCGATAGACGCGCGGCTTTTCGGGTCCGGTGGTCTCATCCAGGTAGCGCTTGGCGTCGGGACTCGGCTTGCCGGAATCGGAGGCGGCGCTTGGGGCCAGCACGGCAAAGTGAAACTGGCTGTCGTCCTCGACGTCACGAGGACGAGCCGGCAACGTATGCACGCGGACCCCGGCGGCAGAAGCTCCGGTCGTGAGGGACTTCACCTTGCCGATCTCGTCCAGGAGGCGGGCGCGAACGACGTCGTCGGAGACGCGGCTCGCTGCGACCGCGTGCATCTGCGTGAGGTTGGGGCGATTCCCCAGACGCCAGGTGGAGGGCACCTGGTCTTCACCGGCGGCCGTGTACTGATCGTCCAACCAGAAGCTTGTCTGCGCCCAACGGATCAGTCCCTTCTCCAGCTCGATCCGGTCGGGACGGGTCGCGCCCAGCAGAACGAGCAGATCGCGTGACCTGGCGCTCTGGCCGATAGGCTGCGAGTGCAGGAATGTAGCGACGACCGCCTGCTCGATTTCTCGCAACCTCACGCCCACGGAATCCCGCTGGATGTCACGGGCGCGGCCCAGCTCGCCCTCGATGATTCCCGTCCATGCCTGCTTCTTGCCTTCGTGCTCCTCGGTGTCGGCCACGGTCACGAGCTCGCGGAGGGCCTCGGACAGACCATCACGGCCGGGCGCGTTCAAGAGAACGCCCGGTCCTACGAGCGGCGCTGTATCCCAGTTCTCCGCCTCGCGCAGCGCGAGGGCAAAGGTGCGCAGCACGCCGCGCGCCTTCTGGAAGCGATCCAGCTGTGTCCACTTCGTGTAGAAGACTTCCGTCAGGTCCGGGTGGAACGGGTAGCTCTTCAGATAGCGTTCTTCAGCGTCCGCCCCCTGCTTTTGCGTCTGCTCGTCGATGTCGAAGATGCCCTTGAGCGCCGCCTGAACATGGGGCCGGAACGCGTCTCGATCCTTGATGGATTCGGTGGTGAAGAATCGCCGCCGCAGCAACTCGGCCACATCCTCCTTCACTACTGGTTCTATCGCCTCCTCACGCTGTCGCTGGAAGATGTCATACAGATCGCCCTGGAGCCGGCGGCCGATGGTGTCGCTCTTCGCAGGGTCGCTGGCCAGTAGTGAGGCCACCACGCAGCAGCGGTCCACCTTCGTGGCCGCCTGGGTCAGGTACTGGAAGAAGTTGACGAGGCGGTCTTGCCACCGTGGGTCCGCGCCTACCTTTTCGCGGGCGTACATGAGCACCTCGTCGATCAGGACGAGGACGCTCAGGCCCTCCTTGGCAGGAAGCTCCAGCAGGATCGTCAGGAGATTCTCGGCCGGGGCGGACTCGCGTTCTTCGGCCTTGCTGTCCGCGTGCAGGACCTGAAGCCCCTCGTCGCCGGCAATCTGGTAGGCCAGCACGCTCCATGGCTGCTTAAGGGAGCGCACCTTGCCGGCCGGCGAGCGCACCTCCATGCCCTTTTCGACGTCCAACTTGTCGAAGCAGAGACCGGCCACTCGCGCCTTGGGCGGGGCCTGCCCGATGGCTTCGAGGAACTCGGCCACGGCAGGTAGCTTCGGGAGACTGTCTGGGTCAGTCACCAGATGCCGCAGAGCGATCAGCGTATGGGTCTTGCCGCCGCCATACGTCAGTTCGAGCTGCCGCACGGCCTTGTCGTTCTTGCCCGCCACGCGCAGAACCACATCTCGCACCAACCGGCGCAGGTTGTACGTCGGGAAGGTGAGGGCGAAGAACTTCTCCGGGTCCTCGTAGACCGGCCGCTTGCCGCTCTGCATGATGACCTCATAGAGGTCGGCGGCGAACATGTGCAGAGGAAGCTCGCCGGACCGCAGGTCCTCCCGCAACCTCACGCCTTCGTGCCAGCACGTCCAGGGCAGTTTAGCCATCGAGCTTCTCCTTCTTGCGCCGGGTTCGGATCGCGCGCTGGGCAGCGACGATTTCTTTCCGCAGAGTTTCAGGATCAGGCAGAGCCGTCAGGTAGTTTGATGCAAAGACCTTGGCCTTGATACCGCCCATGGCGTAATGAACGACGGCATCGTTCTTCGCGCTACACAGTAGGAGGCCGACTGGTTCGCTCTCTCCGGGTTCCATCATCCGTTCCCGAGCATAGTTGAGATAGAGATTCATTTGACCGGCATCGGCATGAGTGAACTTCCCGATCTTGAGATCAATAACGACGAGGCATTTGAGGCGACGGTGAAACAGAAGCAGATCCATGCGATACCACTCGTCGCCGATGCGGATTCGCTTTTGTCGGGCAACGAAGGTAAACCCATTGCCGAGTTCCAGCAAGAACCACTCCAAATGACGAATGAGCGCTTCCTCGAGTTCGCTCTCGCTGTATTCGTCCTTCAGGTTCAAGAACTCCAGGAGATAAGGGTCTCGCACTTCATCTTCCAAGGTAATGGCATCTTCCGGCTTTTTCACTTGCCCGCGAGCCAGCATCGCCCCCGGGCGCTTTGACCGCACCGTCCGTTCATAGAATTGTGTGCTGATCTGCCGATCGAGTTGCCGCACGGACCATCCACCCCGAATGGCCTCGGACTCGTAGAAGGCGCGGGCCTGGGGTTTGTCCACGGCGATCAACCGAACATAGTGGGACCACGAAAGCGGGAACACTGCCACGAGTTTGTCAGGCGCGGGACCTGATGTAGCGGGGAGCGCTATTCCGGATCCCGCAGACAGTGTCTGCGGTTTCCCGCCGTCGGATTCGACCGACACTGTCGGGCGTTTTGCCCATGCCTCGAATTTGCCCGACGGTGTCGGGCAAATCTCCCAGCCCAAGTAGAAAGAACGCATCTTCTGCAGTCCCTGACGGGAAAAGCCCCGCCCGAACTTGGCCTTCAAGTCCTTGGACAGTCGGGTGAGGAGCTCTTCTCCGTACTCCGCCCGCGCCCTCCCTCCCTGTTCGTATTCAACGATCCGCCGACCAATGTTCCAGTACGTCGCCGTGAGCACGCTGTTGACCGCTCGGACTGCCCGTCTCCGCGCCTCCTCCAACAGGCCGGAGATGTCCGACACCAACCGCCCGTAATCGGCTGCAACGGCAGGCACGATTGACCGGGAAGCCGAATCTCCGACGCTGTCTTCGGCCCACTTTTTCGTCATGGCTTTTCGGCCCCTTCCACTTCTTCCTTCGCGAAGAGCATCGGCCCTTTGTCCGGCGTTGCTCCCTTGGCCTGAACGTGGTTGCTCAACGATTCGAGCAGAGTGCGCTCATCGCTGCCCGCGGGCGACAGCTCGATCAGCGCCTGCAGGAGCCGCCTGAAGAGTTCGTGCCGCCGCAGACCGTGGTCGTCCAGGTACTCGTCGACCTTCAAGACGTCGCCCGCCCGCCAGAGATGCATCAAGCGGTGGATGCGGTCGATGAGCGGTACGGGCTGTCCGCCGGGTGCCTCGTAGCCCATGCTCTTGTGCTTGCGCTGCGCCCAGGTCTTGAGCTTCACCTTGCTGCCGGAGTCCGAGGCGATGTCGAGATCGGCTTCCGCGTCCGGGTCGGCCTCCTCGTCTTCCTCTTCTTCATCCTGATCAGCACTGCTGCCGCCGGTGCGGACCAGGATGTCCCACGTGGATTCGAGATCACGGTCCGAAAGACCACAGGCCGTGGCGTACAGGATGCACGCGCCGGAGGGCGCTTCCTCCATGCCGAAGTCGTGACGGTGGAGCAGGTAGTACGCCGTCGGGGCGTCCATACGGTCGGCCGCGGCCGGGTCTGCTCCCTCGCCGTCGCCGGTGAGCACTCGGCCGACCACGAAATCCACGACCATACGGCGGACATGGGAGAGGAAGTCGCTCACCTCCATCGTCTTTCCGGGGTCGTTGGCCTTCTTGACCACGGGGTGCCTGCTGTAGGCCTCAAGAGCCGGACCGGTCGCTGCCCACACGAAGTCGGGGCCTCGAATCCCCGCGTCCCAGAACTCACGCAGTTGCTTGGCGATATTCGCCCGCATCTCCTCCAGGACCTTGTTGTCCCAACCTGCGCCGATTGCCGCAGGACGCTTCTTGCACACAAGCCAGACAGAGGATGACAGGGCTGCGGAGCCAATCGAACGCATGCGGAAGGCGCGCTCCGTCATGATTGGCCAGCTCGCGTCTACTACAAAGCCCGCGCGGATCATCGCAGAAACCAGGGTTTCCCAAGCGTCAGGCTCCTTGTGTGCGAAGACAATGACGAAACGCCCACTGTCGCTAAGCGATTGGTGCACTGCTGCGAATGCGCGTGCCATTCCGGTCTCATAAACAGCCTTTGAGCGCTCTCTGTCGCCCCCGTGACGCATGGCATCGTCCACAAGTTCGCCGTCGTTCTCCTCGTGGTTCCATTTCGGTGAGCCGAGCCCTGCGAGAGCGTCCGTGACCCCATCAGCAATGCCTGCGAGAGCGCGCTTCAACCACACCGCAAAGAAATCCATGACGACGCCGTACCCGACAGCGTCGTAATAAGGCGGATCAGTGACTACGAGATCGAAGCCTTCATACTTTTGCCTGATAGCGGATGTCTGGCTTACCTCCGCCTTTGAGCTGTACTTGCCGGCTTCACATGTATGCTCCACCACCTTTGCCACCCACTCGACCGCCTGAAGGAATCCGCCACTGGAGTCAGCCCACGGCATGACCTCACAGAAATCCCACATGAACGGGAGTGCGTACCGCGTGAAGGTGTTGCCGATCTTGTTACTTCCGACTTGCCACCGGCAGACCTCACTATTCCGGTCCGCCAGTCTGGCCAGGCAACAGTAGAGAAACCCAGCCACCGCTTGCGCTTCGGGCTCTGGGATACCGATTGCCTGCATTGCCGGGTAGGCAGCACGTATGTGCTTTGCAAACACTCCCAGGGCCAAGAGTTGCCGTGAAGCAAAGAGCTTCTGGAAGTCGTTCCTTCCGTAATTGACGCACCACGTGTCGCCCTTGGCATTTGCCTGAATAGGCTCTGTGGGGATTCCGTCGGGGAGAGTATCAAACGCCGACCTCAAGGACTCGGTCAGTGTCGATGTAATCTGCCGCTCCGCTTCTGTCGGAATGCGGAATTCCCTGATTCGTTGACCATCGACAACAACGGCTGTCATGCAATAGCCGAGCGTGCCGGACTTCCCCTCGACCTGCAGATCTTCCTTCGTCATCGTTGCGGGACAATGGAGGCACTTTGCGCCAGACTTGGTCATCGTGCCCTTGCCAAGCTGCCTGTCGTGTTCTCGCTTTTGTGCCGCGTTTCCACCCTTGGCAGGGACACCGTATTGGATAGAGAACACCAAGCCGGCAGAGCCGTCGTCGGATACGTGAAGTAGTACCCGGTCGGTGTCCCTTCTGTTGAGCCAGCGTGTCTTGAGGATGGGGATCGTCTTCCTGCAGTTCTTGCAGGTCACGGTGCGCGCCCAGAGGTAGGCCACCGTGGGCTTGCCGACCCATCGCGGGTTGCGCGAGTCAGCTAGGTACTCCTCGCTGAACTCCGCATTCAGTGCCTCAATGTTCACCGTGCCGTCCTCATTGAGCGGCACGAGCTGCATGGGCTGCATATCGTAGGCCTTCCCGGGCTTGAGCGACTCGAAGTCCGCGTAGGTCGGATAGAACTTCGCCAGATCCCGACGCGCGCGGTCGAGAACCCACTTGCCCCAGGCGCGGACGTGCCAGGCGAGGTTTGCTTCGGGAACCTGGCCCGAGTCGGACTTGGTGCTGAGGAACAGGTCGTTTCGGAACTCCTGCGCCTGCTTCTTCGTCCGTTTCGTCTGACCGACGAGCTCAGGATGGCCCTTGTAGAAGGCCGACATGAACTCTTCGTCCTCGAGGACGAAGTCCGGGAGAGGATGGGTCTTGCCGGCCAGCTTCTGTGGGTACTCCAGCGTGCACTTGAGGATGAACCAGGCGACCGGGTTGATGTCCGCTGCCGTGACCTCGCAGCCCAGGCGCATGGCTTCGAGCGGAATGGCTCCGCCTCCAGCGAAGGGATCGAGCACGCGCGGCGCTCGCCCGCCGTAGGCGTTGCGGATCTCCTGGCGGAACCACTCCAACTCCTCCTCGTAGAACCTCGCCTTGCGTCGGTACTCCTCCTTCTTCTTCCTGCCTCCCGAGGTCGGTTCCGAACCCAGCCAGTGGAGGATGCCCCCCTCTGTTTCCTCCTTTATCCGTTCGACCGTGCGGCCGCCGGGCATCTTCTTCTTCTCGATCTTCTGAACCACCTTTCCGCCGATTCGCTCGCAGAGCCTTTGGCGCTCTTCCGGCGTGCCGGGATCGGGCAAGAGCGTGGCAATCAGCGCCGCACGGCAAGCCGCCAGTGGCCGCCGCGCGGGCCAGATGTGGAGCGTCGAGATGTGGCCATGCCGCACGTTCTTCTCGTGGACCGAGTCCAGCGAGGCCTGCTTCAGCGGAAACGCGCGTTCGATGAGCCGGGCGTCATCTGCCATGTGTCATACCTCTCCCACTTCCATGACCTGCGAATGGGCGATGCGCACGCCGCCGACTTCCCGCACCTTCTCCACGATCTGGGTCTTCGTGAACGGGCGGACCAGGAGCTTTTCGAAGGGGTCTTGAACGCGGACCATCTGCGGAGTTGCCGTGGCGCAGTGGTAGACCGCGTAGAGCCAGTAGTCGCTGCGAAGGTTGCAGGCGCGGGCCCATTCGTTGTCGGTGACCTCGATCTCGCCGGTGCCCGCCCGACCCTTGACCTCGATGCAGCGACGGTCGTTGCTCGGGCGCATGGAAAGGACGTCGAACCCGGGGTGGTCGGGGAGCCCGGCAGCGCGGGCAAGCTCGGGTGTGTGGACGAAGCGGACCTTCGCCCCGGCCGCTTCCTCGAAGGCGCGCACGAGGTCCATGGCGATCTGCTCCACGTGGGCTTGGTGCCGCTCGATGTCGGCCTGGTCGGTAGACGGAACCACCAGCGCGTGCGCGATGAACTCCACCTCGCCAGGCACAATCAGTTCGGGCTCGCGCCGCAGGATCGCCAGGGCACGGTCCCTGCGCTGGGAGAGCGCGCGCTGTTGCTCCCTGATTTCCGAAAGGTGCTGGGCGGCAGCCTTGTTGCCTTCTCGTGCCTTCTGCGAGAGCTTCGCGCGGGCAACGGCGAGCTCGGCCTCCTGGAAGTCGAATCCGCGTTTGACAAAGGTCTCCCGCTCTCCGAGGGTGTTCAGGAGCCGTGATCTGTTCTCGACGGCCATTGTGCGGGCGAGGCGCTCCGTCAAGTAGGCTTGAGCCAGCTCACGGTGTTGTTTGGCGACGACCGCCAGACGCTGGGCTTCCGGCGGGAGGCC
>Ga0194126_10009331_pt1 | contig 13114 bp, 11 predicted proteins | sample TA2KigC150mmetaG_FD_148641 | JGI IMG/M metagenome (GOLD analysis project Ga0194126, IMG submission 148641) | Freshwater microbial communities from Lake Tanganyika, Tanzania - TA2015035 Kigoma Deep Cast 150m | ecosystem: Environmental > Aquatic > Freshwater > Lake | place: Tanzania: Lake...
ACTCCTGGTTGCGCCTGACCGATTGGCGATGCGCTTCCCGGACGAGGTGGAGGCGGCGCCCTTCGATTGCATCCTGGTCGATGGTCCGCATGGCTGGGTCGATACGGATCCAGGCCGCATGAAAAGTATCTTCGCCGCGGCGCGACTCATCGGCGCGGGCGGGGAGGTATTCGTCCACGACTGCGACCGGATCGTCGAAAAGACATATTGCGACCGGTTTTTTGGCAGTGGTGTATTGGAAACCGACCTCGGTAAATTGAGGCATTATCGCTTCCCATAGGCGCTTTGTCCGGCAAGGGACTCCCATACCGTCGGGTTTTGACCGGAGGCCTCCGCGCCGGTGGGCCAATCCAATTGACGGCATTCCGTCAAGTTGCCAGTCGCCGCCCTCTCATTTTCACTCTGGAAGGAGCATGCAAATGAATACCAAGCCCGTCGCGAGCCGTATCCTGATCCCCACTGCCTGGCTGGTGATGTTGATCGTCTCTGACCTGCCTGACATTCTCCTGGCGAAACTTGGCGGGATAATCCCGCCTTGGATGTTTTTGGCAAAAACCGGCTTCCTGTTGGCCTTCCTCGGGCTGACCCTGGCCTGGAAAACCATCCAACCGCTCCGGCAGTATGCCGCCATATTCCTGACGCTTTTCCTGGCGCTCAGCCTGACGGGACTCCTGCGGTCCACGGACTGGTTCCAGCATAATTTCAATTATGAAGGCGTATCGTTCTTCGCCGGTTATGCCGCGATCTTTGTCCTCGATATCTTCGTCGCACTGACGGTGCTCGCCGTCCTGATGGTAATGAAACGGGACCGCAGGGCCTTCTTCTTCGCCAAGGGCCAGACAGGCGCTCCGATCGAACCAGTCCTCTGGCTGGGGATCAAACCGGGTGAATCCTGGAAAGTATTCGGCTGGATTTTTGCCGGTGTCGCCGCGCTGGGAGTCGCCATCCCGACCATCCTGGGCATTGCCCCTTCGGGCGGAACCTTGTTGAAAGCCCTGCCGCTCCTGCCAGTGGCGCTGCTCCTGGCTGCAATCAACGCTTTCACCGAAGAGGCATATTACCGCTGTTCACTGCTCTCCACCCTGCATGGGACAATTGGCAGGACCCAGTCCCTGCTCCTAACGGCCGTCTTCTTCGGCCTGGGGCACTGGCTGTATGGCTCACCGCCAGGCCTGGTCGGTTCCCTGATGGTCGGCTTTCTGGCCTGGCTGCTGGGCAAGGCCATGTTGGAGACAAAAGGCTTCCTCTGGCCCTGGTTCATCCACTTTATCCCGGATGCAGTGATCTTCTTTTCGTACGCGTTGCTCTTCGTACAGAAATGATTCGTCCAATCCTCACTCCTGGTAGAACTGCGGACCTCCGCTCCTACTTTGGCAGTGTGGATATTTCGCTTTATGGGAAATATGCCCCAATGCAAGAGATTGCTTCGATATAAACCACCTCGGAATGACAGAGGTAATGCAGCGAGTTTGAACCTGCAAAATGGGTGCGGGCGCCGCCATCAATAATGATCCCATCGTTTTCTGACCATCCTAGGGTTGATAAGAACCCGTAAACTCATCGTACACGAACGGGCACATGTTATTGAACAGGTCGGCCTCGATGGGATCGAAGCGACCTGCCGGCCAGCCCATGCGGGCATTGCACTCCGGCGTGCCATAATGGTCCGTGACCCCGCCCGGTGAAAACGAATGCAGGATCTCATGGATGATTGTACTGGCCGCGAAGTAGGTGGGCGAGGAGGCATACAGGTCGTCGACCGCAGTGGAACACATGGAATACCCGTTGCGCTCAACGCATTCTGTCCCCGGCTGGTTGCGGCATTCGCCGCCGATGGAGACCGCGCTTTGGACGGTATCCGCATCGCCATATCCGCAGCCGGCAAATCTATGGCTGTAGTCGACAACGCCGATATACAGGCTGGCATTTCCGACCACCGGCGAGTTGAACGGGTTCCGGAAACCGGCGGGACCCGGGAGGGTGAAGGCATACCCGCCATAGAGTTTCGCCTGCCCGAAATCACCGAAGGAGAAGATGATGATCCCGTCCGGGAGGGCGGAGGCGTGGGAGGAGATGTAGCGGTTGGCGATGGCATCCATCGTCCCGCCTGCGCCGTCCTCCACGAAATCGACCATGGAAACGCCAAACGGCGTCAGGGCGAAGAGGATATGGTTCGCGTCCGCCACCAGGTTTTGGGCCTGCTCGCGGGTCACCGGTTCGGACCTTGTATCCACGATAACCGCCGTCTCGAAGAAGGTGGAAGCCTGCGGTGTGCCGGTGCTGATCCCACCTGGCTGTACCTCGGTTGCGGGCAGGGGCGGCCCACCGTCGGGGGCCTGGGATGACCCTGCAACCGGGACCGTGTCGCCAACTGGAAGGTTGCAGGCCATCAGAAAAACCAAAAGGCTCATCATGATACTGGATAAGAAGGCTGGCCTGGTGTGCATGAGGACTCCTGTTGTGGATGAATGGGATCGGGCTAATTTTATCAGGTGCAATCCCTCTCACGGGATCATGGTCCGGCCTGGGGCTCCCGGCCATCCCGTCCTGCATCCGGCTGGCAGGGCGGGTCGATAACCTGCCTCCAGCGTGGACCCCGCCCCGGGTATAATCCAAATCACAGGGCAGCCCATTTTCTGATCATATATCGGGAGGCCGATATGCATAATTTCCTGAAATGGCAACAACAGGACCATTCGAACAAGAAACGGGGATGCGCATTCGTCATCGGCGCCTTGATCTTCCCAGTCACGATCCCGGTTCTCCTGGTTTTCATATTCCCCCAGGTAGACAATTACTTCGGAATCGGTCCGTTATTCCATGGATTGTGGCATAGCGTCATTGGCTGTATCGCAGTCCTAACCGGCGGGATCCTGGCGGTGTGGACGATCGTCATCCAGATCACCCTGGCGGCGGGAACGCCCTTTCCCATGCTGCCGACCAGGAAATTGCTCGTTGTCGGCCCCTTCGGGTATTGCAGAAATCCAATGACCCTGGGGACGATACTGGCATATGGCGGGGTTGCCGCCTGGGTCGGATCGTTCAGCGCGCTATTGGCAGTGGCGGTCTTTGCCGCATTCCTGGTCGGGTACCTGAAGATCATCGAGGAAAAAGAATTAGAGATGCGGTTCGGTAATGAATACCTCGAGTATAAGAAGAACACCCCCTTCATCATCCCAATCAGGATCGCGAGAAAGTGAAGGATCGCGAGCAAAATCCTGGGTATCTGAGATAACGATGGTTCGGTTTCAATGATCTGAGACGAATATCGCCGGATGAGGAACCCGGTTGCGTGCGGAGTTATCCCAACACAAAATTATCGATCAGCCGCGTCTTCCCCACAAATACCGCCATCGAGAGCAGCGCCTTGCCGGTCACGGTCTGCAACTCCTCCAGCGTATCGTAGTCCGCGCAGGAGACGTATTGCATCCTTGCCAGTGGTTCGCCCTCGATCATACCGCTCACGACCCTGCGCAGGGTTTCCGCATCCCGCTCGCCGTTATCGCAGGCGGCTTTGGCTGCGGAGAGGGCGCGGAAGATCACGGTGGCCGCCTGGCGTTCGTCCGGGGATAAATAGGAATTGCGGCTCGACATCGCCAGCCCATCCGCCTCGCGCACCGTGGGACAGACGACGATCTCGATGGGAAAGTCCAGGTCCCCTGTCATCCGCCGGATGACCGCCGCCTGCTGGGCGTCCTTCTGGCCGAAGTAGGCTTTTTGAGGCGCAACAGCGTTGAACAATTTTGCGACCACGGTCGCCACCCCGCGGAAGTGGCCCGGCCGCTGCGCTCCCTCCAGAGGGGCGGCCAGCCCATCGACCGTGACCCAGGTCTGGAAACCGGGCGGGTACATGACCTCCGGCGTGGGCGTCCAGGCCAGGTCCACCCCGGCCGCCTCGAGCAGTGACAGGTCGCGCGGCAGGTCACGCGGGTACTTCGCCAGGTCCTCGTTCGGCCCAAACTGCGCCGGGTTGACGAAGATGCTGGCAACCACGCCGGCGCATTCCTGCCGGGCGCGGCGCGCCAGGGAAATATGCCCCTCGTGCAGGTAGCCCATGGTCGGGACGAAGCCGACCGGGGCCGGGAGCGCCTCCCGCGCCTGGCGCAATTCCTGTAACGTGGTCACCGTCCGCAAGGCTGCCATACCCAACCAACCTCCTACTTGACTTTTCGTTTCCAATTGTTACACTAGTGGTAGCGTATCCAATCTTATCATCAGGGAAAGGAGAAAGAAAGATGCCGTCACTCAATCGCGTTCAACTCATAGGAAGGCTCGGCAAGGACCCGGAAAGCCGCTTCACGCCAACCGGCAAGCAGGTGACCAATTTCAGCCTGGCCGTCAGCAACCGCTGGAAATCGGCGCAGGGCGAAAGCAAGGAACACACCGAATGGGTCAACCTGGAAGCCTGGGGGCGGCTGGGCGAGATCTGCAACCAGTACCTGCACAAGGGCAGCCTTATATTCATCGAAGGCCGCCTGAAGACCGACAAGTACGAGGACAAGGGCGAAACCAAGTATTTCACAAAGGTGGTCGCCCTCCAGATGCAGATGTTGGACAAGAAGCCCGAGGAGGAACCGGCGGCGGTGGAGGAGGAACCGGCCGAATACGAAGCATAAAGTAGCCAGCAGGCAGGTACAAAAAGGCGTAAACCGGTGAACCGCGTTTACGCCTTTTACATTTCCAATCGCTTCCAACTGCCTGGAACCTGTCTGAAAACTCCTGTGGGGACGGCTCCCACGCCGTCCCGCCGGGGCATGTGAGCCCCAGCCACAGAATTACCGGACAGGCGCCTACTTCATCTTCTCCAACTCATCCACCAGGTTCGAGAGCACATCGAAACCGCCCTGCCAGAACTTCTCCGAGCGGATGTCGATGCCGGCTTCGGCGCAGATCTCGGCCGGGGCGCGTGAGCCGCCCGCTGCCAGGATCTTGACATAGCGCGGTTTGAACCCTTCGCCTTCGGCCTTGTACTGTTGGAAGAGCGCCAGCACCAGTAGTTGCCCGAAGGCATAGGCATAGACGTAGAACGGCGTGTGGTAGATATGCGGGATGGAGACCCACTCCCATTTGAATTCCTCGCCGATTTCGACCGCATCGCCGAACTGCTCCTTCAAATTCTCCATGTAGGCGGCGGCAATCTCGTCGACCGAGGCGTTGTTCTGGATCATCTCGTGCGCCTGCTTCTCGAACAGGGCGAAGAACGACTGGCGCAGGATGGTGGCGAAGGAATCGTCGATCTGGCGGAAGAGCAGGTCACGCCGCACGGCCTCGTCGGTCTCGCTGGCGAGCATCTTGTCTACCAGCATCATCTCGCCGAAGGTGGAGGCGGTCTCGGCCAGCGGCAGGGACGAATGGAAGGTGAATACGCTGTGTTTCTCGGCCAGCATGGAATGGATGGCATGGCCGAGTTCGTGCGCCATGGTGGCCACGTCGTCGGCGCGGCCCTGGTAGTTGAGTTTGACCCAGGGCGTCATGCCGGGCACGACGCTGGCGCAAAAAGCGCCGCTCTGCTTGCCCTTGCGGACTTCGCTGTCCAGGTGGTTTTCATCGAAGACGCGCCGCGCCTGTTTACCGAAATCGGGGTGGAATGACGAGAAGGATTCGAGCACCATCTCGGCCGCCTTGCCATAGTCGTATTGCTTGTCCGATTTGACCACCGGGGCATAGACATCGTAGCGGCGCAGTTTCTCCATGCCCAGCAGGCGCGCCTTGAGCCGGAAGAAGCGCTGGAAGATTATCGAATTCTTTTTCGCCACTTTCAACAGGGCTTCCACGGCCTCATCGGGGATATCGTTACCCAGGTTGCGCGCCGCGATGGGATTGGCGAACTTGCGCAGGGAGAGGTTCTCGTTGCGCCAATCGCGGACGAGGGTCTGGTACATCTGGCCCAGGATGGCGCCGTCCTCGCCGTAGACGCGGTACAGTTCCTGGTAGGCGCGGGCGCGCAGGCCCGGGTCCGCCTGGCGGACGAGGGACATCAGTTCGCCGCGCGTCATCTCCTTCACCTGCCCGTCCACTTCCACCTTGAAAACGTAGCGGTTGGTGATAGCGTCGTAGAGCGTGACCAGGGCGTTGTTGCCGGTCACATTTTTCAGGTTGACGACTTTCTCCTCCGGCTCGGTGAGGGTATGCGGTTTGAACTTGCGCATTACTTCGAGGTAGTAGCGGTAGTCGCCGGAGGCGTCCATCAGGCGTTTGGCGTTGGCCTCATCGAGATCCTTCCACCACAGGCTGAAGAAGAGCGTGCGGTTCTCCATCTCGGCCATGAACTGCTGGATGCGACCCAACAGGGCCTGGATGCGCTGGTCCTGGGTGTCGGCGGCGAAGGCCAGCCCGGCGTAGGAATACATCTTGTTCGCCAGTTTGGTGCCTTCTTCGAGGTCCTGCACGACTTCCAGGAAACTGCTGGCCGGCATCTCCGGCTTCAGTTGCGGGCGCAGTTTCTCGAAACCGGCAACATGCTCGTCCAGTTTTTTAAAGGCGGTTTCCAATTCCGGGCTGTCGAGGCCGGGGTAGAGGTCGGCGAGGGACCAGGGGGAGAGTTGGTAAGTCATTGGGCTCCTTGTTATTTTTTTATAAATCACACATTGAACCGGATGTGGACGATATCCCCATCCTTGACAATGTACTCTTTTCCTTCGAGCCGCAACCTGCCTTTGGCCTTGGCCTCGGCCATGCCGCCCAGTTCGAGCAGGTCGGCAAAGGCCACCACCTCGGCGCGCACAAAACCGCGCTGCAGGTCGGTGTGGATCTCGCCTGCGGCTTCGACGGCGGTTGCGCTGCGCCGGGTGGTCCAGGCGCGCACTTCGTCCTCGCCGACGGTGAAGAAGGACTGCTGGTCGAGCAGGTCGTAGGAGGCTGTGATCATGCGGTTGAGCGAGAGTTCGGTGATGCCGTATTCCTGCATGAAAACGGACGCGTCATCCGGCGGCAACTGGGCAATTTCCATCTCCAGTTTACCCTGCAGGGCAACGACAGGCGAATCGGTCCCCACTTGCGGCGCGGCCTGGCCCTCGCCCAGGTTCAACAGCACGAGCAGCGGTTTGCGCGTCAACAGGCCGAAGCCGGAAAGGTGTTTCTCCTCCTCAGCGGAAACTTCCACGCCTCGCAGGGGTTTCTCAGCCGAAAGGATCTCGTGCAGACGGGTGAACAGCGCCGTCTGGCGCTCGTTCAGGACCTTGTCGGCGCCGCCTTTTTTGCGTTCCTCGGTCAGCCGCTCCAGTTTGCGCTCAACTGCAATCAAATCGTTCAGGAGCAGTTCCGCGTCCATCGAAGCGATATCCCGCCCCGGGTCCACGTTGCCGGAGGGGTGCGGCACGTTGTCATCGGCGAAACAGCGGACAACGTGGATCAGCCCGTCCATCTGGGTCAACTGGTTCAGCAGCGGGCCGGCAAAGCCGTTGCGCGCCGCGCCGCTGTCGAGCCCGGCAATGTCGGCGTAGGTCACCTTGGCGTAGATGGTCTTCCTCGGCTTGAACATCTCCGAGAGGCTGTCCACCCTCCGGTCCGGGACATCCACCACCGCGGTGTGGACCTCAACCCGGCCGGCCGAAGCCGTGGTCGGGGCATGGCCGCGCGTCAGGGCGTTGAAGAGGGTGGTCTTGCCGGATTGGGGGAAGCCGATAATGCCGAGTTTCATCTTGTCCTGTCCGCAGGTTGCCATGCAGAGTTGTGGTAAAATTTGGGCGCTCTGAACGCCGGAGTGGCGGAATTGGCAGACGCGCACGACTCAAAATCGTGTACCCGGAAGGGTATGAGGGTTCGATTCCCTCCTTCGGCATTATATCATCAAGGAATACCCCTTGTCGGGGAGTAGCGCCTGCAATTTTGCAGGACAGGCTGATCGTCAAGACGGAGCGCCGCTCCCGGTCGCCTGTACGCACCAGCGTCCGCGAGACCGCCATCCGGTGGCCTCGCTTTTTGTTTGCATATGGAGTCTGTCATGAAAACACCGCTCATTTTCCTCATCGTGGATATCCTGCTGGTATTCGGTTATGGCCTGACCTTCCTGGCCAACTTCACCCGGCGCATCTTCAGCCGCCGCTCCAAGGCCTGAAGCCCGGCTTTCAAAAACCCGGTTTCGACCTGGATGGGATAAAATAGCAACAATCCCAAGCGTCAGACCGGAGGTCTTATGCCTGCCATGAACGATATCCTGGCCCTCATCCTCGGCGGCGGACGCGGCTCCCGCCTGCACCCGCTGACGAAAATGCGCTCCAAGCCGGCGGTCCCGATCGCCGGCAAATACCGCCTGATCGACATCCCGATCAGCAACTGCATCAATTCCGGCATCAATCGCATCGATGTGCTGACCCAGTTCAACTCCCATTCCCTCCACCGGCACATCTCACAGACCTACAACTTCGACGCCTTCCACCCCGGTTTTGTCGAGATCCTGGCCGCCGAGCAGACGCCAGAAAGCGCCGACTGGTACCAGGGCACCGCCGATGCCGTCCGCAAGCAGTTGTCCCAACTGCGCTCGTCGCATGCCAAGTACGTGCTCATCCTGGCCGGCGACCACCTCTACCGCATGGACTACGGCCCGATGGCCGAGTTCCATTGGCAGGCGAAGGCGGAGATCACCGTCGCCGTCCAGCCGGTGAGACGTGAGGAGGCCTCCCGCTTCGGCATCCTGAAACGCGACGCTGGCGGGCGCATCGTCGATTTCGCAGAGAAACCCAAGGATCCCGCCGCCCAGGAGAAATTCGCCAGCCGCGAGGACGGGATGCGCCCGTTCCTCGGCTCCATGGGCATCTACCTGTTCAATAGCGAAACCCTGGTCGAATTGTTGACCGACAACCCTCACCATGACGATTTCGGCTCGGATGTCATCCCCCACGCCATCCGGGAACGGGGGGCGTATGGTTTCGATTTCGACGGTTATTGGGCCGACATCGGGACGATCCGCTCCTTCTACGAGACCAACCTCGACCTGACAACCGCCGACGCGCCCTTCAACTTCTACGATGCCGGGCGCCCGATCTACACCCATGCCCGTTTCCTGCCGGGCTCCTCGGTGGAGGACAGCCTGCTCAAGGATGTGCTCCTGACCGAAGGCTGCCGCATCCAACGGGCGGAGATCACCCATTCGGTCATCGGCGTTCGTACGGTCATTGCCGCCGGGACGGTGATCTGCGACAGCGTCCTGATGGGCGCGGACTACTACGCCTCCGAGTTGCCCGACCTGCCGCCGATCGGGATCGGACCCAACTGCCACATCGAAGGCGCCATCGTCGACAAGAATGCCCGCATCGGCCCGGGCGTGGTGATCCGCCCCTTCCCGCGCGGGACAGAGACCGAGCGGGAGAACTGGGTCGTCCAGGACGGTATCGTGGTCATCCCCAAGGACGCGCAGATCGCGGCTGGCACGGTCATCGCGCCGTGATGGGAAACTTACAAACTTCTAATGCGTTTGCCGGGCGTTTTTTCTTGACAACCTTTTTAGTCCCGCGATACACTCAAAGCGTCTGGGGAGTAGCCGCCTGCTTTACGAATTGCAGGATGAGTTTGTCGTCAAGACAGGGATTTTCCCTCGGCAACTCGAACGTTTTTGAAACGTTGGGCGAGACCATCACAAGTGTGGTGGCCTCGTTTTAACTTAAATCGGGAGCGCCTCAAATTTCACACGGTGTTCGAGAAACACCGACAGGAGTCTTACATGACAGAAGAAGTGAAGCGACACGACTGGCATACGCTGGACATTGGGCAGGTTCTCAGCGGTCTTTCCACCCGCCAGGAGGGGTTGTCCTCCGAGGAGGCGGCGCGCAGGTTCGCGCAACACGGCCCGAATGAATTGCAGGCGGGCCATCGCATTTCGCCCTGGGAAATTTTGTTCGAACAATTCAAGAATGTGCTGATTATCATCCTGCTGGTGGCCGCGGCGTTTGCGGGGTTTGTCGGCGAAGGATTGGACGCCATCGTCATCGGCGTCATCGTGTTGTTCGCGGTCGGGTTGGGATTTGTGCAGGAGTATCGCGCCGAACGCGCCATCGAAGCCCTGAGGGAAATGGCCGCGCCCACCGCGGCCGTGATGCGCGACGGCGAGGAGACGGAGATTCCCGCGCGGGAGGTCGTCCCCGGCGACATTGTCCTGCTGCGCGCAGGGGATAAGATTCCCGCCGACTCGCGCCTGATCGAAGCGGTGAACCTGCAAGTGGATGAAGCCGCGCTCACAGGCGAATCCGTCCCTGTGGAAAAATTCATCGCGCCGATCAACAATGGCGAACTGGCGATTGCAGACCGAAAGAACCTGGTCTATGCCGGGACCGCGGCCACCTACGGACGCGGGCGCGCGGTGGTCACATCCACGGGCATGAACACCGAGTTTGGCAAGATCGCGCAACTTCTGCAAACGGTTGAAAGTAGCAGGACCCCGCTTCAGGAAAATTTGGACAAGGTGGGAAAAAGCCTGGCGCGCGCGGCATTTGTCATTGTGGCGCTGATCGTTGCCATCGGCCTGTTTCGCGGCCAGCCCCTGATCGAGATGATGCTCTTCGGCATTGCGCTGGCTGTGGCGGTCGTCCCCGAGGCGTTGCCGGCGGTTGTCACCATCTCGCTTGCCATCGGCGTCCAGCGAATGGTGAAGCGGCACGCGCTGGTGCGAAGACTCCCTGCCGTGGAAACGCTGGGCAGCACGTCCGTAATCTGCTCGGACAAGACCGGCACGTTGACCAAGGATGAAATGACGGTGCGGAAGATCTTTACCGCGGGAGATGTTTACGAAGTCTCCGGCGCGGGATATGAACCGCATGGCAAATTCCTGCTCAACGGTTCCGAAATCGAACCTTCGGATTCCCTGAGGCATTTGTTGCGCGGGGCGGCGCTCGCCTCCGACGCGCACATCGTTCACAGCGAAGCGGATCGCCGCTGGCATGTCAAAGGCGACCCGACGGAGGGCGCGCTGGTGGTGGCCGCCGCCAAAGCAGGATTGAAGAAGGTGGAACTCGATACGCAATTCCCGCGCGTGGAGGAGATTCCCTTCACGTCCGAAACGAAGCGCATGACCACCCTGCACAAGATGGATGGGCGGCATGTGGCCTATTCCAAAGGCGCGCCGGAGATCGTCATCGAATCCTGCACGCGGCAATTGGCCGCGAACGGCGAAACCGCCATGTCGGCTGAGGCGAAGCGCCAAGTCCTGGACGCGGCCCAAAACATGGCGAAGGACGCGCTGCGCGTCCTGGCGGTTGCCACGCGCGCCAATACCGGCATCGAGACCGCGGAACACGAAATGACCTTCCTTGGCCTGCTGGGCATGATCGATCCGCCGCGCCCGGAAGCCAAAAACGCGATCCAGACCTGCGAAGAGGCCGGGATCAAAGTGGTGATGATCACCGGCGATCACCCCGTCACCGCGCAGGCTGTGGCGGGTGAACTCGGCCTGCTCAAGAACGGACGCGTGGTCACCGGCGCGGAACTGGACGCGATGAGCGATGAGGTTTTCGAACGCGAGGTCGAAAAAATCGAGGTGTACGCGCGCGTCTCCCCTTCGCACAAACTGCGCGTGGTCACCGCCCTGCAAAAGAACAAGCACATCGTCGCCATGACGGGCGACGGCGTGAACGACGCGCCCGCGCTCAAGAAAGCCGACATCGGCATTGCGATGGGCATTACGGGGACGGACGTGACCAAAGAAGCCTCCGCGATGACGCTCACAGACGACAACTTCGCGTCCATCGTCGCAGCGGTGGAAGAGGGACGCGGCATCTTCGGCAACATCAAGAAATATTTGATGTACCTGCTCTCCTCCAATATCGGCGAAATTCTTTTGATGGCTGTCTCATCCTTGTTGGGTATGCCGCTTCCGCTGGAAACCGTGCAGATCCTCTACATCAACCTCGCCACCGACGGTCTGCCTGCTCTGGCGCTTTCTGTGGATCCCGCCGAAAAAGACTTGATGAAACGCAAGCCGCGCAATCCGCGTACGGGAATTTTCACCCGTCCCGTCACCATTCTCATGGTCATCGGCGGTGTCTGGCTGGCGGTCATTAACCTCGGCCTGTTTGCGTGGGCGCTCAACAGCGGACGCAGCGCTGAAGAGGCGCGCACGATGACCTTTGTCTCGGTTGTGATTTTCGAGTTCTTCAAGGCGTACAACTTCCGTTCAGACCGCAACTCGGTGTTCAAACAACCCTTCGCAAACAAATGGCTCAACTTGGCGGTGCTGTGGGAAATGGGCTTGTTGGCGCTCATCGTATATTTGCCTTTCATGCACGCCGCCTTCGAGACATTCAGCCTGCCGCTTGTGGACCTGGCCATCATCGCCGCGCTTTCATTAACAGTCATCCCCGTTTTGGAAACCGCAAAATGGATGGAGCGACGCGGCTGGTTCGGAAAACTGGCTTAATCCCGCGAACGGCGTACAATCTGGTCATTCATGGAGAAACCCGATGACAGACAGCCTCCCTCCGAGCGATCGAATCGGCTGATGAGCCAGATCAAGAACGGCCCCATCGCCTTGAACGGCCTGTTCCCCGAACCGCGCATGTACCAATCGCTGGCAGTCATCCCGGCCATCTCCGAGGAGATCGCCAAGTTCTTCCTGCGCCTGCGCGACCGGCGCGCGGCCGCACGCTAAGGGGGAACCTTCCCGCAAGCAATGGGCTGTCTCTTGCAGACAGCCCATTTTCTTTACCAAATCTTCATGATTCGTCCAACCCTGCTTTACGTTCACCCTTTATAGTTGGCGCAATCCAAACTCGAAAGGAACGAACCATGAAGAAACTCCTGCTCTTCCCCCTGCTCCTGACCGCCATTGTGCTGGCAGCATGCAATACCCAAACCGCGCCCGCTGCTGTCGGGACCGATGAACCTGCCCCCGTTACAGAAGCCGACGCCATCCCAGAACCTGCCATTCCTGAATCCGCGCCTGCCGCGCAGACTGTGGAAGACAGCCTGGCCTACGTGCGTGAAGAGGAAAAACTGGCGCACGATGTCTATGTTTTCCTGTACGAACAGTGGGGCGTGCAGGTTTTCCAGAACATTGCTAAAAGCGAACAGACCCACACCGACACGGTTAAGTCCCTGCTCGCAGCCTACGGTTTAGCCGACCCCGCTGCGGATCTCCAGCCAGGTCAATTCACCAACCCCGACCTGCAGGCGCTCTACAACCAGT
>Ga0194126_10009333_pt1 | contig 13112 bp, 13 predicted proteins | sample TA2KigC150mmetaG_FD_148641 | JGI IMG/M metagenome (GOLD analysis project Ga0194126, IMG submission 148641) | Freshwater microbial communities from Lake Tanganyika, Tanzania - TA2015035 Kigoma Deep Cast 150m | ecosystem: Environmental > Aquatic > Freshwater > Lake | place: Tanzania: Lake...
GCATATGTGCCTTTTTCTCTGAGTGCCTCATAATCCATAATCACCAGATCTGCTCGTTTCCCCTCATCGATGATTCCTCTTTCACGTAATCCATAAAACTTCGCTGTCAGGCCGGTCATCTTGGCTATCGCCTCTTCCAGTGTGAGGACTTTTCTGTCACGGACATAATGAGCTAAGATACGGACGAAGGTGCCGTAGAGTCGGGGATGCGGCTTGCCTTCGGAGGGAACACCGTCACTTCCGACGATTTGGGCCCCATGTTTCATAATCTCTACAATATTTTCGTCCGACATCGTATGGGCCACCATCATGCCTCCGCCTCGCATCTCGATCAACAACTCTGCAAGAATATCGCCCGGGGATTTTCCTGTCATTTCAGCCATCTCAGTAAAAGTTCTTCCTTCATACTCTGGCCCCCACGGGACAGTGCAGGCGACCACACCCGACCAGCCTCCTGCATCCATAGCGAAGTTTTCCCAGGACCCGTCATCGACATGTTCTATCGCATGGATAATTTCCGCGCGGCCGTCCCTCCTTTTCAGCCTCTCAAGGAGTTGAGGCATCCCTCCTTCATGGGCCCAAGGAGGCACAAGGGCGCTCATAAAAGTACTGCAGGCTGTATAAGGGTACTGGTCAAAAATGACTTTTTGGCCAGTGGTCCGAGCCTCTTCCACCTTGTGAAGCATGCTGTCGACTTTTCCCCAATTACGTCTGCCCATTGCTTTGAGATGTGAAATGATGAGAGGAACCCCGGCTTTACGGGCTGTGGAGATTGCTTCATCAATAGCCTCTTCCACGGCGAAACTCTCGCTCCGGATATGTGTGGAGTAGAACCCGTCCGTCTCAGCGACCGGTTTAAGGAGAGCCAGCAACTCATCTTTTGTGGCATAAGTTCCAGGAGGGTAGACTAAACCGCTTGAGAAACCTCGTGCTCCTGCCTGCATCGATTCGCGCACCATGGCCACCATGCGATTTAACTCGACTGGGTTTGGCGGTCGACGGTCAAAACCCATGACAGCCATGCGGATGGTCCCGTGTCCCACAAGCGGCACCACGTTCATAGGCAATGAGGACTGTTTCATCACTGCAATGTATTCAGCGAAGTTTTTCCACTCATAATTGACAGGGCGGCCTGCAGCAATGGCAGAAAGGTACCGATCAAACAAGGGTAGGGTGGTCGGGTCAACAGGCGCTAAGCTAAACCCGCAAATGCCGATAACATCCGTTGTCACTCCCTGCATGATCTTGGCATCAAACTCGGGATCTCTCAGGACCGACACATCAGAGTGGCAATGAGAATCAATAAAACCAGGGGTCACCAAGAGTCCCTGAGCGTCGATCAGCATCGCTGCAGATGGCTTGTTGGAGGCAGACCCATGGTGCACCCAGACGATGCGTTCGCCCTTAATCCCAATATCGGCCTGAAAGGCAGGCCTTCCTGTTCCGTCAACAACCTTTCCTCCGGTAATGAGCAGATCCAATTCCATGATCAAGGTCCTCTTTGAGTACTGGATTTATGCGGGAAGCTGACTTTTGACCAAATCGACGGCGGAGGCTGCATCCGGAGCATATCCATCCGCGCCGATTTCTCTGGCAAACTTTTCAGTCACGGGCGCACCCCCGACGATGATTTTAACCTTTTCTTTCAATCCTGCCTGCTTGATGGCCTGGATGGTATCCTTCATCTCTTTCATGGTTGTGGTCAATAGAGCAGACAGTCCCACCACCTGAGGTTGATGTTCCCGGATGGCCTCAATGAATTTATTCTGTGGAACATCGATCCCCAGGTCGACCACCTCGAATCCGCCTCCTTCTAACATCATAATGACTAAATTCTTGCCAATGTCGTGAAGGTCACCTTTCACTGTTCCGACAAGAATCTTGGCAGTCAATGTGGTGGTTGATTTGGATAGGATCGGTTTTAAGATGGCCATTCCGGCATGCATGGCCCGGGCGGCGATGAGTACTTCTGGGATATAGATCTCACCATTTTTGAATCTCACGCCTATCCGATCCATGGCTTGAATGAGACCCCCCTTCAGAACGGTCTCGGCTGATTCCCCTGTCTCCAATGCTTCCTGTGTCAATTGCTTCACGTCATCAATCCTGCCCTGGGAAAGTGCTGTATGAAATTTCTCTTGATCCATCATTTGATTCTCCTTTTAAAAAATTCAATAATGTCATTATTCTTTTTTGCCGAATCTTTGTCTTGTTTAATTCTGCTTAATTTTGGTAATAATCTGCTATTTTTATGAATATTGACGTTTTCCTTTTTTTAAATTACTATTGGGTCATCCAATGAAAATGAATCATCCAATTTAAATTCTTTAACTCAAATGAAGAACGAACGATTACTGCTGGTCTTGGGCTGCTCGGTCATGGAACAAGAACTTCGACAGTTCCAGAACGGCCAAACCGAATTTAAATTTCTTGATTACGGCTTACACCGGACTCCAGAACATATGGCTCAAGCGCTTCAAGTGGAAATCGATCAGGTTTCCGGGGAGAAGTATGATGGGATTGTGCTGGGCTATGGCCTCTGTAGTAATGGCATTGTAGGCGTCCAATCCCAGACCCACACGCTCATTATTCCACGAATTCACGACTGTATCAGCCTCTTTCTTGGTTCTCTTGAGAGATATCGTCAACAGTCATCGATCAATCCCGGGACCTACTATTTGACTCCGGGATGGATTGAAAGAGGCCAGACCCCGATCTCCAAATATGAGGACTACGCCAAGTCCTATGGTGAAGAAACGGCCCAATGGGTGATACACGAGGAACTGAAGCATTACACCCGGATCGCGTTGATTGATACTGGAGTTCACCCGTTAGAACCCTATCGAAAGGTTGCACGCAAGAATGCCGAATTTCTTGGGGTCAGCTATGAAGAACTTCCTGGATCTCCTATGCTTTTTAAAGAGTTAGTTTGTGGTCCATGGGGGAAGAACTTTCTCATCATCGAAAAAGGTCAATCCATCCAACAGGATATGTTTCTCGACCTATGATCAACCGCAAGGAAAAATTAAATATGGTCAAGGGGTTATCCGGAACACCGGAGACCGGAGTCGACATGACACTGAGTCAACTCGGTCAAGCGGTTGTGTTACGGGATTGCAAGCTGGTTAAAGAGATAACGGAGAATTTGGTCAAAGAGGAGGTCAACCACTTTCAGATTCTCAACCGTGGATTAATTCCCGGGATGCTTGAGGTGAGTGAACGGTTCAGAAGGGGGGAATTCTTCATTCCAGAACTTCTCATGTCTTCCAGGGCCTTAAAATTTGGTTTGAATGTTCTAAGGCCGCTCATGCGGGAAAAAAAGAAGGATGTGTTGGGCAAGGTGGTCGTCGGGACGGTAAAGTTTGACCTTCACGATATCGGAAAGAATCTCGTCATCATTCTTCTGGAGGGGGATGGTTTTGAGATCATCGATCTGGGGGTGGATGTCTCCCCTGAAAAATTTGTTAAGGCTATAGAAAAAAATGAGGCTAAACTCCTGGCGATGTCCTCCCTGCTTACCTCCACCATGAGCTGGATGAAATTTACGATCGAACTCCTTCACGCCACGGGATTAACACGAAAAGTCAAAACCATGGTCGGGGGCGCCCCTGTCACTCCGATTTTTGCAAAGAACATTGGGGCAGACGGATACTGCCGTGAAGCGACCTCGGCTCCTTCTTTGGCAAGGGAGCTTTTAGGGATAGAGGGAGATGAAGCCACCGTCATTCCGAAATAGGCTGAAAGAAGATTCCAAGATCATTTCTCAGATCAATTCGTTTGTTCGAACGACCAACATACCGTTACGCCTCTTGGATTCAAAGGGAGAGGTTCTCTGGAAATCAAATTGTTTCAAGACGAAATCATATTTTTGTAACACCATCCAATCAGGTCATTTTCAGGGCAGACCATGTTTAAAATCCCACAGAGAAGCGGTTCAAGAATCGTTACGGTGGGGAGAACCCATCATTTCAAAGTGTTGTTATTTTATCATGCAGATCGTATCTCCGGTTCTCGAGAAGGGAAGGTTGGTGGGACAATTGGTGGCTTCTCCTTTTCTCCTCATCGATCCTTCCGAGTTGCAACCCGAAGAGCTTGTTCCCCTCCTTAGAGTAAAATCAGACAGGACTCAAAACCTTAAAAAAGCCCTTTCTTCGATTCCCATTGTTAAAGATGAAGAAGCACGGCAAGCCGCTCAACGCCTTTTTCAATTGGCCGATCGACTATCTGATCCTGATCTGAGCGCGCTCATGAAGGTTCAGGAAGCTCAAATTCTTCAGGGGAAGATTGCGGACCAAATTCGCGATCTTAAGGACCTTGACAGGGAGTTTACCCGGGATTCTTTAAGCAAACTCTTCTATGATCAGGAAAAGGAAATTGTGACTAAAATCAGACTCGGAGACCAGGCCGGGGCAAAGGAGATTCTCTGTCAACTCCTTGCCATTATTCTTGTCCAGTATCTTGAAAATTTTGAACTCCTTAAGGTCTCGGTTCTGGAGCTTCTCATTATCCTCTCTCGAGCGGCTGTTGAGGCCGGTGCAAAAGTCGAAGAAATGTTAGGCATGCGATATGGTTTTGTTACAGAACTCTCGAGGATTCGAGATCAAGAGGAGCTTTGTTTATGGATTGTCAAGGTCCTCGAAAAAATGACAGATCAAATCTACCAAACTCGAAATGCCAAAAATTATCAGCGATTAAAGAGAGCCCTGGACTTTATAGAAATACACTATGGAGAGCCTCTAACTGTGGATCGGGTCGCAAAAGAAGTTTATCTCAGTACTTCACGTCTAAGCCACATTATCAAAAGCGAATTGGGCATCACCCTGGGAGATTATATCTCAAAAGTTAGAATAGAAAAAGCAGAAGCCCTGTTAAAAGATAGGGAATTATCGATTTCACAGATTGCTCTTGAGGTGGGATTTCCGGATCAGAGTTATTTCACCAAGGTTTTTAAGAAGATTGAAAAATGCACTCCTAAAATCTTCCGACAGAATGAACTCAGGTCGGCCTAAGTTTATTTCGTAAATCCGCGTTCTTCTTACCTGCTCTCCAAAATCTCTCAAGTTCGACAACTTTTGATGGAAGGGCCAGGAACCCTTTATCCACTCTCTTTTAACTTTCCCCTAATAGCTTTTTAATGATATTGCTGGCGATGCGGTAAGTCTGATCTGCTCCAGTGGAGTCATTACGTCCAGCCCTGCGAGGATTAATTTCAGTGAAGTCCAGGCCAACCAGCCGAACTCCCCTCGACAGAAGATCCTTAAGAGGATCGATGATTCGATAAATTTGTCTCTCATTAAGACCTTGACGTTCGAGAAATCGAACTGCTTCGACTCCGTTTCGAGCCCCGATGTCCAAATCGATTGAGATATATACGTACGGAGTTTTAATATGGGACAGGATACTTTTAAACCTGGAGGGGGAGAGGAGAAGACCTTCCTTGGTTAAAAGAGTAACGCCTTTTCGCTTTAATTCTGAGAAGATGCGAATGTACTTTTCCACCCTCGGATCCTTAATCCTGAAAGCATGTTTTGGGGGATAATCACTGATGCCGAAGATATAGAGGTTTTGAGGTTTCACGGTTCCCTCGTTCAGCAGGTGATACAGAAAAGAACTTGCATTATAGGAATCCGGGCGGCCGTAGATAAAAGGATCGTTGGGATCATAAACCGTTTCCGGGTTCGTTTCGAGATCATACTGGACCATCCCAGCCATGACAGACATGGGTATAGCATCGGTGTGGCTGTCCAAGACAATTAAAGAAATATCTTCGGATTCATACAGTTCTCCTAATTTTTTTAATGCTCCACCCGTCAAAGAGTGATCGACCGCCAGCATACAAGGAATATAAGGAAAAATGTTCGTGGCAATGAAGTCTCCTACCTGTTGAGCATAGGTCTCAAAACCTCCGTGATCCATGAAATCTACAAATGCCTCTGTCGTCATTTTCTTTCCATCAGTCAAGGGAGGAATAGGACGAAGCCAACTGGGTAGGTCTAATGAACCCTTTTCTGACCAAAGTTCTGGGTTAACCTCTTGGCGAATGATTTCCATGATGCCATCGTAGGGGTCGTCGACGACTCCCGGGGTTCCCATCAAGGATAGTTTCTCCTGGATGGATTCATGTCTTTCGTCACCATCTAAAGGACAACCGAAGAAAATGATTTTCTTTTCTAAACCCTTATCCATCACCTTTTTAGAGACACCTCTCCCTCCTCTTTTTTCTATTTAAAGTGGAGTCGGGAGAGGTTTTTTCTATTTAAAAAAATCGTTTCTTGCTTTTTTGAGCTGCAGGATGTTTTCCAGAGGAGATCGCGGGGCAATGCCACATCCGGGACACAAGAAATCCGTCCCATTTTCCAAAGTCTTTATAGCTTCTTTATATACCTCATCCGGCGTCCCACTGAAAATAGTGGTCGCCGTCGCCACATTTCCAAAAACCTTAACACCCTTTTTGTGGGCGATTTCCACGGCCCGCTTTAGATCGGCTTTCTCTTCTATGCTGATTCCAACCACACCTGTCTCGCACATGAGCTCGATGATGGGGTCTGTATTGGCACAGATATGAAGAACCACCGGACCCTTCACCTTACTAATAATTTCTTTCTCAACAGGCAACACAAATTTTTCCCACAATCTCGGGCTCAAGAGCGCAGGACCGGAGGTGGGTTCTGCGTAGGTATAATAATCAGCACCATGGTCAAATGCAAAATTGGCCGCGGCAATGGCTGCTTGTTTAGTTACTTCTAAAACCTTTAAAACCATATCGGGTTTTTTCATACACCATTTCATAAACTGTTCCGTCCCTACCAGATTGGCTGCACAGGTAAATGCCCCTTCGGATTCACCGAACATCACAAGCTCTTCTCCCACTTTATTCTTGAGAAGCTTTAGATTCTCTTTGTAGACGGGAAATCTGCCCTTTTCGAGAAAGTTGGAAGGGAAGGTCAGTTGGTCCACACCCTCTGCATAGGGATGACCTTTAACAGAGTACTGCAAGTCGATTTTCGGAGTGCCCAGTTCACAACCAAAGGCCTCGCTCAAGGGCAAAATATCCCATCCCATGGCCTTGACCCATTCAAAGCCACCATATTGATAACCTGCATAGGCAAGCTCCGTCATGGCGACCGGATCCGTATCAGCAAGAGGCCTTTCATAGCCACATTTTTTCATGAAATCAACGACCCCATAAGTGGTGGTACAACCCACAGGTGTCATGTCAACCTTCTTACCCTTTAATTGGTTCATAAATCTCTCTTTGAGTATCATCGTTGCCATTCTTTTCCCCCTTTTTTTTGAAAATTATTACAAATCATATCATAAAATTCTTAGCCGATACAAGGGTGAAAGACATCCTTTTTAACTACAAAAGGAAAGGGTTTTCAACCCAATTGCCAATAAATTTTTGGATATGTTTTAATGCCTCCTCTTTCTTAGCAAAGACATGAATCCGATTCTTCACATGGGGAACGGTGACTATTTCACTTTCGACAAAAAATGCATCCGAGGCATTGATTTTGTTCCCGGATGGTTCATCGACCACCCTCACCTCCTTAATTTGTTTTTTGAGTGCTGAAAAACTCATAGAGGCGCAGGCGATAGAACAGAAATTCTTTTCTGTGCCATCTTGAAGGGTAAAATAGACTGCATAGAGTGGTTCGATTTTCGCCCCGTCATAATCACAACGGCCCTCTATGGATTTTCTTTCCCCTTGGCAACCTGAGCCTAAAGAAATTATTACAAAGATAACAAAGAGAGCTATCCATCTTTTATTTGAGGCCATATTAATCTATCAATAAATGGATGAGTAGCATCATCAAAGACGCCGACAAAAAGAAAAAGGCAAACCAATAAATTTTTCTTAAACAGCCTGGCAGTAAATCTGCTGCTTCTCCTTGTCTTCCAAAAAGTTCTGTTGTGAATCCCCACCCTACGGAGAATGTCCCCAAAATGAAAAGTAAGTACATGACGATGCTATCTGGCACGTATTGCCAAAGACAATAAAGACAGTGATGGAAGGGAAGATGCATCATCCTGGGTGCGAAAACCTCGATCTGAGATAAGAGGAAGAGGGCGGCATTCACAATAGAAAATAGACAGAGAAAGCCTAATATTGCCCTTCGAGGTTTTTTTGACCTCAGGATCAGGCCAACGAATCCGATCAGGGCGAGATGGGTGATTAAAAAGATGCTTTGAAGAAACCGAGCATATTGGGGGCCAAAAATGGATTCCGGTGTCGTTCGAGTCGGTCGGTTTAAAATATCAGTAATCGTGGTGCAACAGGAGACGAGTGATTCCGGTGCAATACCAAGGATCAAAAAAATGTCTCCAAGAGAATCGATCAGCACCAAGAGGGAGATGATGGATAGAAGGAATAATTTCCTCCTCATCAAAGGAGAAGTCTTAGTCGCCCTATCAAGAACATGGAGGATAAGCCACGCTCCGATGAAGAAGAAGGTGATCGGTTTGAGGATCTCTGAAAAACGGGTAAGATCTACCTTCACCTGAGTCACGCCGAAGATACACATCGCCCCTTCGATATCCGAAATGAAACTTTGAAGCGTGACGTAGAAGAGGGGCCAATTGATCAGCCTGACCACCAATACGATCACCATAATTAAGAGAATCAAGTAGGAGCGATCTTCCAGAGAAGTTTTTTCTTCAGGCGTGGCGGGTCTTTTCCATTTTCTGTAAAGGATGAGAGATGAAATCCCCCCCCATATCGCCAAGAGAGCGGAAAGGGCACCGATAAATATCATGGTGATGCTGAGGGCATTTAAAATCATCTGGATTCTCTATGTTCGACGTTCATAAGTCTTCCGTCCTTTAAAAGAAATGTCATCTCACTGTAATCGAGGAAGACGGGATCATGACTGGAGACGATAATGGTCTTTCCTTTCTTTTTTAAGTCCATGAGAATATCTAAGAGGATGTTGATCGATTCAGCATCGATGTTGGAGGTGGGTTCGTCAGCAATCATAATTTCAGGATCATTGATCAAAGCCCGGGCAATAGCCACCCGCTGTTGTTCCCCCCCGGACATCTGCTCCGGAGGATGATCCACTCTCTTCTCCAATTTTAATTGGATCAGCATTTCTACTGATCTTTCCCGCCTATCCCTTTCCATGACCCCAAGGGGGAGCAAGGGGAAAGCCACATTTTCCCAGGCAGGGAGACGTGGCAAGAGATTGAAGTTCTGGAAAATCAAACCGATGGTCTTTTGGCGAATCCGGGAGAGCTGGACATCCGAATACTTTGAGATATCTTCTCCGCGAAGAAAAATACTACCATGGGTCGGACGATCGATCGTGCTGATCAGGTTAAGAAGGGTAGTTTTCCCGGAGCCTGAAGGACCTCGGATAAGAACGAGACGATTCTTTGGAATCTCTATATCAATCTGATTGAGGGCCCGAACCTCTTCAGGCCTTCCCTGATAATAGATCTTATCTACCTTCTCTGTCCGGATGATCGTTTCCATTAACGCATCGCCTCTACTGGGGGTACGGTAGCTGTTTTCCAGGTGGAATATAGACTTCCCACCATCATTAAGACAATGGAAAAGAGGAAAGCAAAAAAGCATGGAAGGGGAAGGAATCGGGATGGAACAGGAAATGGGGCCATTAACCCGATTTCTGCAATGAAGAACTGGGCAATGAATGCCCCGTTGAATAATTTCAGCCAAGCCATTGCCATAAGGATGGCCAGCGGAGCACTCGTGAGGCTGATGATGAGGTTTTCCAAAGCCACCATTTCCATCACTTCTTGCGTCTGCCAGCCCGTTGCTTTGATAATCCCGATCTCTTTTCTCCTCTCCGTCTGTCCAAATCCTGAAACGATTAGAAGGGCTGGGATGGCGAGGGCAAAAGCAACCGTATAGAGGGCAGTAAATACTCCCGCCTTATAATTGAACCCTCTTTCAAAATACCTCCTGACCAGCGACTTATCCTGGACCCTCAGAGGGGGTTCAAGAGAATCAGGGGTTGAAAGGCTTTTCTCTTGAATCTCTTTTGCCAATAGAGGGGCGTAGCCCGGCCTGGTGTAGATGAGAATATCTGTCGCTTTTCCTTTTATCTGGAAGAATTCCGCTGTATCTTCAAAGGCCATCAGGATGAGGTTAGCGCTCCATATGGTCGCATCGGCGTCAAAGAAACCGGTAATCTTGAAAAGTTTCGAAGGATTTGCTGCAAGGGTAAATCGAACTCCTGTCTGTAAATTGAACTCTTTTGCCAAACCCTTTCCGATTACTACCTCTCCTTTTTCTCGAAACATCTCACCTTCAATAAGACGAATCGATTCGGTGACGTTTTCAGGAGGGATGCCGACAAGGGTTGCCAGTCGGTTAGAGAAATAAGTCCTTCCAACAACTCGTGGATAGACCTTTACCACCCCTTCCATCTCCTGAAATCTCTTGAGGTGGTGGAGAGAAATAGGAGCATTGCTTCCATAATGGTCCGAAGTCACATAGATGTCAGCTCCTTCTTTGACAGAGATCAGGGATTGAAATTTGATCCCCTCAGAGATGGCCATTGCACAAATAAAAGGAAAAAGAACAGCGATGAGGCAGAGGAGGATGGCGATGCTCCGAACTTTATTTCTGATGATATTTCCAAACGCCGCAAAGAGAAGATTGAGATGTTGATTCATTTTATTTTTTTATCATAAATTGATTGACCGGTATCTCCTCAAAGTAGGAGACCGTTGCAGTCCGGTCTGGACCGTAAGAGTATCCGCCTGGGATAGGCCATAAGGTAGAGTCATCGGTGGATTGGATACGAGGATCAAAGTTGATGAAGTTCCAGATGGGGACACTGATAGCTCCCATTCCCACCCCTCCCACCATCCTTTGAAAGGCAACCATTTGATCCGATTGAACCCTTTTCCAAGAATATTGATCCCATGCCATGGCCAAGATAGTCAGACAGACCAGAACTATTAGAAAGAGTAAGTAGAATCGGATTTTTTTTCCCATCAAAAAACCTCCGTCCAACGGCAAGGGCAAGGATGCCCGTTTCGATTATCGGTAACGGTTAGGTCAAATAATTAGCAATTAGGTAAACCCCCGGCTCTGGCGGGGGACTCACAATGTTTGACATTTTCCGGAATATGCATTTCTCTTTTAAAATCCCTCCCAACCTCCCTTTTTCAAAGGGAGGGGAAAGATTTCCCCCTTTTGACAAAGGGGGATGAAGGGGGATTAGATTCTTTTCCGATTGCGGTTAGGCCCCTTTCAGGGGCCAGTCCCGTTTTGACGGGATAAAGCCCCCAGATTTGCTGGGGGATACTTACTAAAAGACGATCAACGCAACCTTTTATGAACGATACGGGCTTCGTCACCGTAACCTTGACCGACTAATCTTAACCTAATAACTTTTTAACCCCGGCTTATTTCATCTGCTCTTTCCAGATTTCCAAGGCCTCTTGATAGGTGAGCACTTTTCCACCAAACCCTTTTTGAAATTTTTCAGCGTTGGCCCTCGTTACAAAAGCGATGAAACCAGGGGCCATGTCCGTAATGACGGTGCTCTTATAAACATAAAACCCCTTTTGAACATCGAAGGGCCGGTTGCTCAGTAGATCCGAGGCGGTCGCGGATTTGAACTTTTCTTTGAACCTTAGATGGAGAGTGAGACCGCATTGGACCCCGCAGGTGAAAAACTCCTTGCCATCCGTTGTCGTCACCACATATCTCGTATGAGGATATTTTGAGACGTCCATTCCGCAAACAATGCACCGCTTGATCTCTCCGCTCCATGATAAAGAAACGAAGATGAGGATCGCAACAATAAGCGTTAAGCCGTAGATCATTTTTAAATCCGAAATCCGAATATCGGGCGAAGCGTCCGTTTTGGACCAATACGAAATGGTTCGACTTTGCTCACCATCCTGAGCTTGTCGAAGGACAAATCCGAAATTCAAATTTCCAAAAATCCAAACTTTTCTTTTTAGGCCATTTAATTTTTTTCTATCTGTGTCTGTTTCGGATTTCGTGCTTGGAATTTTGAATTTTTGTGTCATTTCGCTGTCCTCAGGCTCCAGATATAAAGGGTGATCGAGTGCAGGTCCTTTTCATCGATCTTACCTTCATACCCGTGCATTTTCGGGACTCCCTTTGTCACCGCCTCTTTGATTTTGACCCGGTTGTCCATCCGTTTGATAAATCCCGGGAAATCCCATCCTGAAGCAGACCCGCCTTTTCCTTCTTCTCCATGGCATTGATAACACCCATGCTTCCCTGCCAAATCCTTACCCATTTTAGCCCTTTCAGCCACCCTGGCCATGATCATCTTTCTATCCGATCCCATATCAGAGAGGGTTCGGTTTAAGGCATCGTCGAAGTTGCCGATCGTTCCCCCATGTTTCTTTTGATATCTCTGCACATCTTCTCTTGACAAAAAGGCAATCTTGCCGATGGCCGTCATCACCCCTGGAATGTCGCTTCCAATGAGCCAGTGGGCCTTTCTGGCATCTACCCATCCCTTCGTTTCGTAATCCACGACCTCCCATCGATCGATCTCAGTCGGTCTCTTCTCATAGAATTGAGCGGCACAGAAGACGCTACAGGTCTGAACCTTTGTCCCATCAGAAAAAGTGAGCCGATTGCTCGTCTGATGATACATCTTCAGATTCATGCCGCAAAGCGGACACCATTTGGGTTCTTCTTTGGCGTCGACCTTGAAGGGTATGGCCAGAAAAAAGTAAATACATAATATAATAAAAACCACCAACATCAAATAAAAATATTTATTTTTTTTCATTTTTTAGTCCTCCAAAATAGAATAGATATGGCATCGCCATGGAATATCATGACAAACGAAAAACCGTCATTCCTGCCCCGTATCAAGTGCGGGATAAACTCCAGCAGGAATCCAGAAAGGCCAACCTACTGGATTCCGGGTCAAGCCCGGAATGACAATCAAAGTAAAGAGACTTATGACGCACTACATTAGATTGTCTACAGTAGAGAACGGTTTCTATTTAGGAGGGTAGTAGATCACGAGGGGTGTTCTGGTGGGGTTAAATATACCTGTGAAGATAAAGTAAAGGAGATTGGTAAAAAGCAATGTATTTCCAAAGCAGGAGGTGGAAATAGGTTTTCACCCAGGAGGATTGGATAC
>Ga0194126_10009334_pt1 | contig 13111 bp, 11 predicted proteins | sample TA2KigC150mmetaG_FD_148641 | JGI IMG/M metagenome (GOLD analysis project Ga0194126, IMG submission 148641) | Freshwater microbial communities from Lake Tanganyika, Tanzania - TA2015035 Kigoma Deep Cast 150m | ecosystem: Environmental > Aquatic > Freshwater > Lake | place: Tanzania: Lake...
TCCAGCGTCTCTAGGAGCCGGGTTGTCAACGAAGCCTTGCGTAGAGAGCTTGATCTGATAAAACCTAAAAATATCACCGCCAAACTGGCTGGAATCAGGAACAAGAATGTCCTGATGGATACTGCTGCGATAGTGGTAGAAGTTAAGAAAGGCAGGGCAAAAGACCAGTGACAGCTCAGGCGAATCTAGTACCGGACGCCTCAGTTATTTTGAAGTGGTTTTTTGAAGCTTCAATAGAAGATCACTCAGAAGCGGCCCTAATTTACTGGAAGAGTGGGTAGAGAAGGTCGTATTAGTCTTATTGTTCCTGCCCTTCGGTATTTCGAAGTCGTTAATAATCTTGGGTTGAAAAATGCTAATCTGGCATCCGAAACAATGGCTTTACTGCTTGAATATCATTTTGAAGAACAAGCAATGAATACTGAGATCTGCAAGCTGTTTTTTTCGATCATAGTTGACTACAAGGTGACTCTTTATGCTACAGCTTACCATGCTGTTGCGCTTACCCGCGGTGCAACTCCTTTTATGTTTCGTTATGCGTGAAACACCAGTACCAGAGGAGGTCCTTATGTTCGTCAACCGCGCTTGGGAAGGTAAGTTGGAAGCAGTAAGTAGTTAAACTGGGAGCGTAAGCAAGTGAAAATAATAACCCAGGCTTTTTCCCATCGGTTTATAAACTTTAAAAATACGAGTTCAGCCAGGCAATACCCACGCCAACGGCAGAAAGTACTGCCGCAGCAAAAAACGATTCGCTCCATGAAAAATCTAGTGCTAAGCTACCGGTAAAAAGCAAGATGAGGAAAACGATCAAAAAACTGACAAAGTAGGGATGGGCCCGAAGAAAGTTAAGCATGAGATTCTCCTGTTTCTTTAGATATTGAGGTAAGCGTTGTCCTCTGTAACTTTAGGATAAAAATATCACAGTCTACTTCATTTTAAAAGGGTTTAATACCGGGATCGAGAATAATAAGCCTATGTTCATGCTCATAGCCTTGGGCACTGTGGGTGCACTTTTCGCCAACGGGAGGGTTGTAATCATGGCCGACCAAAAAGATAAAGATAAGCACCTTTTAAAAGAAACCGGGGAAACGAAAGCATGGTATAAGGATTTTGTTGATCATGCCACCGAACTGGTTCAGTCTGTCGATGGCGAGGGCCGGTTTATCTATGTCAACCAGGTTTGGCTTTCAACCTTGAAGTATACGGCGGAAGAGGTCGATCATATTACCCTCTTTGATATTATTCATCCCGATTCAATGGAACATTGTAAAGCAATTTATAAACAAGTACTCGCCGGCAAGGCCCACGGTAAAGTGGCAGCAGTTTTTGTAGCCAAAGACGGAACACCGGTTCTGGTAGAGGGCAGTGTTAATTTTAAACTCGACGAAAGTGGCCGCTTCGTGCATACCCGCGGCATCTTTCGCAACATCACAGAGCGCAAACGAGCTGAAAATGTCAGTAGGCTCCTGTTTGACATTTCGAATGCGGTGGGCACCGTCCAGAGTCTTGACGATCTCTACCAATCGATTCATACGGCATTGGGCAGAGTAATGGATGTCACCAATTTCTTTATCGCCATTGTGGATATAGAAAGCCGCACCTTGTTTTTTCCATACCATGTAGATTCAGAAGACGATGATTTTCTACCCATTACGGATTTTGATCCGGTGGATTCCCTGACCGGCTTGGTAGTGTCCAAACGCCAGCCGGTTTTGCTGAAAAAAGCAGAACTTGACGAGCGGGCCCAAAAGGGCGGAGTCTGGGGTCCGTTACCGCAGGTTTGGATGGGAACGCCCTTAATGATTGAAGATCAGGTTATAGGCATTGTTGCTGTGCAAAGCTATACGGAACCGGATCTCTATGCAGAAGAGGATCTAAGGATTCTTTCAGCCGTTTCTGATCAAATGGCCAGTGCCATCGCACGCAAAAGGGCTGAAGATTCACTAAAGGCAAGCGAAGAGCAATACCGGACTCTTTATCAGAATATCCCGATCGGTGTTTACCGCAACACACCCGGCCCGGAGGGGCGCTTTTTGATGGCCAACCCGCGGTTTATGCAGATATTTGGCATTAAGTCAAAGGAAGAGTTGGAAACGCTTAAGGTAGCCGATCTATACCAAGAGCCGGCCGAGCGCGCCTCATTCTCTGAAAGACTGATCAACGATGGTTATTTGAAAGGGTTTGAGGGGCGCTTAAAACGCTTAGACGGTACCCCGATCTGGGGTTCGATTACAGCGCAAACTATATATCGCGAAGATGGTAAGGCAGCCTGGTTTGACTGTACGATTGAAGATATTACCGAGCGCAAGCAGGCTGAAGAAGCTTTAAGACTGAGCGAAGAGCGGGCGAAAAAGCAGCGGGCAGCTATTGCCGAGCTTGTTCTTGCCGAAAGCATTGTTAAGGGGGAAACCGCTGTCGCGTTAAACAAAATCTGTGCCGTGACTGCAAAAGCTTTCGATGTAGAACGTTCCAGCATCTGGATCCTTGATGAAAACGATGATGAGCTTAAATGCCTTTCTTTGTATGAAGCCAGTAGTGGCAAACTAAGCAGCGGGGCTGTCCTGCAGGCTAAAATAATTCCCCGTTACTTTGCGGCACTAAAAGAAGAGAGTAGAATCTATGCTGAGAATGCCCGGGAAGATCCCAGGACCAGCGAACTGAAAGAAGATTATTTAAAGCCGCTCGGCATAACCTCGATGCTTGACGCAGGCATCATAATCGATGGAGAAATCAAAGGGGTTTTCTGCCTGGAACATGTCGGCAATCCGCGCCTTTGGCAGGCTGATGAAGAAGCTTTTGCCTCAACTGTAGCCTCTATAGTGGCACAGTTATTTATTACTGCCGAGCGTAAAAACCTGTTTGAGACCTTGAAACAAAGCGAAGCAAAATACCGCTTCTTGACTGAGAATATCACAGATGTTGTCTGGACTATCGATCTTAGCGGTAAGCTCACCTATATGAGCCCGTCAATCAGCAGGCTGACTGGTTTTACAGCCGCAGAGTTGATGAATTTGCCTATGCATGAATATTTTGTCCAGGAAGACCTCGATAGCATGTTGGCAAAGATAGCAGACGAAATAGCCAAACCGCCTGGAGAGCGAGCTTCTTCCACTTTTATGGAGGCGCGCCACAAAACAAAGGACCATCGCTTGGTACCTGTTGAATTGCATGGCTCTTGGATTGAAGATGAAAAAGGCAATATTATTGGCGTACAGGGCAGCACCAGAAATATTACTGAGCGCAAGCTGGCCGAGGAGGCCTTAAAAGAATCAGAACATAAGCACAGGGAAATTCTTGCAGCCATGAATGAAGGTTACTATGAGGTTGACCTGGCCGGCAACCTGGTTTTTTTCAATGAGTCCTTCCGTCGGCTGACCGGTCTCAGCAGTGATGAACTGATGGGCAAAAGCTATAAGCAGTTCTATTATGATCCGAAAGAAGTATTTAAAACTTTCAACCAGGTCTATCAAACGGGAAACTCGGTAACTGCGGCAGACTGGCTTGCCGTTAACAAAGATGGTCGAGAAGCCTATATGGAGTTATCCGTTTCTTTGCGCCATGATGAAAAAGGCAACCCGATTGGCTTTCGGGGCATTGTGCGAGACATTACCGAGCGCCGCCAAACGGATGAAAAAATCCGTTACTTGAGTTATCACGACCAGTTGACCGGGCTTCATAACCGTCACTTTCTGGAAGAGGAAATGAAAAGACTGGACACGGAAAGGCAGCTGCCGATCAGTATCATTATGGCTGATTTAAACGGCCTAAAGCTGGTTAACGACACTTACGGGCATCAAACCGGTGACGAAATGCTTAAAAAAGTGGCGGAGGTTTTAAAAACCGCCTGCCGTGATGATGATCTCATTTCCCGCTTTGGCGGAGATGAGTTTGTGCTTTACCTGCCCCAGACCCCGGAAGCAGAAGCCCAGAAGATAAGCGAGAGAATTGAAAGGTCCTGTCGTAAGGAAAAGGTAAGCAATGTGCCACTATCGCTTTCTACAGGGGTTGCGGTTAAAGTTAACGTTGAACAGAAGCTTACCAGCCTGCTCAAGGCTGCCGAAGATAGCTTGTATCAGAATAAACTGACTGAAAGCCGCAGCGGTAAAAGCGCCATCGTTAATACCCTCCTGCAAACTTTGGCGGCAAAAAGCTTTGAAACAGAAACCCACACCCGCAATATGCAAGAAGCGGCCCACAGAATTGGCGAGCAGCTGGGCCTTCCTGATTCTGAGCTGCGCCGTCTAAACCTTTTGATAACCCTGCACGATATCGGCAAGATCAATATTCCCGAAGAACTGCTGAACAAGAAGGAAGCGCTCACAGATGCTGAGTGGGAGATTATGAAGAAACACAGTGAAATTGGTTTTCGGATTGCACGAGCCACTGAAGAGTTTGCCCATGTGGCCGCTGATATTCTGGCTCATCATGAACGCTGGGACGGCAGCGGCTACCCGCAGGGGTTAAAAGGAGTAGCGATACCCCTTTTGGCAAGAATCACCGCTCTAGCGGATGCTTACGAGGTAATGAGCTATGGCCGGCCTTATAAAAAGGCGATGGCCCCAAAAGCGATAGTGACTGAACTTAAAAGCTGTTCAGGCACCCAGTTTGATCCTGAATTAGTGGAAATATTTCTGTCAGTTCTAAAAGCTTTTACCGACGAAGAAGTTTCTTAAAATCCTAATCTGCTAGAGAAGAATATCCTGGATTCCTCATCAGAAATTGTGTAAAAATGGAGAATTTGCGTTGACTTTAATTTCAGGAAAAAGATGAGATATAGAGCAATGACCATGCAGATAGTAGTAGAAGAGATAACCGGATTAATATTCACTACACCGCAGTTTACAGGGCGGTGCGCAAGATATAGCCTGAAATGTAGGATTATAAGACCTGACCCCAATTACTTTGCGAGAAAAATAACATGGCTTTTCTGAACTACGTTTATACTTTTTAAGCTTTTTGAAAAAACTTAGCTGAGATCACAGGGAAAGAAGGGGATCATAATTATTACTATCAGCTGTAACTCGACTAAACGATTTAAAATAATAAATTTAACCTTTGCCCTGACTTTCCTCTTTCTCATTAACCTGGCGCCATCACTTTCCTTTGCCGCTAACCAGACCAAGGGTGACGTAAACGGAGATGGAATCATTAACATTCAAGATGTCGTTATGGTCATGCAGCATGTCCTTATTTTGCAGACGCTTACCGCTGACCAACTTTCCGCCGCCGATATAACCGGCGAAGGAGAGATCAATGTTCTGGATGTAACTAAGATTATGAGGTTTTCACTCGGTCTGATTGATCATACAGGTGGAGAGTTCAAGCTGGGTAACGAAGTGCTCATGGATAAAATGCGCCACCTGGTACGGAACAAAAAAGTGGGGCTGGTGACCAACCAGAGCGGCGTCAACAGCTTGGGTATTAGCACCATCGAGCTCTTGCATGAAGCGGAAGATATCGAGCTTGTTGCTCTCTATGGCCCGGAACACGGTATTGATGGCACCGCCAAAGCCGGAGCATACGTCAAATCATATATTCACCCTGAGCTCGGCATCCCCGTTCATAGTCTCTACGGGGCAACCAGGATGCCCACTGAAGATATGCTGAAAGGGATAGATATACTGCTATATGATATCCAGGATATTGGTGCCCGTTCCTATACCTACATTTCAACTTTAAATTATTGCATGCAGGCGGCAGCAAAGTATAACCTGCCCGTGGTTGTCCTCGACCGCCCTAATCCCCTTGGCGGAATGATCGTCGACGGCCCGATGATGGAAGAGCGCTTTATATCTTTCGTCGGGGTAGATATCCTGCCTATGGCTCATGGCATGACCGTGGGTGAACTGGCCCGCTACTTTAACCGCAAGATTAATGCCAACCTGATCGTGGTGCCGATGGAAGGTTACAATCGGCAGATGATTTTCCAGGATACCGGTCTGGCCTGGGTTCTTACTTCACCCAATATCCCCGATATTACTTCAGTATTTGGTTACATGGCCACCGGCCTGGGAGAAAATACCGGAGTATTTCAAGCTGATCAATTTAAGTGGATCGGCGGTAAAGGCCTGAACGAAGTGCAATATGCAGCCCTGCTGAACAGCGCCGGTCTCGCTGGGATCGAATTTATCCCGGAAAGAAGAGGCGATGCTGGCGGTGTGAGACTTAAAATAGTTGATTACCATAGCTTCAACCCGGCCCGGACAGGTATATACGCTCTTACCTATGCTTTCTCACTTGGTGACTTTAATCTACCGAAAAGTCATGGCACAATTGTCATGTTTGATAAGATCATGGGCACCGCAAAAATGGGCGAATATCTGGAGCAAGGCCTGGCTCCACAGGAGATTGAACAGCTCTTTGCCTCCGGGATCGAAAGCTTCAAGACAACCAGGCAAGTTTATCTCTTACCGCAATACGGTCCGTAAAAACGCAGATGTTTAAAATTAATGTGAACTGTAATATGAAGGCTATCTTCCCGGGAGGCTTCCTGATAGTAACTCCAGATTATTCTTAGGAAACACATTAACCAGAAACAGTACACGGAAGAGCAGGCAGCAATAGCAGAGGGATACACTATCTAAAATTGACCTCCGTCTCTGCCAACCAGAAGCAGGCTATCACCAAAGAATTTGCTTAAAGATGAATCAGGAAATGTAAGGACAGAATATGACCGCTACCTATTTGGAATTTACTCCCTTACATTTTGTGCAATTTGTAATATAATAATAATAGAAAGGCTGTTGACTTCTAACAATTCTAAAAGGAGAGTGACAGGCATGAAAATGTTAGTGTGTACCGACGGTTCGGAACAGAGTCAAAAAGCCTTAGAAAAAGCCGCACTAATCGCTGGAAGTGAAATCATAGAAAAGGTCACAGTTATCCATGTATACGATGGCAAAATGGATGTAACAACTGCAGGATGGGGTAGCCGGGACTACATGGTTACTCCGGAAGATATGGAACGATTGAAGAAGATGTACGAAAATCTGAAGATGCAGCGACAACAATATCTGGATGAAGCCGTTTCTTTTTTGGCAACTAAAAAAATCAAAGCAGATTCCATCCTTGCAGAAGGGCACCCAGCTCATACGATCGTCGAAACAGCTCGTGAAAAGGATTACGATTTAATTGTAATCGGCAGTCGGGGGTTGGGCGGGTTGAAGAAGTTGTTTCTGGGCAGCGTTAGCAATGCCGTGGTCCAGGAGGCAAAAAACTGTTGCGTAATGGTAGTCAGATAGGCCGCAAGAATTAAGCGCCGGGAAAGTTAGCTACTTTCCCGGCTTTTCTATACGCTTCTGTACTATTCCCGTTTCTCATATCCTTCAATAAAGGATAAATAAGATGCCAATAATTCTAAAAGGAGGCCGGCTCCCTTAACTGCAGCCTGTTTTAATTCAGCCCGGACGGCGCTCCTTTAGCCCGTCACCGCAAATATAATCGTACTCCCAGCGAGCGTTTAATCTGGGCAGAAGGTGACGGTAGCGCTTTGTCGTACATTGATACCCCTTTTGGGATAGTAAGCAGGTTGATCTGCTGGGAAGATAATATGACTTTAGCCCATGTCGCAATCTACAGGCAGAACCCTTTAGTATACCTAACTCCTAACGCCGATCAGCACCTTGGCTGGCAGTCGACTATTAAGCACATCGCCTTAGAATCATACTGTTTTATACTCTCTTCAAACCAGTTTGTAAAGAAATCCTTACTACCCTACCGATCTTGCCTGCTATGCGGTGTTTAGGAAGGGTTGCTGTTGTGCGATGCTATGCGGAATAAGGTCTGCGTCTTCATAAACGAGAATGAAGCCGGACTGTATCATGAACTGGAAGGATGTAATTTCGCCAGTTAAAAACGGGAGATGGTTGGTTGGAAAAGGGTCATTTTACGCTTAAGACGGATTTTGAGATTAAAATTGTGGAACAGCCTGTCTACAGTCAGCTACCTTATGGCATAGATAGCAAAATAGCCCGGTTTGATGAACGGGAAGCGGCTTTTTACAGCTCGCGTTTTGCCGAAGAAATGCTGGGCGGTCAAAGCTGGCGTGACCGGATGGCTTTTGTTGCCACAGAGAAGATGCTTAAATCTGTCTCCGGTTATACTCAGCTTGATTATGCACTAAATGAGGCGTCCTGGCGATCTTATCATCCCTATAATCAGTCTCCTTTGATGGATTGGGATGACGCTCCGGAAATTCGCAAAAGAATCGAAAAGGATTTGGCAGACCGTGGTTCTAAGTGGATTGGTACAGCTGCGCAGAACAGCGCTATTGTGAAGCAAGCGGGGCGCTATTTTGGCGCTGCGGTGGTAGGCGTTGCCACCTTAAACGAATTATGGTTTTATTCGCATGATCGCGATGGATTACCTTTAAAATTCTCAGAGCAAACGATATACCCTTTTGTAAACGAAAAAGGCTGGTTTATTCCTGCATCCTTAAAGCGGGTAGTTGTGATGCTGGTTGCCCAGGACCGGGAGCTGGCCCGGTTTAGTCCATCAGCGCTGGCTGGAGTAGCTGTCGGTCATGGATATTCTAAGATGGCCGAAGCAGCCTCGAAAATGGCGGTCTTTATCAGAGGGCTTGGTTACAAAGCTATACCTATGGGCAACGACGCCAGCCTTAGTATCCCGCTGGCTGTTGATGCCGGGCTGGGTGAGCCTGGCAGGCATGGGCTTTTGCTAAACCCCGAGTATGGCTCTTTGGTTCGCATCTGCAAGGTCCTGACCGACTTGCCGTTAGAAAACGATCAGCCGATTGCTTTTGGTGCAGCTGAAGTCTGCCGAAACTGTACAATCTGTGCTGTTAGTTGTCCTGCCCGGGCGATCTCATTTAACACTGATCCTACGTATGAAACCGTTTGCGCCTCAAACAATACGGGTATTAAACGCTGGCCGGTAAACAGCTGGGCCTGCTTAAAATATTGGGTCAACAACGGCACTGACTGCGGTCTATGTCAGGCGGTTTGCCCCTTTAGCCGCACGGCTGCAGTTGGCCTGAGGCAGAATGACCCACGAGCTTGGTGGAAAAAATAGCTGGATGAATCTGGTTGAAAACTTTTTTTTATCTGGTTGCTTAGCGCTCAGCTGTTGTGGTTGACTAGCCTAAGAGAAGGTTGTTATACTTTCCTCACACTGCCTCAATTGCACGTGTTTACCTGAATTAAAAACTACTGGGGAGGGAAGCCATTGGATCTGCAATATCACTTCTCCGACCTGACGCGCCAGCCGGGGGGTGATCGAATAGTTGTAGAAGCCCCAAATTACTTAGGCGCACTGAGCACCTTCGCCGCTTATGATGTCAGGATTGACGCTATTGCAGTCGATGCCGAAGGGCTTAACACAGCTCAGCTGGCCTCATTACTGGAGCAGCGCCAGCGTCAGGGTCCCCTGCCAAAGCTGCTTTACACCGTCCCCACCTTCCAGAATCCTTCCGGCCAGACAATGAATCACCAGCGGTAAAGGGGGCAGTAATCAGCTGCGGCTCTGCTACTCGCAGCCTTCCTTGGACGACATTGCCCGGGGAATACCGCGATTGGCAAACGCATTAACTACTCCACTTTAGGTAATAGCTACGCACCTATTAAAGAGTTGTTTTGATAAACTGCTTGCATTAAACTGATTATAGTTCTATTCCATAGGATCTTTTAACCCGTGTTGCTTAATGTCGGGTTAGTTTCCTGTCAGGCTTGTTTTGCTTTTTTCATCTTAGAAAACGAGGTGGTTTAGGTTAATAGGTATCATGCAATAGACATCCTTCGCACGATCGCAATTATCGGTATGATCCAAGTTCACGTTGTTGAGTGGCTATCCGGTTATATTGACTACAAAAGCCCGCTTTATCAGCTGAGCGAGTTGGTTGGCTCTTTTCCGGCCGCTATGTTTACTTTTCTGGTTGGCATGAGCCTGTTCATTTCTGTCAAAAGGCAGGAGGATGAAGGGGTTGATCCAGGATTGATCGCGGACAGGAATCTGCGCCGCGGCGTAGCTATCTTTTTCTTTGGCTTGCTCTTTTTAATGTTTGTCTGGATGCCGGAAGAGGTTTTTGCCTGGGATATCCTGACCTTAATCGGCGCTTCGCTGCTAATCCTCTTTCCGTTGAGGAAACTGAACACAAAAGTTTTGCTCTCGTTTGCGATAATTGTTATGTTAGTCAGCCCGGTTATCAGGCAGTTTACAGATTACCACAGCTACTGGAACAAATGGGGTGAGTACGTTACATCCTTTGAAATGCCCGGAGTGCTGATGGGCTTTTTTGCGAACGGCTACTTTCCCCTTTTCCCCTGGATCGTTTTTCCCCTGTTAGGCTATCTGGTCGGCAGGGCCTGCTTTGGAAGCAAAGAGCTGCGTCTGCCGGGGATGCTCCTCCCGGCAGGTATGATCCTGGTGGTTGCTTCCCTGGTTATGATCGTTTTTGCTTCCAGCACAAACCTACCGGCGGTAGCTGCCTGGTATATTTCGCCTTTTACTTTTTATCCTGCCTCCACTTCTTTTCTACTCCTGGCAATGGGGGTTAACATCCTCTTATTTGTTCTCTTTTATCGTCTTTTTGACCTGAAGGAAAGAAGTTCCGAGCGTAACCCGTTTTTGCTGTTTTGCAATCGCTACAGTCGTTATGCACTTACTGCTTATGTTATGCACCATGCCCTTTTTCTCTGGTGGCTGATCGCCTATAATTACTATAAAGGTGAACTTTTCAGATGGACACTTTATGGCTACATTATGCCTACTGCCCAGGCAATGCTGGTAGTGCTTGTGTTCATCATCCTTTTCTACCTGCTGATCGTGGCCTGGGATAAACGCGGTGGACGATATAGCTTAGAATGGTGGTTAAAGAGGCTGACCGGATAATTACCGATGATAACGGTAATTAAAATCTAAGATCAAATATAAGCTAAACCATAGGACCTCAGTCTTCAGGAACGCGGTTTGTTTGTGGTGAATAGCTCGGATAATATTTTTACGAAGGAAGTGGTTACCTTAAGCAGGCCACTGTGGCATCGTAAAGTGATTGTGAAAATCTGGCCGGCCCGCCATTTTCTGGCCAGGATGACTAAATGGCCCTTTTTCGGTTGGCTGATTAAGCGTCTACTGTTTGAGGGAGATTACCTCACATTTTTGCCCAGCGAAGAGGTAATTAGTAGAAATGAGAAAGTGGCCCTGCCGGGTGTGGTGGTGGATCACTTTATAGAAAAAACCTCATATCGTTTTATCATGGATGCCTGCATTTGCCGCGATGCCAGTAATTGCCAAAATTATCCGATAGATCTAGGCTGTATGTTTATCGGCGAGGCTGCCCGTGGAATTAACCCCGGGCTTGGCCGGGAAGTCAGTATAGAAGAAGCAAAGGAGTTTCAGCGCCGCTCGGAAAAAGCCGGTTTAATTAACCTGGTTGGCAAAAACCGCCTTGATAAAGTTTGGTTGGGGGTCGAGCCGGTCGAGCGTTTGCTGACTGTTTGTCACTGCTGTGAGTGTTGCTGCCTCTGGAAGCTATTAATGGTGGCTTCGAACTCTATAGCCGACATGGTTCACAAGCTGGACGGGGTCGAAGTGACGGTAAACGGAGACTGTGCTGGCTGTGGTGAGTGTATACCTTTTTGTTTTGTCCAGGCTATCTCGGTTGGCAACGGCAGAGCGTCCATAGATGAAAAGATGTGTCGGGGATGTGGCCGGTGCGTCTTGAACTGCCCCCGGGAAGCAATTGAGCTTACTTTTAACCATAGTGATTATTTTCAAAAATGCCTGGAACTAATCGGCAAAGTTGAAGATAAAGTAGACGTTGGCTAAGATATGCAGCCCTTTATCCTGGAATTTTCCGAGCCCAATTTTTATAAGGGCCGGGAAAAAGGTAATTGAACCCTAAGAGCCTGTTCTCGATCTTCTTTCACCTGCTGATCCATAGATGTCTTCCCGAAAATAATCGGTAGAGTCGATTTTGCGGTGGATTAACAGTGATTCGAACCGGTCAGTGCCCTACATTGTAGATGCTACCAATAATGGTCTGGAATTCGCAGTTGAAAATAAGATTGTTGTTCGGGTAATATCTTTTCAGTTTGCCGAAAAACTACAAAAAATTCCCCCAGCCCCTATGGTGTTTTTGGCCTTGTTCTTAATGATCTAACTTTCCGTGGTTATGATTGCAGTGACATATCCCGGAATGTTCATGATCGCCAAAACTATTTAGGCCCTCATTCTAAAATATGATCAAGAATTAATAAAAAGATATTGACAATGCCAAAAAGAGATGATAATAATAACTTATGTGATTATAAGCGGATAAGCGGATAAGCGGATATAAATATAAAAGGAAGTGGATCATGGTTGATAAGAAGCTAGAAATAGAAATAGACATGCTTTACAACCGGATTTGCCATGCGTTGGCTGACCCAACACGGATTTTAATCCTCTACCATTTGTATGAAGAACCCCGTTTTGTTAACGAGTTAGTTGAAGCGATGAATATTCCTCAATCTACAATCTCTCGACATCTAAGGGTATTACGGGATAGAAACCTCGTAACCACAGAGCGGGACGGCGTAACGATTAGGTATAAACTCGCTGATCGTCGTATTATTGATGCCCTGGATATTTTACGAAGCATTCTGGCAAAACAGCTGGCAAACAGCATTGAAATGGCACAAACATTAATGGAGTAAGGTAGTTCTCTCTTTCCAATCCAAAATTAAAAAGGGAGTGATCTTATTAAAATTGGTGTAATGGTTTTAGAAGGTCCTTATCAGCATCAGGCTGTGGACTCGGCGTATCATTTTATTAAAGCCGCTGTTGCCAGGGGGCATGAGATCGTGGGTGTTTTCCTGTATACCGATGGCGTGAATACTGTTAACAAGTATATAAACCCACCTGGCGAAAGAAACATCAGTAAACAACTTAGTGAGCTCGGCGCTTCCGGTATCGATCTAGTGGCATGCACTGCTTGTTCGAAGTTTCGAGGTTTACGGCCGGACATAAAGGTGGACAATGTCCGCCAGTCTGGATTAGGTTCACTAGCTGAATTCTTACGAGCTGCAGATCGATTCGTAAGTTTTGGGGATTAATTGAGGAGGAGATTATGGAAAAAGTTATAGTTATGCTGCGAAAAGCACCTTACGGTAGTGTT
>Ga0194126_10009336_pt1 | contig 13110 bp, 14 predicted proteins | sample TA2KigC150mmetaG_FD_148641 | JGI IMG/M metagenome (GOLD analysis project Ga0194126, IMG submission 148641) | Freshwater microbial communities from Lake Tanganyika, Tanzania - TA2015035 Kigoma Deep Cast 150m | ecosystem: Environmental > Aquatic > Freshwater > Lake | place: Tanzania: Lake...
GAAAAATAGTTTGTTGATAATCTGTAATCCACAGCTTTAATCGTCCCTGAGACAGTGAGTGCAGGGTTATATGTTCCATATGATCCTGCCTCAAAAGAAAGATCAGTCTTTGGTTTGTCTTGTCCCTTGTTTGTGATGATATTAATAACACCTGCCATGGCTTCTGAACCGTATATAGTGCTCTGTGGCCCTTTCACTATCTCGATCCTCTCTATATCATCAACCTTTATGCCTGAGAAATCGAACGAACCTGTGGCTGTGTTGTTCACTTTTACCCCGTCTATCATGATAAGAGTATGAGTTGAACTGCCACCCCGCAAAAGAACTGAAGCAGCCTTTCCAGTACCTCCATTCTGTACCAGATTCAAGTCGGGAACTTTTCTGAGGACATCTGGAATAAACTGGACATTTATCTTTTTGATTTCATCATCCCTTATTACAATAACATCACTCGTTGTCTCTTCAATCGATTCCTGTATCCTTGCTGCAGTAACAACAACCTCGTTTAATTTTACTTTTTCCTCTGCCCATGCAGATGAAATTATAAGAAATGACAGAAGTATGAACCATAATATATGCATAAAATAGTTTCTCCTTGATTGAAATTTTGGATGAAGGTTCTTCAACTTACTCCTTATTCCTTATGTATACTTTACGATGTGTCCGGTCTCATGATTAACCTCCTCTTCCCTCGAAGGGTTCAGTCTGTAAGGTATGCAGGGTATCCTGACTCAGGGCATCCTACTTGCCGGCCTTCCCGGTCGATAAAACCAGTGACTTTCTCAGCTTTCGTTCCCTTTACAGTTGCGGGGCAGTCCCCGGTTTTCACGGGATTCCCCTCATATACCTTCTTTATCCTGCCAATGGCGGATTGAATCTTCAGCTATAGACTATTCCGTTGATAAGTTTTACAACCGGATATTTTCCCCAGAACTCTATGATGTTCAGGGCGCCATAATCCTGATCAATCCGGAAAATATTTTCCAGAGGTATGCCGAGCAGGTGGCAGATGATTATCCTGTTCACACCTCCATGGGCAACTATAGCAACATGTTCACCCTCGTGATTTCGAATAATCTCTTCAAGTGAATTTAAAACGCGTTCACTCATCGCAAAGGTGCTTTCTCCTCCCATAGGACTGAACTGAAGAGGATTTCCTGCCCATGCCTTGAATTCATCAGGATATTTGAGCTGTATCTCGTCGAAAGACATTCCTTCCCAGATACCGAAATTGCGTTCCCTGAGGGATGGGACGATTATCGGGTTCAGGGAATGGGGCTTTGCAATCAGTTCAGCGCTTTTTATCGCCCTCTGCAAATCAGAACAGTAGACCGCTTTCAAAGGATTAGGTATGTATGCTGAAAGCAGCTCCATCTGTCTTATACCATTTTCAGACAATGGCACATCGATCGAACCTTTGTAACGCCTTTTCTCGGCGCCCTCTGTTTCTCCATGCCTTATTAAATAGAGAACCGTGACCATATAATCACCATAAACAAAAATATTATCTCTGTAATTTCACCGATTGCACCAAGCGTATCTCCTGTAAGACCGCCAAATTTGTTATGAAAAAAATGGATCAAAGCCCGGCACATACAATACATTGTTATGAGCAGGACAGCATAAAAGATATATTGGCTGCCGGGTATGTAATCACTGAAGAATAATCGCGGTAATGTTAACAGAAGAAGCAGCATCAGAGTTGAAACAGCAAGCTCTTTAAATCCGATTTTGTTTATGAATATCCTTCCAAGGCCGTCCTCTCTTGCCGGCTTGCCATGAAACATTGATATGACCATTGTCCATTTTGAAATTACCGGTAGGAACAAAAGCGAAGAAAAAAAAGTGAAAGTCATAAAATGAGTCAGGTTATTTAAAGCCAGGTATTTTAACCCGAGTGAAAATGCTATCGCTGTTACGCCTATTGGTCCTGTTGCAGGGTCCTTCAATATCAAAAGCCGTTTTTCTTTATCAGCATTCAGGGTATCTTCTGACTTCGCTGCTAATGCGTCAAACGTATCAGCAAGTCCGTCGAGATGAAACCCGCCATTCGATAAGACATACACCATAAGCACTATGCCTATTACGAGATCATGATGAAAAACGCTTCCTGCCGCATAATCCGTTATTATTAGAATAATGCCCTGAATAAGGCCGACAAGGACAAAGACTGATGAGCTTTTTGCAATATCAGCCCCGGTAACAGTCATGTTTTTTCTGACTGGTATTATGGTTAGCAACTGCAATGCAATTAGGAATTTTTTCATATGATATCTGTGCTCTTTGCTCTGTGTCCTGTGTTCTGTCCTGTTACCCCTGCTTCACCAAAGGTAGCCATCTCTTTATAGATCTTCAGTCCTGCCTCGATTATGTGCATTGCAAGGGCAGCGCCTGTGCCTTCACCGAGTCTTAAGTTCAGATCGAGAACAGGGTGCAAACCGATTTTATCAAGCATTGCTTTATGCCCGATCTCAACAGAGTTATGCGCTGCAAACATATAGTCTTTTGTCTTTGGCTCAAGACAATATGCTATTAATGCGCCTGCAGTTGAAATAAAACCGTCTATGACAACAGGAACCCTGTGTGCTGCTGCGCCGAGAATCAAACCGGCGATGCCTCCGATTTCAGAGCCGCCAATTTTTGCAAGAACATCAACAGGATCTTCAGGATCAGGCTTATTTATGGAAATGGCGTCTTCGATCACCTTTATTTTATGTTTCAATGTTTCATCACCAATACCGGTGCCTTTACCGGTTACTTCATATACCTGTCTGCCGGTTAAGACTGCTGCTACCGCAGACGACGGTGTTGTGTTGCCGATACCCATCTCTCCTGTCCCAAAAATCCCATAGCCTCTTACGGCATATTCTTCTGCAAGTTTTATCCCAACCTCTATACACCTTGCAGCATCGTGCTTTGTCATTGCATGCCCTTTTCTGATATTCCCTGTTCCTGATACAACTTTTTTTGAAACAAGTCCTTTGACTTTTTCAAGTTCACCCTTAACTCCAATGTCTACTAATACAACCTCTGCCCCTGCATGACGTACAAGGACATTTATTCCGGCACCGCCGCGCAGAATATTGAAGACCATCTGCTTTGTAACCTCGCCTGGATACTCACTGACCCCTTCTTCTGCAACTCCATGATCGCCTGCAAACGTGAAGATAACTTTTTTATCAAGCACCGGCATTGTGCTTTCCGTGATTGCTACAAGCCTTTGTGCAAATTCTTCAAGCCTCCCGAGACTTCCTTGAGGTTTTGTAAGACTATCAAGGCGTTTCTGAGCCTTTTCAGCAAATTCTGATCTGACAGGGAGTATTTTTTTTATGGTTTCTTGTATCATATTTTTCCTTTGCCTTTTATCTTCATCGGTATGCCGGCTACCAGCAGATACGCTTCATCCGAGATTTCAGCAATTTTTTGATTCAGTATGCCTGCCATATCCCTGAACCTCCTTGCCATCTCGTTTTCCGGGACGATTCCCATTCCGACTTCGTTTGAAACAATATACAGAACACAGAACCCAGATCCCAGCCCACAGACGGGAGAATCTTTAAAACGACTTAGGGAATCTAAAAATCCTACGATTTCCATTTCAATTGTCTGTGTTCTGTGTTCTGTATTCTGTGTTCTAATTAAGAGATTAGAAAGCCACAATGTCAGACAATCAATGACAATTGCATTATATTTACCTTCTATTTCCTGTATAACTTCGGCGATTCTCAATGGCTCTTCATAAGTGTCCCAGTCTGTTCCCCTCTGGTTTTTATGCTTTTCGATTCTCTCTCTCATTTCTTCATCAAGCGCCTCTGCAGTGGCGATATATGCCTTATTGCCTGAAATCTTAGAGGCGTCTTTCAGTGCATACGTACTCTTCCCGCTCCTTGCGCCACCGGTAATAAAGATTATTTTCTTATGCATTTGTCACCCTGAAATCTATCCTCATTCATTTCAACCGAACAGCTATTTCCTCAAAGCCTTCGATAACCCTCGGACCGAGCCTGTAGAGTTTGTCGCTGACATAATAAATTCTATTGTTCTTTACAGCAGGGACACTTTTTAATCTTTTAAGAAGAGTTGCTGAAACCTCCCGCATATTCTCATGCCCCTTACCAATAATGATCACATCAGGTCCCTGACGAATAATCTCCTCAACAGAGTATTTGGGATATGAAGCCTTTGCCTTCGATGCTATATTTTCACTGCCAAGAAGTGTGATTGCATCATCCATGGCAGTATTTGGTCCTGCAACTATCAGCGGTTCAGGCCAGATAATGAAAAGCGCCTTATTTTTCTGTGAATGTCCTGTTGTTTTTAATTTCTTCAGTGAGGTCTCTATCCTGCCGGCAAGGGAGTCTGCCTTTTCTTTGACATCAAAAGCTGACCCCATTTCTCTGATCGCCTGTGGCAACTCTGAAAATCGCAGCGCTTTAAAAACATAAGTCTTTATCCTCAGTGAGTGTAACCTTTCTTCAAACTCTTTTGGATTGCCGTCGGTCGTCATCACTACAATATCGGGCTTTAAAGATACGACTCCCTCCAGAGAAGGGTTGGACATGCCGCCTATTTTTTGTTTTTTCTTTGCCTCTTCGGGGTAATCACAGAAAATTGTGACTCCGGCAACGCTGTCGCCGAGACCTAATGCAAAGAGTATTTCTGTAATGTTTGGAGCGAGGGAGATAATTCTTTTTGGTGGTTCGGTATAAGCAGGGTTATGAAATGTGAAGTGATAAATGAATACGAAAAAAAGACAGAAGAGAATTTTTGATATCATCTTTCCTCCCTCGGGAAATTACAGTTCATACTCAGAAGATTTGAACTTATTGGATCTGGACAGGTCTTCCGGCTCAGGGCATCTTTACAAGTATCTGACCTACTCGCCTGCCTTCCCATCCCGCTATATTTCGGGACAGTGGCTTATTTCAGGCTTTCGTTCCCTTTACGGCTGCGGGGCAGCGGGAGAATCACCTTCTGGTTCACTCCTCTTCCCTGACTTCCAGCCAACGAAAAATATCTACATCTTAAAACTACTGCCTCATTAATTGCAAGGTCTTATTTTATAGCATATTACGGTTATTGTTTGCAAAGATTGTCAATTGTTCTTTGGTTTTTAGAATCCCGAATCCAAGGTTCATTGATTACTGTGTGTGGGGGATAGAATGCCTATTTGTTATTTGCGGTGAGTTTATCCATTAGCTTCGACTCATATTCCGGGAAATCTTCGAAGGTTAATGGTTTGTTACGGCTCATGTTCAGTTTTAAAAGCCTGAAATTCAATTCCCTTATCTTTTTCAGCCTTTCTTTATCGTCATCAATCGTATTCATCAGAGAGAACAAGTTTACCATTTCATTCCTCATCTCCAGTTCAGGCGGGATGCAGCCGGCATTTTTCAGGAATTTATAAGCCATTCTCAGGTCTTCGGGAATCCATGTCTCATCCTCAAACCGGATTGGTTTTCCCATATTTTCAAGGTTATCGAAATCGCCATTTTGCATGGCTTCGATAATGCGTCTCTCTGCAATTCTGTAAAAAGCATCCATAACTTTTTTTAACTTACTCCGAGCATTCTGTCAAGGGCTGTTTTTGCAGGAATCCTTATCTCTTCAGGCGCTTTAATTATATAATTGTTTTCCTTCAATGCCCTGAGCAGGCTGTTCAATGTTGTCTTTTTCATATTCGGACAGATCATGTCTTTTCTCAAAGGATAAAAAATCTTATCGGGATTTTCCTTCCTTAACCGGTACATGAGGCCTATCTCAGTCCCCACGATGAATTCTTTTTCAGAAGACGCTTTTGCAAACCTCAGCATGCCGGATGTGCTTGTTACATGATCTGCCATCTCAAGCACATCAAGTCTGCATTCGGGGTGTGCTATTACAAGAGCCTTTGGATGTTCTTCCCTTGCCTTTGCAACAGTGTCGGGGGTAACCCTTTCATGCACGTGGCAGTATCCATCCCATGCAATGACCTTTTTCTTCGTATTTCGCTGAGCCCACATGGAAAGATTCCTGTCAGGAACGGAGATGACTGTATCAGCAGGCAAAGACTCAATGACCTTCACTATGTTGGCTGAAGTGCAGCATATATAACTCTCTGCTTTTACATCAGCAGTTGTATTCACATAAGCAACAACCGGGACCCCGGGATATCGGTCTTTTATATCCCTTAAAGCAAACTCTTTCGGGTATATGTATGGTGGCGGATTGCTGAATCCGGGAAAACTCTTTCTCTCCCAACGGGGAGAATCGACATGAATCATATCAGCCATAGGGCATCCTGCATCAATTTCTGTGAGCAGTACAGTTTTATCAGGACATAGGATGGAAGCGCTCTCTGCCATGAAATTAACGCCTGCAAATACAATAACATCACAGTCTATAGTTGATGCGGTCCTTGAAAGCTCAAGCGAATCGCCTGTGAAGTCAGCGATTTCCTGAACCTCATCCCTCTGATAATTATGGGCGAGTATTATTGCACGTCTCTTCTGTTTTAATTCGAGGATCTCTTCCCTGAGAAGGGCCTGATCAGAGGTCATTTAAAATCTGACGGGATTTTTTACAAAGAGAGAAGAATTTGTGAAAAGCACAGTGCCGTCATCCATGGTGATTTTATAAATTACTTCAGATTTTTTATCATTATAAGTTGCTTTTGTAGAATGTGTTGTTTTACCATTATAGAGTGAAAGCACTTTTTTGACATATTGTCTTGTCTCGGTGATAGGCGGGACATATCCGAACTTTTCAACAGTCTTTGGTCCTGCATTATAGGCAGCAAGGGCAAGGGTCAAATCTCCGTTGAATTTTTCGAGCATGTATTTAAGATATTTTGTGCCGCCTTCGATATTTTCTTCCGGGTCAAACGGGTTACGAACATTCATGTCCATTGCTGTCCCCGGCATAAGTTGCATAAGACCCTTTGCCCCAGCCCGTGAAACAGCCCTGTTGTTCCAGTTAGACTCTGTTTTGATGACAGCCTTAATCAGTGATGGGTCCAGGTCATAATCTGCAGCCTTTTCATGAACAATGCTATGGTAATCAGAAGAACCTTCAGAACTCAACCGGGAAGACCCCGACTTTACAGACTGTATTTTTTCCTGTGGCGCTACTGAGTTATCCTTATGAACCTTATTCGCTTTTTTACCTAAAGGCGCATCTGTGTAACAAGTGACACCATTTTCATCAGTATATTTATATATATCGGCTGAAGCGGCAGATGTGAAGAAAACTATAACTATAATGGATATAATATATCTCATTATCAAACTATATCACTAAAATAAAATTCTGTCAATAACTTTAAAGTAATAATTTAAATCAACCATTTAACTTATTTAAATTAAAAGAAAAATAAAGCATTATGATAGTGATATTCCTTCTGCAAATCCTCTAATGATACCTTCCGGGGTCGAGCTGATTTTCCTCACAGGGATACCAAGCGCCTCTTCCATATTATTTAATGTAATATCATCTAAAAATCTGTTTTCATCATTAAGGACTACATCAGGTAAGAGGATTATTTCACGTCCTTCTATTCTGTCTAATATGGTTTTGATGACATCCCTGCCTGATAAAAGTCCTGCAACAGTTACTGATGAACCAAAAAATTTATTCTCTACCGGTAATACATCGATTAGGAGATTTTCTTTCTCCGAGAGTTTTTCCAGGAACTTTTTCAGAAAGGGATAGAATGACACCCCGGTGAACGTAAGAAATTTTTTCTTAAGCTGACCTATCCTGGGTATCTTGCTTTTTTTTGCCTGATGCATGAAGAGCGGCACCATGCCCACACCATTTTCTATCTGATGCAGTTCCCCGTATTCTTTCAGGGGAGGAAAAGAACGCTCTGCCTTGAGATAGAGCTCGTCTGCAGCATAAACGATAGCATTCCCATGTTTTTTTATAAACCTTTTCTGGAACGATTCAATAATTTTAATCGCATCAGCAGCGTCTTCTTTTATGACCGGACGAATGCCCGGTTTTTTATAGAGGGTAAGGCCGACAGGCACAACTGCGACAGACAGGACATAGGGATAAAGGCTGTAAAGATTGCTGATAGTCTGCTGCAGTTCCTTCCCGTCATTATATCCGGGACAGAGCACGATCTGGAGGTTAAAGCGCAACTTGTTGTCTCTCAGAAATTTGAGCTCCTTCATGATATCAGGGGCTTTTGGATTTCCGAGGAGTTTATTTCTCACAACTCTGTTTGTGGAATGTACCGAAATATAGAGGGGACTCAGCCTCTGTTCAATAATGCGTCTTTTGTCTTCCTTGCTGAGATTGGAAAGCGTGACGTAATTTCCATACAGGAAGGACATCCTGTAGTCTTCATCTTTTATATAAAGAGATTTTCTTAGCCCTCCCGGAAGCTGTTTTATAAAACAGAAGATGCAGTTATTTTTACAGGTCATGACCTTAAAAGGTTTGAAATGCACCCCGAATTCTTTTCTGTCACCTCTGACGATTTGAATATGAATAATTTTCCCCCCGCGCTTAACTTTAGCATCAAGGCTATTGTCAGCGCTGAAAAACATGAAGTCAACAGGGTCGCGGAGCTTATGTGAATTTATGGAGAGGACTCTATCACCAGGGAGGAGACCTGCTTTTTCAGCCGGGCTTCCTTGCCGGACAGTATATATCTGAATGCCATGTTCAGCCTGCATGTGTCAGTTTTAATCCCTTGTATATATAATGAAGTCCGGACAGTATTGTAATCCCTGATGTTGCCCAGAGAAAGAAAGAAGGCATATCCGGAAGGATGGGCAGGTTGATACCGAAAAGAATATAGGCGATAAGCAGACTCTGTAACCAGATTGTAACCTTGCCGAGTATTGACGGCTGAACATGTGATGCACCGGTAATGAGATAAAGGAGAAACCATCCTGTAATTATTATTACATCTCTGCTGATCACTATTATGGCAAGCCATTTCGGTATCCATCCATATATGGAAAAAACAATGAATGAACTGACAAGCAGGAATTTATCAGCTAACGGATCAAGAAAAGATCCCAGAGCAGTCTTCTGATTCTTAAGCCTGGCAAAAAGTCCGTCAAATGTATCTGTAAGCGCTGCAGTTATGAACAGGTAAAGTGAGTAGTCATAGCGTTTATAAATTATTGAGGTTAGAAATATAGGAATGATTATTATCCTTGTTATTGTCAATGCGTTGGGTATGTTCAATACCCCCACGTTCCCCCCCATTTAGAAAAGATAAGAGTTATGGAAAATTTAAAGGCAATGCCCGGAATTTTAATCTCAAACCAAGCTGATTATAACATGAAGTTTCTATTTCACTGTCAGTAAGAAATGACATCAAAGTCTTCGCATAGCAGCCCTCAACAGCAAAACCATGTTTGCCGGATTCATTCCGGGCAGTTGAAAGGCGCCTCTTCGCAAAAGCTTTTTTACCTGTGAGCAAGGAAATTTCTCCAAGTCCGAGTTTGCAATAGATTATACCTCTTGGATCTTTTGTCGTTTTAAACAGAGCCATGGCCTTCATGAGAAGATCATGAGCGTTTTTCAATTTGCCGACCATCTTATATGTTGTACTCAGACCCCAGAGAGTATATGCGCAGCTTACCTTATCGCCTATCTTTTTATAGAGCCTTATTGCCTTTGTGAAATAAGCAAAGGCATTCTTATAATCATTCAGCATCCTGTAAGCATTTCCAATGCCGCAATACGAATAGGCCTTGCCGAATGTATCTTTGATTCCGGAGAACAGTCTGTTTGCAGCGATATAGTATTTAAGGGAGTCTTTAAATAATCCGGCGATACGTGAAGCGCCTCCGAGACCACAGAGACAATATCCTGCGCCCTGTAAGTCTTTAAGAGATTGAAATATTCCGTAGGATTCTTTATAGGTCTTCAGCGCATCTCTTATGTCTCCCTTAATCCTTAAAGCGCCTGCCTCTGCCCATAGGGTAAATGCGATGCCCTGTCTGTCATCTTTTTTCCGGTAGATACGTTTTGATTCACGGATGAGTTGCAGGGCTTTCTTCCATTTGCCCTGCGCCCGTAACGAAAGGCCGAGTCCGACCTTTGCATCAGCAACCTTAACAGGAGAGTTGGTTTGCACGGCAATTTTTATTGCATCTGCATAGCTTTTTTCAGCAAGATCAAAATTGCCTGTCATCCTTAAGGTATCACCCAAAGACATCATGCACTGAAACATCTCTTCCCGGTCCTGCTGCTGTGTATATGCCTGCAACGCCTTCCTGAAAAGTCTGAGGGCTTGTTGATAATGGGATTGTTCCCTTAGCTTTTCTGCTCTGGAAAGAATATTATCTGTTTTTAACAATATCTCTAAATTGGCTGACGATTGTCCCATAATCTTTTGAGTGAAAAAAAGCAGACCCCATAACAAGGATGTCTGCGCCTGCAGACACAATCTCCAGTGCGTTATCGAGTTTAACACCCCCATCAACTTCTATAAGGGTTTGAAGTCCTTTTTCACTGATGAGTCTTTTTAATGTTTTTATCTTGTCTATGGCTGTTTGAATAAATCCCTGTCCGCCAAAGCCTGGATTAACTGACATGATAAGGGCCATATCCATATCCGGCAGTATGTGATCGAGGGTCCATAACGGTGTTGCAGGGTTGAGGGAAACTCCTGCCTTAATGCCTCTTTCCTTTATATAGTCTACAGTCCTGTGCAGATGTACAGATGCCTCGTAATGAACTGTCAGGTAATCTGCTCCGGCTTTTATGAAATCCTCCAGATATTTATCAGGTTCCTCAATCATGAGATGGACGTCGAGCGGCAAAGAGGTTATGGTGTGAATGGCCTCAACAATAAAAGGGCCTATGGTTATATTCGGGACAAAATGACCGTCCATGATATCAATATGGAGTATATCGGCCCCTGCTTTCTCGGCTGCCTTTATCTCTTCACCCAGTTTTAGAAAATTCGCTGAAAGTATTGACGGCGCTATTTTAGCCATATGATTCGTTATTACCTCTAAAAAACAAGTTATATAATAAAAGGAAACTCAGGACAGCTTCAAGTAAATTGTGTCCCCTGTCTTTATCTGCTTGCCGGGCTCCGGCTTTTGTGATCCAATCATCTCTCCTGAACCTTCGGTCAAAAGCTTCAGGTTCAGTTTCTTGATGAGCATATTCGCCTGTTCCAGGGACATGCCCTTGAAATCAGGACAATTATAGATATATTCATAGGGGCCGAGACTGACAAGCACAGTGATCATATCCTTTACCTGCTCTTCAGGCCCCGGTCTCTGAGCTATGATTCTGTCCTTTTCAACAATATCAGAATGCACCATTATCAGTCTGGCAATTTTTAATCCTTTTTGCAGCAAAATGGATTCGGCATTTGTTATTGTCTCATTTTCGATCATGGGAACAGACTTCACCCTTGGCCCTTTGCTGATAACAACTTTTATGCCCCTTCTCTCTTTAACCTTTTTGCCTGCCGGCACATCCTGCCTGATGATATTGCCGGTAGCAACGGTAGAATCATAATCTTCACCTTCGATCTTGAGATAAAGACCCTTATCCGACAGCAGTTTGTTTGATTCCAGCGGGCTTTTTCCATACAGATCAGGCACATCAACTGTCCGGCTGAAGCTGAGAGCCTTGAAAGTAAGATATCCAAAGATTAACCCGAGCAGTATGAAAGCAAAAATATAAAGTGGGTACCTTATAAATTTATGCAAATCTTTATTCAATCCTTTGCTCCGAACCAAAGAACTCTATTGCTTCTCTGACCTCTTCCATATCAACGCTGGTATTAAGGCACGGCCCGAACGGTCTTTTATTTGTTATCCCCAATATCGGAAGGGGATAAGTGTCGGCTATTCCGCTGCTCAAATCGTTCTCGCATGCAACGGCAATAACTGCTTCCGGTTTTATCTCATTTATGACCCTCCTTGCAAGAGAACCACCGGTAGCAACAAAAAGAGTCAAATGATTTTCTTCCGAGATCTGAATCAGGTCTTTAATCGCACATTTACCGCATCCTTTGCAATTGTTGATATTATAAGTAAGCCTGACGTCGCATTCGTTTATCTGAAGACAGTGAGGCAAGAGGAGGAGTATTTTTTTGGGCCGGGGATTTTCTCCCTTTACAAGTTTATTATTTAAATTAATAATAAGCCTCTGATAGGTCTCTTTCTTGTTTTTTGTTAGAGATCCGGCAAACATAAGAAAAGGATACAGGATCTTAAGGGTAATCCCTCTAACCCACCTGTGATTCATTAAAAAACATACCTTCTTTTAATCTTCTTCCCTGCAGGAAGTCTTTAGCAGTCATAAGCCTTTTGCCTTCCGGCTGCAGTTCTATTATCGAGATTAACCCTTCTCCCGTACCAACAATAAGTTCTTCCCCTGCCTTTTCAATCCTGCCGGCTGCACCTGTGCCTTCAATAGTCTTTACTTTCGTAATTTTAATCCTTTCTTCGTTTAAATAACAATATGCACATGGCCATGGATACATTCCCCGGACAAAGTTAAAAATATCTCCGGCGGTTCTTTCCCAGTTCAACCTGCCATCTTCTTTTTTCAGCGGGGGCGCATAACTTGGATCCCCTTCCTGAAGAGAGGGTGTTAAAATTCCTTCCTTTATTTTTTTAATCGTTTCAATGAGTAGAGATGCTCCTGTATCAGCAAGTCTTCCGCCTAAGGTGCCTGCATTATCGTCATCATATATATCTGTCTCTTTCTGTAACAGTATGGCTCCTGTATCCATTCCTTCATCCATAAGCATAGTGGTCACCCCGGTCTTTTTTTCGCCATTTATTATTGCCCACTGTATGGGAGCGGCCCCCCTGTATTTTGGCAACAATGAGGCATGCACGTTTATACAACCATGCTCCGGGAGGCTGAGAATCTGCAAAGGCAATATTTTTCCATATGCAGCAACAATAATAATCTCCGGATTCATGTCTCTCAGCTCATCAAGAAATAAAGGATCTTTTATTTTTACTGGCTGTAAAACCTTAATCCCATTATCGAGGGCAAATTCTTTGACAGGGGAGGGTGAAGACATATGGTCTCTGCCTTTTCTTTTATCAGTCTGTGTTATAACCGCAATGACTTCTTCTGTATTAAGGAGAACCTTAAGTGTCGGAAGAGCAAAGAAAGGGGTACCAA
>Ga0194126_10009340_pt1 | contig 13106 bp, 9 predicted proteins | sample TA2KigC150mmetaG_FD_148641 | JGI IMG/M metagenome (GOLD analysis project Ga0194126, IMG submission 148641) | Freshwater microbial communities from Lake Tanganyika, Tanzania - TA2015035 Kigoma Deep Cast 150m | ecosystem: Environmental > Aquatic > Freshwater > Lake | place: Tanzania: Lake...
TATCGTTGTACTCGTCGGCTGCCTGGGATGTGCCCCGAAAGAGACGGAGGTGCAGGCCCCGGCCGTGGCGGCCAACCCGGAGCCGTCGAAGGCGCCGGCATCGGACCTGAGCGGGACGATTCGCGTCTCGGGCGCATGGGCGCTGTACCCGATGGTGGTGACATGGGGGGAGCTGTATCAGCAGGCGAACCCCGGCGTGAAGCTGGATATCTCGGCAGGCGGGGCCGGCAAGGGCGCGGCGGACGCGCTGGGCGGACTCGTGGACATCGGGATGGTGTCGCGGGCGATCCATCAGGACGAGATCGACAAGGGCGGGTGGTTCGTGCCGGTGTGCATCGATGCCGTGTTCCCCACCGTGAACGAGAAGAACCCGGAGATCGATGCGCTGCTGAAGAACGGGGTGAAGAAGGAGACCTTCGCCGGGATCTGGCTGACCCAGAAGGTGACGAAGTGGGGTGAGGCGGCAGGGACGAGCGGGGGCGACGCGATCCACCTGTTCACGCGCTCGGATGCCTGCGGCGCGGCGGAGACGTGGGCGAAGTTCATGGACAAGGAGAAGAAGCAGGAAGCGCTCCAGGGGACCGGCGTCTACGGCGACCCCGGGCTGGCAGAGGCGGTGCTCAAGGACCCCCTGGCGATCGGCTTCAACAACCTCAACTACGCGTTTGACACCAAGACCGGCCAACCGCTCGCGGGGTTGCGGATCGTCCCGATCGACAAGGACGGGAACGGGAAACTGGACCCCGACGAGAGCTTCTACGGGACGCGGGACGAAGTCACCAAGGCCATCCAGGACGGTCGCTACCCCTCCCCGCCGGCGCGAGAGCTGAACTTCCTGTGCAAGGGCGTACCCACCGGCGTGACCGCCGAGTTCGTGAAATGGGTGCTGACCGCAGGCCAGTCCGAGTGTCTCCCGAACGGCTTCGTGCCTCTGACCGAAGAGAAGGACGCGGAGGCGCTGAAGAAGCTGGGCTGAGGCCGGAGTTGCGGAGAGGCGGATAACGGCGACGGTTTGGAAGACGGAACGACGATGCGTTTGCGGATCCTGACGGAACGACTCACGACGGGCTGGATTGTCGCGATCAGCGTGACGGTGATGCTGCTGACGGCGGTGGTGGCGGCGGCGCTGGTGCACCGGTCGCTGCCGATCGTGGAGGGGCACTCGCTGGGCGCGCTGCTGGGCGGGTCGGAATGGCGCCCCCTGGAGGGCAAGTTCGGGTTCCGGCCCTTCATCGTGGGGACCGTGTGGGTGACGGTGCTGGCGATGGCCCTGGCGGTCCCCGTGTGCCTGCTGGCGGCGATCTACCTCGCCGAGTATGCGCGCGACGCGACGCGAGCGATCGTGCGGCCGCTGCTGGATGTGCTGGCAGGCATCCCGTCCGTCGTCCATGGCCTCTTCGGCGTGCTGCTGTTGGTCCCGCTGGTGAGCGATCACCTCGCGCCGTGGGCCGCGCGGCATCTCGCCTGCCTCCCCGGCGCGACCCCGCAGCAGGGCTACTCGACCGGCTACTGCCTGCTGACCGGGGCGATCGTGCTGGCCATGATGGTCGCCCCGGTCATCATCTCCATCGCCGACGAGGTGCTCCGCGGGGTGCCGGTCGCCATGCGGGAGGCGTCGTTGGCGGTCGGGGCGACGCGCTGGGAGACTGTGAAGCACGTGTCGGTGCGCTTCGCGGCGCCGGGGCTGGTGGCCTCGGTGGTGCTGGGGTTCTCCCGGGCCTTCGGCGAGACGATGGCGGTGCTGATGGTGGTGGGGAATGTGGCGATGAGCCCCAAGTCGCTGTTCGACCCGGCCTACCCGCTGCCGGCGCTGATCGCGAATAACTACGGTGAGATGATGTCGATCCCGCTCTACGACTCGGCGTTGCTGCTGGCGGCGCTGATCCTGATGGTCACCGTGCTGGCCTTCAACCTGCTCGCTCAGGGCGTGCTGGTCGTCGCCCGGAGGAGAGCCGCGCAGTGAGACGACGCGCCGTGGAGGAGGGGTTCTTCCGCGCGCTGATGGTCCTGGCAGTGGCCCTCGTCGTCGTCGGCCTGCTGCTGATCATGGCGATCATCACGGCGAAGGGCGTGGGTTCGCTGAGCTGGGAGATGATCACGCAGGCGCCCCAGGGCGGCTACTACCTCGGCAAGTCGGGCGGGGTGCTCAACGCCATCCTCGGGTCGCTCGCGCTGGCCGTCGGGGCGACGGCTCTGGCCTCGATCTTCGCGTTCCCGGTCTGCCTCTACCTACAGCAGGACTACGCGGGACAGTCGAGGCTGGCGTCCTTCGTGCGGACCTCCCTGGACCTGCTCTGGGGCATCCCGTCCATCGTCTACGGCGCCTTCGGGTTCACGGTGCTGCTCTACCTGGGCATGCGGGCCTCGCTGCTGGGCGGCATGATCGCCCTCACCCTGGTTGAGCTGCCCATCATGGCGCGCGCGATGGAGGAGGCCGTGCGCATGGTCTCTCAGGACCTCAAGGAGGCCTCCTACGCCATGGGGGGCACCCGCTGGGAGACGATGCGCAAGATCGTGCTGCGCCAGGCGCTGCCGGGCATCCTGACCGCCGTGCTGCTCGCCTTCGGCCGGGGGATCGGCGATGCGGCCTCCGTGCTCTTCACGGCCGGCTACACCGACAGTCTGCCGCGCACGCTGCTGGACCCGGTGGCGTCGCTGCCGCTCGCGGTCTTCTTCCAGCTCGGGACCCCCTTCCCCGAGGTCCAGGGTCGCGCCCACGCCTCCGCATTCATCCTGCTGGTCATCGTGCTCATCATCAGCGTCGTCTCGCGGATGATGGGGGCGAAGGTCTCGAAGTACTCGGTGCGGTGAGGTCTCAAGGCCGGGAAGTTGGGGTTGAGACCCGAAACCCGAGACCCGAGACCCGAAACTCTACGTGAGGTCGTACCATGCCCCACATCTCGGTGCGGAATCTGACGGTGGCGTATGACGGACAGGCGATCCTGTCGGATGTCTCGATGGACATCCCCGATCGGCAGATCACGGCAGTGGTCGGGCCTTCGGGCTGCGGGAAGACGACTTTCCTGCGCTGCATGAACCGGCTGATCGACATGACCAACGGGGCGCGCGTCACGGGCCAGGTGCTGATCGACGGGGAGGACATCCTGGCGCCCGACGCCGACCTGATCTCCCTGCGGAAGAAGATGGGGCTGCTGTCCCAGAAGCCGCAAGCCCTGCCCATGTCCATCTATGACAACGTGGCCTATGGCCCGCGACTGCACGGCCTGCGCGACCGCAAGCAGCTCGACGCCCTCGTGGAACGGTACCTGAGGATGTCGAGCATCTGGGAGGAAGTCAAGGACCGGCTACACACCCCGGCCTCGCGCCTCTCCGTGGGTCAGCAGCAGCGGCTGTGCCTCTCCCGCGGGCTGGCGGTCGAGCCCGAGGTGCTGCTCTGCGACGAGCCGACGGCGTCGCTGGACCCCGTCTCCGCGCAGCGCATCGAGCAGCGCTTCACCGAACTCAAGCAGGACTACAGCATCGTGCTGGTCACGCACATCCTCCGACAGGCCCGCCGCCTGGCCGACTACATCGTGTTCTTCTACATGGGCGAGCTGGTCGAACACGGCCCGGCCGACCAGCTGCTCAACGACCCCCGCGACGACCGCACCAAGGCCTACCTCAGCGGCACAATCAGCTAGTGCGCCGTCACTCGTGATTGTGAGGATGTGTCGTCGTCGCTCGAAGCGCCCGCTTCGACAACGACGGTGACGGAGCAGCGCTCCGTCCTACGACGGCGACGGATGGGCGTGCGGAACGGGCCGTCCACCAATCCAAACAACCACGGCTGACGGCGCACTAGCCGCGAGCTCGCGGAGCCAGGACACGACCCCGGAGGTGTTCCGTGCTCTTCGTCGGGACCTATACTGCGCGCGGCAGTGAGGGGATCTACTCCTACCGGGTGGACCCGGATACGGGCGCGCTGACGCTCGCCGCCGTCACCGGCGGGGTCGCGAACCCCTCCTTCCTGGCCGTGGATGTTCCTCGCCGTCGCCTGTTCGCGGTGCAGGAGACAGGCCCGGAGGGCGCCGTCTTCGCATACCACATCGACGCGCAGACCGGGGAGCTCACGCCGGTCAACCAGCAGCCTTCACATGGTGCGGCCCCGTGTCACCTCTCGGTCGACAGCGGCGGGCGCTGTGTGCTGGTAGCCAACTACTCCACCGGAAGCGCCTGCGTTCTGCCCGTGGGACAGGACGGGCAGCTCCTCGAGGCGTCCGCCGTCGTTCAGCACGCGGGCTCCGGTCCTCGGACGGATCGGCAGGAGGGGCCCCATGCCCATTCGATCACCCTCGACCCGCACGAGCGGTTCGCGCTGGTCGCCGACCTGGGGCTCGACCGCGTGATGGTCTACGCCTTCCACGCCGGTCGGGGCACGTTGACGCCGCACGCTCCGCCCTGGGCGCAGGTGCATCCGGCCGCCGGCCCGCGACACCTCGCCTTCCACCCCTCCGGCCGCTACGTCTACGTGATCAACGAGCTGGACAGCACGCTGACCGCCTTCGCCTACGACGCCGGGGAAGGCATCCTGACGCCGCTACAGACGGCGCCGACGCTGCCCGGGCACTTCGACGGGCACAGCACCTGCGCCGACGTACACGTATCGCCCTCGGGTCGATTCCTCTATGGGTCCAATCGGGGCCACGACAGCCTGGTGATCTACGCGATCGACGCCTCAACGGGGCTGCTCGCTTACGTGGGGCACGAACCGACCCAGGGCCGGAACCCGCGCAACTTCGCCTTCGATCCGACCGGCAGGTTCCTCCTCGCCGCCAACCAGGACTCCGACACCCTCGTGACCTTCCGCCTCGATCCCGAGACGGGGAAGCTGTCGCCTACGGGGCACGTGACGCACGTCTCCATGCCGGTGTGCCTCAAGTTCGCGGTCTTCCCGGACGAGTGAGCTCCGGTCCGGCTACTCCAGATCCCACGCAAACAGCCGCGTGTCTCCGGTGTCGAGGGGGAACGTGTGACGCTCGGCTGCCGGGAGGGTCGCATCGGTGAGGAGGTCTCGCAGGCGAACGGGCTGCGGGAAGGTCAGCGTCTTCTCCCCGGCCGCAGTGGCGTGGATGGCGACGAACCCCGGACAGCCGCTGATCACGTCGTTCGATTCGCAGTAGATGTGAGCTCCGGCGGCGCGCGCCAGCTCCCGGAGAACCTCTGCGCTCACCTGCAAGCCCCCGCAGAACACCGAGGTCCACGGGTTGGAGCGCCTCATCGCCATCCCGATCTCGGGCGTGCCCTCATAGCATCCGAGCGCGACCACGTCCGTCTGGCCCGGGCTGACGGAGAAGAGGGGAGTGGGGCAGAAGTCGGCGCCGAAGGTGTGCCCGACCGAGAGGCGGCCCAGCGGGGCCGGCGGACTGTCGAGCAGCGTGACGCGCGAGGTCGTGGGTTGGGCGAGCTGATCGACCCGGAAGCCGAGCAGATCGCTCACGTTCGCGGCCGAGGCGTCCTCGCGGATGTACCCCGGCGCATAGAGCCATAGCACTGTCTTACCGTCGCGCGCCACCTCCCGGAGCAGCCTCTGCCGCTGCTCGCCGGTGACCCGGTACGCGTTCAGGAAGACGTACAGACGGACGGAGTCCGGCACGTTCCCCTCGCACACGTCGTCCATGAGATACAGACCGATGGGACAGCCCATCGTGTTGAGTTCCCGCCGCATCCAGGAGACGCTGGGGGCCGTTACCTCGTTGGAGTTGCGGAGGTACAGCCCGCTCTCCTCGTCGGTGATGACCGCGACCTGGGGCCGATGGGGGAGAGGCGGGCCTGCCGCCTGCCAGATGTCCCGGGCCCGCGCGAAGCCGTCGAAGATCGTCTCGTCGGCCATCCAGCCGGTCCCGAAGTCCATCCACCAGGTCGCGCAGCGGCGCTCGAACTGGCGCCCAAAGTTGCGCCGGTAGACCCCGAGCGTCTCGCGCATGTCCGCCGTCCGGCCGTATCCGGCGGACTCGGGCGCGAGATGGGTGCGCGCGTCGTCCTCGTTCACCCAGAGCTTGCCGTGGGCCTGGATGGAGTCAACCGGGGCCATGAACGGGCCGACGCCTCCCGCGCCCCGGTCGAAGTAGGAGATGGGCGAGCAGACCAGGTCCAGGTCGGGGCAGTCCAGGGCCCGCCGGAGTCGCAGGTGCCCGCTGACCGCAGGCCCGTAGGCGAAGCCCGACACATCGTAGAGGTAGCCGTAGAAGAACACGCTGAGCTTGCGTCCGCCCGTCTCCTCCTTCACCAGCCGGGCGCACGCCTCCAGGAACTCGCACAAGCAGACCTGCATGTACCCGGCGAAGTCGATCTCGAAGCGCTGCGAGCCCGGATCGCGGAATGCGCCCAACCCGCCGAAGGTGCGCTCCTCGACCGTCGGCACGCGGATGGTCTCGAAGGTGAGCTCCGGCTTGCCCCATGCCTCGCGCAAGGCCTGCTCCGTGCCGTAACGCTCCTGGGCCCAGCGTGCGAACGCCTCGCGGAAGGGCTCCTCGAAGCCGGGCATGATGGGCTCCCACGTGTGGTCGTAGAACCACTCGCCGGCGCTCTGTGCGCCGATGTGGTAGCCCAGCATGTGATCGCCGAAGCGGCTCTCCAGGTGTCGAAGGAAGGCCCGTAGCGCCTGCGAGACATCGGTTCGCCAGGGCTGAGAGGCGGGGGAGGGCATCGGCCGCTCGCCTCCGTCGTAGACTTGCCGGTGGCCGGGATGCGCCGCCTTCCACCAGTCCGGGGCGTCGAGTTGGATGCGGGGGATGATGAGGGCGTCGGGATCGATCGCGAGGATGTGCTCGACCTGCGCCTCGGCGGCGCCGTAGTCGGCCGGCCGGTCCTCGCCGGGCCACGGCAGGTCGATCGGCACGGTCCCGATGTGCAGACCCCGCGCGGCCCCCAACGCCAGCAGCTTGTCCGACGCCGCGTTCTCGCCGCCGTAGACCGTCCACGGCGGGCCCTGATGCACCGCCTGGATCTCGATCTTGCGCGCCTCGGGCGAGCGCAGCCAGACGGAGAACGTGTAGGTCCGTCCGGCGCGCACCGCGACCGTCTGGTACAGGTGAACCTCATACTCGATGGTGCCGGGACTGCTGATGGCGACCCGCAGGCAGCTTCGGCCTGCCCGGGGTTCATCCTTGCTCAGCGAGTACTCCGCGGCCGCGCCCGTGGAGCTGTTCAGGAAGTAGTTCCACGCGGGGGGGAGCACGTCGCCCTCGAAGTCCCCACCTTGCAGGAGGTCCTCCGATCGCGGGCGTTGGAGCGTACCCTCGAAGAACCGCGCGTCATCGACGAACCAGTCGCCGATGGGCGCGATGTTGCGGATCTGCAGGCCGACGAGGTCATCGTCCTGCGGGGCGCGGAAGGTGAAGCTGAACGGCTGCCATTCAGCCCTGACCGGGCAGGCCTTTGGCTGCGCGCCGGCGCCGGCCGTGTGCAGAACGATGAAGGGCGGCATCGGCTCGCCGTTCACCAGCAGCGTGGGCACGCCGTCGACGACCTCCACCCTCGCTTCGAGAGCGTGTGCCGGCGCCGAGACCAGGCACAGCGCCGCGAGAGCTGCGATGCAGAGAGCTGTGTCCATGATCCGCCTCCTCAAGCCGAGGGGTCGGGCCCGGCGTCGCCGGTCGCCCGCAGAAGCAGCTCCAGCATCGTCGGCGCCTCGGCTGCGTCGCCGACCGGGAGGTTGGCTCGCATCCACGCCAGCAGGCGCTCTCGCGTCTCGCGAGAGTGCTCGGGGCGCGTGCGCACCTCGCACTCGACGAAGTAGCGCGTGCGGCCCTCCAGTTCGAGGCAGTCCAGGGAGACCAGGGCGGGGAGATCATCGATGCGGCCGCAGAAGTTGCTGCGCCGCTTCGCGAGGCTGGGAACGGGGCGTTCCGGCGGAAGCAGCGCCTCGAGCTCGGTGGGGGAGAGGGTCCGTTCCTCCTCCAGGCGCACCGGGTGGCCTGCGGCGTCGCGCACCCAGCGTTTCTGGGTGAGCACCGAAGCCTGCCTGTCAATGACCCGCACCCGCGTGAACTCGAATCCCCGGATCGGAGACTCGCGGAAGGCCAGGTAATGATCGATCAGTTCCTGCTCCCCCGTGGCTTCGAAGCCCAGCGCGCGGAGCCGTGGGGGGATTGCCGCGAAGGCCTCCGAGGCGAGTTCGACCTTCACCTCGGCTTCCGCTACGGCCTGGGCGTCGCCTTCCGCGGGGCTCATGTCACACCGCCGGTACGAAGAGGAACACGGGCGGGCGGGCCTTCACGGCGGACACTGAGCACCGGCCCGTTCGTACGGCCAGCCAGCCGTGCCGCCCAGGAGGTTGTGGACCCGCCGGAATCCGTGCCGCGCCAACCAGTCCTGCGCCAGCCCGCTGCGACGGCCCGTTCGGCATCCGAGCACTATCTCCTCCGCCTTGCTCAACGTCGGACCCCATGTCTCGATCTGGTCCAGCGGCCGGTGAACCGTGCCCTCGATTCGACAGGCCTCGTACTCCGCACTCGTCCGCACGTCCACCAGCTTCGGCGGCTTCTCGCCCTGCAGCCGGCGGCGCAGCTCCTCGGCATGGATCTCCAACCCGAACGGCCACTTCGCCAGCCCCCCGCGCAGAACGCGCACAGCGTGGCCGGGCAGCGGCGCCTTGGCTGCCATCGACCGCGCCTCCTCCTCGGTCTGGGCGACCAGGACCAGGGGCTGCCCCTCGTCGAGGGTCAGCGCGGCGATCTCCTCGGGCGTGCACACGTTGCGGCTGCGCGGGAGCCTCGACTGCGCGAACGCCTCGGGCTCCCGCACATCGACCACCAGCGGCGGCTTCTCCGCGAACAGCGCGTCCCACAGCGCCTCGGGCGCGATGTCCTCCGCCGCCCCGCAGGTGGCGCATGCCAACATCAGTGCCGTCACCCGTCCGATCCGCTCAGCCCAGGCTCCGCACGAACTCCGGAACCGCCTCTGCATGGCCCTTCACCTTCCCGTAGACCCGTAACGCCCTTCCTCGGTCGAGAACACGGGCGAGGGCTGCGGCGGTTCCGCAGCGAACCCTGGCCTCGACCGTTCGTCGTGAGGGAGAGCCTCCGCATGGTCTGGCGCCGAGCCCTGTTCGCCGTCGCCCTGTGTCTCTCCGCCCCTCGGGGCGGCGCCCAAACGCCCGCCGTCACGCTCGAGCGAACCGATGCCGGGTGGCGCCTTCTCCGCAGTGGCGAGGAGTACCTCATCAGGGGCGCGGGCGGTGCCGACTACCTGGACACCCTCGCTGCGGCCGGCGGCAATTCGATCCGCACCTGGGACGCGAAGGGGATCGACAACCTCCTCGACCAGGCGCACGAGCTCGGGCTCTCGGTGACCGTCGGCCTCTGGCTTGGGCAGCCGCGCCAGGGGTTCGACTACCGAGACGCCTCGGCGGTAGGCGAACAACTCGATCGGGTCCGGGCTTACGTCGAGAGATATCGGGCGCACCCCGCCGTGCTGATGTGGGGCCTCGGGAATGAGATCGAGGGCGACGGGGACGATGCCGCTGTCTGGCTGGCCCTCAACCGGGCCGCGGCTCTCGTCCATGAGCTCGACCCGGATCACCCGACCATGACGGTCATCGCCGAGATCGGCGGTGAGAAGGTCCGCAACCTGCACCGCCTCTGCCCGGAGATCGACATCGTCGGCATCAACAGCTACGCGGGAATGGCCTCCCTCGCCGAACGGTACGGTCAGGCCGGCGGCGTGAAGCCCTACGTCATCACGGAGTTCGGACCGCCCGGGCACTGGGAGGTCGGCGCCACCGACTGGGGTGCACCCCTGGAGCCCTCCAGCACGGAGAAGGAAGCCTGGTACCGGCGGGGTTACGAGGCCGCCGTTGTGGGGAGCTCGGGAATGTGCCTGGGCTCCTATGCCTTCCTCTGGGGGCACAAGCAGGAGGTCACACCCACCTGGTACGGCATGTTCCTCCCCGACGGAGCGCGCCTCGGAGCCGTGGATGCGATGTCCGAGCTGTGGTCGGGCCAGGCACCGGCCAATGCCTGCCCGCGCATCAACGAGCTTCTGGTCGACGCCTCGAGCGGCCTCCAACCGGGACAGCCAGTGACCGCGACGCTGGACGCCGAGGACCCGGACGGCGACGCGCTGACCGTGAGCTGGACGCTGCTTGCCGAGTCAGGCCACCTGGGAGTCGGCGGAGATCCGCAGCAGGCCACAGCGGCCTTCGATGAGGCGGTAGTGGATGCCGAAGGCCCGGAGGCCCGGGTGAAGATGCCGAAGTCCGGGGGCGGCTACCGGCTCTTCGCCTTCGTGAGGGACGGCCATGGCGCCGCCGTGGCGAACGTCCCCCTCCACGTCGACGGCCCGCCGCCGACCTTCGCGCCACCCCGCGCCGCGCTGCCGCTGTTGCTCTACGCCGACGGCCTGGAGACTCCCCCCTACATCCCGTCTGGCTGGATGGGCCGCACCGATGCCATCGCCCTCGACGACCGCTGCGCGACACAGCCTCACACCGGCGCGACTTGCCTCAAGGTGGAGTACAAGGCCGGCGAGGGGTGGGGCGGGGTCGCGTGGCAGAGCCCCGAGGGTGACTGGGGCGACCGCCCCGGCGGCCTCGACCTGACCGGCGCGCGCCGACTGATGCTCTGGGCTCGCGGCGAACGGGGAGGCGAGACCGTCGAGTTCAAGCTGGGGATTCTCGGTCCCGAGAAGGCCTTTCCCGACTCGGCCTCGGCAAGCAGCGGCGCCGTGCGGCTGACCCAGGACTGGCAGCAGTTGGCGATCCCTCTCGACGGGAAGGACCTCTCGTGCCTCAAGACCGCTTTCGTGTGGGTGATCGCCGGCCAGGGCGCGCCGGTGACGCTGTACCTCGACGACATCCGCTACGAGTGATCCTCCGCCTCGGGAACCGCGCGCAGAAGCGGGCCGTTGAGAGGGACAAGACACCACACCTGCGGTGCGGTGGTGCGCCGTGAACGTTCGACGCAGCCTGGCCATCCTGTTCAGCCTCGCGCTTCTGGCGCCTTCGATCGCGCCCGCGGATCCCTGCGCGCCGGTCTGCGAGTGCTGCCCCGGCTGCGCCCCACAGCCCTCCCGCGAGACCCCGCCTTGCCACGCGGCGCCCTCCTCCGATGCGCACCGTGGTTGCACGGACTGCCTCAAGACTGCGCCTTCACTGCCTGACGGACGGGTACCGGTCGAGGCGCGCCCGACGGCTCCGCACGGCCCGAGCGCCGTTCTGCCGCCTCCGGTCCTCTTGCCGGCGCTCGTGGCCAGCCTCGCTCTGAACCTCACCGACACGTCCGTGCGCGCAACCCGCCCACAGGTCGCCTTGCCGGCCCGTGCCCCGCCGTTCTGTGCCTGATTCCGCCTGTCCCACCCCTGACGCGTTCTGAACCGACGGATCATCCTTGGCGATCCCCTCGCTGGAGGCCCGGTCGCCAACCCGGAGGAACCACCATGCGCATTGCGGTTCTAGCTGCAACGGCACTTGTCCTCGCCACGATGGCGCCTCTCGCCTGGGCCGCGGGTTGTCACGGGGATGGCTCAGGATCAGGATGCCCCATGACCGGCTGCCCCGGGTCCGGTCTCCAGATGCACAACCTGTCCGGCACGGTCGTCGGCATCGCCCAACCCCATGATGCCATCAGCGTGAAGAGCGGAGCGAAGGCCGCCCGCCTTCGACTTCAGGTGCATCCCGACTGCTCCCAGCGCGAGAAGCTCATGGGCCGGATCGCGAAGCTGAAGACGGGGCAGTCGATCAAGTGCACGTACTACAGGCTGAACGGCAAGCTGTACCTGTGCTCTATCGGCGGCTCCGGGTCGTGTCACTGAGCCGCCAGTCGGTCTTGGCCCGGCCGGGTGATCGGGGAGCATCCGGCCGGGCAGAGAGAGGGACCAAGATGAGACCACGCAGCCGCGCAACCCAGTTCGGTCCGGTCGTCGCTCCGCTTCTGAGCGCGGCGTGCGCCCTGACGCTAACGGCGGCGCTCGGCGCCCAGGAGCACTCCGCCCCGGCTCCCGCAGGCCTGGGGGCCGCCCAGCCGCCGGAGCTGTGGTCTTACTGGCAGGTGGTCGCCACGGCGGTCACGGTGGCGCTCTTGATCGTGGCGCTGATCGCGCACCGCCTGGCGAAGCCGCGGTGGCTGCACCCCGGCGTGATCTCGGGGACCGCGCTGCTGCTGTGCGCCTACTTCGTCAGCAGTTATGTGGTCGCGCGCTACAAGAAGCCTGGGCAGATGTCGGTGATTGAGGCCCAGGCGATGGACATGACGGCGATGCGCGCCCCCAAGGGCACGATCCCCGTGGCGACCGAGAAGGCGCGGCTCGCCGAGTTCGCTCCTTCGGTCTCCTATACCGGCACGGTCGTCGCGTACACGGACGAGGACGTCTACCCACGCGTCGTCGGGAAGATCGTCTCGCTCCCTGTCTACCCCGGCGACCGCGTGGCGGCCGGGCAGTTGCTGGTGAAGCTCGATGAGACCGAGCTCTCGGCCCGTGAGCGCGAGGCCGCCTGGATGCACGAATCCGCCCGCCGGGCGCGGGCGACCTCCGAACGCGAAGCCGACATGGCGACCGCCTCCCGCCGCCAGGCCGAGGCCGAGGTCGCAAGGGCCCGGGAAGAGCTGCGGGTGATGCAGCGCGACGCGGACGCCTCCCGGGCGATGGTGACGGAAGCGGCCCGGGAGGTCGACCGCGCGGAACGCGACGTCGAGACCTCCCGCGAAGAGCTCGCCGCCGCTCAGGCCGCTCAGGAGGCGATGCGGGCCGAGGTCGGCATGGCCAACGAGGCCCTGGCGACCGCCCAGGCCGACATCGAGGGCGCGCAGGCCGACGTGACGTACTGGGACGAGGAGATCAAGCGCGAGAAGCAGCTCCTGGATGTGGGCGCCGTGTCGTTGGAGGAGTACCAGCGTGAGGAGGCGGCCGCCAAGGCGGCCCGCGCGAAGCTGGCGCAGTCGCAGTCGATGGTCGCGGAGCGCAAGCAGGCCGTCGGTGCCGCCGAGGCCCGCACCCGACAGGCCGCCGCCGACGCGGCCGCAGCAGGCAAGCGCGTCGCCGCGATGGAGGCCGAGGGCGGCAAGGCCGCCGCCGGACACGACCGCGCCCAGGCCGAGGCCGAGGCCGCCGCGGCCCGCGTCGAGCAGGCGCGCGCCGGGATTCGAGCCGCCGAGGGGATGCGCGACGAG
>Ga0194126_10009348_pt1 | contig 13097 bp, 15 predicted proteins | sample TA2KigC150mmetaG_FD_148641 | JGI IMG/M metagenome (GOLD analysis project Ga0194126, IMG submission 148641) | Freshwater microbial communities from Lake Tanganyika, Tanzania - TA2015035 Kigoma Deep Cast 150m | ecosystem: Environmental > Aquatic > Freshwater > Lake | place: Tanzania: Lake...
TACGCTACATTGATTCCGTCATGCCCTTTTTCGATCGCCACCGGCCTGACTGGGTGCTGAACTGCGCGGCCTATACCAATGTTGACGGCGCGGAGACGGACCGGGATACGGCGTTCGCGGTCAACGCCGACGGCCCTGGCATACTTGCCCGCGCCTGCCGCGCGCACGGCGCCCGGCTGTGCCATATCAGCACCGATTTCGTATTCAACGGGTGCAAGCAGGAGCCGTACCTCGAAACCGATCCGGCCAGCCCGCTGTCGGTCTACGGGCAGTCAAAACTGGCCGGCGAGCAGCGGATTCAGGAAACCTTCGAAGACTACCTGATCGTGCGGTCGTCATGGATGTTCGGCCGCGGCGGGAAAAATTTCATTACAACCATCTGCCGGCTTGCGGCCCAGAAGCCGGAAGTGCAGGTGGTCGATGATCAGCGCGGCTGCCCCACCAGCGCAGCGGACCTGGCAGCCATACTCAGGATTGCGCTTGAAAAAAACCTGCGCGGCATCTACCACGTCTGCAACGCGGGCGTGTGCAGCTGGTTTGAGCTCGCGCGCGAGGCTGTCGCGCTCTCCGGCATCAACAGCCGGGTGGTGCCGATCTCCACGGCGCAGATACCGCGCCCGGCGCGACGGCCGGCGTTTTCAGCAATGGATTGCTCTAAAATCAGCCGGGACTGCGGACTGCATATCCGTCACTGGCGCGAAGCCCTGCGCGACTATATCGCGCAGATTTGACAAACAGACACACAGGAAGCAGGAGTAAAAAACACATGCGCACACTCATCACCGGCGGAGCAGGATTTCTGGGCAGTCATTTATGCGACCGATTTATTCATGAGGGCCACGAGGTTATCTGCATGGATAATCTCATCACGGGCAACATGGACAATATCGCGCACCTGATCGGCCATGAGCGCTTCCGCTTCATTCATCACGATGTAACCGAATACATCTATGTCGAGGGCCCGCTCAACTATATTCTGCATTTCGCCTCGCCCGCCAGTCCGATCGATTACCTCGAGCTGCCGATCCAGACCCTGAAAGTGGGCTCGCTGGGCACGCATAAGGCCCTGGGACTTGCCAAAAATAAAAAAGCACGCCTGCTGCTGGCCTCGACCTCAGAGGTGTACGGCGATCCGCTGATTCATCCGCAGCCCGAGAGCTATTTCGGCAATGTGAGCCCGATCGGGCCGCGCGGCGTGTACGACGAGGCCAAGCGCTTCGCCGAAGCCATCACCATGGCCTACCAGCGCTTTCACGGGGTGGAAACACGCATCGTGCGCATTTTCAACACCTACGGCCCGCGCATGCGCTTAAACGACGGCCGGGTCGTGCCGGCCTTTCTCGGTCAGGCCCTCTCCGGCCAGCCCCTGACCGTGTTCGGCGACGGCTCACAGACCAGGAGCTTCTGCTATGTCTCAGACCTGGTCGAGGGCATCTACCGCCTGCTGCTTTCGGCCGAACCCGAGCCTGTCAACATCGGCAACCCGCATGAAATGACCATTATGCAGTTTGCCGAACACGTCCAGAAAATCGCCGGCACGCAGCTGGTGATTGAACAAAAGCCCCTGCCCCAGGACGACCCCAAGGTGCGCCAGCCCGATATCACCAAGGCACGTCAGCTACTGAACTGGGAGCCGAAGGTGCCGTTTGAACAGGGCATCGTGACAACAATGGAATTTTTCAAAAAGAAGATGGGACTGTAATGGCCGCCTCATACCGCCCGCGTCTGCTGCTGATTATCGTGTGCGCCCTGATCATTGCGCAGATTTTCGTTATCACCTCGCTGAAGCAGGAATTCGAAGAGCAGATAGCTGCGGCCCGGCAGGCGGTCAACACCCAGACCCTGCTGCAAAGCGCGCTCGTGAACCTGCTGATCGAAAAAAACATTATTACGCGCGAAGATCTGCTGCGGGAGGCCGGTGAGCTGTCACGGCAGTTCATGCCCGAGACCGCAGCCGCTGATCCGCCGTTTGATACAACCGGGCTTACCCGGCCGGATACGGATTCCGGAAATCAATAAGACCGTCGGCCCTCCGGAACCGAGCTGTCTCTCCGAAGGTTCTTCCAACTTCAGGCGGGATCGCCCCGCCAACTCAGCACGCACTCAGCCCAAAAGGCAGAGTGCTTTTAAATTTTGATGACCACACTTTACTGCATTTATAAAAAAATGCACCCGTAGCCATCAGGCAGTGTCAGGGATGCAGCTGCTCCGGAGGGCAAACAAAAAGCGGCATATGCCGCTGGAGGGTGTTGAAAAAGTCTTTTTATACAGGCTGTTCAAAAATGCGCAGATGCAAGGCGTGCGAAATCATGAGGAATGAGGCGTACTTTGCCGTACGCCGCAGTGACGAATGATGAGCACAACGCAGCAGATGGGCGTTTTTCAACAGCCTGCCTAGAGAAGCTGCTGAGAAGATACGTGCAACGAAGCCTGCGGGCTATCCCCGCGAGGCGTTCAGCCTGAGGTCTTCGCGGTTGAGGATAAAATGATAGGGATTTATTTTTTTGCCGTTGTCCACGACTTCGTAGTGGAGATGGTAGCCGGTTGACATGCCGGTTGTGCCCATCAGGCCGATAACCTGCCCGCGCTGCACCTTCTCGCCTTTTTCAACGGTTGCCTTCGTCAGGTGTGCATAGCCGGTTTCAAAACGCCCGTCATGGTTGATCCATACGTAATTGCCCAGCAGGCGGTCGTACCCGACGCTGCTCACCACACCGTCAGCGGTTGCCACAATCGGCGCGCCCTTGCGGCCGGCAATGTCAACCCCGCTGTGGAACTGGCGCAGGCCGGTAAAGGGGCTTTTGCGCCAGCCGAACCCGGAGGTCAGGTAAATATCGTCATCCATGACCGGCACAATCGTCGGCCGGTTTTTGAGCGTTGCCGACATTTTCGACAGGATAGAGCCCAGCTCAGCCAGCTCTGTGCGCAAAGAATGAACCTGTACATGCAAAGGCCGCTTGTCAGCCAGGGCTTCAAGCTCCGCCATTGGATCAAGCGGACTCACGTCGCCGGCATCCTCCTCGGCATCGATGCCGCCCATGCCAAGGCGGTCGTCGATATTAAAGTTCTCATACCCGGCTTCAACACCCAGGAACCCCCGGACCCTGCGCGCCTCTGTGCGCGCTGCGGCAATCTTGTGTGCAATACGGGAAACATCACTCATTGAATCCTGCAGGCTGGCAACATCCTGCCTGAGGGCACGGTTTTCAAAAATCGCCCAGCTTCCGCGGATGCCGAAAACAGCCAGAAGTACACACATAAGAAAAAAACACGGGATCACCCGGCCGTGGAAGGAAAGTGTTTTCCTGTGTTTTACGGAGCCGACCCCTGCGCAGGTCGGCTGGATAATCAATGTCAGATGGTTTTTCTTCATGCAACAACCCGAGCGATGTGTATGCCGGTTTATACTATTGTATTGCCGAACAAAGCAGGTTAGTATAAGTTTTGGATTGAAAATAGATTTATTTAAACCATATGTTTATATAAAAGTCAATCAGTTAGTATCCTTTATACATCTTCGCATTCCACGCCAGGAGCATCTGATCATGATGAGAACACTCCTCCCGATCGGGAAAAACCGTACGGTGCACAGTAGTGCCCTGCAGGCGGCCATGATTGCGGCCCTGTGCCTGAGCATATCCGCCTGCTCCGATGAAGCAAAGCCCCGACCGGCCGGGCACGCCGCCGGCATGGTGCTTATCCCGGCAGGCGAATTTCTGATGGGTTCTGACGGGCCAGGCGCGCCTGCGGACGAACAGCCGGTGCGCACAGTGTATGTATCGGCCTTTTATATCGACCGCTGCGAGGTGACCAATGCCGAGTACCGGCGTTTTGTTATGGAAACCGGGCACGCACCGCCGCACTCTGATGCCCCGCAGGCTGCGACGTACACCTGGACCGGCAGCGATTACCCGCCCGGGACCGCTGACCACCCGGTGGTGCTCGTGAGATGGCATGACGCGGCCGCCTATGCCGCCTGGGCCGGCAAGCGCCTTCCAACGGAAGCCGAATGGGAGAAAGCCGCCCGCTCCGGCATGACCGGACAAAAATTTCCGTATGGCAACCGCCTTGAGCTCAAGCAGGCGAACTATTACAAATCCTATCTGCGCGCAAAAGAACTGCGCCCTGTCGCCAGCTTTGAACCCAGCGCACTGGGCCTCTATGATATGGCCGGCAATGTCTGGGAATGGTGCCAGGACTGGTACAGTGCCGATTATTACCGCAGCGGGGCAGGTGTCAATCCGCAGGGGCCGCCCAACGGTGACTATAAAGTAATTCGCGGTGGCTCATGGATGAACGATGAACCGTTCCTGCAATGCGCCCGGCGCGGAAAACACAGCCCGGACCAGAAAAGCCCCTCGATCGGATTCAGATGCGTGCGATCAGCCTCTCAGCAGGACTCCCGGGGCGGATCAGAAGATTGACCGGCAGTAATATGAATGGCCTTGGGTGTACACACCGAGCGGCAGCGCAGGCATCTGATGCATCTCGATGCATTGGGATCGTCGCGATACATGCGGTGGTCAACCGGACATGCCGGCGCGCAGGTTGCGTCATAGACGCAGGCTTTCTTGTTGAAAGCCATCTTTACAAAGCTCAGATGGTTGCACAGCCCATACAGCGCGCCCAGCGGGCATACCACCCTGCAAAAGGGGCGCTTTGCAACCGCCATCCAAGCCAGAAATCCGAACAGAAGCACCAGCTTGACAATAAAAACCGGGCCGATCATATGGCGCAGATGCTCATTAAGCAGCAGCAGCGGTATGCCGGCCTCAAGCGTTCCTGCCGGGCAGATGATTTTGCAGAACCACGGCTCCCGTGTGACAGCGGCCGCGATAAAAATCACCCCGACAAGTATGACATACCGCAGGTATTCGAGCCGCCTCGGTATTTTGAACTTTTTCACAGGCAGTTTGTTGAGCATATCCTGCAGAAAGCCGAACGGACATGCCCAGCCGCATATAAAACGACCGCCCACCGCGCCCAGCAGGGCAATAAAACCCAGGATATACAGAGAAAGATAATAGCGCCCGTAAGCGGCAAAAAACTGCAGCGCGCCGACCGGGCACACAAAAAGCGCGCCCGGACAGGAATGGCAGTTAAAGCCCGGACAGGGGATCAGCTTGAGAGGGCCCTGGTAAATCGAGCCCGTCACAAAACCCGCAAGGTAGGCGTTGTAGAGAAGTACGCTGCAGAGCTGGGAAAGCCGCTGAAAAAAAGCTAGCTTCATTGCGCCTCTATCCGATGCCGATACAGTTCAGGCAGATAACAATCGCGTAGGTGAAAAACATGTTATGCTCACCGGCGGCAAGCCCGCCCGCAAGCATGAGGACAGCCGCGGCCAGAAGCATTTTTGAGGCGTGACGCTTTAAAAAACGCATGTTGTCGACCCGGACTCTATAACAGTATCTGTCGCGCGCTGCCTGCAGGGGATTGTTTTTCTCAGCGGGAATATGGTAGATTATTTTAAAAAGTCTGTACAGCTGTTTTTTACGCACATACATATCCATGCGGACCAACGCACACCCCATACTCCTGCAGGCAGCAGCACTCGCAAGCGCTGTGCTCATCATGATGCTGACGGCCTGCGCGCCTTTGGTACGAACCACATCGCCTGCTCCGGCCACGGATGCTCGCAGCCGGGATACCTATTTCCCGCACACCTCCCCGGATTTTTACTTTTACCTTCTCGCAGCGCAACTGAGCATCAACAACGGTGACTGGGCCGGCGCCCGCGACTTATATCTCAGCGCACTTGAACTGGCTCCCGGTTCCCCCTATATCCTGCTTCAGTTGAGCCACCTTGCCGTCATTCTGGGAGAGCCGGACAAGGCTGAAGAATACTGCCGCTTCGTTCTCGAACAGGATCCGCATTTTTTTGAGGCGCGCCGTTTTCTGGCACGGCTGCTGAGCTCACAGGACCAGACCGGGGCCGCGATCTCCGAATACCGGCTGCTGCTGGCCGAGCGGCCCGGTGATGAGGAAACCCTGCTCACCCTTGCTTCACTCTACAGTCGGCTCAAACAGCCCGAAAAAGCACTCGAGACACTCAACGAACTGCTCGAGATCAATGCGCAGTCCGCGAATGCTTATTTTCAACTGGGCGGCATCTACACAGAACAGGGAAACACACGCGCGGCGGAAAAAACCTATGTGAAGGCCATCGAACTCGATCCCGAGTTTCTGCCGCCACGGATCAGCCTGGGCGCCCTGCAGGAAGACGCCGGCGAGCCTGAGCGCGCACTGCGGACCTATCAGGAGGCCGCCGACCTGATGCCGGGCAACCGGCCCGTGCGCGCGAAAATCGCCTATCTTCTCGTAAAAACCGGCGACCTGGACGCCGCGCTTGCACAGTACCTCAATCTTCTCGATACGGCCGGGCAGTTTGACGAGGACATTGCGCTGCGCATGGGCCTGATTTATTTCGAGCAGGCGGATTTTTCCCGGGCTGCAGGCATGTTCGGGCGCATTACTGCGCACAACCCCGGCAACAGCCAGGCCCGGTACTATCTCGGCCATACGCTTGAGAAAACCCTGCAATTCGAGGAAGCTGTACGTGAATTTGAGGCTGTCGCCCCGGACTCGGATATTTTCCCGCAAGCGCGCATACAGATCGCATTGCTGCACAGCCGGGCCGGCGACCGGCACAGGACGCAGCAGGTCCTGCAGGACGCCATTGCACTGAAGCCCGAGAACGCCGCTCTGTACCATGCCCTGGCTGTCGCCCATGCGGAACTGCAGGACTACCCGGCCGCAATCGCGGCGCTGCAGCAGGCCATCGAGCGCGACAGCGGCGACGAGGACCTGTACTACTATCTCGGACATCTGTATGAAAAAGCCGGCATGTTCGATGAAAGCATAGCGGCGATGCGCTCGGTGCTTGCACTCAACGCCGATAGCGCCGATGCCCTTAACTTTATCGGCTACCTGTTCGCCGATCGCGGCATCCGCCTGCGCGAGGCCCGGACCATGATAAAAAAAGCGCTGGCGCTTAAGCCTGATGACGGATACATACTGGACAGTCTCGGCTGGGTATATTTCCGGATGGGCCGCTTCAAAAAAGCGCTTCACTACCTTGAGCGCGCACATGAACGCGTGCCTGAGGACCCGACCATAGCCGAACATCTCGGCGATGTCTGGCAGCAACTGAATAAATCCGACAAGGCGCGTGAACTCTACCGCCGCGCCCTTGAACGCGACCCGGACAGGCAGAGCGCTCAGGAAAAAATCAACAATCTTGAAAAGGAATAGCGTATTTTTCAAAATACTATAGCCTGCGATACACCACGGTCCGTTCGCCCTGAGCCTGTCGAAGGGCAGAAAGGATCAGCCATCGCACACCATCCCCGCTCATGGTTCGACAAGCTCACCACGAACGGGGATGTATCTTCATGTTGAGAAGGCTGCAGAAAAAAAGAAAATACGCTGCTGAAGGTTACGGCGAACCGTGCCGCACACCGCTTCCATCACAGGATACATCATGCATCTGCGACCCTTGATTTCATCAGTGTTGTTCGCTGCCCTGCTTTTTCAGGCAGGCTGCGCTGCCCTGCGCCTCGCGCCGCAACCGCTGCCGGAGCTGACAGACCCTGCCGCCTATGTGCAGGCGGCGCTCAGCATGCCGGAGGAAGCCAGTCTGTCGGGCATCGCCCGCATTGCCATCACGGTCTCAGGCGCCCGCCGCTCGTATAAATCAGTGTTTGCCTGCCGCTATCCTGATCTTCTGCGCCTTGAGATACTCGGCCTGTTTAATCAGCCGGGCCTGTACATCAGCGCTCAGGCCGGCCGCGATCTTATCCTGTATGTCCCGTCGGAAAACGCCTGGTATGCAGGGCCCGCAAGCCCGGAGAGCATGCAGCGCATCAGCGGCATCCGGATGAATCCCTTTGACATAGTACGCACAATACACGGCCGGCCGGCCGGTCCTGATCCGGCAGCGAGCCGGATCAGCTGCGCACAGGACGGCGACAGCTACGCCTGCAGGCTTACCCGTAATGAATCCGAACAGCATGTATGGATCAGCCCGGCTTCAGGCGCCATCACCCGCAGCCTGCTGTATGAAGGCGGCGAAACCGTCTACGACATCCGCTACCGCACATTTCAGCAGATTGGCGCTTTACTGCTGCCCGAGACGATTCTGATTCTTTTTGAGCGCAATGCCGCAAGCCTTGAGATCAGGCTGCAGTCGGCGGTAACCGATCCGGTTGACCCGGCAAAGCTGCTGCTGCAGGCGCCTGCCGGCACACCGGTTATGCCGTTGCAGGCTTTTTTTGCTGCCGAGTAAAATGGCCGCCCGGATGGTCCGGGTCGCGGATGCGTCCGTCCCGTGCGCTGCCGGCGCGCATATCACGGCACGGCTGAGCTGATAAAGCGCTCAAGACCCAGCACGTATTGATCCCCTGAGAGCAGAAACCCCTCGTTATGCCCGCCGCTGATTTCCAGAAAATATTTCGGCTGCGCGCAGGCATCAAACAGGGCACGGCCGTGCCGGAACGGCACAAGTTCATCAGCGGGGCTGTGCACGATTAAAACCGGAACGCCGAGGGAGGGAACCTTCTCGATTGTGGCATAGCGGTATTTCGCAATCACCCGCACGGGCAGCCAGGGATAGATCTCGGCTCCGATATCAGGGTACGAAGTAAAGGCGGACTCAAGGATCACAGCCGCCGGCCTGCTCGCGCAGGCCAGTTCCGCGGCAACGGCAGCGCCGAGGGAGCGGCCGAAAACAATCAGGCGCGATGGATCAGTGTGTTTAACCTCCGCCAGCCACTGCCGGGCTGCAAGGGCATCCAGGGCGATGCCTTTCTCGCCGGGCCGCCCGCTGCTTTTACCATAGCCGCGATAGTCGAAAATAAAAACATTGAGCCCCAAAGCGTGAAAGATGCGGATTGAATCCAGCCGGTGCGAAATGTTGCCGGCATTGCCATGGCAGAATAGCATTGTAGCGCGCGCCTGCGGCGCCGGGATATACCAGCCGTGCAGCTGTATGCCGTCCTCAGCCCGGAAATAAACATCCTCGAACGCAAGTCCGAGCGCTGCGGGCGTTGCCTCAAGCTCACGGGTTGGAAAATACAGCAGCCGGTCCTGGAAAAAATAGAGCGCTGCCAGAATAATCACATAACACAGGGCCAAAACCGCCATCAGCCTGAAAAGCATGTCCACGCTCCTGTATCCTCCTGCGTTTGTTTCAGGGAGAAACAAACCACACAATGCGCTCCCGGGCGCTGATGCGCGCGGCCGGATAGCGCTGCGCTGCAGGGCCGCCGGACAGCACCTCCTCAAGCACCGGTTTGTGCGAACGTCCGGGCACAATGAAAAAAACATCCCGCGCGTTTGAAAGCAGGGCCGCACTCATGCTCAGACGCCGCCGGACCGGCATGCCTTCCGGAGCGCCAGTGGCAATAACCAGCCGATCATTTTCATGCAGGGCAGTGTCATCGCCGGGAAACAGGGATGCCGTGTGACCGTCAGCGCCCATGCCCAAAAGCACCAGGTCAAATGAAGGCATGCTCACAGGCGAGGCCATGCGCTGCGCAAAAAAATCGCGAATATCCCGCTCGCTTGCAAGGGCGGCCTGCTGCGCCTCGATCTCGCCGCGCATGCGGTGAATGTTGCCGGAGGGAATTTCAATGTGTTCAAGCAGCAAGGTACGGGCGAGACGGTAGTTGCTGTAATCGTCAGCAGGGTCAACGCAGCGCTCATCACTCCAGAAAATATGCGTTGCGCTCCAGACGATCAGCCCGGCCAGCTCAGGACCGGCGAGCAGCTCAAAGAGCCGCCGCGGGCTCGCGCCCCCGCTCAGAACCAGCGCGAACCAGCCCTGCCGGTCAATAGCCCTGGCTGCGGCCGCGACCACCCCGCGGGCCGCAGCCAGGGCCAGAGCCTCCTGATCGGAAAAGTTTACAACCTGCCGCTTCATACAGTGCCGCCCCCTTGTGTATAGCCGCATACCATGCTACTATGATCCTACATACCACCATACATGAACTGCCGTCAAGGCGCGGCCATGCTTGCAGCATTAAAAAACACTCTTGCGCAGCTCAACGTAGAGACCCGGCAGGGCTCGGCCGCTGTCGCGCGCGTCTTGCCGGCACCCGCGCCTGAGGCATCCGGCGCGGCGCAGGAGAAAACCGCTCCGGCCCGCGTTGATGCCGTGACCGGCGGCACCCAGCCCATCGCCCTCTATTTCGCTGGGCAAATGCCACCCCGCAAGAAAGATCCAGACAGCGACTGACCTGCCCTTTTCTGAGCAATTGCCATTTTCCACGTCTTCTGATACATCTTTGTGGTATGTTTGAGCGCTGGAACAGCCGTGCGCCCGTTCAACAGAATGTTGAAAAAGTCTTTGTATACAGGCTGTTCAAAAATGCACAGACGCAAGGCGTGCGAACACAAAAAATGAAACACGCCGATTTTGTAGGGGCAGGCCCCTGTGCCTGCCCACGCAGGAGGTATATACACAGCAATGAAGCATCGCGGATACTACGGACAATTCGGCGGCTGTTATGTGCCGGAAGTGCTGACAGCGACACTTGAACAGCTCGAAGCGGCCTTCAACACGGCCCGCAGCGATCCCGCATTCTGGGCCGAATACGTCCGCGTGATGGGCGAGTATTCCTGCCGGCCCACGCCGCTCACTTATGCTGAAAACCTTACTCGCCACTTCGGCGGCGCGCGCATTTATATCAAGCGCGAAGACCTCAACCATACCGGCGCGCACAAGGCCAACAATGTCATGGGCCAGGGCCTGCTGGTCAAGCGCATGGGTAAAAAGCGCGTCATCGCCGAAACCGGGGCCGGCCAGCACGGCGTGGCCACGGCGACCATGGCCGCGCGCTGCGGATTTTCCTGCACGATTTACATGGGCGCGCTTGACGTGCTGCGCCAGCGGCCCAACGTATTCTGGATGGAACGCCTCGGAGCCCGCGTCGTTCCGGTGAACGAAGGCAGCCGCATCCTTAAAGACGCCATCAATGAAGCCCTGCGCGACTGGGTGACCAACATGGACGACACGCACTATGTGCTGGGCACGGCCTGCGGACCGCACCCGTTTCCCGAGATGGTGGCCTGGTTTCAGTCAATTATCGGCCGGGAAGCCCGCGAGCAGATCCAGCGCATAACCGGCGCGCTGCCAAAGCGCATCTACGCCTGCGTGGGCGGCGGCTCGAATGCCTGCGGCATTTTTCTGCCGTTCCTGGATGATGACATCGAGCTCGTCGGCGTTGAGGCCGGGGGCCGGGGCATTGAAACCGGGCAGCACGCCGCGCGCCTGTCAGCGCCCGGCGCGAGCGAGGGCGTGGCCCAGGGGTACAAAACCTTTTTCCTGCAGGACGACGACGGCCAGATGCGCGAGACCCACAGCGTGGCCGCCGGGCTTGACTATGTGGGCGTTTCTCCCATACTTGCCGATTTGCACCAGAAGGGGCGCGTGCGCTTTGAGTCCGCGACCGATACCGAGGTGGTGCAGGCTCTTGAGCTGACCATGCGCACCGAAGGGCTTATCCCGGCGCTCGAGTCCAGCCATGCGTTCGTGCAGGCCTTCAAGGAGGCCCCGCACCTGTCCCCCGACGAGAGCATCATCATCAACCAGTCCGGCCGGGGCGATAAGGATATTTTTACCGTGGCCGATGCCTTTGAAGACCCTGCCTGGCGCGACTTTATCGTGAGCACGGCCCGGAGGTATACCAATGCTTGAAGACTACCTGCGCAACCGCCTCAGGGAAAAAGAAATTCTGCTCATGACCCATATCGTGCTGGGATATCCGGATTTTGAGGCCTCGATGGAAATTGTCGCATCCATGGTATTGGCCGGGGTTGACCTGATGGAGCTGCAGATTCCGTTCTCCGAGCCGATCGCCGACGGCCCTGTCATCCTGCATGCCAATCAACAGGCGCTTGCCGCAGGCGCAAGCGTGAGGGCCTGCCTTGACTTCGGCCGCGAAGCAGCCGCACGCTTTCCCATTCCGTTCCTTTTCATGAGCTATTACAACATCCTGTACCGGTTCGGAGTTGAGCGCTTTGCCGCTGAAATGAAGGACGGCGGCCTGCAGGGCGCGATCGTGCCTGACCTGCCGCCCGAAGAAGGCGCCGACTACCTGCAGACTATGCAGGGCCACGGACTTAACCCGATTTTCATTTTCTCACCCGCAACACCCGATGAGCGACTTGCCTATATCGCTTCCTGCGCGCGCGGGTTTGTGTACTGTGTGGCGCGCAAAGGCGTCACCGGCCGGGAAACCGAATTCTCCAGCCAGCTCAACGGCTACCTGGCGCGCTGCCGCCGGGCTACAAACCTGCCGCTGGCCGTGGGATTCGGCGTCACAGACCGCCGCGATGTCGACTTTCTGCGCGGCAAAGCCGATATCGCGGTTATCGGCAGCCAGACGATCAGGATCGTCGAGGAATCCGGACCCGGTGCGGTCGGCGACTTTATTGCGAGCCTGCGCTGAGGGCGCTGCGTCGCGATGCCTATCGAGAATGGTACTTGACTTTTAAACCAAACAGGGCTATTGTTTTTTTCCTTTACTGACCAAGACTTTTAACCAAGGATAGAGAGCACTATGGCGCGCATAACTGTTGAAGACTGCCTTGCAAACATTGAAAACCGCTTCATTCTGGTCAACATGGCCCATCAGCGCACCCTGCAGCTGCTCAAGAGCGTCAATCCTCAGGTCCACGCTCCGGACAACCGGGAAATCGTGCTGGCGCTGCGTGAAATCGCAGCTAAAAAGGTATACCTTGACGATGAGCAGATGCAGCAGTTGAAGGAAGAGGGTTTTATCAGCTCAGATACCGAACAGTAAAACGCAGCGTTGCTCAACCGCAGAACAACAGGGCATATACTTCCGGTATATGCCCTTTATTTTGGCAATCATGCAACGCTGCTCATCAGCGGCCGGCGCTGCCCTGCAGCGCATCAACACTGCGGTCGCTCCGGCCGGAGGAATCGATGCCATGCCGCACATTGTAATTGAAGGAAAGGTTCAGCTTGCGAAGTCATATACCTCCGGCAAAGCCGGAGGCTTGAAACATGTGAACCGCTCAAAGCGGATTGATAAACCTTGAGCCACCCAAGGTGGCTTTAATCAAACAGTTTT
>Ga0194126_10009365_pt1 | contig 13081 bp, 16 predicted proteins | sample TA2KigC150mmetaG_FD_148641 | JGI IMG/M metagenome (GOLD analysis project Ga0194126, IMG submission 148641) | Freshwater microbial communities from Lake Tanganyika, Tanzania - TA2015035 Kigoma Deep Cast 150m | ecosystem: Environmental > Aquatic > Freshwater > Lake | place: Tanzania: Lake...
AGGCGCGCGAGGCGCTGGCGGCCTGGCTGGCGCGGCGCGGCGAGGTGGCCGCCGCCGATTGCCCGGCGCTGTTCGTCAGCCGGCGCGGCACGCGCCTGTCGAGGCGCATGATCCAGTTGCGCCTCGAGCGCTGGGCGAAGCAGGCAGGCCTCGGCGCCCACGTCCACCCGCACATGCTGCGCCATTCCTTCGCCTCGCACGTGCTGCAGTCCTCAGGCGACCTGCGCGCCGTGCAGGAAATGCTCGGGCACTCCAGCATCGGAACGACGCAGGTGTATACGCATCTGGATTTCATGCATCTCGCCAAGGTGTACGACGCGGCGCATCCCAGAGCGAAGAAAAAATGAACCCGGAAACCGCATTCAACACAGAGGGCACAGAGAAAAGCGAAGAGAACACAGAGGGGTGCGACACATCCATGGCTTACCCGGCAGGTGAGCGGAAGTTTTTCTCTGTGTCCTCTGTGCCTCTGTGCCCTCTGTGTTGAAAGAGGTTTCATCTGTGGTTTCCAGGAGGTACATGGCTACTCCGGTCCGCCTCTGGCTCGTCGACGCCGCGCAGCGCATCGACGCGGCGCTTGGGCCGGCGCGGGTGGCGCGCGTCGTGCTGCCGCCGCTTGTCGACCGGCCGGGCAAGGAAGGCGAATTTTGCGCCGTGCAGCTCGACGACGGCAGCGTCGGCCTCGCCTTCACCCTGCTCGACGGCACGCTGGCGATGCTGCATGCGCGCGTGGCGGAGGCCGGCTGCGCGGCGATGGGCCTGGTGCGCGGCTATGCCGAAGGCGACGGCGCCGCGCGGGCCCTCGGCCTTGCCACCATCAATGCCCTGACGCGCCGCCTCTACGATCGCGCCGGCTTCGTGCCCGACGATTCGATCGATTCCTTCGGCTCGCTGGCGCTGAAGTCCGGCGACCGCCTCGGCATGGTTGGCCATTTCACGCCGCTCATCGAACAGGCGCGCGCGCTGGGCATTCCGCTCACCGTGCTGGAGCTGAAGGCCGAACTGGTGCGCGAGGAGGCGGGCCTGGTGGTCACGCTCGACCCGGCGCGTCTTGCCGGCTGCAACAAGATCGTGTCGACCAGCACGCTGCTGCTCAACGACACCTTCGGGGCGGTGGCCGGCGTCTGGCGCGGTGCCGAAGCCGTTGCCATCGTCGGCCCCTCGGCCGGCTGTCCGCCGGATCCGCTGTTCGACGCAGGCGTCTCGGCGGTGGGCGCCGCCTGGGTTGTTGATGCCGAAGCCTTCCTCGCGCGCGTCGCCGCCGGCGAGAAGTGGGGTGCGACATCGCGCAAGGTGACCATCACCCCGCCACGCTATCCGGGACTCGATGCGCTCCTCTCGAATGTAGCGCGATAACCGGTTTCGTCCCCGGGCCCGGCAAGGAACGCTTCCCGATGCGTCGTCATCCGCGGGCCTTCGCGGCCGCAGTGGCGCGCAACAAAATGCAACAGAGTTGCATATGCAACTCTGTTGTGGTCAAATGTCGCGCATGAACAGACGGGGCAGCAAGTCCAGCGCTGACGCGACCGCGAAAATCCGCGCCATCGGTCAGCGGGCGACCCCCGGGCGGGTTCGCGTTTTATCTCTCCTGGGGACCGTGCCGAGAGGACTTACGCACCAGGATATCGAGACGGCGCTGGCCCGCTCCGGCGAGGGACCGATGGATCGGGTGACGCTGTATCGCGTGCTCGATTCGCTCGTTTCCGCCGGGCTGGTCCTGCGCCAGGCCGACGAGTCGCGGGTTTTTCGCTTTTCCGCGGCCGGGCAGGCCGAAGCCCATGCCGCTCACGCACACTTCCGCTGCGACGGATGCGGCCGGGTGTTCTGCCTGGAAGCGCCGCCACCGGCGGCGCCGGCATTGCCGGACGGATTTCGCCTGTCGCGGATGTCGCTCGACCTGCGCGGCGCCTGCCGGGATTGCGCCGCCAAGCGGAGGGCGGGCTGATGCCGACGCTGGCCCTCATCGTCTTCGCCACGCTCGCCGGCGGAATCCTCAGCATGGCGGTGGCAGCCCTTTTCGCCTTCGGCGTGCCGAATCGCTGGCTGCCGCGGCTGACCGGATTTTCCGCCGGCGTATTGCTCGCCGCCGCGCTGCTCGACCTGCTGCCGGAGGCCAGCGCCGAACTGGAACCGCAAGCGCTGTTTGCCACCGTGCTGGCGGGCCTGATCGGCTTTTTCGCGCTCGAGCGGATTGCCCTCTGGCGGCACGATCACCACCTCGAAGGGGGTGCGGTGGCGGGGCGGCTGATCCTGCTCGGCGACGCCTTCCACAATTTCGTCGACGGCGTGCTGCTCGCCGCGGCTTTCCTGACCTCGCCGTCGGTCGGCTGGGCCGCCACCCTCGCCGTGATCGCCCACGAGATTCCGCAGGAGGCCGGCGACTTCCTGCTGCTGCGCCTGGCGGGCTACACGAAGACGCGCGCCTTTCTCTACAACGCGCTTTCCAGCCTCGCCGCCGTCGCCGGCGGCGTCATGGGCTATTTCCTCCTGGAGGATGCCCAAGAAGCGCTGCCCTACGCCCTCGCGCTTGCCGCGGCGAGCTTCCTCTACATCGCGGTGGCCGATCTGATGCCCTTCCTGCATCGGCAGCGCGGCGCGGCGGCGGCGTTGTGGCAGGGCGCGCTGATCGCCGCCGGCGTGGCGATCGTTCCGCTCGCCGGCCATTTCGCCCACGCCCACTGAGCCGGTGCGATGACCGATTCGCAATCGCAGATTCCCGTCACCCTGATCACCGGCTTCCTCGGCGCTGGCAAGACGACGCTGCTCAACCGCATTCTCACCGAGCGGCACGAGGAAAGGATCGCCGTCATCGAGAACGAGTTCGGCGAGGCCGGCATCGACCACGAGTTGCTGGTGCAGGGCGAGGAACAGATCGTCGAAATGAACAACGGCTGCATCTGCTGCACGGTGCGCGGCGACCTGGTCCGCATCCTCGGCGAACTGGCCGCCAGGCGCCGCGCGGGGGCGCTGGTCTTCGACCGCGTCGTCATCGAAACCACCGGACTGGCCGATCCGGGCCCGGTGGCGCAGACGTTCTTCGTCGAACCCCAAGTCTCGGCAAGCTATTTCATCGATGCCGTTCTCACGCTGGTAGATGCCAAGCATGCCATGCGGCAGCTCGACGAGCACGGCCTTGCCCAGGAGCAGGTCGGCTTCGCCGACCGCATCCTGATCTCGAAGTCCGACCTGGTGCAGGCGCAGGAACTGGCGGCGCTGCAGGCCCGTCTGGCGCGCATCAATCCCCGCGCCGAGCAGCTGCCGGTCCATTTCGGCGCGGCACCGCTGGAGCGGCTGCTCGACGTGCGCGGCTTCGACCTGAATGCCATCCTGGACATCGAGCCGGACTTTCTGGAAGACGCGCATCATGCGCATGATGACGCCATCGCTTCCTTTGCCTTTCGCGCCGAGCGCGAATTCGACCGGGACCGTTTGAGCGAGAACCTGGGGGCCATGGTCCTGGTCTACGGCAGGGATTTGCTGCGCTACAAGGGGATTCTTGCCGTGCAGGGATTGCCGCATCGCCTGAACGTCCAGGGCGTGCACATGCTGATGGGTGCCGTGCCGGGCCGCCCCTGGGCGGCCGACGACCGGCGGGCGTCGACGATGGTGTTCATCGGCCGCAACCTGCCGCGCGACGTCATCGAGCGCGGGTTGAACGATGCTCTCGTGCCGGAGCCGGCATGGTGACGCAAATCGGCCTTCCGCATTTCGGAGGAACGGCATGAGCGAGGACAAGCGACTGCCCGTTACCGTGCTGACCGGCTTCCTCGGCGCCGGCAAGACGACGCTGCTCAACAGCCTGCTGCGCCAGCCGAAGATGAAGGATGCCGCCGTGCTCATCAACGAGTTCGGCGAGGTCGGCGTCGACCACCTGCTCGTCGAGAAGATCGACGACGAACTGGTGCTGCTCGACTCGGGCTGCCTGTGCTGCACGCTGCGCGGCGACCTCACGCGCGCGCTCAAGGACTTGTTCATGCGCCGTCTGCGCCGCGAGATTCCGGCCTTCTCCCGCGTGCTGGTCGAGACGACGGGGCTGGCCGATCCGGCGCCGCTGGTGCACGTGCTGCAGGAGGACTTCTTCGTCGCCGAGCGTTTCCGCCTCGACGGCGTGACGACGGCGGTGGACGCCCTCAACATCGAGCGGCAGCTCGCGCGCCATTTCGAGGCCGTGAAGCAGGTGGCGATGGCCGACCGCCTGCTGGTGACCAAATGCGATCTCGCCGGCTCCGAGGCGCTGCCGCGCGTCGACGCGCTGCTCACGCGACTGAACCCGGGCGCGCCCCGGATCATGGTCTGGCGCGGCGAGGTGGCCGCCGAATCGGTGCTCGGCTGCGGCCTCTACGACGCTTCGCGCAAGAACCCGGACGTCGCCGCCTGGCTGGCCCACGAGGCGGCGAAGGCCGCCGCGGGGGACGGCCACGCGTACACGCACGACATCAACCGCCACGATGCGATGGTGCGCGCCCACGTGCTGACCTTCGATGCGCCCTTCGCCTGGGCGGGCTTTGCCGAGGCCATCGACGTGCTGCTGGCGACCTGCGGCGAGCGCATCCTCCGCGTGAAAGGGTTGGTGAGCGTGGAGAATCTGGCGGGGCCGCGCGTGGTGCATGCCGTCGGCCACCTGCGCTACCCCTCGACCGACCTCGCCGACTGGCCGCCGGACGGCGCCCTGGCCGACCGGCGCAGCCGCCTGGTGTTCATCGTGCGCGGGCTGGCGCCCGCGGTCATCGAAAAGGCCTTCGAGATGTTCTCCGGCCGGATCGCCGTGGCGGAAGGGAGCGTTCCGTGAGTGCGCCGCTCGTCTCCGTCTGCGGCTTCGTCCACTGCTACCCTGGGGCGGGCGAACTGGCCGTGCCGGATTTCGAACTCGCCGAGCATGGGCGACTGCTGCTGCTCGGCCCTTCGGGCAGTGGCAAGAGCACCTTGCTGATGGCCCTGGCCGGCCTGCTCGCACCCAGTCGCGGGTCGGTCCGCATCGCGGGCGAGGACTGGCGCGGATTTTCCGGCGCCGCCGCCGACCGCCGGCGCGGCCGGCTGATCGGCTTCGTGCCGCAGGAACCGCATCTCATCGACGGCCTGAGCGTGGCCGACAATGTCCGGCTTGCGCCCTTTCTGGCCGGGGCTTCGCAGGATCCGGCGCGCCGCGGTGAGGCCCTGGCGATTCTGGACGCCCTCGGCGTGTCGGAATGCGCCGGCCGTTATCCGCACGCGCTCTCGCGCGGCCAGCAGCAGCGGGTGGCGCTGGCGCGTGCGGTGGCCAACCGGCCGCCCCTGCTGCTGGCCGACGAGCCGACCGCCAGCCTGGACGACGCTGCCTGCGCGGTGGCGCTCGACCTGCTCTTCGCGGCCGCCGAGCGGGTCGGCGCGGGACTGATCGTCGCCACCCATGACCGGCGCGTGCAGGCGCATTTCCCGCGGCGTGTGGCCTTGGGGGCGCCATCAACACCCGGAGCCGCGCAGCGGCAAATCCCCGTCACCCCCGCCCCCGGGGCGGGGGGCGGGGGGAGGGGCGACCAGTGACCTTGCTCGGCCTCGCCCTGCGCGACCTGCGCGCCCGTCCCGCCCAGCCGCTGCTGGCGGTGCTGCTGACGGCGCTGGCGGTGGCTCTGCTGGCCGCCCTGCTCTCGTTCGCCGACCAGTTCGAGCGGCGCATGGCGCGCGATGCCGCCGGCGTCGATCTGGTCGTCGGCGCCAAGGGCAGCCCCCTGCAGCTCGTGCTGGCCGGGGTCTATCACCTCGACATCCCGCCCGGCAACATTCCGCTCGCCGAGGTCGAATCGTTGCGGCGCAACCGCCTGGTGGCCGAGGCGATTCCGCTGGCCCTGGGCGACAGCTTCCGCGGTCACCGCATCGTCGGCGCCGGTCATGAATACATCGCCCTGTACGGCGGCCGCCTCGCCGAGGGGACGCTGTACGAAGAGCCGATGGAGGCGGTGCTCGGCGCCGAGGCGGCGCGCAATTCCGGCCTGCGCCGCGGGGACCGCTTCCACGGCGCCCACGGTCTGGGCGAGGGTGGCCACGTTCACGAGGAGGACAGCTACGAGGTGACCGGGGTGCTGGCGCCCACCGGCACGGTGCTCGACCGCTTGATCCTCACGCCGGTGGAAAGCGTCTGGTGGATGCATGCCGGCCATGCCGAGGACGACGCGGCCTTCGAGGCGTCGCGGCGCGAGGTGACCGTCGCCCTGGTGCGCTATGCCAGCCCGGTGGCGGTGGCGCTGCTGCCGCGCCAGATCAACGCGGCGAGCGCCCTGCAGGCGGCCTCGCCGGCCTTCGAGATGGCGCGCCTGATGACGCTGCTCGGCGCCGGGCGCGACGTGCTGGCGGCACTCGCCGGGCTGCTGCTGATCACGGCCGGCGCGGCGCTGGCTGCCGGGCTGATGGCGGCCCTGGCCGCGCGCCGCTACGAACTGGCGGTGATGCGCATGCTGGGCGCCGGCCGGGCGACGCTGTTCGCGAGCGTCCTCATCGAGGCGGCGGCGATCGGCCTGGCCGGCGCGCTGGCGGGGCTGGTCCTCGGCCATGCCTTCCTGGCCGGGCTGAATGCCTGGCTGTCCTCGGCGGGGCAGCCGCTCGTCGCGGTCTGGCACTTTGCGCCCTGGGAACTGTCTTTGCCTGTGCTGGCGCTCGCAGCCAGCCTGCTGGCCGGCCTGTGGCCGGCCTGGCAGGCCGCGCGCAGCGACGTGGCGGCGATTCTGGCGAGGGGATGAGATGAGACATGTCGTGACCTTCCTGGCGCTGCTGGCCTTGGCGCTGCCGGCGGCGGCGCAGACGCGCGGCGGCTTTCGCGCCGAACAGGCCGTGCCGCCGCCCACGCGTCCCCTGCCCAGGAGCGGCGATCTGCTCGGCTGGGACGTGCTGGCGCGGGTGGATTTCAAGACGACGCCCGAGCGCTACGTGCCGCAGTTCTCGCCCGAACTCAAGGCGCTCGACGGCAAGGAAGTGAAGATCGCCGGCTTCATGCTGCCGCTGGAGGCCGGCAAGAAGCAGAGGCGCATCCTGCTCACGCGCATGCCGGTGACGTGCACCTTCTGCCTGCCCGGCGGCGGGCCGGAGTCGGTGATCGAGGTGCATTTGCGCAAGCCGATCGACTACACCTGGGAAGGCGTGGTGCTGAGCGGGCGCCTGATGCTGCTGCCCGACGATCCGACCAGCCTGTTCTATCGCCTCGTCGAGGCCTCTCAAGTGACGCCATGAAACGCCGGGTCGCCCGTCTGCTGCTGGTCTTCTGGCTGCCGCTCCTCGCGGCCCAGCAGGCGGCCTTCGCCCACTGGGCCGAACACCTGGCCGCGCCCGCGGCCGCCGGCATCGAATCGGATCACGACGAATCCGGGCTAGCGGGCGCGGAGCGGCTCTGCGCGCACTGCGCGGCCTTTGCCGTGCTTGACGGCCTGGTCCACGGCTGCCTGGCGAATGCCGCGTCTGCCGCCGCGCCGGCGGATCGCGTCCTGCCGGCATCCGGGCAAAAGTCAGCCTCCCCGATACGGCGCTTCGATTCGCGCGCCCCGCCGGCCTTCTCCTGAAACAGCCGTGATTGCCGCCGCGCTCCGGCGCGGCGCGCCCGTTTGCCTGTTTTTGGAGAAGACCATGAGACGCATTGCACTGGCCGCCGCTGCGGCCGCACTGGCGCTGCCCGCCGCCGCCTCGAACGAGGCGGAGTTGAAAGCCCTGCGCGAGGAAGTCGCGCAGATGAAGAAAGCCTACGAATCGCGCATCGATTCGCTCGAGCAGCGGCTCGCCGCCGCCGAGGCCGCGCCGCAAAAAAGTCAGTCGCCGCAGGACGGCGCCGCGCGCGCCGCCGCCACGGCCGGCGGCTTCAACCCCGAAGTTTCGGTCATCCTGCAGGGGCAGTACCGCCGCATGAAGGACGTGCCGGAGCGCAGCATCACCGGCTACTGGCCGGCCGGCGGACATGACCACGGCGGTCATGGCCACGGCGGTGACGAGCGCGGCTTCTCGCTCGATCACTCCGAGCTCGTCGTGTCGGCGAACGTCAATCCGTATTTCCGCGGCCTGCTCAACGTCGCGTTGAAGGACGGCGAGGCCGAGGTCGAGGAGGCGTATTTCCAGACCTTGGGCCTGGGCCGCGGCTTCACTTTGAAGGGCGGCCGCTTCCTTTCAGGCATCGGCTACATCAACGAGCAGCACCCGCACGCCTGGGATTTCGCCGATGCGCCGCTGATGATGAAGGCGCTGTTCGGCGAGCACTACGGCCAGGACGGCCTGCAGCTGAAATGGGTGGCGCCGACCGATCTCTTCATGGAATTCGGCGCCGAGATCGGCCGCGGCGCCCGATTTCCCGGCACCGACCGCAACCAGAACGGCGTGGGCGCGACCAGCCTGTTCGCCCATGTCGGCGGCGACGTCGGCCGTTCGCATGCCTGGCGCGCCGGCCTGTCCTGGCTGACGACGCGGGCGCGGGAACGCGAGGCGCACTTCGAGGACACCGACGCCGCCGGCCCGAACGAGGTCGAGGGCCAGTTCACCGGGCGCAGCCGCACGCTGATCGCCGACTTCGTCTGGAAGTGGGCGCCGGACGGCAACCCGCAGCGGCGCAACCTCAAGCTGCAGGCCGAGCTGTTCCGCCGCAGCGAGCACGGCGACCTCGCCTGTGCCTCGGACGTCGGCACCTCGCCCTGCTCGGGCGGCGTCGGTCTCGGCAGGTTGCGCAGCGCCCAGACCGGCGGCTACGCCCAGGCGGTGTGGCAGTTCATGCCGCAGTGGCGCGTCGGCTACCGCTACGACTGGCTGAATTCCGGCTCGAAGCGCTACGACCCGGCCACGGTCTTCGCCGCGCTCGACCCCGCCAATGCCTACTTCACGTCCCACCGGCCCAACCGCCACAGCCTGATGGTCGACTGGTCGCAGGACGAGTTCTCGCGCCTGCGCCTGCAGTTCGCCAGAGACCGCTCGATGCAGGGCGTGACCGACAACCAGGTGACGCTGCAGTACATCATGAGCCTGGGCGCCCACGGCGCGCACAAGTTCTGAGGGGGTGCGCATGAAACGATTCCTGATCGTTTTGCTCGCACTGCTGGCCCTGCCGGCCCAGGCCGCGCTGGAGGTTTTCGCCACCGGGCCGGAATGGGCGGCGCTGGCCAGGGAGATCGGCGGCGAGCGCGTGAATGCCTGGTCGGCGACGCATGGCTTGCAGGACGTGCATCGCATCGAGGCGCGGCCTTCGCTGATCGCGCGCGCCCGGCGCGCCGACCTCGTCATCGCCACCGGTGCCGAACTCGAAATCGGCTGGCTGCCGGTGGTGCTGCGCGAGTCCGGCAATGCGGCCATCCAGCCGGGCAAGGCGGGCTATTTCGAGGCCGCCGCCCATGTCAGGATGCTCGACGTGCCGAAGACGGTGGACCGCATCCATGGCGACGTGCACGCCGCCGGCAATCCGCATTTCGTCACCGATGCCCGCGTGTATCTGAAAGTCGGCGAGGCGCTGGCCGCGCGCCTGGCCGCGCTGGACGCCGCCCACGCCGCCGCCTACCAGGCGGGCTACCGCGCTTTCGCCGAGAAGTGGCGCTCGGCGCTGGCGCGTTGGGAGGCGCAGGCGAAGTCCTTGCGGGGCGTGCCGGTCGCGGTGCAGCACGACGCCTTCGTCTATCTGGAGGACTGGCTCGGCCTGAAACGGGTGGCGACGCTGGAGCCGAAACCGGGCGTCGAGCCCGGCGCGGCCTATCTGCAGGAGGTGCTGGTCCGGCTTGCCGCAGAGCCGGCGCGCATGGTGCTGCGGCCCGCCTACCAGCACGATGCGCCCTCCCGCTGGATTGCGGAACGGGCGAAGCTGCCGGTCGTCACGCTGCCCCTGACCGTGGGCGGGACGGCGGAAGCGAAAGATCTTTTTACCCTGTTCGATGACACTCTGGCGCGACTGCTGTCCGCCCTCACCCTCAAGAACTGAAAGGAGAAAACAATGAAGATTCGCAACGTCCTGACCCTGCTTTGCCTGGTAGCCGGTGCCGCGCAAGCGGGACAGAAAAACATGACGGCCGAAGAGATCAAGGCCCACGCGCATCAGCATCGCGAGTTCGCCGAAATCCACCTGCAGGCGGCGCAATGCCTGGAAGCCGGCAAGCCGTACAAGGAATGCGACGAGGCCTTGAAGAAGGCCTGCAAGGGCAAGGCGTCGGGACCGCACTGCGGCATGAGGCACAAGCATTGAGTCAGCCTCAGCCGGGAGAAGTCGAAGTCATCGACCTCGTCGCCGGGTATGAGCGGCCGGTGGTCGGCCCCCTCTCCTTCAACCTGGCGCCGGGGCGCGTGCTGGGCCTGTCCGGGCCGAACGGCGCCGGAAAGTCCACGCTGCTGGCGGCACTCGTCGGGACCGCGCGCGTCTTCGGCGGCCGCATCCGCAGGCCGCCCGGATCGAGGATCGCATTCCAGGGCCAGCACCCGCCGCCGGTGCACGGCCTGCCGCTGACCGGGCGGGAACTGCTCGAGCTGGCTGCCGCTCCCTGCGCCGGCCTGCCGGAATGGCTGACGCCGGCGCTGGACCGGCGCCTCGACGCGCTCTCCGGCGGCCAGCGCCAGTTCCTCCATCATTGGGCGACGCTGATGTCGCCGGCCGATGCCGTGCTCCTCGACGAACCGACCAACAACATGGATCCGGCCGGCATGGCCGAGTTGAAGAAGGCGATCAGCCGGCGATCATCAACCACGGCCATTGCGCTGATCAGCCACGAGAGCGACTTCCTGGAATCGGTATGCGACCGGATCGTGCGGGTGGGCGACAAGCAGGTGTCCGGATGAGCGAGGCGCTTCTGTCCGGCACGCTGTTTCTCACGCCCTTTCTTACCGGCCTCGCCTATGCAGTGCTGCTGCCGGTGCTCGGCTGCTACTTGCGGCTGCGGGACGAATGGCTGGCGGCGCTGGCGTTTACCCAGGTGGCCGCAGCCGGAGCCCTTGTTGCCATGGCTATCGCGGCACCGCCGGTGCTCGGAGGATTGGCGGCTGCCGCGCTTGCGGCGCTGGTCAAGCACCATTCGATGCGCGTCGGCAACGCGATTTATGCCCTGCTCTATCTCGGCGGTTGGGGCGTGGCGGTCCTGCTGGTGGCGAACCTGCCGCTGGCCGAGCGGCTGGCGCGCGCCCTCTTCGACGGCCAGCTGTATTTCTCCGGGCAGGCGCACCTCATGGCTGCCTGGATCGCGCTGCCGCTGGCGCTGGCCTGGCTGGCGCGGCTTTCACGGACTTTACTCGTCGCGCGTTTTCTGCCGGGGCACCTGCTTGCGACGGGCAGGCTGGAGGGGCGTTTCCATTTCGGCTTCGATCTGCTGATCGCCGGTGCACTTGCTCTGGCCACCATGAGCATCGGCGTCGCGGCGGCCTTTACCCTGATCTTCGTTCCCGCCTGGATCGTCTGCGACTCGGTAAACGGCTGGCGCCGCGCGTTGGCGCTCTCGGCGCTGATGGGAGCCGCAGGCTATGCCGCCGCCTTCTTGCTTGCCTTGGTCATCGACCAGCCATTCGGTCCGGTCCTGGCCTTGACCCTTGCCCTGTCCGCCGGACTGATGCTGTTACTGCGGCGCTCTGCCGCCCCTCTGACCTGACGAAAAGCCGGGAAATGGCGGACGCAAGCGCTCAAGCGTTGCGCCATCCGGGCCGATATGCTACAAGCGATTTCCGGCGCGCGCTTCGCTCCGCCGGGCCGGCATTTCGATTTCCCTGACGGATAAGCGTGGTTTTCTCACTCTTCGGCAAGAAGCCCCAGCCCGAACCGGCCAAGCCGGCGGCGAAAAAGGCGCCCCAGGCGCCGGCGCCGTCGCGCCCGTCGGCAGCGGCCGAGCCCGCCCGGCCCGCGGCGCCGAAGGAAGAGCTCGAGTCGCTCGATTTCACCGCGCCGGGCGCGATCGAGGTGCGCGAGGAAGACCATTCCGGACATTTCGAGATTCGCGAAAGCTCCGCCAGCATGCATCCCGTGGTGGAGGAGGCGGCGATCCTCTTCGCCAACGGACAGGACGAGGCCGCGCTGGCGTCCCTCGAGGGCGCCGCCGCCGGCAGCGGACTGGGGGCCGCCGCCGACCAGGTCTGGGCCATGCTGTTCGATCTCTACCAGGCCATGGGCAAGCGCGAACTGTTCGACAAGCGGGCCCTCGAGTACTCTGTGAAATACGAAAAATCGCCTCCCACATGGGTCGAGCCGGCCAAACAGTCGCTCGGGCCGGCGCTGATCACCGGCGGCACCGCCTTCGTCGCTTTCGCCGGCATGCTGGGCGAGGGCGCCGACAAGACCATCAAGCAGATGGAGAAGATCATCTCGGCCAACCCGGTGGCGCGCGTCGAGTTCGGCAAGCTGCAGAGCGTCGACGTGCTCGGCGCCGCGCTGCTGCTGAAGACCATGAAGGCGGCGCGCAAGGCCAAATGCGAGCTGGTCATGAGCGGCGCCGACAAGCTGGCCGATCTGCTGAAGAGCCGCATCGAAGTCGGCAGGCGCGAGGACGAAACCCTCTGGATGCTGCTGCTCGAACTTTTCCAGCACATGGCCCTGCAGGAGCCCTTCGAGGAGTGGGCGGTGAACTACGCCATCACCTTCGAGGTGTCGCCGCCATCCTGGGAAAACCGCCCGCCGCCGAAGAAGCCGATGGCGGCCGCGGCGCCGGCCGCGACACCGGCCGAGCCGAATGTCTTTCCGCTCTCCGGCGAGATGTACAGCGCGGGCTCGGACGCCTTCCGCCAACTGGTGGACTTCGCCGGCGGTCGAGAGCAGGTGTCCATCGATTGCAGCGCGCTCAAACGGATGGATTTCGTCAGCGCCGGCCTTTTCCTCAACACACTGGCCAACCTGCAGATCACCGGCTGCAGCGTGACGATCCGCAATCCCAATGAACTGATCTACGCCCTCTTCGTCGTGCTCGGCATCAACCAGGTGGCGCACGTCGAGCGGCGCAAGTTCTGATTTTCGGTTTGACCATTTTCCGGCGGTAACCCCATGGAGCAATATCACGGCACGACCATCCTCTCCGTGCGCAGAGGCAGCACAGTCGCCCTCGGCGGCGACGGCCAGGTGACGCTCGGCAACATCGTCGTCAAGGCCAGCGCGCGCAAGGTGCGCCGCCTCTACCAGGACAAGATCCTCGCC
>Ga0194126_10009367_pt1 | contig 13079 bp, 8 predicted proteins | sample TA2KigC150mmetaG_FD_148641 | JGI IMG/M metagenome (GOLD analysis project Ga0194126, IMG submission 148641) | Freshwater microbial communities from Lake Tanganyika, Tanzania - TA2015035 Kigoma Deep Cast 150m | ecosystem: Environmental > Aquatic > Freshwater > Lake | place: Tanzania: Lake...
GAGGAATTTCCAGGCGGGGAGCTGACCGCCGTGATGGGCGGCGACACGGGACGTCCGCAGGTCGTGGAGCTGCCGGTGGTTTTGAAGGTAGGGGTAACGGTCAAGACACCCCTCCAACTCCTCCAGGAAATCCCCGTCCGCCGTTTCGTCCGCCCGAGGGCGGCAGGTGACCAGCGCCGCGTCGCATTCGGCGCGCGATTTGAGGAAGAAGATCGCCGGCAGGAGCTGAAACGTTTTCAGGACGTTCAATATCTCGCCGAAGGGGGGACCGCCGCGCTCCGGGCGGCCATGAAACCGCCGTCCGATGAAATCACCGACCTTTCCGAAGAGCCGATTCTCTTCAACCAGGGGCATGAGGCGGCCCGAAGGGTGGAGAAAGAGGGGATAAAGGGGGACGGGCCGCGTTTCCTCGCGGATGACCCGGCAGGGTTTACCCCGGATGGCGGCGAGCCAGGCGGCAATCTCCTCGCCGTTTCCAATGGTCGCCGACAGGAGCAGGAGGTTGATCCGGATGGGGAGGTAGATCATGATCTCCTCCCAGACGACCCCGCGGTCCCGGTCCCCCAGGAAGTGCGCCTCGTCAAGGATGACCAGGTCGCAGTTCAGGTTTTCCCCGGTATGCATCGCATCGTAGAGCTGATTTCTGAGGATCTCGGTGGTTCCGACGATGATCGGGGCGTCGGTGTTTTCCTTGGTGTCGCCGGTGACAATGCCGACGTTGGCCGGGTCGAAATGGTGGCCGAATTCGACCCATTTGGAATTTGTCAGGGCCTTCAGGGGAGAGGCGTACCAGCAGCGTCCTCCCTTCATGAAGACCGACCGGATCGCCTCCTCGGCGATCCATGTCTTTCCCGAACCGGTCGGGGCCATGACGAGGCAGTCGTCTTTCCCGATGGCGTCGAGTGCGTCGAGCTGAAAGGGGTCCGGTCGGAATGCCGCGGTCGCGGGTTTGCCGATCTTCGAGAAGACCGGCTTCAGCAGCGGATCCGCCTCCGGCTTCATCCCTACGGGTCGTCGCGACCGCCCGTTGCGATTCGTTTTACCGGGATGGGTCTTCCGACGCGGGGCTGGGCCTTCTTCGGAGGGAGCGTACCGACGGGATCGTTTGTGCGGCATCAGCGCCCTGTGGGTTTTTTCGGTATTCGACCCGTCGTGATGCATTCGGAGCGGAGCCGGCGCCCCAGGATGCGCTCGTACATCAGGCCGACCTCCAGGAGGCGGTCCACGTCTATGCCTGTGTCGATCCCCATCTCGTCCATCATCACCACCATGTCCTCGGTCGAGGTCAACCCGACGATGTTGGGGTCGGCGTAATAATACTTTCCGGTTCCCGCAACGGGACATCCGTCGACGAAGTTGGCCGGTTGTCCTCCGGTGCCGCCGAGGGTGGATTCGAAATGGGTGATTCCCGCCTGCAGGGCGGCCAGGACATTGGCGAGCCCCCAGCCCCGGGTCACATGAAAATGGGCGATATGGAGGTTCGGATCGGGTATCGCCTCCAGGAGCATCGAGAAATACTCGTACACCTTGTTGGGGGGCGCCGAGCCGTCATGATCGGCGTGCTCGATGTCGTCCGCCCCGATATCGAGGAAACGGCGGGTGAATTCCACGGCCTTTTTTAGTTCGGTGGGACCTTCGATGGGGCAGCCCCAGATCGTGGAGACCGTTCCGTTCACCTTGATCCCGTTTTCATGGGCCATCTTGATGTATTTCTCGCACATCTTCCAGTACTCCTCCAGCGAAAGGCCGGAATTGCGCCGGTGGTGGGATTCGCTGGTGGAAACCATAAAGAGGATGCGGGTCGGACCCCGGCCCTTCTGCCTGAGGTCGAACGCCCGCTCGGCGGCCTTTTCCCTGATGGTCACCGCGGTGATCTCGAGATCCTTGATTTTGTCTTTCAGCAATTTACTGCCGTAAATCTCCTGGAGCAGCTGCTCGGCATCGGCAAACTGGGGCATCCCTTTGGGATTTCCCAGGTTCGTCACCTCCAGCCGTTTGAAACCGGCCAGGGCGAGTTGCTCTACGAGCCAGAGTTTGGCCTGCGTGGGGATGGTCTTCGCTTCGTGCTGCAGCCCGTCGCGGACGGAGATATCGCCCAGAACCACTTTCGTCGGATATTTCATCAATGCCATGTCTCATCCTCCTTTTATGAATTATAAAAAAAGCCAACAACAATGAGTGTAAACCCGATCCGTTTCGTATCTGCTTGGGAATACTATTCTTTTCGAAGTCGTCAACCCACCTGGTCGGTCGCGAAATCGGCAGTGAGGATCGTATGATCCGAGGGTCTGTCCGCCATGCGCGGGTTCAAATCGATCTCGCATCCCAGCGTTCTGGTCGCAAGCACGGAGGTGGCAAGGATGTGGTCGATCCGCCAGCCGAGCCTCCGCCGTACCGCCTGCGGGACACGGTAATCGAAAAAGGTATAACGGTCCGCCTCGCCCGGATGCTGTCGCCGGTACACATCATCCAGACCCCAGGATCGGACGGAGGCGAAGGCCTCCCACACCTCGGGGGTGAAACAGACATGGCCGAGGAGGTGTTTCGGGTCGTGGACGTCGATTTCCTCCGGGGCGACGTTGAGGTCACCGCACCAGATCACCGGGGTGTCCGGGGAGTAGGTCCGGGTGAAAAATCGCTTCAGCCGCTCGAACCATTCGAGTTTGTAGGAAAAATGGGTTGTCTCCCGCTCCCGCCCCTGGGGGACATAGGTATTCACGACGTGAATGCCCGCAAAGACGGCGGCGATCAGCCGGTCCTCGTCGGCCGGACCGCCGTCGGAAAGGCCGAAACGGATCACTTTTGGTGCTTCTCGGGAGGCTATCGCCACGCCGTTATACTGCTTTTCCCCCCGGAACGTCACATGATAGCCTGCGGCCCCAAACTCGTCCAGAGGAAACTTATCGTCCGCCACCTTCGTCTCCTGCATGCACAGCACATCGGGCCTGTGCTCGCCGAGCCATGGGATGACGATATGAAGACGGCTCCTGATGGAATTGACATTGTAGGTGGCGATCCTGAAGATTCCCATCGGAGTCTTTCTTTTCCCTGTGATTTAACTGTAAAAATACCACAATCCTTCATCATGTGCAAGGACTTTTACCCATTTCCCTTGACAGAAGGGTGCACTCTGCCTATAGTCCCTTCCACGTCAACCGATTCGGTTGAAGCGAGGCTATGGAATGCGATCCTCTTCCCACACGCGATATGCCGGGGGCGATGTTCGCCAAAGAACAGGCCTTCTGGCGCTGGGTATCTCCGCGTTGGGGGTGGTGTACGGCGATATCGGCACGAGCCCGCTTTACGCTCTGAAAGAGACCTTCTTCGGGGGTCACCCATTGGCGCGCAATCCGGAGAATGTCCTGGGCGTCCTGTCGCTGATCTTCTGGACGTTACTGCTTATCGTGGGCATCAAGTATGTGCTGCTGGTGCTGCGCGCAGACTTTCACGGTGAAGGGGGAATCTTCGCCCTCCTCGGGATCATCAGGGAGCAACAACCGCAAAACGGCAAATCCGCGAAGCTGATGTGGATCATCACGACCGCCGTCATGATCGGCGCAGCCTCTCTGTATGGCGAGAGCGTCATCACACCGGCGATCTCCGTGCTTTCTGCCTACGAGGGGCTGGAGGTGGTCACCGCTGCATTCAAACCGCTGGTCATCTGGTTGACCGTGATCACCCTGCTGCTGCTCTTCCTGTTTCAGAGCCGCGGGACGGCGCGCGTGAGCAGGGTCTTTGGCCCGATCATGGTCGTCTGGTTCGTGACCATCGGCGTGGCGGGACTGTACTGGATCATCATCCACCCTTCCGTGCTCTGGGCAGTCAATCCTCTCCACGCCCTGCGTTTTTTCGCCGCCCACAGCATCCGGGTGGCCTTCGTCCTCGGGGCGGTGGTGCTTGTCATTACCGGCGTCGAGGCGCTTTACGCGGATGTCGGCCATTTCGGGCGTAAGGCAATCCAGGTCTCCTGGTACTCATTCGTTTTTCCCTGTCTGCTGTTGAACTACTTCGGGCAGGGCGCGCGCCTGCTCGACGGCGCGCCCATCCCCAACAACCACTTGTTTTATGCGCTCTTTCCACAGCACGAACTGGTCATCTATACGGTTGTGGCGCTGGCTACGGCCGCCACGGTGATCGCCTCGCAGGCGCTGATTTCGGGCGCCTTCAGCATGACCCGGCAGGGGATCGCCCTGGGATTTTTCCCGCGCGTGCAGATCTTCTTCACATCGGCCGAAATCGAGGGACAGATCTATATCCCCACGGTGAACTGGCTCCTTCTCGCAGGCTGCCTGCTTCTGGTGTTCCAATTCGAGACGTCGAGCGCGCTGGCCGCGGCTTACGGCATCGCGGTGACGGGAACGATGGCCATCACCTCGTTCATCTTCTATTTCGCAGCGCGAGGCTGGGGCTGGAAGCGGCACTGGGTCGGCCCGGCGTGCCTCGGGTTTCTTCTGATCGACCTTTCCTACTTTTCGGCAAACACGCTGAAATTCGTCGAGGGCGGCTATGTCCCTATCGTGATCGCCCTGTTCATCTTTTACCTCATGCAGACCTGGCAGTGGGGACGGGCACAACTCGCCTTGGCCTTTTCCGCCTTTATGAATGTTCCCATCCGGCACTACCTGGATTTGAAGCAGCAGATCATGGACAGCCCGCATCTACGCGCCCAGTTCGGCGCGCGCAGCCTGTCGCAGGTAGAGCGGGCCATTGTTTTCATGACCTCAAGACCGGTCCTGTCGGCCGACGATCCCTGTCCGATGGGTCTGCGGATCTATATCAGGCGCAACGGCGCAATCCCCAAACACATCATCCTGCTGAATGTCACCCAGATGAGCCGGCCGGTCGTCCCGGAAGCGGAGCGATGCGACATTATCCAGCTCGGGGCGAAAATCATCGCGATCAATGTCCGTTACGGCTATATGCAGCCGCCCAACGTCCCTGCCCTGCTGCGGATGCTCAAGAATCAGAAGCATATCAAGATCAACGAGAAGCGCTGGACCATCCAGGTCGGCGAAGAGGAGATCCTGATCGATTCGTCGCTGGGGTTCTTCCGAAGCCTGATGCTCCGGTTTTTCACGTTCGTCATGCGCTTTACCAATTCGGCTGACCGCTACTTCGGCCTGCGCCAGTTTGCCGGTCGCAACAAGACGGTGATCCCCGTCGTCATCGGACGCGGATTCGCCCGCGTCACGGTCCTCGATGACGAACCGGTCTATCCGTATCCGGACAGTGCGGCTTCCCACCCATCATAGCACGACCTCTGCGCTGATTGACAACCTTCAGGGGCTCGATCCTTTCGGTTTTGGGACATAGGGGGTCTTGAGATATCGCTTGGCATCGGTCTGGGCGTTTCCCTCCCCACCCTCTACCGCCAGGGCGCGGGTATAGTACTGTTCCGCCTGGTTTCTCTCCCGGCGGATGTCGTGAATCATCCCCAGGCGCACCAGAGACGAGGTACGGGTGCGGGCATGGTATGCGGACATGTCCGCGTTGAGGGCTTTCTGGAAAAAATCAGCCGCCCGGACATACTCGCCCTGGTTGAACAGGATCCTCCCCATCAAAAGGTCAAGACGGGGCCGGAGTTGCGGAAAGAAGGGGGGCTGTCCTGCCCGGATCCCTGCTTCGATCTCCCGGGCTTCGGCAAAGGCCTCTGCGAAGCGCATGAGCTCGGAAAGGGTGTTGGCACGCGAGAATGCAAAATGATAATTCTTGGGATACTTCTTCTTCAACTCCAGGAGGATGGGAAGGGCCTGCGACGGTTGTCCCTCGAAAGAGGTGTACACCGAAGCGAGCTCCGCCTGGGCCAGCTCCTTGAGAAGGTCCCCTTTTTGAGCCGCCAGAACAAGCTCCTGAAGCCCTTTACGTCGGTCCGAGGTTGTGATCAAAAGGGAGGAGAGGAAGCGGGCCACGGTCGGAAAACGGTCGAGGCGGTAATGGAGAAGGCCGATTAAAAAATAGATATCATGGTTCCCAGGGTCTTCCGTTTTCACCTTTTCCAGGCAATCCCAGGCGCCTGCGGCTTCCTGTGCGATCATCACATACCGTTTCTGGGAGATGGCCCAGCGGAGCCTGACGGTCTTTGCGAGGGCCATGGAAAAGTATGCCTCGCTGTCCCGGGCGTTCTTGTCGATCCGCTTCTGTCCCCGGGTGAGCGCTTCGCCGACCTCCTGAAGCATGAGCTCCTGATGTTTCGCTCTCTCCTGCGGATCGTATTCCATTTCATAGGAGAAAAGGCGGGCAACGGCGAGGAAGGAGTAACCGAGGGGGTTTTCCCGGTCCAGCTCCACTGCACGCTGAAGAGATCCGATTGCGCTTTGGGTCTCCAGGTTAAACGCCTTGTCGATCCCCTGCCGGAGATAGGCGCGCAGCAGGGCCGGCTGTGTTTCCGCGGTTATTGCTTCGGACCGGGCGGCGCTCAGTACGGCAAGGCTGATAAGCACAAGAACAACCAGGGGGTAGCGTTTTTTCATATTTCTCTCTAAGAACCCGTTTACATATTTATATGTTCTTATCAAATGACCGACCCTGTCAAGAAAAAAGAGATATGGAAAAGGGCATGTGAGCGCAAGTTCCTTTTATGGTTTAGGAATCTGTACATTTTGGAAATGATGTTTCGACAGCGCGCGTGGTTTCCAAAAGGCTCAAGACTTCACCTGTCGGGTGTGCTGATGGCGAAATTTTGCTTGCACCGGCTCAGCGAAAGTAATATGTAGCGCGCAGTAAAAAACGAGGCTTTGTAGGTTTAGATCTCGTCTTTTCGACGAATACCGCAAGCCTTCAAGATGATGGAGTGGTGATGAAATCGTTTGGAACCACGTTGGTATTGATTTTGGCATTTCTTTTCACAGGGATGCCTTTTTTTCTCATTTCCGAAGGCGCCCTGTTTGCAGCCGTCGTTTCCGATAAAGGTGACGCTCCTCCCGTTTGGGAGGAGGGTATCGCTCACCTCTTCTCCCTGCTCAAAAGCAAGGAGAACTCGTTGGATATTCAGCGGGTATCCGGCCTCCTCGACTTCGTCGTTTCCGACAAGGGTGGCGAGGCCGGCCTGGATTTGGGCAAACGTGAGAATGCAACGGGCGCCTATTTTTTTTCCGATGTCAAGGCGCCTTTATCCAAGGTGATCAAATATGCCTACAATCCCAAGATCCCTTCCTATGTAACCCTGCCCTCGGTCGTCCGTCTGGGCGGCTGGCAGGTCAAGCCGACCGGGCCGGCCGACAATTTATGGGAAAGGGTCGGTGATATAAAGACACCTCTTATTTTGCGGGGTGTTGAGTATGAGGAAATCACGCCGGACACGACCACGGGGGCCTACTATCGTTACGACATGGACCGGTTGATGGTCCTGCTCAAATACCGGGGAAAGGTTTTTTTCATCTCCGTGACCCGCCAGATGAACCCCTCCACCGTGGGCAAACAGGGGGTGATCATCGGCCCGGATACGGACTGGAATTATTTTTATTCCGGCCAAAAGGGGCTGAACAAGGCGGGCCTCGGCTGGGTGAATTCCTATATGTACGACGCCGCTTCGGTCTCCATTCTTTTTGAACCGGGCGCATCGGGGACACAGACCCGCTTTTCGACCTTTAAATGGCTCAGAGCTGGATGGGGCGGGATCAACATGGTCAAACAGGCAAATATCATAGAAGGTTGCAAGCGATTTGCCTCAGGTTTCAAAAAGATCCTGGAATCCCCTAGGCTTCCCGAAGCGGAGCGCCTGATCGATATGCATACGGGTATAAAAAACCTGTCGGATCAGGACCTGAACGCCAGAATTCAGCCGATCGGACGGGCGCTGCAAAAACTCAGCCGGACCGACCCCGGTCTCTCCCGGAGCGATTTCCGGGAGCTGATCGAAAGCGGAAAATACCTTCGCGACATGAATCGGGAAGAGCAGGAAAACCTTTTAATGTCTGAATATATCAAGTTCGCGATCGGCAAGTCATCATTTCTCGATCGGTCACCCCTATAAATGGATAAAAATGGGGACAAAGCCCCTATTTTCTGCGAGAAAATAGGGGCTCCGTCCCCGGTTTCTCCGGTTTCTCGCTACCCTCTGAGCGCTTCCTGGATCTGATGGCCCGTCTCCGGTCCCTCGATCGCCTTTTCTATGGCGTCCGACAGGGCGCCGTTGATCAGGCTCTCCAGTTTTCCCTCCGAGGTGACGATATGATCGAGGGAGGAAGCGCTCTCCGAGACAACCCTATAGAATATCCGCTTCATTTGAACGTCGGCGAAGATCAGTGTCAGGCGCACCCTTGCGCTGTAACGTTTCATTGTGAGCATCTCGACACAGGTCACGTCGAGTGCGTCGATGGTTCCGCCGACGAGGATTTTTCCCCACTCCGGCTTGAGGGTTTGCTCGTCGAGGTCCCAGACCGGCCTCTCCAGGGCGACTGTGTAGCCTGATTTGGATAAAAGCTCACGGAGAGCGGAGGTGACGGCATCGGTCGGTTTGGCATATCGGGGAAGGACCGGGATTGGGGTCCCATCCGACTTGATTACCCGGCCGATCATCAGGGTATCTTCTATCTTTCTCAGATCGACAAATGACGCCACCGTCAGGCTGTGCTTTCGGCCGTCGGTCACGGCCGCCGGCATGTCTTTCGTGGGTTCGTACCGCATGCTGACATTATAGATTTGGGGTGTGCAGCCGCCGAATAAAAGCAGCGCATACAGGCAGACGGCTATCTGGATCGGCCACCGGTCAGCGCTTTTACCTCCCTGTGTGAAAGCGGCTGCCATTGCGCCGTCTCTGTCCATGACCATCACAATGACCTCCTCCTAGGGATGAGTGTAATCTTATTTCGCTTTCCCCCCCTTTTTTTCGAGTGTGAGGAGGATCTCGCCCGTTTTCTTAAGCTCCTCGCCGAATGCCCCCCAGTTCCCCTGCCGGAGGAATTCTTGAGCCTTCCGGAAATGGCCGAGGGCTTCGAGGGCCGTCTGCCGGTCGCTCATCTCCATGCCGGTCGCAGACGCCTTCGCTTCCACCCGCGTTTCCCGGTCTTTCATCGGCCCCCCGCCGAAGATCTTCCTCAGGGAGAGATCGAGCGTTTCTTCCATGGCGATGTTGTTCCCATAGGCGACGATGACCCGCTTGAGTTCGGGAAGCTGGCCGGTCGAGGCCGCAAGGTAGAGGGATTCGACGTAGAGGATCGATTTCTCGATCGGGATCGCCAGGAGGCTCCCTCTGATCACGCTCGATCCGTGCTGCTGCCAGAGCGACAATTGCTGGGAGATGATCGTATCCTGGTCGATCCGGGCCTCGATCTGGCGGGGGCCGTAAACCAGTTTCTGTTTGGGAAACTTGTAGACGATCACTTTACCGTAATTGGGCGCATCGCAGCGGGCGGCCATCCAGGCCGACATATTGTCCTTCATGCTGGGGGTGAAGGGCGCCAGGAGGATGAACTCCTCTTTTTTTGCATCGGGGAGCTTCATGATCGTGTAATAGGGATCCATGACCTGCTTGCTGCCCTTGCCGGAGACCTGTTTCCCCGGGATGGACCAGAGGTCCTCCTTGTTGTAGAAGACCTGCGGATCCTGCATGTGATAGGCCCGGTACATCCGCGCCTGGATCGTCATCAGTCCGGGAGGATAGCGGACATGGTTCCGCAGCGCCTCCGGCATCGCATCCATCGGCTTGAAGACGCCGGGGAAGATCCGGCTGTAGGTCTGCATAATGGGATCGGTGGGATCGCTGACGTAGAGCTGTACCGTCCCGTCATAGGCGTCCACGATCGCTTTGACGGTGTTACGGATGTAGTTTCCCACGTCCGGGGTCGGCTCCGAGTAGGGGAAACGGTCCGTGACCGTGTAACCGTCGATGAACCACAGCAGGCGCCCCTCGGGAGAGATGACGAGATAGGGATCTTGATCCAGGCGGGCAAAGGGGGCAATCATCGAGACCCGCTCGCGGACGTTCCGGTGGTAGACGATACGGCTTTCGGAGGTGATGTCGTCCGACAACAGCATCGTGATCGATCCGAACCGGGCGGCAAATATCAATTTCCTCAGGAATGAGAGGGGGACGCCGCCTTTTCCTTCGTAGCGGGAGTAGACATTCTTGTCTCCCACGGGGTAGTCGAATTCGGGCATCTTGGTCCGGACGAAAACATATTCGTTGGAGTTCTCTCCAAAGTAGATCTCCGGACGCGTTACTTTCAGCGACGTCGTCGAGACGGGGGGGATATCCTTGATGAAAAATTCCGGGAGCCCCTCGGCGGAGACGCGGTTCACCGGTCCTACGACAACGCCGTAACCGTGGGTGTAGGCGAGATGCTCGTTGACCCAGGTTCGGGAAGGCAGAGCCGGATAGGAAATCTCCCGCGGGGAGAGCATGATCTGCCGGTACTCGCCGTCGATCGTATAGCGGTCGTTGTCGACGCCGGTGAATTTGTAATAGGTCCGCATCTCCTGGAGCTGGGCGTATGTCTGAAGAAGCGGTGCATGGTCCCACAGCCGGATGTTCTTGACAGTCAGGATGTTCTTCTCGATGTCTTTCGCTGTGAGGTTCTCTTCCGTCGGGAACTCTTTTTCCTCGATCTGTGTCAGTCCATAGGCGAGGCGGGTGTAGCGGATGTTCTTCTCCAGATAGGGTGTTTCGGCGACGATCTCGTTGGGAATGACCTGGAATTTCTGGATGAGTGTAGGGTAGATGCCCTGACCCAGGACGCTCGTGGCGACGAGCAGGAGGATCGCCGCCGCGGGAATCCGCCAATCCTGGCGGATGGCGAAGGTGATCGCGGAAAGGCCCGCGAGCGCATAGAGCCCCATCATAAGTTTCAACACCCAGACCTGTGTGGTCACTTCGGTGTATCCCGGGCCGAATACCACCCCGCGCTTCGTGAAGAGCAGATTGTTGAGATCGAGCCATGCGCCGAAGACGCCCCAGAAGAAAAAGAGGGAGAGCAGAAGCGCCAGATGCATCCGCGCTGCAGGGGCGATCTTGAATATCCGGGGCGGAATGAACAGAAAGGAACGCCGGAGGAGATAGATGAACCCCGTCGCTGCCGCCGTTACGATCAGGGCGAACTTCAACCACCCGAAAAGGTGCAGGAGAAAGGGAAGCTGGAAGACATAGAATGCGATGTCCCTTTCAAAGAGGGGGTCGGTGACCCCGAAGGGAGAGGGATTCAACAGGAGGAGCAGGTTCTCCCACTGGGTGGATCCGTTGGCTGCTGAAAAAAGACCGATGAGGATGGAACCGATGAGAATCAGTATTTTGAGGCTGGCCTGGTCTATCTCCCTGAAGGGGAGTGGAAACCCCGCCGCCGGATCGCCGAAGAGAGGTTCCCGCGAAAAGCGCATGGCGATCAGCAGATTGACGTAGAGGAGCAGAAAAAACCCCACGCCGAAAAGGGCGCCGGTCTTGATCTTCGCAAGGAGGGTCACGGTGAAGATCGTTTCGTAACCCACCTCCTGAAACCAGAACCAATCTGTGATTAGGCCGATGACCCTCATCAAAACAACGAATAAGACCAGTACGGCGGCAAAGGCAATCATTCCTTTCATCTGTCTGGCCTGGGCCTTGGGTAAAGGGATAGCGGTCATGCTCTTGTCTCCTTAGTATATCGCGCTAATGGGGACAGCTCTCAAATCTGTCCCTGCTTTGGTTTAGTCCCCACTCTGTTAATGGGGGCAGATTTCAAATCTGTCCCCCCTTACCGTATTCGCTCACGAGTAACGTTTTTTCCACACCGTGGTCGATGAAATCCCACGGCAGAGTCTCATCGGTTGTTTTCCGGCGGTGGACGTAGAAGTCGGCGTTGAGATTCACCTCTCGAAAAGCCTGCGCCCAGTTGCCCTCGAACCGATGGACCGCGAGAATCAGCTCTCCCACTCTACGGTCGCCGAGGGAGAGCAAGGCCTGGATGTAATTCCATTTCGGGAGATCGTGGATGACCGAGACCCCCTTCTCACCGCGCAGGCCACCGGTAATCCGCCGGATTCTCCGCTTGACGACCGCCGTATCCTCCAAGGGGCACCATTGGAATGGTGTCCCCGGTTTGGGAATAAACTGGTTGATGCTGAGCGTCAGACGGCGAAACCTTTTCCCTCTTGCAGATGACTGACGGGCCCGGTGTCCCATTGCCTTCACCAGTCGGATGATGTCCTCTACATCTTCGTCCGTCTCCGTCGGCAGGCCGACCATGAAGTACAGTCTGAGATTCACTATATCATACCCCAGGAGATTGTCCACTGCGGAAAATATCTCTGCCTCGCTGATCCCCTTGCGGATCAGATCCCGGAGGCGCTGGGATCCGGCCTCTGGGGCAAGGGCTAGGGTCTCCACACCGGTTTCCTTGAGAAGCGCCGCCATCGATCCGGTGAGGCGATCCATACGGAGAGAGCCGATGGCTACCGACCCTCCTTTGTCCATGATCGAGCGGCACAGGGGGATGAGTTCGGGATGGTCCGAGACTGCTGTCCCTAACAGGCCGATGCTCTTCTGCTTTTCGAGACCCCGGGCGAAGGAAGTCTCCAGGGTCGCGGCGCTGCGGAAACGCGCGGGCCCGCAGGCATAACCGGCGGCGCAGAAACGGCAGCCCCGCCGGCATCCCCGGCTGACTTCCGTAAGGAACATGCCGCCGAACTCGCTGCTTTGGGTCGTGATTCCCTGTTCGGTCGGGAAGGCGTTGAGGTCGTCGGCAATGCGCCGGACGATCCGTGGGGGGTAGGCATCGTCCAGGGGTTCCCGGGCCGCGATCCGTCCCAGTGTGTCGGTGGCTATGCGATAGAAGCGCGGTACATACGCCCCGGGGATCTCTTTCTGTATTCGGTCAAGGAACGTCTCTCGCTTGAGTTTCCTGTAAAAGGCGACCGCTGTGTCGAGGAAATCGGGCAGCAGGGACTCGCCTTCGCCGATCAGAAACAGGTCGAAGAAGTCGGCAAGGGGTTCGGGATTCAGGGTGATGGCGATGCCGCCCCCGATGACGAGAGGGGTTTTCTCGCTTCGCGCCTTTGCCGTGAGAGGGATTGCGGCCAAATCAAGGATCTTCAGAATGTTGGGATAGTCGTTTTCAAAGGAAAGGGAGAAGGCCACCATGTCAAAATCCTTCAGCGGCTTCTGTGATTCC
>Ga0194126_10009370_pt1 | contig 13076 bp, 16 predicted proteins | sample TA2KigC150mmetaG_FD_148641 | JGI IMG/M metagenome (GOLD analysis project Ga0194126, IMG submission 148641) | Freshwater microbial communities from Lake Tanganyika, Tanzania - TA2015035 Kigoma Deep Cast 150m | ecosystem: Environmental > Aquatic > Freshwater > Lake | place: Tanzania: Lake...
CAAGGGCCGTCGCAAGATCATCTTCGTTCATGGCTGTTTCTGGCACATGCACGATTGCCGATATGGACAGGTCAGACCCAAGGCGAATGCGGCCTTCTGGGAGGCAAAGAGAATCCGCAATGTGCAGCGAGACCAGGAAAACCTGACAGCCTTGAATGAGGCCGGCTGGACAACACTTGTGGTCTGGGAGTGCGAGACAAGAAACGAGCAGGCCCTGGAGGAGAAAATCAGGGGGTTTCTCCTCTGACGTATTCCGATTGGAGCCCCAGGGGCTCATGACGATCAGGTCCAGTTCGCCATGGCGATCTTGGCCCTCGTGCAACGCTTGCCAGTCCAGGTGATGAAAGATCTCGTAGCCGTCCGGTAACGACTGGCGAAGTCGTTCGAGCACGTCCATTTCCCGGAAGTAGCCCCCGGTATTCAGGGAACTGGGGGGCGGGCTGGGATGGACAAGTGCCATAGCTGGGAAATCTGCGTCGCCCCGCTTAGTGCAAGGCCTGCCCAGCCCCACAGCACTTCTTGTACTTCTTCCCGCTCCCGCACGGACACGGATCGTTCCGTCCCACCTTCTCCGTTTCCCTGCGGAAGGTCGAGGCCGCCTTGCGCTGCGGCAGCCAGTAGTCGCGGATACCGATGACGCAGGGGTCGATGGCGTCGGCGAAGTCCTGGTGGCGGTCGGCCAGGGCCGGGTTGTCCTTGAGCTCGTTCCAGCCTTCCTCGGTGCCGTAGAGCAGCATGGGGGTGAGCAGGCCGCCGGCTTCCTGGGGTTCGGCCTCCACCAGCGGCCGCCAGCCCTCGGGGTCGAGTTCGATGGCGTGGATGAAGCCCGTGCACCACTCGTCCAGGATGGGGATGGTCTGGCCCTCATGTTCCCTCAGGTAGAGGAGCGGGTCGTAGGCGTCGATGTCCTCGTGCAGGTCCTGGACGCGGTCGTTGTACATGCGCATGACCAGGCCGAGGATGCGCTGCATCTGCTCGGTGGAATCCCAGACCATTTCCTCTTCCTCGGTCTCGCCCCAGACCGCCGGCAGCCATTGGCTGGGCAGGAGGGTGTTGGGGGCGATGACCAGGGCGGTGAGGAAGCCGTCGAGCATGGCGATGTCCATGCATTCCTCGGGGGTGGCGTCGGAGGTCAGGAATTGCTCGAGCTCGTCGAGTTCTGCTTCGGAGAGGGGGTAGTCGGGGATCATGTTCTAAGGGGTCGAGTTTTCAGTGCAGGGTTTCCGGGCCGGTCTGGGGCAGCAACCCCACGAACCGTCCCTCCACCCCGTCCATGAACTTGAGTTCCACCGGGCCGAAGGTGCGCTTCTTCTTGGAATGGCCCTTGGGTTTCAGCGTTATCTGGCAGCCCCACACCCCGTAGCGGGTCTCCAGCATGAAGGCGGCGGTGTCCACCTTGTAGGGACTGGCGCCCACCGAGCCGTACTTGTCCAGGATCTCCTGGTAGCGGTGCATCTTGTCCTTGGGCAGGCCCCAGGCTTCCATGACGGTGAAGACGAAGTCCGCCCGGGCCGCCTCGGCGGCGGCGCAGATGAGTTGCACCGCCCGGTCCTTGCTCGATTCCGTGGCGGTGTCGATGAGGATGGGGATGACCTGCTTCGTGGCCTGGTTGCCGACGAAGGCGAAGGGTTCCAGCGTTTCGCCGTTCTCCAGGAAGCCGCGGGCGCTGTCGATGAGGGGCAGGACGATGTCCAGGTAGGCGCTTGGGAGTTTCATCCCACAAGGGTAACGGTGGCCGGCGCGTGATGCCAGCAGCGCGTCAGCGCCGGATTTCGGCTGGCCCGACAATGCGATAATTCCGGCCCTGATTGCGGCCGGCACGTCCCAAGCCCCATGTTCCCCCAGGAAACCATGATCTTTTTTATTCCCCTCGCCGACCTCAAGCTTTTCCACGCCACCGACCTGTCCGCGCTGACGGAGCGGGAGATCGTCGAGCGTGTTCGTGCGGATGAACCGGGCTTGTTCGAGGGGGCCGACCTTTCCATCCGTGAAGGCGTCCTCGTCATCGAGTTCCCGCCGGTCGCCGAATCCGCGCACGCCGAGGCCATGCGCCTCTTCGAGAAAGGTGTGCAGCGCTGCCGGCAGGGGGATTACCGCAAGGCCGTCGGCATCCTCGACCGGGTTCTCGAGCTGGATCCTTCGATCGTCGCGGCCTACCGCAACCTGGGGATGGCCTATGTGGAGCTCAACGAGCCGGAGAAGGCCCGCGAGTACCTGATCGAGGCCGCGCTGCTCGACCCCCGCGACCCCTGGCCCTATGTCGTGCTGGGCAACCAGTTGATCAGGCAACCGGGCAAGCTCGAGGCCGCCGAAGCGCTGCTGAGGAAGGCCCAGGCACTGGACCCGACGGATCCCTGGGCCATGAACTCGCTGGGCGGCACCGCCACCGAGAAAGGCGACCTGGCCGGCGCGCGGGACTGGTTCCGCCAGGCCTTGGAGCTGAAACCCGACTTCGCCAACGCCCGCTACGGGCTGTCCAACACGTTCGCCATGGAAGGCCGTTTCGACGAGGCGCGGAGCGAACTCGCCACGCTGTTCAGCGGCGCCGAACATCAGGACGCGCGCTCGAACCAGGTGTTCAGGGCCGCCCACGATTTCTGGCTGGACCTCACCCGGCAGCTGGCCAACGCCCGTTGGGAAGACTCCCTGGCCAGCGTGCGCGCTTACCTGGAACAGGTGTCCAGGGATTCCGGTTTTCCCGTGCGCGAGGAATGGGCCGATTTCCCGGAGAACTTCGCCGCCCAGACGCAGATGGCCTGGAAGAAAGGGCGGGACCACCACGTCATCCGCCTGCGCCGCGGCTACCCGGAGCCGGCCTGGCACCATACCCTGGCCCACGAGGCGACGCACATCGCCATGGAGGCGGCGGCCCGGGCGCTGGGGCGCAACCGCTGGTTCGTGACCACGGCGGACACCCGCGCCAGGGCCCTGAAAGGCATGGCCGGCGACATCCGCAAGATCGGCAAGCTGGGCTACCCCGAGGACCGCGTGGGGGAACTGATGGTGACGCTGCACAACGGCGCCACGGCCTTCCTGTTCAACTGCCCGCTGGACATGATCATCGAGGCGCGCCTGCGGCGCGAACTGCCGGCGCTGGCGGAAGCCCAGTGGCTGTCCCTCGACCTCCTGGCCCGGGAGGCGGTTTCGGTGACCTGCCACCCGGAAATCCGCAAGCTGGCGCCGCAGGCCATCCTCAAGGTGAACGACAGCCTGAATGCCGCCATGGCGCTGTTCCTGAAGGACCTGTCGGGCGGCGCCATCGACCATGTCGAGGCCTACCGCCCCTTCAACTGCCTGAAACCGGCGGAACGCCTGTACGGGCTCTACCGGGAGGCGGCGTCCCGGAACCCGGACGCGGGGAGCGAGTACGACTTGGTGGACGCCTTCGCCGATGTCCTGGGCGTGCGCGACTGGTATGTGTGGCAGCCCGACCGCGATGTCGCGGAGCCCGCCCAGGCAGCCGAACCGTCACCGGGCTCGGCGAGGAAGATCGATTCCCCCGCCGCCCTGATGTATCTGGTGTCCGCCCTGGAACATCTGGACGGACTCCATGACCGGGAAGTCACCCACGTGGCCACCGAGACCGCCATCCTGGGCCGGTCCGGCATGGACCTCGACAATGCCGACAAGGTGCATACCCTCTCCATGTTTCCCGGCGAACGCTTCAGCGGCCTGGAGCTGCTCTGCCTGATGTATGCGGCCTTCCAGCGGATCAAGCCGGATGCCGACGTGGGCGTGGACATGTCCGCGATCTGGGCCGCCGCCCGCATGATGCACGCGGCCCGCAAGCGCTGAGTCCGGCGCCGGAGCCCGGCGGGGAGGCTCGGCGGGCTGGTCAGGTCTCCAGCCCCGCCATCCTGCTCGCCCATGCCTCGCCCCGTCGCGCGGCGACATAGGCCCGGGATCCCTTGCTGCCGGCCTGGACTTCATCCCGCCCGGGAATCCGGCCGCCGTAGGCGTCTTCGGCCGGGCGCGGCCCCAGCAGGCAGAACCCCGCTTCGATGGCGGCCATCATGGCGCGGCCATAGGCGCCCTGGAACTTCCATGCGTCCGCCGCGTTGATGGCGCGCTGCAAGGCCTCGTAATAAGCGGTTTCGTCCGCTTCGACGTTGCCTTCGATGATGTCGATGTCTTCGAGGTTCATGTTCATGCAGGCTGGTTGCAAAGGGCTGCTCAGGCTGTGCGCGGCACATTCTCCCACGGCATCCCTGTGCGCTGGTGTCCCCATCGAGCGAGTTCGGCCAGCGGCACGGCTGCGCTGACATAGCGCCGCCATGTGCCCAGGTTGTCGCGGGCGATGGCTCCGGTGACAGGCAGCGTCTGCGACTTCCCGGGTTTGCCATCCAGTAGAACGCCCACATGCACCGGCGCGTCGCAGCCGGGGATGTATTCCAAGGTAACCTGGGCCTCGCCCGCAGCGGATTCCGCCACCGCCGCCAGCGCTAACTCCCGCGCGAGCAGGCCGCCGATGCGGTCCACCTTGCGGAAGTCCTTGCCTGACCAGGCGCCGCCGCCGATGGGCACCGTTGGTCCGTAGGCGTCCACCACCAGTTTCTTGCCAGACAGGCCGTTATCGCCGTTGGGGCCGCCGGAGACGAACATGCCAGCGCCGTTGAGTGCGAGGTCCGGCAGCGCCATGCCGGCGCAGGCCGTCTCTAGCGCTTCCTCTGCGATCTCCCGCAACAGGATCCAGTCGCTGGCCGCGTGGTGGTTGAGGGAGATGGACACGTGCAGCGGGCGCCAGGTCCAGCCTTGACGGACGATGCGGGTCACAACCTTGGCGTCCGGGCCCACCTGGCCCGGCCCTTTCTCCCGGCGCAGGCGGAAGAGCTCGCGGCCGATACGGCGGGCCAGCCAGTGGGCCGGGGGCAAGTGGTCCGTCTCGGCAAGTCGGTTGGCGTAGCCGACGCAGACGGCCTGGTCGTCCGAGAGATGGCGCAGTTCCCGCTCGCCGTCCTCGAACTCGCCCCAGCAGAAGGCGGTGTCGATACGGAGGTTCTCGGGCAGGGGTCCCCAGGCGACGCCGGCGGCATCCACGCCGTAGCCGGCGCCGGCGTAGGCCTGGCGAGCCAGGGCCTCCACGTCCAGGGCGTCCAGCACGTCCCTGTGGGCGGCGATGCGCCCGGTGAGGAACAGGCGGTCGAAGACGCAGGCGGCCTCCAGGCCGCACTGGCCTTCCGGGTCGCCCTGGCGGACAGCGTCGACGATGCTGTCTACCACGGCGTCGCAGAGTTTGTCCGGGTGGCCGGGCAGCACGAACTCGGCCGTCTCGAAGCTTGTTTCGGTCATGGCGTTCTCCGGTGTTCAGTCCAGTTTCGGCAGGCGGCTGCAGCGGCCGCCCAAAGGGCCCATAAAATCCGCATCGCCGCCGTCGGTGATGGCGGCCTCGACGCGGACACGGCGTTTTTTCAGGGCGTGTGCATGCTCGGCCGGGACGCGGCCGACCCAGCCGTCGGTGACGATCAGGGCCCGGTCGGCCTTGCTATGCAGAAGGTGCTCGGTGACGACACGGATGTCGGTGCCAGCGGTGGTCACCAGTTCACCCCGGCGCAGGCGGGCGATGGAAACGCCGGCCACCTGCGTGCTGAACAGTTGCACCTCGGGTGCGATCCAGGGGGAGAGGCCGGCCAGCGCGGCATAGAGGGGGCGGATGACGCCGTCCATGGAGCCGGAGACGTCGAGGTAGACCCGTACCTGTTCTCGTCGCGCCAGGGCGCGGCCGGCGAGGTCGGCGCGGTGCGCCGGTACCGACTCGCCCCAGAGCTCCCGCAGCCAGGCCCGCCGGTCACGGCCGTAGGGCAGCACCGTCTCAACGCTGCCCGTGGCGTGGCGCAGCCGGCCCGATCCAGCCTCGAGGCCGGCCAGGCGCATCAGGGCGCGCCGCAGGGTGCGCACGGCATCCTCCCGTCGCCGACCCAGGCTGATCCGCCGGTTCTCGGCGTCGCCGCCCAGGTCGCGGCCGGAGCGCCGCTCCAGCATGGGCCATTCGGCGACAATGCCGCGGATCTCCTTCAGCACCTCGGGGGCGGCAGGGTCCGCACCCTCGCTGTCGTGGGAGCCCAGGAGACCTTCCATCCGGTCTGTGCCGGCCACCTTCAGGGTTGGCAGCAACCGGAACAGCTCCTCGGTGCTGGCGGACGCATCGCTGTAGAGAAGGCGGTGCACCTCTCCGGCGCGGCCGGGCAGCCAGCGCTCGGCACCGGTGCCCCAGCCCTCGGGCGGTCGCAGCAGGGCCCAGGGCAGTTGGTCGGCGTCGTACAGTTCGCGGAAGAGGCGGGTGTGGGCGGCGTCCGGGAACTGGCGGCAAAGCTGGGCGTTGATGACGGCGTCGAAGGCCCAGTTCTGGGCCGGCGTCAGTCGCTCGTAGAGGCGGGTATGGCCCAGGGCCACGTGCCAGAGCTCGTGCAGCACCAGCATGACCAGGGCCGCGTCGGTCCGGCAGTGCGCTTCGGCGAAGTCCGGGTTGAACAGCAGTCGGGAGTCGAGTCCCAGGGTTACTGCGGCGGTGGGGATGTCCTTCGTCACCTCGATGTCGAGCAGGCCCAGCAACTTGGCGAATTGCGGCTGGGCGACGGGGAAGGCGTTCCAGATGCGCGCGGTCAGTGCGCACGCACGGGGGTCTTGAACGGTAGGGCGCATGCGGTCTCCTTCAAGGCGCGTAGAAGTCCCAGGCCCCGCCTTCGGCGAGGTCGGGGGCTAGGATGGGCAGGCCGTCCCGGTCGAAGGTGCGGCCGTTGAGGTGGGTGAGGGTCCAGAGCACGGCGAGGACGTCCGTCGAGCCGGGGACGCTGCCCGATACGCCGCCCGCCAGGGACTCGGCAACGGCCATGGCCGGCAGCGCGGGGCAGGGCGGCAGGCGTCCGGCCAGGTCGGCGAGACGGTCCTGCAGGGCCTCCAGGGGCTGGTCCGCCAAGTCCTCGACCACGACCGCCGGAGCCCCCGCTTCGAACGACGATGCCAGCGTTACCAGTCCGGCCAGGCGCAGGGCGCGCACGCGAGCGATGCTGGCCCGGGCTCCCTGTCTGTAGCGGCCGCGCGCGGCGTCGAGCCCGTCGGCCCGCAGCGCCCGCATCCGTCGGACCGTGTCCGGGAGTCGTGCGGCCAGCAGGGCGTCCGGATCGGCGCGCAGGACATGGCGCAGTCCCGCCGCCCCGGGCGTCACGCCGATCTTTCCGGTGCTCTCCACCGCAGTGCCATAGGGACGGAAGCTGACCGTGCTGCGGGGCGGCGCCGACATGTTATGCGCCAGGTCGGCGTGTTCCCCTCGGAAGTTCAGGCGGGTCATCAACCGACTCCGTCGGGTTGGCCCGCCACCGCGAACAGTCTCGACCAGGCCTGGTCCAGGGCCAGCAGTTCGGCGGCGTCGAACTCCTCCTGCTCCACGGCCCGGATCGCCAGCAGGGTGTTGGCGAGCTGGTCGTCCGCCTGCCCGGCCTTCCTGGCCTTGCCGATGGCGGCGACCAGGGTGTCCCACTTCGCGGCCCGGGAGCGCTCCATGGTCAGGTTCTGGCCGCCCGACTCGACCATCCTGCGGACCTTGCTGGCCGGTTCCGAGAGGAGTTCGAAGGCCGGCACGTTGAGGCAGCCGGTCCGGCTGGCCACGGGCAGCAGGTGGCGGGACAGCAGGTATTGGCGTGGCTTCGACAACCCGGCGAAGGCGTCGCTCACCAGGGTGGAGACCTCGGACCGGCTCAGCCTGGCGGGGAAATGGGGCAGCGCGGCGGCGACGCGCTCCACCGGGTCAGCGATGGCGCGCAGGGCGTGCCAGGGGCTTTCGGCCGGTTGGCCGGCGGCGGCGAGTGCCTCGCGGTGGATCGCCTTCAGCCTGGACTCCTCGATCCTGCGGCCCTGGGCACGCTGCGGCAGGCCGTAGCGCAGGGCGAGGAAGGCGGCACCGGCGAGGTCGGCCTTCAGGTTCAGGACCGCCAGCGCGGCGTAAACGGCATGGATGCCTTTGGCCAGGTGCACCGCCCGTCGTCCGCTGACGCCCAGCCTGGCCTCGATGAGGGAAGGCACCAGGGCGTCCACGTAGGCCGCGGCCCAGTCACGCTCCTCCCGGGGCGTGCCGGCCAGGGCTTGGCGGGTCCGGGCGACCAGGCCGGCCACGTCGGGCGCAATTTCAGGCGGACGGTCGCCGCCGTCGATGAGGGCGAGGCGGTCCTCCCGGCCCAGTTCGGCCAGGGTCGGCAGGGGCAGCACCCATGGGAAGCGGTCGGCCAGGGCCGGGTCGAGGGGCAGGGAGCCCTCGTAGACCTCTTCCTCGTCGTCCATGTCCGCGGTGGCCGGGGGGTTCATGGCGGCCCAGCGGTAGCGCAGCTGCTCCAGGGGCAGGCCCTGCACGCGCTTCTCGTGGACGATGGAGAAGAGCTTGTTCTGGGTCTCCGGCCGGCAGCGGGAGATCTCGTCGAGGAACACCGACTCCGCCTGCCAGAGGTCGCCGGGCGTGCGCAGGTAGGTGAGGCCGTCCCGGGCGGAGTTGGGTACCGGGTAGCCGAGCAGGTCGTCGAAGGCGATCAGGCTGGCGTTGTAGTGCCGATGGGCGAGGCCCAGCACCGCGGCGAGCCGGTTGAGCAGCTCGGACTTGGCCGTGCCGTGCGGCGCGACCAGCAGCAGGGGGCGCTCGTCGGCCAGGGCGGCGAGGATGACCGGGTCCAGGTGGTCGAGGCCGAACAGGTTGAGGGACCGCAGCAGGCGGATGGGCTTCTTTCTGGGCATGTCGCGAATCTCCATGTTTCGCGCCCCGTTTAGCGGCCTTGTTTAGCGTCGCGGCAAGTGGGGCTAAATGACGACGAAGGTTGCAGGCGGTGACAGGTTTAGGCGGTCACATTCCGTAGGCGGGCCATCCAGCCCCTGTCCAAGAAGCCGTCCCGCGTGCTGAAGATCTCGATCGCGGCGCACTCCTCGAACGGGCCGGCGAACACGTCTGCCACGGCGCAGCAAGACGGGAGGTCGAGGCCTTTGGCCGCGATGGCGTCCAGGATATCCCCCAGTTCGCCGCTGGACATGGTGGAGATGGTCAGCAGTTCCCGGTCTAGCCGCGCGTAGGGGTAGTCCTTGCGGAAACCCGAAACCCCGCCCGGATAGCCCGCCTGGACGCCCGCGCGGGTGAACACGGCGGTGAGGAATACGATGCGCACCGCCCCGCTGGCCCGCAGGTTCATGTATTTCAGCGTTTCGAGGTCATACATGGCGTGCCTCCTCCGCCCAGGCCCGGAAACGGCCGGAGTAGTACTTCGCCAACTCCGGATAGAAGGGCGACGAGACCAAGACGAAATCCAGCATCCCTTCCACGCTGTCCTCCAGCCCGTTCATGGCGATCACCTCACGCATGGGCCAGGCGCCGTCCAGGAAGTCCACCAGCTGGCCGAGCGTGAGCGGACGGCTGGAAGTGCGGGTATTGCGGCCGGTCAGGGTGTCGCCGTTGTACTCGTCCACCACGCGATAGCGGATGCGGCCTCGTCCCTTGCGGGCGCGGACGCTGACCACGTCCTGGAGGACGGACGCCAGGGTGATGCGGGCGATCTCCACCTCCACGGCCGCCAGGTCGGGCAGGTATTCGCCGCCCATGAAGCGGGGGTGGATGCGACCGGCGTGGTCTCGCGCCTCGGCGCTCAGGCCGGAGCGGGCGACGAAGTCCTCGAGCTGGTCCAGCCTGCCATCGTCGATCAGGGCCTGGACGTATTTCCGGCGCTCGGCTCCCTTCACGGTAGCGAGCAGGTGGGTGGCCAGGTCCAGCGGCCAGAAGTAACCGGCGGGACGGTAGCCGAGGTCGATGTCGGGATAGGTTTCGCACATGTCCGTTTCTCCTTGTGTGGACACGCCCTGTTTAGCGGTATGCGTTTAGCGTCCCCCGCAAGTCGGGCTAAATCGGGGACGGCGCCTCGCGGCGACGGGGTGGTGCTACTTCAGCCGGGCCTCGATCCGCTCGAGGGATTCCAGCACCTTCTTCAGGCTGGTACGGGCCGCGTCCGAAATGGGGATGCCGGCCTGATCGCGACGAATGTAGGACACGTTCGACTGCATCTACGCCAGGGAAGCGTGGACGGTCCCGATGTCGGCATCGTGGGGCTGCTCATGGTGCGTCTCCTCGCCTGAAGCCTTCGGCGCGCAGGGGCTCTAGGGTCCGGCCGTCGCTATCCTCCACCACGTCGTGCAGCACGCCGGCGATGCGGGCGGCGTCCGTTTCCTGGGCCGGCATGACGCGCAGGGGATGCAGGAGGTAGGGGGCGCCAGCCTTGTCGGTCTGGCCGGAGTGGGCGACGAGGGCGATCTCGACGTTCATGGTGTTATGACCTCCAAGGTGATCACCGGACGACGACAAGCTCCGGCTCCTGTTCGTACACCCCTTCGAGCGTCTCCTGCTCGGGCGGGCGCAGGGGCAGCAGCCACGCATCCGGATGCTCCACCCGGCTTGCCCATCCAACCACTTCGCCGACAACGACTTCCGTGGTCTCCTTGACCAGGTAGGGTTCCGACGTGACCGGTTTGACCAGCCAGCACGGCAGTTCCAGCCGCGGATTGAAGTTGACGGGCCCGCGGACCTCAACCATGCGACCGATGTTCGCCTCGCAGTCCGGTTCGTCGTGGATGACCAGGGCCAGGTCTCCGTCCTTGCAACGCAGATTCATGCTCTTCTCCTATTTAGCGGCTTTGCCGTTTGGCGGGGGCCGCAATCCGGATCAACTCCCCCCATGGCCCATGGGGCCAACCCCTCGCCGGGGACGCTCAGAAGGCACCCTGTTTCCAGGCCGCGTCGAACGCTGCCTCCAGCCGGTCGTTGACGCCCCTGCAACCCGCCACCACCCGGCCAGCCCAGTCGAAGTACTCGCGCTTGCGTTGCTCGCTCCATTCCGCCGGCGGGCTGTTGCAGATCGCTCGCAGGTTGCTGGTCTTGTCGGCGATCTTGAGCATCCTCGCCCGCTCCGACTTGTGCGGCGCGTGCTCGACCTGCAGGCGCTTGCGCTCGGCCTTCTCCAGGGTCTTGTCGTCGGTGACTTCCCGCACCAGGTCGGCGATGTCGCGGCCGAACGCCTCGACCAGTTCCTCGTAGCGCACGCCCTGGTCCTCGATGGTGTCGTGCAGCAGGCCCGCGGCCACCAGGTTGGCGTCGGCGCCGTCGGTGGCTTCCGCCAGCAGCCGGGCCACCTCGGCCAGGTGGTTGACGTAGGGCTCCTTGTCCACGCCCTTGCGGCGCTGGTGCACGTGCTTGCGCGCGGCGAAGTCCAGGGCGCTGGCGATGAGCAGGGTGTCTTCGTTCATGTCTTCTTGCTCCTGTAGTCGTTGGGTTCGATGTCGTTGTCCGGCCTTTCCCAGGGCAGGACGGCGAAGAGTCCGTCCTCGCCCAGGTAGCGGCTGCGGTAGCCGGCGTCGAAACGCCGGTATTTCGGATCCTGTTCGTGCAGCCAGGCGTATAGCTTCGGCGAGCCGTCCCGGTGGAAACCATGAAACGACAGGGCCAGGGGCTCACCCACGGCGGGCAGGCAACCCGTTCGGTAGCGCCTGCAGACCGTCCGCATGAAATGGCCCGGATAGGTGGATATCTCGCAGCCGTGGCCCAGGTCCAGGAGGATGGACCGCCGCATGCGGCGGATCACGCGCCCCTCGATCAGCGTGCCGTGGGGCTTGCCCTCCAGCCAGGCCCAGCGTTCGGGATCTTCGGCGGCCTCGGACCATGCCGGCCCGCGACTGCCGAGGTTCCGGTTGCTGAACAGGTTCCGCAGGGATTCGTCCTGGCTTTTCTGGTCCCAGAAAGCGTCGCTTACCTCCAGTTCGATGCGCTGGCCGATCCAGTGGTCGCGCCGCTCGGCCGGGGTCGAGGCCACCTTGAAGCGCAGCCCTTCGTACTCCACCAGCAGGCAGCGGGCGCGCACCTGGAGGACGGTCGCGGTGCGCCCCTCCGCCGAGGCCAGCCGGTGCAGCCGGTCGGCGTTCGAATGACGTTTGTCCATCATGACCTCGTCTCAGAATAGAAAGCGTGGAAGGGACGGATCAACGGACAACCCGCATCCAGCAACCGCGCCTTGCGGTCTCGTTCGGACATCGGGCACCCCGGACAACCAGCAAAGAGGGTGTTGGGCCGCGCGGCGATGCTTTCCGAGCGCTTGGGCCTGTTCGGTCCAGATTTGGCAGATGCCCCTTCCACGGCCGCGTCGGCAGTCACCCGGCCGTCCCGCGACAAGACGGCCTGGCCTCCGTCAGGGCCGGAGGCGCTTATTCCTTACAGCCCCGCCGCCCGGGCGATGTCCGCGGGCAGCGCCAGCGTCAGGCTGGACCGGTTCTTCTCGTTGATCCGGTCGGCCAGGGCGTAATACTCGACGCGCACCGACTCGGCCTGTTCCCTGAGCTTCCCCAGGGTGTCGTGGCCCATGAGGCGCACGCGAATGCCCTGCCTGCGGTCGTAGCGGTCCGGCTCCGAGGGCAGGCGCTCCGGCACGTTCTTCAGCTGGTCGATGCCGACCATCTCGGGCGACTGGACCACGACCAGGTCGGTCAGCACCTTGAGCCGGCGAGCCAGCCGATCGTGGTCGGCGAGATCAGCCGTGACGCCGGCGGCGGCGTTGGCGCCCCCCAGCCCCTTGCGCACGGCGGCGATGCCGTCCTGCAGGCGGAAGGCCCATGCCAGGCGCGCCTCGGCCTGGCGGGACTGGGCTCGCAGCTCCTCCTCCTGGCTCTCGCCCAGCCAGGCGGGGACGGTGGTGTTGGTGTAGGCGCCGCGCACGGCGCCGACGGTTTCCGTGTATTCCCTGGCGAGCCGCTCGGCCACCTTGTGCCAGCGGGACAGGGAGAGGGTGTAGGTCTGGTCCATGTTCTTCTCCTGTTTGTCGGTTACTGCCGGGTGACCATCCCGGCCATGCGGAAGGCGCCCACCACGCCCTGGAACTGGCCCACTTCCACCAGAGCCCAGCCGATGTCGGGGTTGGCCGCGGCGAGGGCCAGGAACTCCTGGGACGTCAGGACCGGCTCCTCGGGGCTGCCCCAGCCGGAGATGTCGACCTCCAGGTAGGGCGGGTTGCAGATGGGGTCGGTGACCACCCAGGGGCGCACGCTCTCGGGGATGGCCAGGGTATTCGGCTCGA
>Ga0194126_10009371_pt1 | contig 13075 bp, 10 predicted proteins | sample TA2KigC150mmetaG_FD_148641 | JGI IMG/M metagenome (GOLD analysis project Ga0194126, IMG submission 148641) | Freshwater microbial communities from Lake Tanganyika, Tanzania - TA2015035 Kigoma Deep Cast 150m | ecosystem: Environmental > Aquatic > Freshwater > Lake | place: Tanzania: Lake...
CAGCATCCGCTCGCGTGTTCGCCGGTGCTCTTCCGCGCCGCCGATCTTCAGCAGCCCCAACTCCTGGTAGATGTCGGCCAGCGGCAGGCGGGGGTTCTGCTCGAACTGATACATGCCGCGGAAGTCGTGCCACGTCAGGTCGCTGACGAGCTGGTCACGATAGCTCCGCTCGGCCCTGGCCGCCTCGCCCCCCTGCGCCGTCCCGCGCAGGTCGTAGCTCAGCCCCAGGGTGGTCGCGGTTGCGCTGGCGTCGGGCAGCCGGCGCAACCCGCGGATGGCGTCGAGCAGTCTGGCGAACTCGGCCTCGGTATCAGCCTGGCCGGTCAGGTCGGCGTAGGTCAACATGCCGATGCGCCGCGAGGGCGCGCACGGCTGGCGCAACACGGGCAGGGTGCGCTGGAACAGGCCGGCCGGGTCGTCGCTCTGCGCCAGCAGCGCCTCGTACTGCGGCTACTGGCTGCGCACCCACGCTTCGGTCAACACCAGCAGCGTGTGCCGGCTGGCAGTCACCGCGTTCTCCATGTTGATCAGGCTGGGCACGCCGATGTCGAACGATTCCCGGTCGGTGCAGACCTTGAGATGGGCGGCCTTCAAGCGGGGAACCAGCCACTCTCCAACCCAGACCTGGTCGGCGTGGCTGTAGGAGATGAAGACATCGTAGGCGGCGGTTGGCGTTTCTGGCATATGTCACCCCCTTGTCCCAGACTGCAAGGATATGGCCGCGTCTGTTGGGTCATTGTATCCTAAACAGCTTCCCGCCCGACCGTCGAACGGATCGGGCTACCAGGTGCAAGGCCCATGCGGGCCTGACGCCCAGCCCCGGCAGGGGCTTCCATTTTGTAGCCGGACGGCTTTTAGCCTCCGGCGCGCCTTCAGCCGGCCAGTCTCACCCGCTGTTCACCCTCATCAACAGACGCCGCAGCGCGGCCTGGTCTGCCTGGCTCAAGAAATCGGAACTGAGGTCATCCTCGGCGTTGCGGCCCAGCAGCGCCTGGCCCAGCCGGCTCTGCGCCAGCGTGCGCAGGTCCTCTTCCAGGGGGTCGGTCAGCCGGTGGTCGCTGACGATGCGGCCATCGCTCATGCGCACGATGCGGCCGGTGGCCTGCGCCACGCGGCGGTCGTGGGTGACGACCAGGATCGTAGTCCCCTGATTCCGGTTGAGATCTGCCAGCAGCGCCAGTATCTCTGCGCCGGCCTGGCTGTCCAGGCTGCCGGTCGGTTCATCCGTCAGGAGCAACGAGGGGCGGTTGGCCAGGGCGCGGGCCACAGCCACCCGCTGGCGCTGACCGCCCGAGAGCTGGCTGGGCAGGGAATGGAGCCTGTCCCCCAGCCCCACCAGCTCCAACAGCTCGCGCGCCCGGCCGCGCTGCTTCCCCGCGGAGAGGCCCTGGCCCTGCATCGGCACCTCGACGTTCTCCTGTGCGGTCAGGGTGGGCAGGAGGTTGTGCAGTTGAAACACGAACCCGACCGTGCGTGCGCGGAACGCGTCCACATCGCGCAGCCGCGCCAGGTTCTCGGCCGCCACCCACACCTCGCCCGCGGTCGGCTGGTCGAGCGCGCCCAGCATGTTGAGCAGGGTGCTCTTGCCGCAGCCGCTCGGCCCCATCACCGCCAGCAGTTCCCCGCGCTGCACGGTCAGGTTGACCCCATCCAACGCGCGCACGGCCGCCTCGCCGGCGCCGTAGACCTTGGTCAGGTCCCTGGTAACGATCAGTTCGTCAGACATGGCTGTCACTTGTCTACCCGTTCCTTGCCTACTTGTCTACCCGGATATTCACGAACGCGGTCATGCCCCACCGCAGGCTGGGATCAATGACGTCTCCTGAGCCGGCCGCGGGAGCAGCCACCTCGACCACCGCGGTGTAGTTGGTGCTGCCTTTTTCGACGGTGCTCATCGGCGCGATGCGGGCAATCTTGCCCTGGAACGTGCGGCCGGGCAGCGCGTCGAAGGTCACTTCCGCGGGCATGCCAATCCGCAGCCTGGCGACATCGGTCTCGCGCAGGTCGGTGGTCTCCACTCGCATCCGGTTCGTATCGCCCAGGATCAGCGCCGCCTGGCCAGGCAATGCGGTCTCGCCAGGCCGCACGAAAATCGCGCCGATCTGGCCGGCGAAGGGCGCGCTCACCTGGGTTTGTTTGAGCTGGGCCTGGGCCGCGGTCTGCGCAGCCTGCGCCGACTTCACGCGCGCTGCGGCTACCGCCCGGTCCTCGGCTGTGGCGCCGGCCTGCACCCGATCGAGCGTCGCCTGGCCGCGCGCCAGCCCGGCCTGTGCGGCCTGCACGCCGGCTTCGGCCGCAGGGATTTGCGCCCGGCTGATCTGCACCTGGGTTGCGGCCGCGTTGATCTGCGCCTGCGCGACCGCCAACTGCTCGGCCGTGGCGCCCTGCGTCGCAACGGCGTAGGCCGCCTTTGCGTTTTGCAGCGCCAGCGTCGCCTGTTCCAGCGCCAACGCCTCGGGACGCGCGCCGATGTGCGGATCGCCGCGCACCATGTCATAGGCGCTTTGGGCGTGTCTGACGGCCGCCTGCGCCTGGTCAACCTGGCGCTGCGCCGCGATGCGTTCCGCGGCCGTGGGCAGGCTGGCGAGCTGGTCGTATTGCGCCTGGGCGATGGCCACCTGGGCCGTGGCGGCCGCGACCGCTTCTCGCGCCTGCTGGAGCGCGGCCTGCGCCTGCGCGACCGCGGCTTGCGCCGCAGCCACATCGGCTTTCGCCGCGGCCAACTCGGCCGGCGTAGCGCCCGCCAGCAGCCTGTCGCGGCTCGCCTCCGCCTCGGTCACCGCGGCGGCCGCCACCTGCACCTGACTTTGGAGGATGTCGTTGTCCAGCTCGACCAGCAGCTTGCCCGTCTCCACCCTCTCCCCCTCGGCAACCAACACGCGGCGCACAGTCCCAGAGGCGGCCGGGCTGATCTCTGCCCACCGCGCGGGCAACAGCTTGCCCGAGGCCCAAATGACATCCTCTTGCGATGCGGCCCCGGCGGTAGCGGTCGCTGCATCGCCGGCCGACTTCCCCGACGTCTGGCTGCACCCCACCAGGCTGCCGACGAGCACCAAAGCAATGCTCACGATGCTCAAGATCCTACGCTTCATGTTAGCCTCCTGCCTCATTCATAGCGCAGCGCCTCGACCGGTTGCAGACGGCTCGCGCGCCAGGCCGGATAGAGCGCGGCGATTACGCCGACCAATAGGGCGATGCCCACCGAGCGGATGAAGATCGGCGCGTCCCACTCGACCACCAGGAACGCGTCCATGAGGGGCAGCCGGGCCAGCAGGCTCAGCCCGCCCATGCCGATCAGCGCGCCGAGCGCGCCGGCGATCAGGCAGAGCCACAGGCTCTCCTGGAGCACCTGGGCCAGGATACGGCGTTTGCGCCAACCCACCGCGCGCAACGTGCCGATCTCTCGCGTGCGTTCGTAGATGGACATCATCATGGTGTTTGCCACGACCACGCCGCCCACCAGCATGGCCAGCAGCCCGATGGCCGCGGTCATGGCGTTCATCTGCTCGATGGCGTCGGTGTCTTGCGCGAACTGGCTGCTCAGGCTCACCTGCGCTTCGGGGAAGCGCCGCTCGATCAGGCCGCGCACCGCGGCGACGTGCGCCGGGTTCGTCACATCCACGAAGATGAAGCTCACCGACCGGGGCCGGTTCAGCAGCCGCTGCGCCTCACGCAGGGCGATGGCGCACGACCCATCTTCATACGCCACGCCCGTCTCGTAGATGCCCACCACCCGATAGCGGTTGCCGTACAGCGTGAACAGGTCGCCGATGCTCTTCTTGTAGTTCTTGGCCGCCAGCTTGCCGATGATGACCTCGTTTGGTCGCGCCACGTGGCGTCCCTCGATCAATTGGTAGTGCGCCATCGCCGCGCTGTTCGGATCAAGCCCTGCGATCATCAAGAACGGCATGTCGGCGGTCATCACGAAGCCCATCAGCATCGGACTGACCGCCTTGACCCCTGGCATGGCCTGAATCTGGCTCACCATGCGCTCATCGAGCGCGCTCAGGCTCAGGTCGGCGACCTTGGCCTGCATGACCGTGATGTGGCCAGCCCCGCCGCTGCCCGCCATGGTGTTGAGCTGGCCGATCAGCCCTTTGGTCAGCCCGCCCAGCGTCACCAGCGTCGCCACCCCGATGCCGATGCCGGCCGCGGAGAGGAGAGTGCGCGTCCGCCGGCGCCAGAGGTTGCGAAAGCTCTGGCTGCCCACGGTGATCGGCCGGCGGCCATCGGCCGTGGCGCCCCCCTCGTAGCGCAGCGCCTCGACCGGCAGCAGGTTGGCGGCCCGCCAGGCGGGATACGCGCCGCCGACCAACCCCAGGCAGATGGCGGTGGCCAGGCCCTGGATGAAAAGGGCCGGCGAATAGACCCCCTCCATGAACGCGCCCACGCCGGGCGTGCTCGCCGCGAGTTCCGTCAGCCCGACTCCCAGCAAGATGCCGACAACACCGCCAATGGCGCTCAACACGGTCGCCTCGCCCAGGATCATGCGCACCACCTGCCACTTGCGCCAACCAAGCGCGCGCAGTGCGCCGATCTCGCGCGTGCGCTCCAACACGCTCATCACCATGGCGTTCATCATGCCCAACCCGCCGACGATGACGGCGATGGCCGCAATGCTCCAGGCAAAGCCGTACAGCCAGGCCGCCCACTGTTCAGAAGCGTTATACTCACTGGCCTTCGAGACGGTCAGTCCCTTGTCGGTTGCCTCGATGCGCTTTGTGACTTGGTCAATGTCGGCGCCGCGGGCCAGACCCACCTGGAACAGGCTGACCTTGCGCGGCTTCTGCGCGATCTCCTGGCCGTCGGCCAGCGTCACCACGCCGCCCGACTCCTCCATCCCCTGGCCCGTTTGATAGATGCCGACGATGTGATACGGCACGCCGTAGAGTCGCACCGTGTCATCCACGCGCTTTTTCAGCGAGTCGGCCGCGCGGCGGCCCAGGACGATTTGCTTCGGCCCGGTGACCGGCTTGCCCTCGACGATCCGGTAGTGTGCGGCGGCCGGGCTGCCCGGTTCGTAGCCGAAAATCAGAAAGAAGGGCATCTCCTCGGTGGCGATCCAGGAATAGACCCCGGCATCCACGTTCGCCACCCCTGGGATCGCGCGCACGCGCAGACCCAGCTCCTCATCCAGGCTGCTGAAGATCGGATCGAGCGCATTCGCCTGCATCACCAGCAGGTCGTTGCTCAGGCCGATGGCGGTTCCGTAGTTGACGATCATGCCCTGCGCCATCGCACCGAGCGCCACCACAGCCGCCACGCCGATGGCGATGCCGAGAATCGTCAGGGCGCTGCGCATCTTGCGCCGCCAGAGATTACGTGAGACCATAGGATGAGACTCCCCCCCGTCAAGAGTCTGACAACGGTGTGGCCAACGGCTCCAGGATCTCGATGCGGCCAGCCGAGCCATCCACGCGGACGCGCTGGCCCGTCTGCAGGCGTTGGGTGGCCCGCGTCACGCCGACCACGGCCGGGATGCCGTATTCGCGCGCCACCACCGAGCCGTGCGTCATCAGCCCGCCCACCTCCATCACCAACCCGCCGGCGGCCAGAAAGAGAGGTGTCCAGGCCGGATCAGTGCCAGGGCAGACGAGGATCTCGCCAGGCCGCAGTCCTGCAGCGTGAGGGTCGAGCACCACACGAACCAGCCCTTCCACCACGCCCGGCGAAACCGGGCTGCCGGCGATGACATTCTCGCCCGCGCCAGCCGCCGCGCGCACCCCTTCATAGAATGCGCGGCCATCGCTGAGCAAGATGCGCGGCGTCTGGCGGCGCATCTTCTCGGCGGCGTAGAGCGCCCGGCGCTCCGCGATGAGCTGTTGCAGCGCAGGATGAGCGTCGCCGCGTCCTTGTTCCCCGGCCGCCAGCGCGTGGAGTTCAGCCAGGCGCAGAAAGAACACGTCATCCGCCTGCGCCAGCACCCCGGCCGCAACCAGTTCACGGCCGCTGGCGAGCAGCGCCTCGCGCGCCACTCCGAGCAGGCGAATGATGGTGAACTTCGGGCTTTCACGCAGCCCGGCCAACGCGCGCACGCGCCGGCCCGCGAAGCGCGCCAGCCGCGACCGCAACCAGCCCCCTCTCGACCGCGCGAGCGCGTCGGCAAGGCGCTCGATGGTCGCCTCGGCGGCCAGGGCGCTGCGCGCAAAGACCGCGTCGGGCGCCTGGGCCGAATCCTGAATGCCGAGATAGCTCTGCAGCGCCTGCATCACCGGCGTCGGGTCATCGCGCCAGCGCGGCCGGCCCAGGTCAATCTCACCAACCCCGCGGCGGCCATAGCGGGCCAGAAACGCGTCGATCGCAGCTTGCGCGGCCGGCGGCAAAGCGCCGCGGCTGGCCGCAGCAGCCAGCGCGACCGCATCATCAGTCGCGAAGCGGGCCGCGGCCGCCGGGTCGGCCTGAATACGCCGTGCAGTCTCCCACAGCGCCAGGTCCATCTCGGTGGTGACGTTGTGCGGCAGACCGCGCGTGATCTCCAGCGCGCTGCGCCGGCCATCGGGCAGCTCGGCGGCCAGGTGCATCAGCGCGTTGAGCATCGCCATGGCGGGCGCAAAGGTCGGCAGCCAGCCCCGCAGCAAGGCGACCGGGAGCACGTCTAACAACTCCGGCAGCAGCGCCAGGCGCGCGGCCAGGGTGACGTCCTGACGGCTGCGCGCCTCGATACTGGTCACGAGGGCTTCGATCCGGCGCTGGATGCGATGGCGGCTGGCATCAGGCCGCAGCAGAGTCGCCAGAAAGCGGACTGCAACCGGCAGGAAGGCCGAAACGACGCGGCGCAGCACAGTGAAACCCGGCCGCGCGGCCGTGGGCGCCAGCTCTGGCTCATCCCAAATCTCTGTCAGCGCCTGCCCGATGCCCGGCTCCACAAATCCGGTCACTGCGCGCGCCATCCGCCGGCCGAAACCATTGCGCAACGCGCCGGTGATGTCGATGAAGAGCCGCTCGCCCGCCTCGACCAGGGTCGGCAGCGATTCGTATGAGAAACGATAGCCGAACAAGCCCGCCATGCCGGCGATGAAGCTGCGCATGACATCGCGGCCCAGGGGCGTGAAGGGATCGAGCATCCCCTGCACCGCGCCGAAAGAGATCCATACGGAAAGCGGCGATGAGGGAGCCATCTCGCCGTCTGGCAACGGATAGAGCGATGTGATCGGCCGCGCCTGAAGCAGCCACAGCCGTTCGTCGGCCCAGGCCCACTCGATGTCTTGCGGGGTCCCGAAGAGCGTCTCCACGCGACGGCCCAGCCGCGCCAGCTCGACGATGGCGTCATCGGGCAGCGCCTGGCGATCCGCAGCGTCCTCTGCGGCGAACGCCGATGGGCCGGCGTCCTGGCTGACAAGGATCTGTTTGCGCCCCAGTCGTTTGCCGACGATGCGATCGTCTGCGGCGATGACGTAGTGGTCTGGCTCCACCCGGCCCGCCACCAGCGCCTCGCCCAGGCCAAAGGCCGCATCCACCACCGCCTCTCTACGCCTGCCGGTCAGTGGGTTGGCTGTGAATAGCACGCCGGCGACTTCGCTCTGCACCATCGCCTGCACGACCACCGCCAACGACGCGTCGGCGTGAGAGATGCCGTTGCGCGCTCGATAGCCGATCGCCCGCGCCGTCCACAGGCTGCTCCAGCAGTTCACCACCGCGCGCAAGAGCGCCTCTTCTCCCACGACGTTGAGGAACGTGTCCTGCTGACCGGCGAACGACAGGCCGGGCAGATCCTCCGCGGTCGCGGACGAGCGCACCGCAACGGCAACCGCCGTCGCGTCTAGCCCCAGATAGGCCGTGCGTATGATTTCAGCCAGACCCGGCGGCAATACGCCGGCCGCGAAACGTGCGCGGATCGCAGCCGAGGCATTCTCCAGCGCTGCCGGAGCATCGGCGGCCGCTGCGCCCGCCGTCAGCAAGAGCCAGGCGCGCAGGCCGTTGGCTGCGACGAACGCGTCGTAGGCCGCTGTGGTGACGATAAATCCGCTGGGCGCGGGGAAGCCGCCGCGGATCAGGCGCGACAGGTTGGCGCCTTTGCCCCCGGCGACCGCCAGAGTCGCTTCTTGAGAGTCGAGTGGGAGGATCAGGGTGTCAGGCATTTTGTCTGCATCAATTCAGAGCATAGAAGACCGCTGCATCCATGTTACCTGACGAACGACCGCTTGTCAAAGGGGCGACAAGAAGCGGACACGCATGAGTTTGAGGTTTCAGACCAACGTGCTAAAATTGGGCGCTTGCCAGATTATCATCACACCACCCTGAAGAGGTCTTCGCCATGACGATTCAGTTCGGCACCGACGGCTGGCGAGCCGTCATCAGCGACGAGTTCACCTTCGCCAATGTTCGCTGCGTCGCGCAAGCCATCGCCGAGGTCCTGCTGGAGAACACGACTGGGCAGACCGCGCCCCTGGCGGTAGTCGGCTTCGACACGCGCTTCCTCTCGGATCGCTATGCGGTCGCGGTAAGCGAGGTGCTGGCCGCCAATGGCCTGCGCGTGGCGCTGACCAGGTCCGACGCGCCCACGCCGGTCGTCTCTTTTGCCATTCCGCATTTGGGCGCCAGCGGCGGCGTGATGATCACCGCCAGCCACAACCCCCCGCGCTACAACGGCATCAAGCTCAAGGCGGCCTATGGCGGCAGCGCGACCAACGGCGATACCCGCCGCGTCGAACGCAAGATCGCGGCCAACGTCGCGGCTGGCCGGCCGGCGCAGCGCATGGAATGGTCGGCGGCGACGGCCGAGGGTCGCGCGACCCGGTTCGACCCCCTTCCGGCCTATCGCGACCATCTGCGCCGGTTGATAGATCTGCCGGCGATCGGCCGGGCCAGGCTGCGCGTGGTGGTGGATGCCATGCACGGTTCTGGCCGCGGCTATCTGCGCGACCTCCTGATCGAAGCCGGCGCGGAGGTGATCGAAATCCGCGGGGATATGAACCCCGGCTTCGGCGGCATTCACCCCGAGCCGATCGCCCGCTATCTGAAGCCGTTGATGGAGCGGGTAACGGCTGGCGGCTACGACTTAGGCCTGGCCACCGATGGCGACGCCGATCGCATCGGCGCAGTGGGGCCGACCGGTCGCTTCATTGATCCGCACTGCATCATGACGATGGCGCTGCGCTACCTGGTGCGCGAACGCGGGCAGCGCGGCGCGGTCGCCAAGACGGTCTCCACCACGCAGATGTTGAATCGTCTGGCGCGCAGCTACGGTCTGCCGCTGCACGAGACGCCGGTGGGCTTCAACTACATCGGCGATCTGATGTTGAACGACGATGTCTTGATCGGCGGCGAGGAGTCGGGCGGCATCAGCATCAAGGGCCACATCCCGGAAGGAGACGGCGTGCTGATGGGGCTGTTGCTGGCCGAGATGGTCGCGGTCTATGGCAAGTCGCCGGAGCAGTTGATGGCCGACATCATGGCAGAGATCGGCCACTTCGACTACGCGCGCAATGATTTCCAGGTGCGGCCGTTCGATAAAAAAGCACTGGTCGCCAGGCTCACCGACCCGGCGCCGGCTTCGCTGGCGGGCGTTCCGGTGGCGTCTGTCAACATGCGTGACGGGGTCAAATATCTCCTGGCCGACGACAGTTGGCTGCTGATTCGACCTTCGGGCACCGAGCCGGTGCTGCGGGTGTATGCCGAGGCGCACAGCGCCGAAGCGGTGCATGACCTCCTGGCCGCCGGTCGCAGCCTGGCCGATGCGGCCGGGGTATGACCTCTGCGGCCGACAGGCCCTACTCCTGCATCGCCAACACCACCACCGAGTTGAAAGAGCATTTCCGATTAGCGCCGAGTCACTCCTGACCGACTCCGAAAAAATCCGCCGGCTGCCGTGGGCGCTGGCGCACATCGCAGCGAACGCGGTGTTTGCCCAATTGGTCTTCACGGGGCCTGTGTTCGTGCTGTTCCTGACCGAGCTAGGCCTCGACAAGGCGCAGGTCGGCTTGTTGCTGGCGTTGTTTCCACTGGCGGGCGTGGTCGCGCCCTTCATAGCGCCGCTCGTCGCCAGGGTCGGCTACAAACGCGTCTTTATGAGCCTGTGGGGCATGCGCAAGCTCGTGGCGGCGTGCCTGATCCTGACCCCCTGGGTGGCCGGCCGGGTTGGGCCAGAGGGCACGCTGCGCTTCGTCGCCGCGGTGCTGGCGGTCTTTGCCCTCTGTCGCGCCATCGCCGAGACCGCCCTCTTCCCCTGGCTGCGCGAGTTCGTGCCGGACCGGGTGCGCGGCCGCTTCGTGGCGGTGGACAGCATTCTCTCCACCTTGTTCGGCTTCGCCGCGGTCAGCCTGGCCGGCTATGTGATCGCGCGGACGCCAGGGCTGACCGGCTTCACGCGTCTCATCGGCGTCGGCGTGGTTTTCGGGTTGCTGTGCGTGGTTGCGGCCGCGTTCATCCCTGGCGGCGCGCCGATCCCCCGGGAGCGAACCGCCGGCCTCGCGGCGCGGGCGGTCTTCGCCACCTTGCGCGACCGGAGCTTCGGCCGCTTCCTGGCCGGTCTCGGTCTGATGGCGTTGGGGGCAGTGCCGCTCACTTCCTTTCTGCCGCTGTTTGCCCGCGAACGGATCGGGCTGGCGCAGGCCAATGTCATCCTGCTCCAGAACGCGCTGCTGGCCGGCGGGCTGCTCTTCGGCTATCTGTGGGGGTTGGCCGCCGATCGGCGGGGCAGCAAGCCAGTGATGCTCGCTGGTGTGGCCGGCGCGGCGCTGCTGCCCGCGTTGTGGCTGGCTGTGCCTGGCCAGAGCGCCTGGAGCTTTCCGCTCGCCCTGGCAATAGCGTTCCTGACGGGCATCGTGGCGCCCGCCTGGGCCATCGGCTCCACCCGTTTCCTCTTCATTGACGTGGTGCCGGCCGATGGCGCCGAACGCTACATGGCGGCCTACTATGCCTGGGCCGGGCTGACGGGCGCGTTTGGCGCGATGCTCGCCGGCCGCGTGTTGGAGAGCCTGCAAAGCCTCTCGCAAATGGGCGGGCCGGCTCTGGACCCCTACGGATTGCTCTTCGCCGCGGGCGTGGTCTTCTCGCTGGCGAGCCTGGCGCTTCTCGCCCAAATCAGGTCACGCGCGGTGTGATCAAATCCCTTTCTCACTGCAATCTGCAATTTGCAGCTTGCAGTTTCCTCCTATACGTGTATCGCCTGCCCGCTCACTACGTGCGCCGCTTCCATCAGCGCCTCGGATAGCGTCGGGTGCGCATGGACCGTGCGGCTGATCTCCTCAGCGGTCAGCTCCCACGTGCGGGCCACCAGACGTTTGACCTGTTGCCGCCATGCCTGGCGGGCTTGCGCTTGCGCCGTGCGCTCGGGGGCCGGAATCTCGCAGTGACACTCGGCACACCGCCAGCGCTGGATGCGGCGCCATTGCACGCCGCACCAGCCCAAGCACAACGTGGCCAGCCAATGCAGCACGAGATAGGCGCCGTTCTTCCAGATGTGCTGGCTCTGACAGACCGGACACTGCGTGGGGCGGCCCGCCTCTTGGGCCGGCGCCGGCGGCGCCGTCACCACGACCGCCGGCTTGGGGCCCGGTCGCCGATTCTCGAGCACCTGGGACAGCGCCGCCAGCACCTTGGCGCGATCATAGCGCAGGGTGCTTTCGGCGACCCCGATCCGGCGGGCAATTTCGGCCAGGTTGGCGTGTTCCAGAATATGCTGGAACGGCTTGACTTTTTCTACGTGCGGCGACGCGGCCGACGTTTACGCTGTGTATCTTCTCAATAATCCGGGGTAGGGGCACGGCCTTGCGCCTGCCCACCGGGGCGACCGCGAGGGTGCGCCCCTACAAATTGAGAAGATACTACGCTGTCACAACAGAAGCGACTCAGTGAGTTGAACGACGCCGTGGACGAGCGGCCATTGACCGAGAGCGAACAGGCCGAACGCGCCCACCTGCTGGCTGAATACGAACGCTCGGTCTTGCGGCGGACGCAGGCGTTTGCGGTCTTGACCCAACGCGGGCATCGGACGCCCATGTACGCCGAGTTGGCGAACAAGAGTCAGCCCCTCGATCGCCTTGACAATACGGGGCGATGGATATATCCTGCTACTGCACGTCGAGAACGGTGTGTTTACACGGAGAAGACCTATGACGATCAGCATGGAAATGAGGGTCCCCCCCCTACGTTCAGCGTCTCTCGCAAGTCCTCCGCCGGCTGACGCCGGTGGAGCTGAGCCAACTGGTGCGCCTGGCGCCTGAGCTGCAGCGGGCCAGCTCAACTGAAACACTGGAAGCAGAACAAGAGGCCATCGCTTACTATCGCCGCGCGGCAGTGGATCTGACCGGGGGCAAGCCGCCTTCACTTCAGGACGAGTTCCTCGAGGGGCTGACGTACCAGGCGTATTTCGCGCTGCCGGAAGCCAGCCAGGATGCGCTTTGGGAGCGGATCTTTGCCGAGGATGATGAGAGGAGCTGACCGATGGACACAGCGACACTAGAGGTTGCATTACCGAACGATCTGTTCGCGTTATTGGGGTACTCGAAGCCGAAAGCTGCGGAAGCCGTGCGCGAGTTCTCCGTGTTGGGTTTATACCAGGAGCGCCGCATCTCGACCGGCAAGGCCGCCGAGTTGCTGGGCATCGGCACACGGGAGTTTGCCCGGTTGCTTGCGCGCAAGGGTATCGCCTATTTCGACTACTCACACGAGGAATTGGCAGATGAATTCCAGACCGTTGACGAAGTGGGAGAAACGGTCTGATCGGAAGGGGGGGAGCGATGACATTATCAACAATCTCGGTTCCGGTACCCGAGCCGCTTTATCGCAGGCTCGAACGCGTAGCGACGCTAACACGCCGCTCGATTACCGACATGCTGGCATCGGCGATCACGGTCGTGTTGCCCCCTGCACCTGATCTGCCCGAACCTCTGGCAGACGAGCTGGCCGGCATGATGTGGCTGAGCGACACGCAACTGCGTGCGGCGACGCGGCCGACGTTTACGCTGCAACAACAGAAGCGGCTCAACGAGTTGAACGACGCAGCGGATGAGCGGCCGTTGACTGAAAGTGAGCAGGCTGAACGCGCCCGCTTGCTGGCCGAATACAAACGCTCGGTCTTGCGGCGGACGCAGGCGTTTGCGGTTTTGACCCAACGTGGGCATCGGACGCCCAA
>Ga0194126_10009376_pt1 | contig 13071 bp, 9 predicted proteins | sample TA2KigC150mmetaG_FD_148641 | JGI IMG/M metagenome (GOLD analysis project Ga0194126, IMG submission 148641) | Freshwater microbial communities from Lake Tanganyika, Tanzania - TA2015035 Kigoma Deep Cast 150m | ecosystem: Environmental > Aquatic > Freshwater > Lake | place: Tanzania: Lake...
ATGCACAACGTCGCGCGCCGTCGGTTGAATCTCGTACGCCTGCACCCACTTGTCTTCCTGGAAGTCGGTTTCGACCGTCACGTTCTGATAGGGCATCGTGCCGGTGGCCTTGACGGCGATCGGCGACGGAAGTTGGAGGACGGCATCCGGCTTGCCGATCTGCCAATCGTTCGGGATCGTACGCGGGAGCGGCGCGTCCTGGGGATCGCCGACAGGACGGCTGCTTGCCAGCCATGCCAATAAGTCTGACTTGTCGTCGGCCGCCAAGGAGCGATCGTTGGCCCAGGGAGACGTCTCGCCCTTCGCCACGAGCGCCGCGAACCAGGGTGGCATCACGCCGCGCGCCACGACTTGTTCCACCATTTCCGCGTGTGACTGGACATCTTCGTAGGTCGCCAGCCCAAAAGGAGCCACGCCACCGTCACGATGGCACTCGATACAGTGGTTCTGCAGGATCCGCGAGATGCGGTTGTGATAGGTCAGGCTGCCTGAAGGCGCCTGCACTCGTTGGAAGTCCAGCGCACAGCCGGGAGCGTCCGTGGCCGCGACAGCGGGCGCACGGCCCGCCAACAGCGCATCGAGTGCGTTGGCCAACAGCGTCCTGCGCGGCGAGTCGAGCGAGTAACCGAAGCCGTACTGGTCGTCGACCGCTCCGCGATACACCAGAGTGCGCGCCCGGTCGAGCACAAAACACTCCGCTGTCGTCGTCGTGCCGAGAGGCCCCAACAGCTTCCCGTCCGAATCACGAACATAGACACCGCGCAGACCGTGCGCCTCGATCACCGCGCGAATATCTTCATCCGAGTCGCTGGGCGTCGGATTCACGAAGACGAAGGCCACCTTGCGATCGCCGTAGGACTTCTCGAGTTGGGCCAGTGTCGGCAGATAACGTTTGCTGATCGGGCAACTCGTGCTGGTGACTGCCACGACGGTCAAGTCGTGCGCCGCCCACTCCGACAGTGTGTGCCGGTGTCCTTCAAGATCATGGAACTCCACATCGGGAACCAGGCTTCCCACACCGTGTTCGGCGGGCCTAAGTTGCCTTGGTCCCTGCCGCACGGGAGCAATGGTTTGGTCTTTCGCGTTCGAGCGATCCGCGGTTGCCGGGGGATTCCCGGTCGATTGAGGACGCTGCTGCTGCTGCACACTCTCCGCGGCCAACAGCGCAATGGCCGACATGGCAAGCATGAGCCAGGCGACAATCGCTTTCATAATGCCCTCACTTATGGAGCGGTAAAGATCTTCATTGCGTCCATCACTGCTTTATCCCTTGCCCGCGACGCGCTCCGTAGTAGGCTTTCACCTCTTCCGGCGTCACCATGCCGTCGCCGTTCTTGTCCACCTGCTTGAACGCGCCCAGGGGGAATTCGACAAGTGTCAGTATTCCGTCACCGTCCTTATCCGCGTCCGCGCTGTCGGAGAGCTTTGCCGCCGGAAACGCCTCCCGCGTCAGCTTGCCGTCCCCGTTCTCGTCAAACTGTCGGAAGCGTGCGTCGAGGCCGAGGTTCAGGGCATCTGCCGTAAGCCCGCGGGAAACACCGCCAGATGCAAGGGTGACCGACAAAGCGAAGGCAAGGGACTTCGTGGCATCGATTCTCCGAGGCACGCAACCGTCTCCCGGGTGTCCCTCAGATTCAGCCGGCCTGGCCATCAGACTGCGGCGGACTCCGTGTGCTTCCGCAAAGCCGGGGGATGGAAGGCAAGGACCATGTCCTCCGGCGGCACGCCTTGGCGCAGCAGCGCGGTGGCGATGCCCTCCTCCGTCATGTCTTCCTCGACCCAGATCTTTCCGTCGCGGAGCCGTACGTGCAACGTCGTGGCGCGAATGCGACGGCTCCCCGACCAGCCGATCTTCAGCAACAGGTAATGGTCGCGCTGCTCGTCGAACACGCACTCGCACTCAACTCCGGTCCGCGAGGCGGGATGCTGCTCGCGGATTAAACTCGCCAAGTCGGAAATATGGCGTTCGATCAGTTGCCGGTAACTCAGCCGCTTATCCATCGCACGATCTCCTCGCTCTCGACGTTCACCAGCACCAGTGCGACCTGAAAACGCTTCAGAATAAGTTGGATCGCCGCGCGCTGGAACAAGTCCAGATATGTTGCCTCACTGACGGCCAGAAACAGTGTGCGGGCCGGGTCCGTGACTTCCAGCAGAACCCGGTACAACTGGTACTGGCCCAGGGCCGTCTCGAATTCCCGGACCGCGGATCGCCCCAGAAAGCTCTTGATTTACAGAGCAATCTTCCGTCCGTCCTTTTCTGCTGCCAAGGTCCGCTCGGCAGCCAAGTCGACGAATAGCGACAAGTCCTCGTACTCGATAACATACGGGTCAGCGGTGATGGTCCACCCATCCTTGATCAACGCGTTCTTCACGGTGTCGTGAATCACGTCTCTGGTCGGCACAGCCACTCCCCGTCAACAGTACCCTTGAGCAACCCTTCAGCCCCACCCTCTGGCCTTCATCCTACTGGAACAGCCCAGTCCTGTCATGTGCGGCAATCACGCCCTGAGCGTCTGGGCTCGATCCGGCGTCGCCGACGCGCTGGGCGCGGGCATCGCCGCGAGGATAACGATGGCTGCCATCCAAGCCGTTCTCATGCTCAGTCCTCCGGATTGAAGGGCGGGCGGCGGGCGCTGCCGTAGTAGGCTTTCGCTTCTTCCAGCGTCACGACACCATCGCTGTTCGCGTCCATCTGCCGGAAGGCTCCAGCACGAGGGAATTCGTCCAGCGTGAGCTTGCCGTCGCCGCTCTTGTCGAATTGCCTGAAACGCTCCTCGATGCCGCGCGCGGGAGCAACTTTGGGGCGACCCCCGCGTTGGGAACGACCGTCCTGCCGCATCCATTGTCCCGGCATCATCTGCCGTTCACGCCGACGCCGGCATAGCCCAGGTCGTCGGGCAGAAAGATGACGATATTGGGTTTGCGCTCGGCGGCGAACGAGGATGCGAGCAGGCGGAACGACGAGAGAATGACGAGCGAGTTTCTCATGGCTTGGTCTCCGCCCTCACTGGGGTTGATTGCGAGCTTGCCAGATTCAGGTCGAGGAACTGATCGGTTTTCACGCCGGCGAACGAAGCGGTCTCGCCGTCGGGAAGCGTGATCTTCAGGTGGGCTGCGGTCTGTTTGCCGAGGCCGAAGTGGGTTTCAAGTGCCCCGCCGCTCTTGTAACTGTGATTGCTGTGAATCCAGCGGTACTGCCCTTTGGAGTTCGGCGACTTGTCGCCGCTTTGGCTTCGGCTTGGCGAGGAGCCAACCAGAGTGTCTGCGCCCGGCTCTGTCGTGATCGCAACGGAACGTGATGGTCTCATCGGCGCTCGAGTTTTGCTTTGCTGCCGGATTGGTTCACTAAGGCGTCGGAAGCGAGCCAGGCTTTGGCGGTGGCGTCGGCTTTGAGCGCGGCGTCCCAGAACGCGGTCGTGGCTTGCTTGACCCACTCGAAGATCGCTTTCTGGTCGCCCGACGCGCCCGCCAAACCGGTGCGCCCGCTGCCCAGCCGGCCATCGGCGCGTGGGCCGGTGGTTTTCTCGTCGGGGCTCTCGGTGGATTGCGGAGCGGCGAGCTTGGATGATTTTCCTTCGAAACGCTCGCGCAACCGCTCGCGTTGTTCGGGCGTGAGTTGCCGCGAACGTCCCGCGCCAGGCAGGCGGCCCTCGACCATCTTTCCAGTGAAGGAACCGTGGTGCGCGCCTTCGATGAACAGGAAGTACTTGTGGCCGGGAGGCGAATACTTGAATGGATCGCGCTTCCACTCTGGACCTTGGCCTTGCGCCCCGCGATCCAGCGAGCCGGTGACGCACATCATGGGCAGCTTGAGGTTGTCCCAAGAATGCTCGTGCAGGCCCTGCTGGTCCTTGCCCTGGCCGGAAAGCTGAAGGATCGCCTTCACGCGCGGGTCAGCGAAACTCCGCGGTTCGTCTTGGCCACCGAGTTTCAGGGTGGCACCGCCGACGACTTGCGCGGTGAACGCGCCCAGCGAATGGCCGCCGACCCCGACTCGGTCACGGTCAAACTTGCCTTGGAGCGCGGGAACTTTTTCCTCGAGCACATCGAGCGAATCGAGCAGGAAAGTCACGTCTTGCGGACGGCCCGTCGAGTTGCCTTCGCCCAGCGCGCGGCTGAGAAGGCCGCCGCGCGCTCCCGCCGCGGCGTCTCGGCCGGCCCCGCGTTGCAGCTTGATGGAATCGGCGTGCGTCGGGCAGAGCACCACGTACCCCTGGCTGGTCCAGTGTTGCACAATCGGGAAACCCATGTCGCCGGACCCCATCGCGCCGTGAGAGAAAACGATGACCGGGAACTTGCCGTCGCCCTTCGGATAACTGACAAACACCGGCAGGTCCTTCTTTCGCTGCGCGTCGTGCAGGACGACCTCGTCGACCGTCTCAACCACATAGGGGCCTGCAGCCACTATGTAAGGCGCTGCCTGCGGTTCAGCGCCAAGCAATTGCACCAGGGTGTTCGCCGACAAGATCAACCCGGCAAGCATGTGAACGCGGTTCATGAGTTCTCCTGTTGTGCGAATGAGGTTTCATCGTCCCGGATCTTCAGATCCCGATTGCAGTGTGGCGACGAATGCGCCCCCACCCGCAGGCGCGACCAATTCAAACTGGTCGAGTTCCAATCGATAGCTGTACGTGCCCACCAGCGTCACTCGGTCGTCGTGGTGCGAGGCCAGAGCAAAATTGGCGGCATGGCCTTGGGTCGGCAAGTGCCTGGCCCACACCGCACGGCCCTCGGCGTTGAACTTGGCCACGAACATGTCCGACGGGCCCGTGGCTGTGAGCAGGTGTGAACCGATTTGAATCGCACCGTGAAACTGGCCAGAGATGACCGCGTTACCAGCCTCGTCCACTTCGATTTCGCAGCCTTCGCAGCGGCCGCCGCACGGCAGCGACTGCGCCCAAAGCACGACGCCATCCGAACTCAACTTCAGCAGGAAGATGTTGGGACCGCTGCTTCCGCTGGTCAGTTGTCGCTCGCCGAACGCCACCGTGCCGCCGAACACGCCGGAAATATAGCTGTTGCCCTCCCGATCGCAGCCGACGCCGCGCGCGTAGTCGGCTGCGACGGAGCCGAAGCGGAGCGCCCAGCGCTGCTGGCCGTTCGGATCGTACTTGACCGCAAACACATCGCGCTGCTCACTGTCCGCGGTGAGTGTGCTGCCGCCCAGGTTCAGTGTGCCAGTGAACTCACCGACGACAATCACGTTACCTCGCGCGTCGCCTGCGATGCCCCGGCCTTGCTCGTTTTGCGGGCCGGCGATGGAACGTACCCATCCAAGCTTCCCGTCCGGTGTGTATTTCAGGACATAAGCGTCCGTTCCCCCGCGATGGCGAAACGTCGTCGCACCCGCCGCGAAATCTCCGTGAGCGTTGGCGATCACGAGCACGTTGTCTGCGCCGTCGACGGCTACTTCGTTGCCGCCAGAGAGCCGGTGTCCGCCGGCGGTTGCCACCCAGAGTGCGTTGCCGTCCGCGTCCAGCTTGGCCGTAAACGTGTCGCTGAACCCTAGCGACTGAACGGTGTGTCTGCCGAACTGCGTGCCTGTGGAGCACATCCCCGTGACGAGCACTGCCCCGCGACTGTCACAGGCCACGTCGAAAACGTAGTCCGCGCCGGCCCCGCCGAAACGCTTGAACCACTTGACCTGTCCGGCCTGATTGAAAGCCGCCAGCATGGTATCGGGGCCGCCTGCCGAAGTCAGTTCGATACCGCCAAGTTGGACCGTTCCGAGGAACGAGCCGCCGGCATACGTGCAGCCATCCGGCGCAGCCCCCACGCCACGCATGACACGCGGCAACTGGATGTGTCCGTGCCCGCCGCGGACCGGCAGGCGGCGCCTTACCGTGTCACTCTGGCCGCCGACCGAGGCGCTCCAGGCGACCGTCGGTCGCGAACCCATCGAGGTGGCCCCCGAGGCGTCATCGGATTGAAGGCCGGCAATGAACGGCGTCACCGATGAAGTGAGTGTCTTGCCATCCTTGTCCTGCGTGAACGTGGCCTCGCAAAAGTTGTCCACGCGCAGGTCATCGAGGCCGAATGTCTTCTCGACGAACCACGAACCGCCGGGCTTGTCCTTGGGGAGGATTTGCGCGCCGCTGACCGGCTTGCCATTTGCCTCGCCCGTGGTGGACGCGGGGGCGTCCAGGGCGTCAAACGCCGCGCGGTAGAACGCCCAGTTGTCGTCGCCCAGCGCGCTCAGCACACCCATCGGGTCGTGCGTGACGCCGCTCAGCACGGTCCAACCGTGCGGGATACTCAGGCGTTCGAGGTGCTCGTGGAACGCGCGGTTGTTCTCCAAGGTCTCGTCCTGGTCGCCGATGACGATGCGCACCAGCGAGCCCTTGGCGATCGCCTCGGCGTTCTGCTCAGCGAGCGTTCGGGGGCTAACGCTACGAAAGTACGCCTGGTCGCCGCCGTAGACCTTCTGCAGGACTTCCGCCGCCCGCTGTCGCCCGGCCCGCGGCGCTTGCACCAGCTCGGGCTGCATCGGCCCGGCGCCGACGATCGACACCGCGCGGAACAGGTCCGGATACTTGAAGCCCAGCCGCGCGGCCCCGTAGCCGCCCATGCTGAACCCGTCGAGCATCCGCCCCTCCCGTGCGGCGATGGTGCGCCAGGTCGCGTCGACGTGCGGCACGAGGTCTTTGACGATCACTGTCTCCAGAGGGGTGGAGGCGTCCTTCCAGTCCACGTACATGCCCTCGACGAGCCCGTTGACGAACACCGCCAGGAATGGCGGTGTTTTGCCGGCCGCGATGGCGGAGTCGAAGTGCCGCGCGAGTGGCGGGATCCCACGCAGCCCGCCGCCGGAGCCGTGCAGCCAGTAGAGGACGGGGAATCGACGCTCCTGCTCCCTGTCGTAAGCTCGAGGCGTGTAGATATGAAAGCTCACGCGCGCGTTGGCCGCCCGGCTTTCGAACGTGCGAAAGTCCACGCCTGGCGCGCGAACGGGCGGTGTCACCCAGGGCGGATGGTTCACTGCGTTCGGCGGCCTGTCGGCGGCGGGTATCTCCTTCTCCAGAAAGGCCCGCACCTCCCGCACGACTTCAGAGACCACCTTCTCATCGGCCCCCTTGCCCCAGCGGTCATCACCGCCGCCGAAGTAGAAGCCGTGTCCGTAGCCGGCGTATTCCCGATACTCCACCTTGACCCCGGCTTCCTTCATCATCGGCACGAACAGCGGCGCGTTGAGCTTGTGGAGGTCGTGCCGGTCGCCGTGCAGGATCAGCACGGGGGCGCGAACCGTTGTGAGTTTCTTTCGGGTCCGCTCGCGCAGCTCCGGCGTGAAGAATGTTTCCGGCTGGGCCATGATCTCCAGCCGCGGGCCGTAGTCGCCGGTGGTCAACATGCCGGTGTAGAGAACCGTGGCCGGCTCGCCGGCGACGATGGCACGCACCGCCGGCTCGCCTCCGAGTTCGAGCGCGATGCTCCCTCCGCCGCTCCCACCGAAGAGCGCGATGCGATTCGCGTCCACATCGGGGGCCTTCGCCAGCGCGTGAACCACGGCGCGGACGTCCTCGATGGGGCCGCGCGACTGCACTTCCTGCTCGTAGGTCCGGAACGTCGCTTGCACCACGGCATACCCGGCCGCGAGCATCCGCGTGACGACCGGATTGACCGCCAACTGTCGGCGCAGCGATTCTTCCGGGAATTGCGTCAGGCCGCCGTGGATGAAGACGATGGCGGGAAACGGCCCGTCGCCTTTCGGCCTCCGCCAAAACGCCCGCACGTCGCGGCCATCGGCCGACTTCGCATCCAGCGGTTGGACTGGGCTGTCGGCCTCCGAAATCTCCACCGGTTTTACGCGCGAGGCCATCGGCCCCGCGCCGTCACCTTCCATGCCGGCGGTGCGGTTGCGAGCCGGGCTCTTTCGCGCGTGCGCCTCCGCCTCCCCGAAGGTCAAAGAGCCATCTCCATCCGCGTCCGCCGCGCCGAAAAACGGCGCCGAGCCGGCTTCCTCGCGCGAGAGCTTGCCGTCTCCGCTTCGGTCGAGTTGCTTGAAGCGTTCGACAAGTTCGCCACTTTGTTGCGCATGAAGGGCACAACTGGCAAACAGAACTGCGATGGAGACAGTGATCGTCTTCATGGTTTCTCCGTTGGCTGGGAGGAAGCGAACTGGGCGGCCGAGTGGAAGAACTTCCAGAACTCCTCCGGCGCCGAGACGTCGCGCGTTTTTGGACCGGTGCCGGTTTCGTCGCGGCGTTTTTGCATTGGCCAGCCGTGACCGTGTCCGTCCATTCTATAGAAGACGACAGGCGCTCCGCCTTCCCACCGCTGTGCGTGGACGCGGCAGCCGTCGTTCGGGTCGCGGTCAGCGAGATCCCATGTCTTGCCTTCGGCGGCGCTGGTGTTTTGCTTGCGCCAGAAGGCGATAGTTTCGTCGGCGCTCATCTGATCGCTGTTGCCTTTCCACGGTTTCATCGGGTCCACGGTGCCGAGCATGAGGAGAATGGGCACGGGGCGCGAGGGCTTCGGCCAGTCCGTCTTCGCGGCACGCGGAAGAGTGGCGACGACGACACCTGCGCCGGCGATGCGGTCGGCCAGATGACAGACGAGGTATTGGGTCATGACGCCGCCGTTTGAGCCACCCGTGACGTAGATGCGCTGCGGGTCGGCGACCTTCTCGGCGATCAGCGTGTCGAACATCGCGCGGAAGAAGCCCACATCATCCGCGTCGCTGGTGCGGCGTTTGACGGAAACCATGTCGTGGCTGCCGATGTTCCAGCCGTTGACGCCGCTGGGATAGACGGTGACGTAGCCCTCCGCGTCACCCAGTTTCGTGTAGTCGGCTTTCAGGTGCATCGCCAAGCCTGTGCGCGATGCGCCGCCGTGCAGCGCAAACACGACGGGCGATGGCTTGCCTTTGCACTTTGGAGGAATGTTGATGAAGAATTCACGCTCCTTGCCGCCGACGGTGAGTGTGCGGCGCGTGAGGTTTTCCGGCACGGGCATGCTGGCCATGCGCGAGCGGAGTTTCCGAATCGCGCCGGACTTCTCCGGCGTGAGGGTCTTCTTCGCGGAGGGCGTATCGGCTCCGCCACCGCGCTGGCCGCGGATCGTCGAGAGCTCGCTCACTTCCTCCGCGTCCACGTGGCCGTCCCTATTGTCGTCGAGACGGTCGAAGAGGCGGTCCACGACTTCGGGTCGGTCAGCGAGCGGTCCGCTCTTGCCAAAGCGCTCCTTGAACTGCTCGCGCGTCATCGGCGCGCCGTCACTCGCGGCGGCCGGCCCCGCGCCGGCGCGCGGAGATGGCGTCGTGCTGCCCGGGCTTTCGGTGGCCGATCTCGCTTCGCGTTCTTCCGCAAGCATTGCTGTCTCGCTGGTCACGGCGGCGACTGTCGGTGAAGCGACCGCGCTCACATCGGTGCGGGCAAACTGCTTCGTGAGAAACGCGATGATGGTTTCTCGCGCCTTTTGCTCCTCGGCATCTTCCTCCGGCGTTTTTTCGCCGCGGGCGATGCGTGCGCCGCCGACCGAGCGGCCCCAATAGAAACCGTGCGGACTTTTCTCCGCGGTGTATGTCGTTACGTCGCGGCCCGCTTTCTTCATCCGCTCAATCGTTGGCAGCACCATGACGTGCGGCGCCTGCTCGTCGCCGAGGCTCGTGATGAACAGCGCGGGCACCACGATTCTCTCCGCGTTCGCCTCGATCGACTGTTCGCGCATGATGGCCTTCGCTTTGTCCTCGCTGCCCGCGCGGCGTGTGAGGCCGCCCATGAGGCGTCTGCCGTTTTCCATCAGCGCCTCGCGCGCCTGCTCCGGCACGAGCGAAAGCGGCGGCTGCGTCGGGTCGCCAGCCATGTAGGCGAACGGGTCGGTCATCCACGGGGAACCGACGGCGACGCAGAGGAATTCTTTTCCCATCGTTTGCGCCGCACGCAGCGCCAGATGCCCGCCGTGACTGCCGCCGACGACTGCGACGCGCGCGGCGTCAATCCTCGGCAGCGTTTTCGCGAAACGGATGCCCGCAAACACGTCCTCGTTCTCCATGCCGAAGAGCGCGCCCTCGCCCGAGCGATAGCTGATGGCGAGCACGGCCCACGGCTGTTCGTTGAACGCGGTGACGGTGGGCGAGATGGGATTCGGCGCGGCCATCGTACGCAGGTATTGGAAATCGCGGTCGCCCTGGCCGCCGTGAATGGTGACGACACATGGAAATGACCCGTCGCCCTTGGGCATTGAGAGCACGGCGGAAATCTTCCGCTCGTCGCTCGAAGGATACTGCATCTCGGTGACTTCGCGGTTGCCGACGATGTCGGTTCTTCCCGACGGTGTCATCGTGCCCGGTTGCTGGCGGCGTTTCTGCAGCACCGCGCGCACGGCGGCGCGCTCGCTGTCGTCAATTGTGCCGTCGCCGTTCTTGTCGATTTGCCTGAAGCGCTCTGCGAGGCCGGTACCGGACTCGCGTTGTTGTGACCGCGCAGTTGCCGCGAGACAAACGAGAATCGTTGAAAGGTTGATGAGTGCGGTGACTGTCTTCATGGTCTCTCTTTCAGCGTTCCTTTGTAGATCCATGCCGTGTTGTGATTGCGGCTGTTCGCGTCGGGGTGCGCGTCCGTAGGTTTCGTTGCTGAAGGATTGGCCGGAGCCGTTTTCGCGTTGGACTTGCCATCGAGCTTCGCAGGAAATCGCGACGCATCCTCGCCGGCGTGCAAGCGCATGATCAGGGCGGTCATCGGTTCGTCAATCATCCCGATGTGGGAATTGATCTGGCCGTGGTCGAGCGTGACCGTGTCCACCGCGCGGGAGGGTGAGCCGGCCTTGGTCAACGCATCGGCGAACGTCGGGGCGAGCACGTCCAGGTGCATGCGATCGCCAGCGTAGAAGACTAGCGTCGGCGGGATCTGCTTGCCGGGGGCAACATGAAGCTGCGGCGAGGCGTCGCGCCAGTTGGCCTCGTCCTTGCCGAACGCGAGCTCATACAGTCCTGTCATCGCGCGTCCATTCGCCAGTTTCAGGCAGCGCGGAATGTCGAGCGCTGCAGGATCGAGCAGGACGTTGCTCTTGAGGATTGAGAGGTCTTTGCCACGCGCTTTGAGGAAGCGTTCGTTCGTGCCGACGATCGCCGCAAGGTGGCCGCCGGCCGAGTGGCCCATGAGGTGCAACCGGTCTGGATCACCGCCGTATTCGGCTATATGGTCGTGAATCCAGGCAATGGCCGCGGCGCAGTCCATCGCGTGAACGGGGTGTTGGATGCCGTCCTCCTGCGGTGTCTGCGCGGACAGGCGATAGTTGATGGTGGCATAGATGTAGCCTTGCCCGACGAAGTGCCGCATCTTGGCGCCGACGATGGGTGGATTGGCCTTGTCGCCGTTCCGCCAGCCGCCGCCATGAATCATGATCATCACGGGCCGCTTGGCGGACGCCTGCTTGTCGTCCGGCACGTAGAGATCGAGGCTCAGCAGATTGCGATCCACACCCGCGATCTCGGCGTAGCGGAGATTAAGGTGTTTTTTGTGCGGCGGCTCCGCGGGCATGGCGAGGTCGCCGGTGCCGGCGCTTCTCAGCCGGTTCCGGGCCGCATTGCCCGCAATCTCGCTGCGCTGAATGACGCCGTCGCCATTGCGGTCGAAGCGTTGGAACAGCTGGGGTTGCGGCAGTTCCCGCGGCGTCACCTTCCCATCGCGGTTTCGATCCATGCGGTCGAACCGCTCGGCGCGGCCGCCGCCAGAGGCGCGTTGTTGCGTCTGCGCGGAGGCGGCCAGGCCGACGAAGCTCTTGGAGCCGCTGGCCAGCATTCGCCTCCTGTTCACTTCACCGCCGTTGCTGTAGTGCTCAAAGGGAATCAGTCCTGCAGTGGTCATTGCGAGCGGTGCAAATGCAGAAGAGAAAGACATGTCGAACGGACCCGCTCCCTGCGCGGGTGGGGCAGCCGGCGGCGCAGGCGCGTCGGCGTCCGCTTTGCACTCGATGCGCAAGCGGGCCTTGTCCGCATCCGGGACCGGCCAGGCGCGGAGCCGCGCGCGGGCACCAGCGTCCTGTTTGAGATGGGCGTCCCAAAAGGCAAGCGTGGCGTCGAGGATCCACGTCGCGACCTGCTCGTCGTCTCCCTTTCCCGCCTCGATCATGCCGGCATAGGTTCCCGCGAGGCCCTCAATCCAGACGAGGTACTTGTCGCCGGGCGGGCTGAACGTGAACGGTTCGCAACGCCACTCGGCTGGGTTGTCGGTCCGGAGGCTGGGGATGCCCGAACCGCTCAATACCATCAAGGGCCCCGCGACGTCTTCCCACGATTTCTCCGTGAGTCCTTGCCCGCGACCCTGTGGCGAGAGCAGGAGCGCGGCCTTGACGCGGTCGTCCTGGAGGCCCTGCGGCGCACTCGGACTGAAGTTCCGCTGGCCCGCGAGGACGCAGGCCGCGTAAGCCCCGATCAAATGGCCACCGGCGCCGACACGGTTGGGGTCCATTCGCCCCTTCACGCCGGGCACCTTCATCTCGATTTCCGCCAGCGAATCGATGAGGAAGGACAGGTCGCGCGCCCGATCGATCCAGTCGAGCCCTTGGGCCGAGGGCGTCAGTTCCCGCGAATCCGAGTGGTCTGTCTGGATGACCACGTATCCGCCGTTGGCCCAGTGTTCGACGAGCGGCCGGTAGTCGTGCCGCCCGCCGCCGACGCGGTGGGAGAAGACAATGACGGGAGCGGGCCCCGCCTGATCGGGCCACGTAACGCGGACCTGGAGGTCCTTTCCTCGCTCGGCGTCGTGGAGGAGCACGGGGTCGGCGCAACTTACGCCCGTCGTGGGAGCCGGCTTCTCTTGCTCGCGCAGCCGTTCATTGCGCCGTGGCTCTTCGCGGCGAGGCTCCTCGCGTCCGCCTTGGCGGCGCTGGTACTGTTCCAGCGCCGCGGTCATCTCGTCCTTCGAGACCCTGCCGTTCCGATCCCTGTCGATAGCGTCGAAGCCGCGCTTGAGCCGCTCGGGCATCTCGTCTCTCGAGAGCGCGCCATCCCTGTCCCGGTCGAAAACCTCAGAGTCCCTGATTTCGGCGGAATCTAAGGTGGGACCAAGTCGGGATTTTCCGGAGGAGCCGCGAGGGTATACATGAGGCGGAGGTTGGTGCCAGGGTAGG
>Ga0194126_10009385_pt1 | contig 13063 bp, 11 predicted proteins | sample TA2KigC150mmetaG_FD_148641 | JGI IMG/M metagenome (GOLD analysis project Ga0194126, IMG submission 148641) | Freshwater microbial communities from Lake Tanganyika, Tanzania - TA2015035 Kigoma Deep Cast 150m | ecosystem: Environmental > Aquatic > Freshwater > Lake | place: Tanzania: Lake...
TTCCAACGCGCTCCTTGCGTGGTCCCGAACCATTCCTTGATCATCTCCTTGTTGAACTGCTGCACGTTGACATACACACCCCAGCTCTCGCCGTTGATCACGACGTGCACAAAATTCGCCTGCGGCGCCGGCAGGTAGGTCCGCGCGATGTGGAAGAACAACACCGTGCGCAGGAAACTGGGGTCTTCGTGCGAGTTCAGCAGGTTCAACGTCCGGTACCCACCGAGCTGCTGCTCGGGCAGGACGTAGTCGAATGAGAGGTTCAGCGAGCGTTTCCGGCCTTCGCCCACCATCATGTACGAAGAGGCGCCCCGGAAATGCACCCCCACACCCGTGTAAACGCCCCCATCCACCGTCACTCGAGCCGGCACCTCGACGTCGGTGTTGTTGAACGCGGCCAACTCCTGCTCCCAATCCGCATTCTCAAATTCCAAGAACATCGTGCGCAAGGTCTGCGCGTCGTATAACGAGACGCCCGGATAGGACTTGACATCCGCGGGCGCCACCCGAGGACCAGGTTCCGGCGACGGCTGATCCTCCCCTGGACGCCCAAAACCCCCGCGGCGTCCCCCGGGCCCACCCGGTCCAAAGGGCCCAAACCCGCCCCGGTTGGCGCGCTGTTCCGTGATGAACTCGCGGGCAGCTTGGCGCTCCGTGCGGTCCAATCGCTTGTCGCCGTCTTGGTCGAACTGCTTCACGAGTTTGACCTCTTGCCCCATCATCCCGCCGCCCGGCGGGCCAAACCCACCCCGTCCGGGACCGCCAGGGCCCCCCGGCCCGAAGCCGCCCGGGCCAAACTGCGGCGGGGGCGGCCAGTCCTCGGGCGGTGGTTCATTGGGCGAGATCTGAGCCAGGAGGGCGACAGCGCCACCCAAAAAGGTCAGCAGGGCCACCGGTTCGAGAAGTCCACGGTGTTTCGTCATGTAGCTCAACATGGGCCGAATATACTACCCAACGGATTAAGCTGCCGTTAAGCCCGCCCGAGGCGCAATATCCCACGCGCAGGCCAACAGGCGCCGAGCCGCACGCCTGGGTTGGCCCCTGCGGGAGCCGCGAGGATTCGCGTTGGCGTTGGGGGCCGTTGCTGGTCTTAATCCCATCTTAATCGGGCGGCAGGCAACCTGTCGACGTCCGTGTTGCGTCAACAGGACCGAACCAGTCCGGGCGCCAGCCTCCGCGCTCACCTGCGCATGTGACATGAGAATCCTGGTCGTCGAAGACGAGCCGCGTTTGCTGCACAACCTTGCCAAGGCGCTGCGGGAGGAAGGGTACGCGGTGGACACCGCTGCCGCAGGCGACGAGGGCTTGTTCAAGGCCCAAAACACCGACTACGACGCCCTTGTGCTCGACGTCATGTTACCCCAGTTGGATGGCTGGCAATTGCTCGAGCGGCTCCGGCAGCGGAAGAACACTCCCGTCCTCATGCTCACCGCCCGGGATGCCCCTCGCGATCGCGTGCGCGGCTTGGACACCGGCGCGGACGATTACCTGGTCAAGCCGTTTGACCTGCCGGAGTTGCTCGCGCGCCTCCGGGCCTTAATCCGCCGCACCGCAGGCCAGGCCTGTCCCATCGTCCAAGTGCGTGACGTCCGCTTGGACACCCGCGCCCGCACCGTCACCCGACAAGGTGCCAGCGTCCCCCTCACCGCCCGCGAGTATGCCATCTTCGAGTACCTGGCGCTGCACCGGGGCCAGGTGGTCACCCGCACGGCGCTCTACGAACACCTGTTCGACGAGAGCGATGACACGCTCTCCAACCTGGTGGACGTCCACGTCTTCAGCATTCGCAAGAAGCTAGGCGCGGACCTGATTACGACCCGCCGCGGCCAGGGCTACTGCATCGACTCCTGAGCCGACGCCATGTTCATCAAATCCATCCGCTGGCGGTTGCAGCTCTGGTTGGCCTTCCTGCTGGCCTGCATCCTCACCGGCTTCGGCGTCACCGCCTACCAACTCCAGCGCCTCAATCGCCTCCACCAAATCGATGAGGAATTGGACCGCGCCGTTGCTGCCCTCGCCGGCGATGTCCGCGGGCGCCCGCCCTTTCTGGGCCCACCCCCCGCAGGACTGCCCCCGGGACCGCGCCCGTTCGATTCCGGACCGGATTTCCCACCCCGCCGACGTAGCGGGCCTGAGGGGCGGCTGCCGCGCGGCGCGCCCGACGGTTGGCTCGACACCCGGGAGATCCGGCTCTCGCCCCCCACGGCCGCCCTGTTCGATAACGCGGGAACGCATGGCCTCTATTTTGTGGTCTGGTCGCGGGCCGGCGCGGTGCTCAAGCGTTCGACCAACGCACCCCCGGATCTGCCGCTGCCGGACTCGCCGGGGGTAATGGCCGCAACCGGTGTGCGCCTGCGGCAAGCGCACCGTGAGGCCTATCAATTTACCGAGATCGGCGAGTGCATCTTGACCGGACGCAACATCGGGGTGGACCTGGCGGCCGTCCGCCGTTTTGCCTGGTGGCTGGTCTGTGCCGGCGGCGCCGTGCTCGCCCTCGGGCTCGGCGGCGGTTGGCTTCTGGTCAGCCACGCCATTCGCCCCGTCCAGGACATTGGCGCCGCCGCCAGCCGGATCGCCGCCGGCCAGCTCGCCGAACGCATCGACCTGGCCGACACCGACAGTGAGTTGGGGCGGTTGGCGGGGGTGTTGAACTCGACCTTCGCCAGGCTCGAGGCCGCGTTCGCGCAACAACGCCAGTTCACCGCCGATGCCTCTCACGAGTTGCGCACCCCGATCGCCGTCATCATCGCCGAAGCCCAAACCACCCTCGCCCGCGCCCGAAGCGCCACGGAATACCGAGAAACCGTCGAGGCCTGCCTCGCTGCCGCCCAGCAAATGCGCCGCCTGACCGGTTCGCTCCTCGAGTTGGCCCGGTTCGACGCGGGCCAGGCTCGACTCGAATGCGCCCGATTCGACCTGGCCGAACGCGTGCAGGCGTGCCTCGACTTGATCCGGCCGTTGGCCCTCGAACGTCAACTCCGGATTGCCAGCGATCTTGTCCCCGTCGAACTGGTTGGCGACTCCGACCGACTCAGCCAGGCCGTGCTCAACCTGCTCAACAATGCCATCCAGTACAACCGGGCGCAGGGCGAGATCCGCGTGAATACCCGCGCGCACGATGACGCCGTCCTGCTGACCGTGGCCGATACCGGCATCGGGATTGCCCCGGGAGATCTGCCGCACATCTTCGACCGCTTCTATCGGGCCGACCCATCGCGCGCCCGGGCCGAGGGCCATTGCGGCCTCGGCTTGGCCATCAGCAAGGCCATTGTCGAGGCGCACGGGGGCAGCCTCGAGGTCGCCAGCCAACCGGGTGCCGGCACCACCTTTACCGTGCGCTTACCGCGGAACGCGCGCTAGCGCTAGTCCGCCCCCCTGTCGGTCCTCCGCCCGCTACCGCCATAGGGCCGTCCTGCATTTCGTGCTTTATGAACCGGGTTTCTAGTAATTGACAGCGAACGCTAGGTCTGGTGGCCTCCGTCGCGGTCCAGTCGGCGCTAGATCGTTCCGCCGGTTTTCCAACCGGCCATTGGCCCGATCGCCGCCCTCAAACGCCAAGGCAGGTTGACAACCAACCGAGATCGGAGCGCGGGCATCTTGCCCGCGGGACTCCTGGCAAGACGCCCGAGCTCAGTCCCGAGGTCAGCCGTCAGTATGGGAGGACCGCCAACCGATACAGCCGCGCCGGGCGCATCGGCGTGGGATCCACGATCTCGATCGGAGCGCCTACCGGGCCGGGCGGAACCTGCGTGAGCGTCCGCCATGGGCTTTCGCCCAAGGCATCCAGGTACTCGACGGTGAGGCTGCGCCAAGCGGGCGCGAAGAAACGCAGGGCCACGCGCCCCTGCATCGGCTCGAAGTGTAGGGCTTGCAGGTGGAGTCGACTCGACGCTTCTCGGGGATGAGTGTTGGCCCAGTACTCCTCGAGCGTGGTGTGGCCGTCCTCGTCGAGATCCGCGTCGGCGTCGGCCGCGTCTGGGTTGGTCCCGTGAACTAGTTCCCAATTGTCGGGTATGCCGTCGCCATCTCCGTCAGGGGCGCTCAGCGCCGCGCCGGGGTTCGGGAAGCTCGCCACCCAGGAACTCGGATCGCTGCCGAACCCGGCGAGGTGAACCCGTTGCAGGGAGGCGCCGCCACCGTCGGCCGCGCGTGGCCAGGACCAGGCCGTCGGGCAGGCGGTATTTCTTGGGCTGAGCGCGGTCATCGGTCAGGAACCAGCCCCCGATCTCGACCGAGACCGCGGTCGGGTTGTGCAACTCGATCCAGTCGGTCTGGGGCGGCGCGCTGGCCGCGAGCAGTTCGTTGATCACCACCCCGCCCACCGCAGGCGCGGGGTCGTCGGTGCCCGGGGAGCCTCCGGGCAACGCGCTGGCGCGCCAGCGGGTGCCGGACTCGGGCGCTTGGCTGAGTGTGGGATCTCTGGGCACCAAAGAAAAGCCTAGGTTGTCGGCCAGCGCCGGCCAAGGCAGCTCGTCGTCGTAACTCACCGAAAAGATCACGGCTCCCAGCGGGTGAGCCAGCGTGATGCGTTCCCCGCCGTTGTTCAAAGCGCCCAGGTACGCGCCGTGCACACTCAGGCCGGGGTACTGCGCGGCCAAGGCTCCCGGGTTCGAGGCGAGGATCAAAAACCCGCCCGGCGCCAGCTTGGTGCCGTTGCTGAACGTGAACCTGACGCCGGCCGTGAAGGTGAGTCCGGACAGGTCCAGTGCGGTCGAGCCGGTGTTCTTAAGTTCGAGGAACTCGAGGTGATCGCTGCTGGTCGTGCCCACCGCCGGCGGATGGTACATGACCTCCGTCAGCGGCGAGGGAGTCAATGCGGAGGGCCGATAGTTCCGGTGCCAAGAACCAGTCCGGGTCTGCCGGGGCGAGATTGAGTCCGTGAAACGCGAGCAGATTGGGGCCCGAACGCACGAGTCCAGCGGGGAGGATGAAGCAGATGTCATCGGGGACATCGGCGCTGTGGGGCGTGGTGGCGGTCGCATCCCATGCCGCCAGGGTCGGAGCGTGGCAAGCAACCACCTCGGTCCCGTTCACATACGCCATGAAGCCGTCGTCATAGCGGATTCGCAGGACCCACTCCTGGAATGTGGTGGGATCCGTCACCGTGAAGGGGATCCGGACGTAAGCGGTCGCGTTCCGCTGGTACATGAACTCGGCCAAGCCAGCTTCAGGCGCGGTGGGAGGCATGAGTTCATCGAGTTCGATGGCGTTGAGAAAGACGCCGAAACTGGGCCCGCCACCGCCATCCACACTGCTCGGCGCACGCCGTCCGGAGAGGAGGATCTCGCCGGCGCTGTCTGCGTTGGCCGTCAGGCGGAAGGTGTAGCGGTCGTTGTCGGCGGGCAGATCCTGGCCGCCGAAAGCGTAGCCGCCGACCGCTAGCACCCCATTGGCGTGCCAATCCGCCACCCGGCTGCCCACGCTCCCACTGTCGAAGGACCAAACCTTGATTTAATACGTCCGCCCCGGAATGAGGCCGGCGAGGCGCAGGTCCAGGCCCGTCGAACCGCTGTTGTCGCGCGAAAAGACAAAGTCCCGCAGCAAGGCTGACTCGCTAAACGAACCGCCATCCAGCGGGGTGGGGCGGCGCCGGTCGTCGTACCCGAACGCGTCCCCCGAGTTGCTCAGGGTGACGCGGTGCGTGCCGAAGTCGCGGCTGACCGGCCCGATTGAATGGCGTCGTCGCCACCGCCACTGCCGATGACGAACGGTTCGAACCCCGTCGCCGTCGCGCTGGCGGAATTGTCTTCTCGGTCGTTAAAGTCCAACGCTAGGAGGCGGCGGGGCGTGGGCTGGAGCGAGAAACCCACAGGCGTGGTTGTCGACACCCACGCGCCATCGTTGAACCCGAGCTCTGTCCAGCTTTGCCCGAGAGCGTCGTCGCCGGGCACCCAGACCCGAGCCGCTGCCCCCGCCACCACCACCGGCTCGGTCGTCTCGCACCGCGCCCGGCCAAAGGAAACATTGCGTCGCAACGCAGGATACTCGAGGGAATGGACCAACCGGCCGGCCGCATCGCTCAGGCCGACCCACTCGCCCCCGCGGTCCAACTAGAAATCCGCGTGCACTTCTGCGCCCGCCACCGCCCGGTCTTTGCCTGAGGCGAACACGATCGCATACCCGCCGGGAGGCAGGATCACGCTCGGAAACTCGCACGGAACCGGGTTGCGCCGATCGTCTCTCAAGCCCCAGCCCGCCAGGTCGACCGGCGCAGCGGAGAAGTTGCGCAACTCGATCCAGTCCGGACTCTCGCCGTCGGTGTCCTGCAAACCGCCGTCGTTCTCAGCGAGGATTTACGTGATGCGGACGTCCACCAGTCCGGCTAGCGCGGTGGCGCCGCCGACGGCCGGCCCCGACCATACCAGCAGGGCGCCTAGCAGGAGCGGGTGAGGAATCCACGCTGGCCGTCGCGGATGGTTCAAGCAGCGTCCGCGCCTAGCGCCGCCGGCGCCGGGCCGGGCCGAAGTAATAGCCGCGGCCGACCCGGGCGCCGCGCGCGCGACCGACCTGCGGGGTGTCTCGCTTCCCCTCGTCGAACAACGCGGTGTATTGATAGTTGAAGTTGTCGAGGCGGGTGCGCTCGATGCTCCGCCCGATGAACCGTTCGATAGCCTGCACGTGCGGCGCGTCTTCGGCCGCCATGATCGTCAACGCGTCGCCCGTGGCCTGCGCCCGGCCCGTGCGCCCAATCCGGTGCACGTAATCCTCCGGATGTTGGGGCACATCGTAGTTGATGACGTGACTGACATCCAAAATGTCCAGGCCCCGCGCGGCGATGTCCGTGGCCACCAACACCTCGAATCGCCCGTCGCGGAAGCCGCGCAAAGCTTGCTCGCGCTCGCGTTGGGTCCGGTTCGAGTGCAGCACCGCCACCGCGTGGTTGTTGCGCTTGAGCAAGTGCGCCACCCGGTCTGCGCCGTGCTTGGTCCGGCAGAAGACAATCACCGAATCGTAGTGGACTCGCTCGAGCAACTCCAACAGCAGATCGGTCTTCTGCACCGAGGCCACCGGATAAATCGCGTGCCGCACCGTTTCGGCCGGCGACCGGCGCGCCCCGATCTCGACCGTCTCCGGTTGGCGCATCGCCCACTGGATGAGCGTCTCGATCTCGGGGGGGATCGTCGCGGAGAATAGCGACGTCAATCGGTCCCTCGGGCACTTGTCAATGATCCGCCGCACATCCGGCAAGAAACCCATGTCCAGCATCCGGTCGGCCTCATCCAACACGAGAAAGCGGACCCGATCCAACCGGCCATTGCCACGCTGCAGGTGATCGAGCAGCCGCCCCGGCGTCGCGACCAAGACGTCTAGCCCGCCTCGCAGCGCATCGGTCTGCGCTCCATAGCCCACCCCGCCATAGACCACACTGACCTTGAGCGCAGTGAACCGCGCAAAGTCGCGGATGGCAGTCTCCACTTGCGCGGCCAACTCGCGCGTGGGTTCGAGCACCAACAACCGCGGGCCGGGCCCCGGCTGATCCAATCGCGAGAGCATCGGCAGCGCGAACGCGGCCGTTTTGCCCGTGCCCGTCTGCGCGCTCCCAATCACATCCCGGCCGGCCATGATCAGCGGGATCGCCCGCAGTTGGATCGGGGTCGGCTCCACGTAACCCATCGCGCGCACCCCGTCCAAAATCGGTTTCGAGAGTCCTAGCTTGCTAAATGCCATGTCGCCAACCTACCAGCCCCCTTCGCCAGGGAAAGGAAATTGCCGCGCGCTCCCGGCCGGACGGCGCCGCTCACATGTTGCCGAAAACCACGAGGGCGATCTCCGGCAGATCGCCCTCGCGCGAACGTCAAATGCGGGCTGAACCCGCCGCCATGAAGGTTACTTGGCTGGCTGGGATGCAGCCGGTAGCGGCACCACGGGTGACAGCAGTCCTGCCTTGGCACAGATGTAGTAAACAACTGCGCCCACAATGAAAGCGGCTACCGGAGCCGCCGGCACCGGGGTGCCCAGGTTCGGCAGAATTCCCACCAGGAAACCCAGCGCCCAGGAAATCCAGCCGGCCAGGTTCCAGCCGGCTCGCGGGCCGCTCCATTTGCCGCCGTTCAGGCAGTAGTCCACCATCATAGCGCCGCAGATCGGGCCGAAAGACGCCCCGATAATCACAAACACCGGAATGACTTTGCCGGCCACGCCGGTCGTCGCCAGGATGATGCTGACCAGCGCGCCAATCCCCACCGAGATGAAAGGGTTAACCTGCGGCAGCGTGGTCTTGAAGCTGTTCGCCGCGATAAACGACGAGAAGCAAGCCGGCGGAAACGCTGCCACCGCCAACAAGAACATCAACCACTTCGCCGCACCTGTCCCCATCACGACCGGAATTAAGTTGAACGAATCCAGGATGAACTCCTTCTTCTCCGTGCCTGCAGCGACCGCCTTGGCTGACAGTTCGCTCGAGCCATACACACCCGCCACCACCAGAATCGAGATGCCAGCGGTCACCAGGATGGCCAGCGCGACCCCAACCAGGCCGCCCATCTTGGCGTCCTGCTCGTTGCGCGAGCTCATGGCGATATCCACACCCGCCGCGCCGGCCGTGGCGAAGAACCCCACCACGTACGTCAGCAGCAGCGCAATCACGCCAAATGTGCCCAAGGCGGCTCCGGCGCTCGGCGCCAGCGCTTTGTGGCTTTCAATCAGCTTCGCCGGCTCAAAACTCCCCAGCCCGCCCAGCGTCTTCACCAGCAACACCGCCAAAATCGCCAGCGGAATCAGCGGCAGATAGGTCGAAACGCGAGCCACGTACTGGATGCCCTTCAGCCCCACCAACGCCGCCAAGACGCACCAAATCACCATGATCACCTTCGCCGGGATCGGGATCATCGCGCTGAGCGCCAGGGCCGAAAAGTACGTGTTCACCGCAAGCCAGCCGAATTGCAGGATGCCCATCAGAAATCCCGGCATCAACAGGCCGCCGTTGGCGCCGAACGTGGACGTGCCCACAATGTACAACGGCAAGCCCGTCTTCATCCCCAGCAGACCCGGCACCAGGTAGAACAGGAAATGGCAGATCAACGCCGAAAGGACTAACCCAAGCAAGGCCACGCCCACGCCCTGCGCCAGCGTCCCGCCCAGGCTGCCTGCCTTGGCCGCGTCCTGCCAGAACACAAACCAGAGGAAGATGCCCGCGTACGTCGGAGCGATGTTCTTGTGCCAAGGCGCGCGCTTGTCGGTGCCCAGCGGCTTGGCGCTGGTGAGGTAAGCCGGTAATTGGCTGGGATTCGGTTTTGCTTCGTTGCTCATAGGTTTGGCGATCGGTTGAACAGTCATCGCGCCCAGGCACAACCCGCCTGTGCCAGGCGCTCTTCAGGCTTAAATGACTCGGCGCCAATTACTGCCCGCCCGCCAAACTGTCAACGGCAAAGTTTCAGCCGAACCCGGCCCACCGGCCACCGGGCGCCGGGACCCGGTTGCGCTGAGCTGCCCTTTGGCTCCACGCTCAGCTCCGCCCCAGCCGCTCAACACACCGACTCACGATATGGCCGCCACTCGCAGATCCCGCAGCGCGCTCAAGCCACCCAACGGCACGCCCCGAATCGGCCGCGCCCCACTCCGCCGCTTGGCCCCAAACCGCTCCCGATGCGCCAACCACACCCCGTCCACAAATCCCTTCGACCCGAGCACCACCCCGTCTGTCATGTGCCGTATCCTCAACCGCAACACCTCCCTCACACTCAACTCCCCACCCTTCTGCAACACCCGCTTAATCTGCTCCCGACTCATCGCCACCTTCCCGCTGCTCCCAGACACCCCTCCCCGCACAAACAACCGCTTCCGATACTCCGCCCCAACCGCCTTCCACTCATGCACCCTTGCCTTCCGCGGTTCCTCGGACCCCGCTGCAGCCTGTGCGCCGGCCAAGAATGGAGCGCGGGCATCTTGCCCGCGGGTCCCTGCCACTACCCCTGCCTCCTCCCCTGCTGCCCCCGCCGCCTGGCCCCCTCCGGCCACAACCGCCCCAGTCGTGCCCTGAAGGGCTCCCTCACTCTCACTCGCGTACATACTCAACAACCCCGACCGCGCCTTCACATCCCCAGCCACCGCAGCCGCGTACCCACAGTGCCGGTAATCCTTCGGATCCTCCACCAACCCAGCCCGCACCGCGTTCAAGTCGATGTACGCCGACACCGTCTCCAGCACCCCCGGCTGATCCTCGACCAGCACACTCCGAAACCGTTCCGCCCACAGCGTCCCAAACCGCTGATGCCGTATGTTGTACCACTTGCTGAACCGCTGCTTGAACTCCTTCATGAACTCCGACACATCCCCCATCCGCGCCAGCATCCGTTTCCGGATGTCTGCGTCCACCCGACCATGGTCGTGCAATCCCTTCTCGGCCTCATAGAGCAGGCCGGCCTCTCGGGGCTTGGCCTTCCCGTAGAGGGCCTTCATGCGCTCGACCAATTCCTCGTCGGTCGGGTTCTGCTCGGCCGGAACGCGGACCAGGACATGGAAGTGATTGGACATGATGCAGTAGGTGATGACTTCGAGGCCGCAGAAGGTGGCCAGGCGCCGGAGGAGCCGGACCAAGGTTTCTTTGCCGAGGTCATCCAGGAGCCGTTGGGCGCCGACGATGCGCGAGACGCAGTGGTAGACGGCGATTCGGCCTTTGACTTTGATGCGGTTTCTTCGCATGGGGCGAGAGGTTATGTGCACAGAGCAACTGCTGTCAACAATTATTTATCTGGCATATTGATTGCGCGATGACTCACAGCCCAGGTTCAAAAGGTTCAGATGGGCCCTGGCTGGGCGCCGGCGTATGCTCAGCCGGACGAAGACGAAAGCGAAAGGGAGACGGGCGCCAATCCGGCCGCCCAAGCGCAACCACGACGGAAAAGCTCGGCCACGGGCGGGCCGCGGAAGGCGCGGACGTCGTGGCCGAGGGGACTGTGGAATACGCGGCCCTGACCGTATCCGAAGACGAAGGCCATAGGCTCGTCCTTCTGCGTGATCTTCGAGCGGGCGGTGGCGAGAACTTGGACCGGACGTTCGCCGGCGAGGCAGGTGTAAAGTTCGTCGTCCGCTTCGAAATCAGTGAGCCCCGCGGTCACGGGGTGCGACACGCCCGTGATGTTCACGCGGAACGGTCCCCGCGGATCGTGGCCCGGCAGTTTGGGATCGTACACCCGGCCAGCCAACTGCCGGAACTCGGGCCAGTCCTGCCACGCCCCGCAGGCGAAGTGCACCAGGACCAATCCACCGCCTTGCTCGACGAATCGGCGCAGGTTGGCGCGGGCTGCCTCGCCCGGCGACGGCACTTCCCAATTCATGAAATGCAGCACGATGGCGTGGTAGGTCGGAACGGCGGCGGAATCGAGCAAGTGCGGGTCCTCGATGACGGTGACGCCCAAACGCTGGTCTTTCCAGAGCAGGTCCGCAAGCACCGGTGCGGTCTGGCGCCAAAGATGACCGGGATAATCGACCCCGGTGACCAGCAAGACACGCCGCAACTCTGGGGTCGAAGGGGGGCGCCCCGTTTCGGCGGCGACCGCCCGTGGCAGTCGCTGGCCCGCCAGCCCGCCCACAGTGAGCAGGCCGCTCCAGCGAAGAAAACCGCGCCGGTTGAGAGGTGAACCGTCGGGTCCAGCCCAGGCGGGGCCGGTCGGGGCACGGCCGGTGGGCCCTGTGTCTAGCTGGCGGTTGGGGCGGTGCAGACCGGCTGCGAGCGGGCCGGAGTGTCGGGCTGAGCTGGGTTGGAGTGGGGTGGGCATGGGTGGGGCAGGAGGGGCTAGATGAGGGTGGTCTTACCCGGGATGTAGACGGGATAGGAACCGTTGGGGCCGGGTTTGGTGGGGGGCTCCATACCGTCGTGGCAATCCTCCGCCTTGGGCGGGTAATAGAAATCTGAGGCGTTGATTTTCTCCCAGGTAACCTCTTTGCCTGTGTAGCAAGAGATCTGGCCCATCACGGCGATCATGGTGCTGCGGCACATGTAATCGCCGCTGTTGACCGGCTGCCCAGCGCGGATGGCGGCAAAGAGCTTGTCGTGTTCGATCTGGTAGGGATCGCCACGGCCTTGCCAGCGCCACGGGTTCTCGCCCCAGACGCGACATTCCATGATCGAGGCCTTGCCCTTGGTACCGAGCAAGATGCTCGAATACTCGTCGTAGCAGAAGGTGGTGGTCCGGCAGAAGGCGTACAAGCGGACGCCATTGGCGTACTCATAGACCACCGAATGATGGTCGAAGACATCCCCGTAGATGGCGTCGAACATGGCGGAGCGCCCGCCCAGCCCGTGACACTTGACCGGGGGTTGTTCGCGCAAGGCCCAGCTCGCGCGGTCCAGGTTATGGACCAGGGACTGCACAACATCATCGCCGGAGAGCCAGACGAAGTGGTACTGGGTGCTGGCTTGCCAATCGAGTTCGGTGAGCTCGGGTTTCCGCTCGATGACCCCGTAGGGTGCGCGGAGGAAATTCTCCTCGATGGCCACGATGTCGCCGATGGCGCCGTCGTGGATCCGTTGGACGGTCTCGGCGTAGCCGGGGTGGTGTCGGCTATGAAGTCCGGACATGACGCTGAGTTTCTTTTCACGAGCTAGATCGCAAGCGGCTTGCATGAGTCGGACGCCCGCGGGATCGATCCCGTGCGGTTTCTCGACGAAGACATGCTTGCCAGCCTGGACGGCGGCCAGGCTCTGCAAGGGGTGAAATTTGGCCGCGTTGGCAATCAACACCACGTCCGAACACGCGATCACTTCCTTGTACGCGTCGAACCCGGCGAAGCAGCGGTCCAGGGGCACGTCAACCTGACCTGGGCGAGCGGCCTGGATCGCTTCGCGCTTCCCGCGGACGCGGTCCATGAAGACGTCGCACATGGCGACCAACCGGGCGCCTTTGTCGGCGGTGAGTGCCTGGACGGCGGCGCCCGCGTTGCGGCCGCCACAACCGATCAGGCCCACCCGCAGCGTGTCGCTTCCCGCCGCATGAGCGGTCCGGGAGAGGTCGAGCGAGCCTAGGGACACGGCCGCGGCGGCGGTTGCGGAGGTTCTCAGGAAGTCACGTCGGCTGGTTGGGTTTGGTGCGGTGGGGGGGATGGGTTGGTTCATGGGTTTAGG
>Ga0194126_10009389_pt1 | contig 13060 bp, 8 predicted proteins | sample TA2KigC150mmetaG_FD_148641 | JGI IMG/M metagenome (GOLD analysis project Ga0194126, IMG submission 148641) | Freshwater microbial communities from Lake Tanganyika, Tanzania - TA2015035 Kigoma Deep Cast 150m | ecosystem: Environmental > Aquatic > Freshwater > Lake | place: Tanzania: Lake...
GGCGGGCCACGGCCAGCATGTACTCGCCCAGCTTGTGCCGGGGCTGGTGCACCCCCGGCGTATCAATGAAGACGATCTGATGCTCCGGCCGGGTGAGCACCCCCAGCAGGCGATGGCGGGTGGTCTGTGGCTTCTCGGAGACGATGGCCACCTTCTGCCCCACCAGGGCGTTGATGAGGGTGGACTTGCCCACGTTGGGCTTGCCGAGCACGGTCACAAAGCCGGAGCGAAAAGTGGTGCTGAGCATAGGCCAAATCTGTTTAGCCGATCTCGGCCAGGACGTCCTCCTGGACGCTGCGCAGGTGCTGGCGCATGGCCGTGCTGGCCGTCGCGGCATCGCCGGCGCGGATGGCCGCCAGGATGCGCCGATGGTTGGCCAGCGATTTGCCCGGCCGGCCGGGGATGCGCAGGGTCTCCTGCATACTCTCAGCCAGCAGATCGGCGATGGTGCTGAGAATGCGCAGGAGGATGTGGTTGTTGGCCGCCTCGGTGATGAGGTGATGGAAGGTCACGATGGCCTGGGCCATCCCCTCCGTGTTACCGGCCTGGGCCTGGCGGGCCGCCTCGGCCAGGGCTTCTTCCATGGACTGAATGGCCTGGGGGGTGGCGCGGCGGGCGGCCAGGGCGGCGATCTGCGGTTCGATGATCTCCCGCGCCTCCAGCAGGTGCAGCAGGGCCTCCTTGCGCTCCAGAAGCCAGGAAGCCAGGGGATCAACGAGGGCGTCAATTGGCACCTCACGCACGTAGGTGCCATTCCCTGGCTTCACGGTGAGCAGGCCCATGTTCTCCAGCATGCGCAGCGCCTCGCGCACAGAGGCGCGGCTCACGGCGAGCTGGTTGACCAGCTCGCGCTCGGAGGGGAGCTTATCGCCCGGCCGGAGCTGCCCGCTGCGGATGAGGGCCTTGATCTGCTCGGCGGCCTCTTCCCGCAGCCGGGTGCGCCGCACCGGTTCCAACAAGACTTGCTCGTTCATCACTGTCGGATAGGACGCGGATGAACGCAGACAAACGCGGATTCTTTCCTTATTTTCTGCGTTCATCAGCGTTTATCGGCGTCCGCTTGCTTTTGCTGGTTCCTGCTACTGGTCTGATGGTCAGACCAATGGTTATTATACCACGAAAATGGCCGCTGTCAAGGGGTTGGCGCCGGAATTTTTCATGTGGGGGTGGATTGAGCTTGGCCGGGGGCGGTTCACTTTCCAGGGGAGTTGAGGTAGCGCCTGACGGGGTTGGGGCACGGATTACTGGCAACGGATTGCGGGAGCGGATTGAGCGGACAGGCCCGGCACCGTCCGGTTTTTATGCGTAACATCTGGGTTGCTACGAGGCACTGGTAAGATGTCGCTTGTTCAGGCCGCGTTGTTCTGGACGACTTTGCTCATGGCCGCGAAGTAGTCGCCGCGCACCCGCTGGTCAGAGACCTGGGCATAACGTTGCGTCGTCGCCATTTGGGCGTGGCCCAAAAGGGCCTGGATGGTGGGCAAGTCCGCTCCAGCTTCCAGCATCTGTGTGGCGAAGGTGTGCCGTAAACAGTGGCTGCTTACCTCAAGACCGGCCTGCCGGGCGTAATACTCCAGGCGCTTCTGTACCCCGCGCACGGAGATTCCCTGGCCAGCGCCAGGCCCTTTTTGCACCAGGAAGACCAGGGAACAAGGCTTGTCGGCCCGCTGGGCCAGGTAGCCACGCAAGGCCAACAGAGCATCCAGACTGAGGTAGACCAGGCGGTCCTTCCGCCCCTTGCCCTGACGCACGATGATCCGTTGACCGGCCAGGTCCACATCCTGGAGTTGCAATTGCGCTACTTCGGCCACCCGCAGCCCGCAACGCAAGAGCAAGGTGAACAGCGCCCGGTCTCGCCCATCCTGGATGACGGCAAACAGGCGGTTGACCTCGGCATCGCTGAGAAAGCGGGGCAGGGGACGCGGCAGCTTTAGATAATGGGTATCTCGCACCGGCGGCTCCAGCGCCAACCCCTCTTCGTCCCGCAGATAGACGTACAACTGGCGCAGCGCACTGAGTCGCCGGTTAATGGTGGTCGCTTTGTGCCCAGCAGCCTGTTGCCCTTCGATGTAGCCGGCCACGTCTTGGGGCCTAACCGCCGCTGGCGGCTTGCCCACCTGGGCGAAGAAGGTGGCCAGGTCCCGTCCGTAACTGTCCACCGTATGTGGCGAGCGGTTGCGGCGCCGCAGGTAAGCCAGAAAGCGTGCTCCTTCAGGCGGCAATGGGGTGGACATCTGCTCCCTCCAGTCCCAAAACCACGGCCAGCGGGGTGCGCACCTGCACCTCTCGCATGGCGGCGAAGTAGTGCGCCCGTTTGGTGGCCTCGCTCAGGCGAGCATAGAGCAACGTCGTGGCAATTCTATCATGGCCTAACAGTTTCTGCAAGGTGGTGATCGGCATCCCGGCGTTCAGCAGCAGGGTGGCGTAGGTGTGGCGCAGGTCGTGCACCCGATAGCGCACAGGCAGCCCCGCCCGCTGTAGGGAGTCCCGGAAGCGCTGCCGTATCCAGGCCGGCCTGACCCGCCGCCAGCGGTGGACAAACAAGGCGTCCTCCGCCGGGCACTCCGGCCGCCGGGCTAGCCAGCAGCGTAGCGCCGCCTGGGCGTCGGCGCTGAAATAGGTCACTCGCCCCAGGCCGTTCTTGTGGCCAGTACGAATGTAGAGGGTACAGCGCTCCAGGTCCACGTCGGCGCGGCTCAAGGCCACTACCTCGCCGATGCGCACCCCGCTGCGTAACAACAGCCGAAAGATGGCCTGTTCCAGCGGCTCGCTGAGCACGGCCAGCCAGCGCTGGACTTCGTCCTCCCGCATGGCCCGAGGCAAACTAGCGGGGCGCTGGGGGTAGTGCCGTCGCTGCACCGGGGAGCGGTGGACCAGCCCTTCTTCGACCAGGAAGGTAAAGAAGCTGTTCAGGGGCGAAAGGTAGGTCAGGATGGTGTTGGGATGCCGCCCCTGAGCCTGCAGCTCGTCCACGAAACGGCTGACATCGGCCGGCCGTACCAGACTCAGATCGGTCTGCGAGCTGAGGGGCAGGCTGGCGATAAACTTGCTCACCGCGCAGCGGTGCTGTGCAATGGTATCGGCCTGGCGTCCCCGCCGCTTCAGCATCGCCAGGTAGCGGCGTACCCATTCCTGAGTGGCGGCGGAGGCCTTGTCTAGACGGGCGGCCAGCCAATCTACCGAGGATGAATCTGCCTCGTTGCTCTGCGGCACGGCCGAGGCTGGTTGTACCCTTGCCACAGGCCTGGAACACAGGCTGCTGGCATGACCCGTGGCTATCGGCGGCGGGAAGGGTGAATGGGCAATCACCCCCTCGGCGGTCAGAAAGCGGAAGAAGCCTCTCAGGGTGGCCAGGTAGGTGAGAATGGTGTTCGCCTGCCGCCCTTGGGCCTGCTGTTCGGCCAGGAAACGGCCCACATCGGCCTCGCTCACCTGGGCCAGGTCGCCCTGCCGCTCGGCAGGCAACCAGCGAATGAAGCGCAGCAAGGCGTAGCCCCGGTGTTCCAGGGTGTCGAGCCGCTGCCCCTGCTGTGCCAGCCTGCCCAGGTAGAGGCACACGTGCTCTCGGATCTTGTCCGGAGCTTCTCCCAACCGCTGGGCTACCCAATTGGCAGCGCCGTTGGCCGGAGTGGCTGGAGAACGAGGATGGCTTGCATCTGAGTTCATAGGGTCACCTCGCGTGTGGACTTCGTGGCTCGCGTTGCACCAGTGACCCCAGTATACCTCAGATGTTACGCATAATCAACTAGGTTGGTACGCATAACGGCTTTTCCGCTTACAAATCCGCTGGAAGTCGGCCATCCCGCTGCACGCTGGCGTGCCAGCTTCTGGGGAGATAGAGGACGAATGTCGTACGTACTGGAACTGAGGCTGCGGCCGATCCAAGACAGCGTGATCGTCGTCAGGCCCAAGCAGCCGTTTCTGGACTGGATCAACCAGCAGATGCGCCGGGATGACCCCGCCGGGTCGCCGGTGACCATGGACTACCTGCTGGAGGATTGCACGGCCGTCCTGGTGCCGGAGATAGAACGCCTGGACGATCTGGAGTACCTGGAGCCGCTGAAGCCGCTGCTCTTTGAGGAGGAGCTGGCTCTCTGGTACACCAACAAAGATTGCTGGCCCGCCGTGCGCACCAACGAGGTCTTTGACGCCTGGTTTGACCTGGAGCCGCATTCCCTGGTCTACCTGGCGTCGGCCAGCGTACCGCCTACCCGGCGGCCACGCAAGAAGGGCAAATCCGGCCAGCGGCGTTGAGAGGTATAGAGTGACGAACGTTGAGGTGGATCAAAGCGTCCGCATGGAGATGTCAGGTGATACCGTAGTTGCTGCGTCTGACGACTTTGCGACTACGGTCATGATCACTGCCAGGGTCAAGCAACGGGTGGAAGAGACGCTTTTGCGGCGAGGGGTGAAGCCCAATATGGTGATGATCCGCATGTTTGTGGGGGCTATCCTGCTGTCCATCCATAATCACCTGGCGGAAATCGGCTCGTTGACCATTGATGATGAGTACGACGGCTACCAGGTGGTGATCAGATCGTTGCTACTGGACCGGATTAGGGTCTGGGAGTCTGCGTTCACCAAAGACAGGATCGTCATCGCCCATATTGGTAGGAAATCACGCGCACATCGGGCAGCGATTCGAGTAACGCGAGGCCAGGCGAAAGCAGGCAAAACACTGACGGCAGCGGAATTGCTGGCCGTGGCTTGAGGGGCAAAAATTAAGGTCGGGTGCAGCCTTTCAGCCTCACAGGCCCACCATCACCCCAGTGGTGTACTGGAGATTCGCTTGGGCCCACCCAACCTAGTAGTATAATACCATACCTCGTCTCCTTTGTCAAGCGCGTTGTGTGGTAAAACAAACGAGTTTGTCTTGCCAGGCGGTGTAAAAGGTGATATAATCCTCTGGCAGAGAAAACCTCTCCGGTTCCCTGTCGCCCCCAGGAAGGCCGGCCTACATTTACCACGCAGCCGCCTTTCTGCCAGAAGGCGGCTTCTCTGTTTGCCAGGCCAGACGATGTGATTAACGTTCGGAGTATTAACCGTGAGTACTCTTGATGCCTTGGCGCCAGGAATAAGGGTGCTGGACAAACGGCGCGGCCGGGAAAGGCTCGTTTATGCCGTGGAGCCGCGTGGACGCATTGCCTTTATCTCTTTCCAGGATCCGCAAACGGGGACGGTGGAGCGTATCCCCTACCCCGTCTCGGAGATAGAATCCCGCTTTGAGATCATCACCGGCAGTGGTACTGCCTTCCAGGCCGATAGCCAAATCGTCCGCTTGGTGGCCGAGGCCCATCGCTTGGCCCACGCCTACCTCTTCAACCCAGTCTTCGCCACAGAGACCTCCCTGATTGACCTGCTGCCCCACCAACTCATCGCCGTCTACGACCATCTCCTACCCCAAGCCCGCCTGCGCTTTTTACTGGCCGATGACGCTGGCGCTGGCAAGACGATTATGGCTGGCCTCTACATCCGGGAGATGCTCCTGCGCCACCTAATTCGCCGTGTGCTGATTATCTCACCGGCTGGACTAGTGGGCAACTGGGAGCGGGAGCTACGCAATCTCTTCCGCCTCCATTTCCGCATCCTCAGCAGTAACCACTTTGTGGCCGATAATCCCTTCCTGGATATCCACAGTAATCTGGCGATAATCAGCGTAGACACCATCTGGCGTGACCAGGCATGGGAATGCCTGCGAGCCGTGTCCCCCTATGACTTGGTAATCTTTGACGAGGCCCACAAACTCTCTGCCTATCGTGACGCCGACCTGGTGACGATCAAGACTCATCGCTACGAACTGGCTGAGGAAATCGCTGCCCAGGGACGCCATATCCTCCTGCTCACGGCCACGCCCCACATGGGTAAGGATGATCCTTATTATTTCCTCTGGCGCCTCCTGGAGCCGGACCTCCTCTCCTCCTCAGCGGCCTTCAACCGAATGTCTCGGCAGCAAAAGCGGCAACATCTCCTGCGGCGCATGAAAGAGGAGATGATCAACTTTGGCGAGCAACCCATCTACCCGCCCCGAACCAGCGAAACAGTAACATACCCTCTCACCCAGGGATTAGTCAGTGAGCACCGACTCTACGACTTGGTGACCAACTACTGCCAGACCCACTATGATCGGGCTAAACTGCGCAATCGCTCCGCCGCCGGCCTGGCCATGAGCGTCCTCCAACGGCGCTTGGCCAGTTCCACCTGGGCGCTGCTGCGTTCGCTAGAACGCCGCCTGGCAGGTTTGAACGCCGACCTGGAGGAAATGCAGTCTGGCCTGCTCACCGAGGATGGCCTGGAGGTGCGGCAGAGTCAACTCCCTCGGGAAGACGTGCGTGATACCAAGACCGGCGACGAGGAGATCATCGAAGACGGGCAGGAGGAAGCGGAGCGCAACGACGCCGAACTGGCCACTGCCACTGACGCCCGCACCGCCAGCGAACTCCGCGCCGAGATCGCCGAGGTAAAGCACCTGGCCAGACTGGCGGAAGAAGTCCATCGGCTCAAGCAAGAGAGCAAATTTGAACGGCTATGGCAGGCCTTGCAGGCTTATCCCGAGACCAAGATACTGATTTTCACCGAGCATCGGGACACCATGGACTTCCTGGTGAGCCGCCTGGAGGGCCTCGGCTATGCCGGCAAAGTGGCCCAGATCCACGGGGGCATGGACTACAAGCAGCGCGATCAGCAGGCGCAGTTCTTTCGGGATACGGCCACCTACCTGGTAGCCACAGAGGCTGCTGGCGAGGGTATCAACTTGCAGTTCTGCTGGTTGGTGGTTAACTACGACATACCCTGGAACCCCGCCCGTCTGGAGCAACGCATGGGCCGGGTGCATCGCTACAAGCAGACTCATCCCGTCCTGCTGCTCAACATGGTGGCGGAAAATACCCGCGAGGGCCGGGTTTTGAAAGTGCTACTGGACAAGCTGGAGCAGATCCGCAAGGAGCTTGGTTCTGATAAGGTCTTTGATGTTATTGGCCAGCAGCTTGGCGGGGTGCCGCTAAAGGATTTGATCTTCCGGGCAGTGGTGCTGGGTGAGGAGAGGGAGGCCGTTTGTGCTCTGGATAAAAATCTGACCACGGAGCGCGTCCGGGCGCAACTGGAGGACCAGAAACAGCGTGTGGAGGTGAGTGAAGTACGCTCTCTGCTGGAGTCACTGCGCCGCAAGCAGGAGACGGCGGAGATGCGACGCATGATGCCGGCCTATGTGCGGAGTTTCTTCCACCAAGCAGCCAGGCGCCTGGGCATGACGATTGACGGTGACATCTTGAGCCTCTTCCGCCTGCAGGGTTGTCCAGAGAGCGTGCAGCGCGCCCTGGAAGTCTATCCCCAGGAGATGTGGGATAAGTTGACCTTTGATAAGGCCCTGGCCCTGCCTCCCCAGGCCCTCAGCCCACAGGCTATCTACCTGCACCCCGGAGAGGAGGTCTTTGACGCCGTCGCTACCCTCTTCCTGGAGCAGTACGGCTACCTGGCCGACCGTGGAGCTGTCTTCCTGGATCAGTATGCCCATGAGCCTTACCTGTTCTATCTAGCCAGGGTGCCCATCGTCCGGGAACGTTTTTCAGCAGAAGGCGAATCGCCCAACGGAAAGGAAATTCTGCAAGAGACAATGTTGGGCATACGCCGCTATCTTGCCCCTGCCCCCAAGGCAGACCACTGCTGTGCAGAGGCCCCGGCTCACCTGCTGTTGGAGTTGTTGCCTGCTGAGCCAGAGGATGTGGCCCAGGCGCCACCAGCCCTCATCGCTGTGGCCGACGATTTAGCTACGGTTGAAGCCTTTGTGGTGGAAAAGCACGGCGTGCCGGCCCTGGAGGCTATCCGCGCCGAGTACGAGGCTCGCCTGCCAGAGCGGCTCAGTCAACTCAAGCAAGCCTATACTCTACGTCAGGCAGACCTCCTGGAACAACGCTCCAAACTCAAGGAGGCGATGGCTCGAGGCGAGCCAGCCGCCCAGACTAAGCTACGCCGCTGTGACGAAGAATGGAATCGCCTGGATGCTGACCGGGCTGGGGCAGAGGCAGCTATCCTCTCCGAAACGGATGGCATCCAACTGGGCCCCGTAACTATCTACGCCCGGGCTCTGGTCCTCCCTGTTCCCCCGGAAGAGGCTGAGCGCCGGGTGGACGTCATGAGTGAGGCCATTGCCCTGGCGGAGGTGCTACGCTACGAGCGGGCCTTAGGTTCTACCATAGAGGACGTTTCGGATCCACACTTAAAGCGGGGCTTTGACCTGTTAGTACGGCGACCAGACGGCAGCATCCGCTTTGTGGAGGTGAAGGGCCGGGCCAGCACCAGCCCTGTGGAACTCACGCAGAACGAATGGGCGCAGGCTGCCAACCACCGCGACTGCTACTGGCTCTACGTGGTCTACGATTGCGCTAAGCCGTCGCCGCGTCTGCACCGGGTGCCCGACCCCTTTGGTCGCCTGGTGGCCAAGACCCTGGGTAGCGTCCTAATTAACGCCACTGATGTCATAGCTGCGGCCGAAGATTCCACTGTATGGAATGTTTGAGCAGACAAAAACTGACATCACTTTAAGGAGAAACATATGTTATCCACTATCCGCAGATTGCCGAATGGTGCCCGATTTTACCTTGTAGATTTGCATTGTCACACGCCTGCCGATCAGTCTTTCAATTGCGGCCCCTATCCAGTGGAGACCGAAGAACAGAAACAAGCGTTCGCGAAAGAGTATGTGAGGTTTGTCCGCAATATCCAGCACGTGGAGATCATCGGCATCACTGATCACAATAATGTCTCATGGCTGCCTTATATACAAGCAGCAGCAGAAAATGAAGGGGTGGTGGTGTTTCCTGGCGTTGAATTAGGGGCTTTGGCCGGTCAGAACACCATTCATTTCCTGGCTCTGTTTAACCCAGGCACGTTGAGCAAGGATATCGATCATTTCATATCGTCACTTGGGTTGATGCCTGGCAATCGCTTCCACGCAGATGGTACTCCGCGCGTTGTGCAAAAGCACACTTATGAACTGACTCAGTGCATTGTGCAGATTTCAGACGGTTTGCCGGGAATTGTGATAGCTTGCCATGCTTCAAGTAAGAATGGACTCTTTTACGGGATGCAGGGAGAGGGACGTGTTATCTCATATACGGATAAGAACTTGTTGGCTGTCGAGATCCCCGATCAGCGATCTGCACTCAGTGATTTTGAAAGAAGGCTTGTGGATGGAGAACTTGATGCTTACAGCAACAGACGAATTGCATGTCTTAACCACTCCGATGGACGAGGACTTACAGCAGTACCACCTGGCCGTCAAAGCGTAGGCTCGCGCAAGACTCTGGTCAAGTTGAGTAGTATGTCAATTGAAGGACTACGCCAAGCATTCATAGATTTTGATTCCAGATTGCGACTTGAGGGCGAGTGGCGTGAAGAACGATACCCTAGATTGATTGGTATTGTGGCCGAAGGTGGGTTCTTAGCAGCAAAATCTCAAGCGGAGACAGAGACCACCACTCGCTCCGGCCCATTTATGCTCCATCTGAATCCTAATCTGAACACCATAATCGGAGGCCGGGGGAGTGGGAAATCGGCCCTGTTAGAACTGATTCGGTATGCTTTCGCTCTCCCAGCCAAGACGAAAGCGAATGAGAAACAAGCAGGTGATATCTTGAGGGCAACTTTTCCAACGGGTGCCAAGGTGGTGGTGTATTACGAGCTGGCGGATGGCACGATCTACCAAATCGAGCGAATTAGTGGTTCCAGTCCAAGAGTATTCGAGGCCGTCTCAGGTGAAGAGAGAATAGGTCTCCATCCGGCTAGTATATTGCTTGGGGGCAATCCGATCGAAGCATATGGGCAAAAGGAGATCTATGAGATCTCCAAAGATGCTACTTTTCAATTGCGTTTGATAGATAACTATATTGCGGAAGACCTGAAGCCTATTCTGGAAAATGAGCGCCTCATTCTGAGGGACCTGGAGGCTCTAGCAATAGAAGCGGCTCGGCTTAGAAGTGAAATCGAGGATAAGGAACAGCAAATTCGAGACCTGCCAGGTATTGAAGAAGAGTTGCGAAGACTAGAGCTAGACCAAGCAATAGTCAGGTTGCAGATGAAGAAGCAGTTAGATGCTGAGAAGCGCTTGCTTGATGGTGCTCAGCAGGCTGTTAACACACTCTTGCAGGACATAGACCAGTTTAGGCGTCAGCATTCCGGGCTTGCACAAATAATGAATCAAGAAGTACGCGAGGGAATGCCACACGCTGATATTCTTGCTGCCCAGGCAATGTTGTTGACAGAAATTGACGATAAGCTCAATTCTGGATTGAGCAACATCACGGAGACCGTCTCTTCAACGTGGGAAAGAGGCGCAACAGGGCGTGCCACCTGGCAATCCGCGTACGATGCGGAAGAAGAACACTATGCTGCCTTACTGCGTGAGTTTCAAGATCTGAGTGCCGACCGCTACATAAGCTTGCAGGCACTCAGAGCAAAACTGAAGCAGCAAAATGAAGAGTTAGAGGATGAACGGAGAAAGCTACGGGACCTGTGCCAAACGCGCTGCCAGCGGTTACTTGACTTGCGCGCATTACGTCGGGATTGTGAGTTCTCACTTCGTAGCCAGAAGGCACAGGAACTAAGCAACAGACTGGGGGACATGATGACGGTGGCAGTTATTCGCGAGGGAAACCGAGATGCTTATGCTGAATACTTGGCCGATTTTTTTGCTGGGTCTGGGATAGCGCGCAGCGTAGTTGACAGTATCGTCAACTCTAGGATTAGCAAGGAGTATACTGATCCCATCCAGCTTGTCGAGGCCATTCGCTTGGAGCAGACATCACCATCAGATACTAACAGCGCGCTGAACCAGATTTTCAACATTAGCCAAGCATACCGCAGGCGTCTCGCGCAGCTTTCAGAGGATGTTCTTGCCAAGCTTGAAACTTACCGCGTCCCCGATCTGCCAGACATTCGACTGAAGGTAGGTGACAACTATCGTTCTTTGATCACACCACTTGGCCAGCCTGGTTTGTCCACGGGGCAGAAGTGTACCGCTGTACTGTCACTGATTTTGATTGAACAAAGGACGCCTCTTCTCATTGACCAGCCGGAGGACGATTTGGACAATCAGTTTATCTTTGACGAAATCGTCACGACTCTACGGCGCGAGAAAGAGCGGCGGCAGTTCATTGTAGCGACGCACAACGCCAACATTCCAGTTTCGGGAGATGCTGAGCTAATAATCATAATGAACGCTGATGAACAGCATGGCTGGATAGATTGTTTTGGCTCTATTGATGACTCACAACTGCGCACCCCTATTGAAACCGTTCTCGAAGGTGGAGAAAAGGCTTTTCAGATACGCAAAGAAAAATATGGCATCTAGCAGGAGTAAGCATTGCCCCGTCGCTTGATTGAAGAGGCCTTCCCGCTGAAGAAGGTCTCGGAGGACTCCAAACACGAGAAGAACGTGCGCCACGGCCACATCTCCACCCTGCACATTTGGCCGGCGCGCCGACCGCTGGCGGCTTGCCGGGCAGCTATCATCGCTGCCCTCTTGCCAGATTCTGGCGATCCTCAGGAGCGGGAGAACCTTTGCCGACGCATCGCGAACATCACCCATTGGGGCACGGAGAACGGTCCTGATCTGGAGTTCTTCCGCCAGGAGATCCGCAAGGTCTATGGTGGCCGCGCCCCCAGGGTGCTGGACATGTTCGCTGGCGGCGGGGCCATCCCACTGGAAGCTATGCGCCTGGGCTGCGACGTGACGGCCATAGACTACAACCCCGTGGCCTGGTTTATCCTCAAGTGTACCCTGGAATACCCGCAAAGGTTGGCAGGAAAGAAGTGGCCGTTGCCCAAGTCTCAAGTTTCAAGTCTCAAGTCCCAAGTCCCAGGTTCCCAACCTGAGAGTCACCAACTGGAGTTAAGGGGGGCGGAGTTGGGAGAGAGCCAGGGTGATCTAGCAGCCCACGTGCGCTGGTGGGGCAACTGGGTGCTGGAACATGGCCGGCAGGAGTTGGCTCCCTACTACCCCACCGTGAACGGCCAGCCCACCGTAGCTTACCTGTGGGCGCGCACCGTCCCTTGCCCCGACCCGGCCTGCGGCGCTACCGTACCATTGTTGGACACTTTATGGTTATGCAAGAAGGAAGGCAAGCGCCGGGCTTTGCGTCTGGTACCGGATCCTAAAAATCATCGCGTCAACTTCGAGGTCTGGACGCCTGGTCCTAAGGACGAAGTGCCACCCGGCACCATGGCTGGCGCCAAATGCACCTGTCCATGCTGCGGCGTCCAACTGCCGAAAGAGCACATCAAGCGCTGCGCCCAGGAAGGCAAGATGGGCGCCCAGATGACCGCCGTAGTGGTAGACACGCCGAAGGGCAAAGAGTACCGCCTTCCCACCGCCGAGGAACTGCGAGCCGCGACCCAGGCGGAGACAGATCTACCTGCTGCGGCGGCTCGGATTCCCTACGGCCTGCCCACTGAACCCTTGCCAGAAAGCGGCACGTCTGGCGCTGGACGGGCTTTCACGGTGCCCCAATACGGTTTCAAAACATGGGCTGACCTTTTCAGTTGCCGCCAACTATTGGCCCTGACCACCTTTGCCAGATGGACGCGTGCCGCACGGGAGGAGATGCGAAAGTGTGGTTATCCGAACGAGTGGATAGAGGCGATAATGGCGTACCTAGCGGTTCTGGCCAATCGTCTGGCGGACTACGATTCCACCATCTGTATGTGGCATAACAGCGGCGAAAAGATGGCCCATACCTTTACTCGTTTTGCTCTACCAATAACTTGGGACTTTGCCGAACTCAACCCGTTTTCTGGCGCAACTGGCTGTTATGAGGCACATGTAGATTGGGTGACTCGCTACATTGAGCACGCCCTTGCTGCTCTCCCCAACGGTACTGCGGTCCATGTGGTATGTGAATCAGCCACTGAGCTTGCAGTTGACGAAAAGACGCATGCAATTGTAGTGTACGTTAACATCTTGAACACTGAGTGGTTGCTGTGCCGCTGAGGAGTAGATTTTGACCAAGCGAAGGTGTATAATGCGGGCATGGACACAAATACTACTTCTCAGACGGCGTCGCGCACC
>Ga0194126_10009394_pt1 | contig 13056 bp, 10 predicted proteins | sample TA2KigC150mmetaG_FD_148641 | JGI IMG/M metagenome (GOLD analysis project Ga0194126, IMG submission 148641) | Freshwater microbial communities from Lake Tanganyika, Tanzania - TA2015035 Kigoma Deep Cast 150m | ecosystem: Environmental > Aquatic > Freshwater > Lake | place: Tanzania: Lake...
TTCCATAAAATAGGTCTGAAAGCCATGTCGGAAGCCATCCGCATCGAGAGCCTGAAGAAGACGTTCCGGCTCGGGTTCATCCCCAAGCCCCGGGAGATCCTCAAGGGCATCTCGCTCGCGGTCCGCGAAGGCGAGATCTTCGGCTACCTGGGCCCGAACGGCGCCGGGAAGACGACGACCATCAAATGCCTCCTCGGGCTGATCTACCCGGACGCCGGGACGATCGACATCTTCGGCCAGCCCCACGCCTCCCCGCGGGCCCGTCAGACGCTCGGCTTCCTCCCGGAGAACCCCTACTTCTACGATTACCTCACGGCCTCGGAATTCCTGGCCTTCTACGCCGACCTTTTCGGCCTGGACCGCCGCGAGAAGGAGGCCCGCATCGGGCGGCTCCTGGCCCTCGTCGGCCTCGAGAGGGCCCGCGACCTGCAGCTGCGCAAGTTCTCGCGGGGCATGCTCCAGCGGGTCGGGCTGGCCCAGGCCCTGATCAACGACCCCAAGCTCGTCATCCTCGACGAACCCCTCGGCGGCATGGACCCCCTCGGGCGCAAGGAGATCCGGGACATCATCGTCCGCTTCAAGCAGGAGGGCAAGACCGTCTTCTTCACCTCGCACATCCTCCAGGACATCGAGATGATCTGCGACCATGTGGCCATCATCGTCGGCGGGCGGATCGTCAAGCAGGGCGCGCTCCAGGACCTGGTCTCGGAGAAGGTCCTGTTCACCGAGGTCGTCCTTTCCGGCCTGCCGGCCGAGGCTTGCCGCGGGCTGGGAGAGAGCGTCTCGGCCAAGGGCGACCGGCTGCTCCTCAGGGTCTTCGAGGAGAACAAGGTGGAAGAGGTCCTGGCCCTGGTCCACGACCGCAAGGGGCGGGTCCTGTCGCTCAGCCCGCGGACCGAGACGCTCGAGGACATCTTCGTCGAAACGGTGACGGGACAATGAAGATCAGGGCCATCGCCGGCATCACCTTCAAGGAGGCCAAGCGCGACCGCGTCCTCTACCTCCTGTTCTTTTTCGCCGCGGCGGGCATCGCCGCCTCGAGGGTCCTGGCCCTGCTGACCGTCGGCGACCGGGTCAAGATCATCAAGGACGTGGGGCTGGCCTCGATCTCCGTCTTCGGCGTCCTCATGGCCGTCCTCATCGGGACCGGCTTGGTCTACAAGGAGATCGACAAAAAGACCATCTTCACCCTTCTCTCCAAGCCCCTCCACCGGGCCCAGTTCATCCTCGGCAAGTTCCTGGGCCTGGTCCTGACCCTGTTCGTCATGACCGCCTGCATGACCGCGATCTTCCTGGCCCTGCTCTTCCTTCACACCCAGCGGTTCGAGGGGGCGATGCTCGTGGCCGTCGCCTACATCTTCCTCGAGCTCGTCCTCATCACCGCGGTGGCCATCCTGTTCTCGTCCTTTTCGACGCCCATCCTGAGCTCCCTCTTCTCCCTGGCCTTCTACCTCATCGGCCACTTGTCCTGGGGCCTGGAGCTCATCATCCGGAAGATGGCGCCGGGGGCCGGCAGGACCCTGGTCCGGGCCCTCTACGTTTTCCTGCCGGACCTCGAGAACTTCAATTTCAAGACGGAAGTCGTCCACGGCCTGCCCATCCCCCCGGCCATCTTTCTGTCCTCGTTCCTTTACGGGGCCTTCTACACGGCCTTCATTCTGGGCCTGGCCGTTCTCATCTTCAGGAGGCGGGATTTCATCTGAGCGCGCCGACAGGCGCCTCGAGGGGCCATGAGCAAGACATCGTCCTCGGCCAAGGGTTCGGCGGCCTTCCTGCTGGCGGTCTTCCTCGTCGCCAGCGCCGCCGCGTTCGCGGCCCTCAAGGTCCACACCGACCGGATCCTCCGGCAGAAGGTCCCGGGGTCGTCCGTCATCTATCTTCCGTCGGGGAAATTCCTGAAATACGCGACCTTCGGCTACTCGGCCCTGGCCGCCGACATGGTCTACCTGTGGGCCATCCAGTATTACAGCACGCCGACGATCGACGACCGGTTCGACTACCTCGACCACGTCTTCTCCATCATCTCGGACCTCGACCCTCGCTATTCGGACCCCTACGAGGTCGGCGCGATGATCGCCGTCCAGGAGGCCCGGGACCCGCAGGCCGCCTTCCGCATCCTCGACCGGGGCCACGAGAGAAACCCCGACATGTGGGTCTTCAGCTTCGACGCCGGCCACATCGCCATGATGAACCTCCGGGACTTCGAGCTGGCCGAGAAGTACTTCAGGATCTGCATGGAGATCCCCGGCTCGCCCGAGTTCGTCCCCCGGCTCCACGCCAACGCCATCTTCCGGAAAGGCGACCTGCAGACCTCCTGGGAGACCTGGCTCGAGATCTACCGCGCCGCTCCCGACGATCGGACCCGCAAGATCGCCTCGAACCACCTCTACAACGTCAAGTCGACCATCGACCTCGGCGAGATCCGGAAGGCCTTGGCGGCTTTCCGGGAGCGCTTCGGCCGGTGGCCCGAGGGCCTCGAGGCCCTCGTCCGGACCGGCCTCGTCACCCAGGTCCCCCGGGACCTCGACGGCGAGGACTACGTCTATGACCCGGAGACGGGGGACGTGAGAACAAGGATCAGCCCATGGAGACGATGACCCTCTTCCTGATCGTCCTGGCCGGCCTCGTCTGGGGGAGCTTCCTCAACGTCGTCATCTACCGTCTGCCGCGGGACCTGAGCCTCGCCCGCCCGCCTTCCTCCTGCCCGGGATGCGGTTCGCGGGTCAGGCCGGCCGACAACATCCCCATCCTTTCTTATATCCTGCTCGGCGGGAAATGCCGCAACTGCGGCCGCGGGATCTCGCCCGTCTATCCGCTGGTCGAAGGCCTGACGGCCCTCGGCTTCGTCCTCGTCTACGCCGCCTCCGGGCGCGCCGTGGGGCTGGAGTTCGTCGCCGGGTGTGTCTTCACGAGCGCCCTCATCGCCTTGGGCTTCATCGACTATTTCCACCAGATCCTGCCCGACGCCATCACCTTGCCGGGACTTGTCCTGGCCCTCGTCTACGCATTCTTCAGGGACGACCTGACGTTCCGGGGCGCTCTGCTCGGGGCCGTCACGGGAGCGGGCTTCCTGCTCCTCGTCTACGGGGCCTACCGGCTGATCCGCAAGAAAGAGGGCCTCGGCATGGGCGACGTGACCATGCTCCTCATGGTCGGGGCCTATCTCGGCCTGGCGAGGACCCTGCTGACGCTCATCCTGGGATCGTTCTTCGGGGCCGTCGTCGGGGTCTTCATGATCGCCCGCCGGGGAAAGGACTTCCAGTTCGCCCTCCCCTTCGGGACCTTCCTCGCCGCCGCGGCCTTCATCTCGCTGCTCTGGGGCGAGCGCATCGTCCGCTGGTACCTCGGCCTCTACGGCCGCTGACGCGGGCCATTTTCCGATCCATCTCTCATTGAGGGGAACGCCCGTCGTGAGGCGGCGAAGGATGTCCCCCTGAAGACCCCCATAGCGGAGGGGGTCCCATCGCCCCGCGATGGGGGAACCGTCGGGACAGGTTCCCGGGGGCTTGGGGGGCTAAGGGGGATATCCTTCGCGAAGCCGAACGATGGGCTTTCTTGGGAGCGAGACAAGAACCTATTTTTTTTCGATGACGAACACCGTCTTGGTCTTCGGGGTCACCTTGAACTTCCCGGCGACCGGCAGGCCCGGCACCCAGACGATCTCTCCCCCGGAACAGAAGACGGGGAGCCGGTCGCGCTCTTCGCGCGCAACGCCCTTGGCCCGGAGGATCTCCTTGAGCTTTTTCCGGCCCGGGGCGCCGAGGGGCCGGTACAGGTCCCCCGGCCGGCGGTTGCGGACGACAAGAGGGAAGGCGAGTTTCGAAGCGTCGAGAACGGCCGTCTCGAGATCGCTCTTCCTCGAGGCCGCCCTCTCCGCAGGCTTTCTCCGGGACCCTTCGAACTCCATGCCCGCGACGGCCACGTCCAGCCGCTCTTGGCCGTTCCACGACAGGCGGAAGGGCCGGGGCGCGGCGCGTTTGCCCTTGACCTTTATCCAGCCTTTCTCCCGGACCAGGGTCGGGCCGCCGGGCAGGGCCCTTTCCTTGCCGTCTTTCAAGCCGAGGACGGAGGCCACGTCCTCGTAGGAGATCGAGCGCAGGTCGCCCCGGACCTCCCGGAGGAACTCCCGGAGGACGCGCCGGGACAGGGCTGGAAGGTCCGCGGGCAGGCCTCTCGCGTCCAGGCAAACCTCCCTGTTCTCGCGCAAGAGGAAGGTCTGGCCGAGCTCCCGGACGAATTCGGTCAAAAGCTCGTCCTCCTCCCGGGCCAGGGAGGCCGTGCGGGCCAGGTGCTCGACGATGCGGGGTTCGTAACTTCTCTCGAGGTCGGGGAGCAGGCCGAGCCGGATCCGGTTCCTCAGATTGCGGCGGTCGAGGTTCGTCGCGTCCGTCCGGAAGGCCTGGCCTTGCTCCTCGAGAAAGGCCAGGATCCGGGCCCTGGTCAACCCGAGCAGCGGCCGGACGATGAGGCAGGGCCCCGCGGCCTGGATCGGCGGGATGCCGGCCAGCCCGGCGAGCCCCGTCCCGCGCATCAGACGCATGAGGAACGTCTCCGCCTGATCGTTCATCGTGTGCCCGGTGGCGATCTTGGTCGCCCTTATCCGGTCGGCCTCCGCTTGAAGGAACCGGTAGCGGAGAACGCGGCCGGCCTCTTCCAGGTTCATCCTGTTTTCCGCCGCGTGGGCCCGGACATCGGCCGACCCGGCGACGAAGGGAAGCCTTCGTTCCCGGGCCAGCTCGCGGACGAACTCCTCATCGACGCCGGACTCGGCCCGAAGCCGGTGGTCGAAATGAGCGACAACGACGTCGACCGGCGTCTCTTGGCGTAGCATGAAAAGGAGGCAGACCAAGGCCACGGAATCCGGCCCGCCCGAACAGGCCGCCAGAACACGGTCGCCGGGGACGATGGTCGGGCGCTCGAGGAGACCGGACTTGAAGGCCCGGAAGACGCCGGCCGCGGGCTTCTGGAGGGACGGAACCGGTTTCATGTCTGTCGGACCGAACGATCGGAAAATGGCGGCGGAGGGATTTGAACCCCCGACACTGCGGATATGAGCCGCATGCTCTAACCAACTGAGCTACGCCGCCAAGGGTCCCCCGATTCTAGCGAAAACGACCCCTCAAGTCAATGAACGGAAGCGGCGCCTCGAGGCCCGGAGCGAGCAGTCGGGCGGCCCCGTCTCACTGATGGAGAGCGGGGCCGGAGGAGGCGACGGGAAAGGAGAACCGGCGGTCCCGGAAGAGCTTGAGACAGGTGTCGACCACGCGCATATCGTAGCGGATGCCCCGTCCTCTGCGGATCTCCTCCAAGGCCTTTTCGATCCCGAGAGCGGGCCGGTAAGGTCGGTGGGAGGAGAGGGCCTCGACGACATCGGCGACGGCCAGGATCCGGGCTTCGAGGAGGATGGCCTCGCCCAGGAGCCCTTCCGGGTATCCCGACCCGTCCACCCGCTCGTGGTGCTGAAGGATGATGTGGGCCACGGGCCACGGGAATTCGATGCTCTTGACGATCTCGTAGCCGATCCGGGGATGGTCCTTGATGAGCTGGAATTCCGTCTTCGTCAGCCGGGAGGGCTTGGCCAGGATCTCGGCGGGCATGGCGATCTTGCCGATGTCATGGATGATCCCGGCGACGCGCAGCCCCTCGACCTTCTCCCAGGACAGGTGCATCTCCTCGGCCATGGCCACGGCCAGGCTGGCCACGCGGCATTGATGGCCGGCCGTATAGAAATCCCTCATCTCCCCTGTCAAGGACCAGGCCTTCACCGTCCCCTCCAGGGCCCGCTCGAGCCTTTTGAGCGAGTTCTGCAGCTGGTCTTCCGCCCGCCTCCGCTCGCGGACCGAGCCGTGGAGGTCTTCGTTGACCCGGGAGAGCTTCTCGGTCCTCTTCTCGACCCGTTCGTCCAGCTCGTTCCTCACCAGGCGGAGCTCCTGTTCGATCCGGTGGCGCTCGAGGATCTCTCTTTCGAGCTCCCGCGAGCGGGCGTCCACCCGCTCCTCGAGGGACCGGTTGACGCCCTCGAAGTCCCGATGGGACCTCTCCAGCCCGTCCATCATGGCGTTGAAGGACCTGGCCAGCAGGCCGGCCTCGTCACGGGAATAGATCCGCGCGCGCTGGCTCAGGTCCCCGGCGGCGATGCGCTCCGTCGTCCGGGTCAGCTGAGTGAGGGGCCGGGTGAAGATCCCGCTGGCGAGAAAGACGAACGCGGAGCTGAGGGCCAGGGCCAAGAGACCGATGGCCACGGCCCGTCCCCGCTCCCGGCCGAGGGCCTCCAGTTTTTCCGGGAAGGAGAACCCCACAAGAAGGCGGCCGATGGAGTCGCCTCCGGCGGTCAGCGGAACGGCCAAGCCGAGAAGACCCTTGGACTCCTTGAGGGACAGAGGGGGGGCGTTCTCCCGGTACACGCGGCCGGCGGCCTCCTCGGGATTGACGGAGGCCAGGATGCGCCCCGAGGCGTCCTCGAAAATGGCGTAATTCAATCCTGGCACGGGTTCGCAAACGGCGGCCAATAAGGGGCCCGGGTCGCCGGCCGGGTTCCGTTCGAGTCCCCGAGCCAGGTGGCTGGAGATGGTCTGGGCCGCCGCTGTCGCGTCCGCGGTGATGTCCCGGAGGGACCGCTCTTCGAAGCGCCGGAAAAACAGGGCGGCGAAGAGAACGATGAAGCCCGACATGACGGCGGTGAAGACGAGAAAGATCTTCGTCCTGGCCCTTCGGGGCCAGAGCTTTTCGGCCAAACGCAGGGGCCGGCCTTGACCTTTCGTCAGGCTGATCTCCACCGGGGAGTTAACGCTTTCCATCGTGTTGCGATTCATCGAACGAGCCGGGGGTCCGGAGCTTTCGACCCCAGATTACAGGAAGCCGGGGGGCAGGCAATCCCCTTTAGGGGTGATTTCCCGGGGTGACCCTTCACCCCTGGAGGGGGGGCGGGGTATGAGGCGCTCCGGGCAGGGGGGCGGTCACCATCTCCGGGCCTTCGCGGGCTCCATCCGGCGCAGGTCCAATCCCCGCTCCCGGGCCGCGATCCGGTAATGGCAGATCTCCCGCAGCGAGGACGGGTGGTGAAGGACCTCGGAGAGGGACTGGGTCCCGACCGCCCAGACCCCCCCTCCCCTGACCACGGCCATCTTGTAGTCGTGGAGAAAGCCGACGAGCTCGGCCGGGGTGAAGTCCGGAGGCAGAACGGGCACGGCGAGGTAGAGGAAGGACCCTTCCGCGTCCACCGGGATGATCCGGTCGCAGGGCCCGGTCTCGCCGGGATACGAAAAATGGGCGGACGCCTCCGCCTCGGGGATGTGGCAGTGCATGACGGTCTGGAAATCGCTCGCCGCGTAGATCGCCTTGTGGACCTTGACCTCCGGTCCGTCGGCGGCATCGGGGGCCAACGGAACCTTGAGGAGAGGGCCGCGGAGGTCGGCCGGCATGGAGGCCTTGGGCGCGTAGAGCATGGAATCCACGCCGCGGACCGACATCGAACCGGTATGGAAAGGCGACAGGCGGGACTCGAAGATCCGGTGCCCGGCCTTCAGGAACTCCCTGAGGATCTCCTCCTCCTCGGGAAAGTCGCAGCGTTCGTCGCCGTCGATCTCGTAGGCGGGCGGCGGCGGGGCGAAGCGGCCGGCGGGGCCGTTGCGGATCTTCTCTCTCAGGGACTCGACGTCGACGCCGAGCCTGTCCATCGAGCGGACGACGGCCCCCGCGTTGTTGGCGACGCAGAGAAGGAAGAAAGCCTCTTGGAGCGTCCGGCCCTTGGCCACCGCGCCGTGCCCGTAGATGACGGTCAACGGACGGGCGGCCAGCCGGTCGGGCACGGTTCGGGTCATTTCCGCGGAGCCGCTCGGGACCGCGAACCAGTCGACGGGGACGGCTCTTCCCAAGTGGTGGTAACCCAGGGTGTCGACGGGAGCGAAATCGGGGGGGCGGGACGGCTTGGGAGCGTCGTTCATGGTGACCGCCGTCAGCTCCTTGACGTGAGCGTGCATCGACGCGCCGACGCCCGGGAGGGCCAGGATACGGGCGTGGATATCGGTCTCGGAGGACGCCTTGTAGTAGCCGAAATCGGTCCCCTCGGCCGACAGAAAACAGATCTGGCTCGGCTCCAGGTCCCCCTTCTGTGAGCCCGTGGCCGTGATGACGATGCGCTCCTGGCCCCGCTCATCCTTCCAGCGCACGGCCATGTTCCCGCTGTGGCTGTCCTGGATGTCGTAGGCCAGAGAGGCCCGGCCCACGGCCCGCAGAAGCCGCAGGAGCTCGTCGCTCGCCTTCCAGCCCCGTCCGCTCATCCTCGCCTCGTCTCGATCCGGAGCGCGCGGAGAAGCTCCCCGGTCGGCCGCCCGTCCGCGTCCCAGCCCCGAACGCGATAGTAGTCCCGCCGCATCCTTTCCTGGTCCTCGCGCGACACCCGTCTCTCCTTTCCCTCGACGGTGATGGGCGCCTCGGCGAACCTCGCCGGCAGGGCGTCGTCGGCCGGGCCCGCGCCGGCCTCGACGTTGAACTGCCGCTCGAGCGTCGCCACCCGGTTCTCGATCTCCTCGAGCCGGGCCACCGAGAGGTCCCGGCCGGTCATTCCGCCGGCCATCCGGGCCCAGGGCTCCGCGGAGAACGCGTAGCCCGTGAAGCGGCAGACGCCGAGGCTGTCCTGGAGGATGCCGGCGTTCTGCATGTTGCGGATGGCGATGGGCGACTGGAGGAGGCTGAAGCGGGGGATCTCTTTGGCCCCCCCGAAGAAGGCCAGGGAGACCGCGTACCCCCCCCGGAGATGGCAGGCCCCGGACGGCGACGTCATGTAGCCCAGCGCCTGGGTCAACGAAGCCCGGGGGTCGTAGGCCGGGATCTCGAGCCTTTTGACGGTCATGGACAGCTCCGGGCGCCCGAAGCGGCCCGCCAGCCGGAACGATCCCTCGGCCAGCTCCGCTCCGAACCCCTCCCGGCGGGCGGTCATCGCCACGAGCCCTTCCAGGGCCTCGGCGTTCCCGAACGAAAGCCCGAGGCCGCCCGTATCGGCGGCCGTCAGAGCCCCGGTTTCGAAGAGCTCCATGGCACAGGCCAGCGTGCCCCCGAAGCTGATGGTGTCCAGGCCCATCTCGTTGCAGCGGTAGTTGGCCCGGGTGACGGCCTCCATGTCGTAAACGTCGCAGACCGGGCCCAGCAGGACCATGGTCTCGTATTCCGGCCCTTCCCCCCGCTCGTCCCGGCCGTCGCGGCCGGCGACGCGCGTGTGCCGCTGACAGCCGATGGGGCAGAGAGCGCAGGACCCGGCCTTCTCCAGAAAGGCCCTGGCCAATCTCTCGCCCGAGATCCGCTCGACGTCCTCGTCGCGGTGGAGGCAGTCCTGGAAGTTCCTGTGGGGCAGCATGCTGATGAGGTTGATGAGCTCGACCAGGCCGGCCGTGCCGAGCTCGCGCAGCAGGCGCTTGGTGACCGGCGCCTGCTTCAGGAGATAGACGGCCTGATCGAGGCCGGACTTGTACTTTTCCGGGTCGCTCGGCGCGACCTTCTCCCTGCCGCGGACCCGGACCGCCTTGAGCTTCTTGGCGCCCCAGACGGCCCCGGGGCCGCAACGCCCGTAGACGCGGTTGCGGTCGTTGGCCACGGCCGCGAACCGGACCAGGCTCTCGCCGGCCGGGCCGATGCAGAGGACCCGCGCGGGTTTTCCCGGCCCGGCATCCTCGGCCAGCTGGTCATGGGTCTCGTGGGTCGTCAGGCCCCAATAGCGGTCGGCCGGCAGGATCTCGACCTTCTCCGGCGAGATGTCGATCATGACCGGAGAGGAGGCCGCCCCTTTGACGACCAGGACGTCGTGCCCCGTGGCTTTGAAACCGGCGCCCCAGTGGCCGCCGGAATTCGACGTTCCCAGGACCCCGGTGAGCGGGGACTTGAAGACCATGTGGCCGCGCCCGGCCGTGGGCGCGTTCGATCCGACCAGAGGGGACATCGCGATGACCACGGCGTTCCCGGGCCCGAGAGGGTCGCAGGCCGGGTCGATCGTGTCGTAGAGGATGCGCGTCGCCAGCCCCCGGCCGCCGAGGTAGTCCATGGCCTGCGCTGGGTCGAGAGGGACGACGCGGACGGCGCCCGAGGTGAGGTCGGCTTCGAGGACCCGGCCGTGGTAGCCGGATATCGGGAACGGGGACGTGGTCACGCGGCGGCCTTTCACCGGACAAGGTCCGGCCCCTAAAATACCAGAACGCCCGTCCTCCCGCAAGAAGCGCGCCCCGAGGCCCAAGCGTCGAACGAGCATGACGGCGGGCGAGGCGGCCGCCGAGTCCGTCCCGCTGGGAGGCGTGAAAAATCACCGCGCGGACGGAGGCGATGTCCCGAGGCCTATCCTCCGCCGAGCATGGGGAAGACGGCCAGGACGTCGCCCTCGGCGAGCGGCGTTCCCAATCCGGCCAGCGAGTTGATATGGGTGCCGTTGATCATGACGATGAGATGAGGCTTGAGGCCGTTCCCGTCGAAGAGGCCCGCCCGGCGGGCGGGCGTGTCGCAGAGAAGGCCGAGGAGGTCCCCGGCATTCCGGCCGTCGGGGATCTCGATCTCGCGGGCCCGCCCTCCGAACAGGTCCCGGAATGAGGCGAAGAACTTAGCTTGGACCTTCATCGTGCCTGGCCGTCCCGAAGATGCTGCCGTCCATGAGCTTGCGGACGTTGGGGTCGCGGACATCGAAGATGAGCGGAACGGACGGCCCGAGCGAGGCCACGAACCGCTCCAGGATCTCTTCCCGGACGACGAGGATGGACCTCTGTTCGGGGCGGAATATGACCTCCCGCAGGGCCGGCCAAAGGCCCCTCCCCTCGAGCTCCAGAGGGCCCACCTCGTCGACGACCAACAGCTCGCCCGGCGCGGCCTTGCGGATGATGGCCCGGGCCAGGTCGAGGGTCCGGCCGACGAAAAAGAAAGGGCCCGTCCTTTCCGCGTCCGGCTCCCCCGTCCGGCGCAGGAAGGGCAGGCGGCGCCCTTCTTGGAGGTCCAGGAGGTCGTACTCGGTCTGCCCCCGGCCGTCGAGGACGGCGACGCTGAGGAAGCCGCCAAAGGCCAAGCCGCGCGAGGCCCAGCCGGGCAGGGAGTTTTCCAGAAGGGTCGTCTTGCCCCCGTGCACGGGCCCCGAGAGTATGAAGATCATCGGCTCACACCGGGCCTAGCGGATGAGGACGGTCGAAGCTCCTGTCTCCAGGACGACCGGCTGGCCGTTCGGGCCGGCGGCCTGGTAGCTCGTGATCGACACCGCCGTTTCGCCCGGATTGACCGCCGTGAACACCAGCACGGCCAGAATGCCGCGCCCTCTGAAGCCTCTCGCGCCCGACGGGTTGGAGACCCCTATGGTGGCGCCCCCGCTGCTGATGCTCTTCAAGAACGGCGTTCTCCCGCCCATCTGCTTGATGACGCCGCCCTCGACCACGTCCTTGAGCTGCAGGACCCCGGGGTCGAAGGTCAGCCCGAGGGACATGCTGCCGATCTCCCGTTGGCTCGCGAGCTCTACGTTGACGCGGAACTCCCGGTCGCGGGGGGCCTCGAAGCTGGCCGGCGACAGGAAAACGGCGTTGCCGTCCGCGGAGCGCTCCGGTTCGAGGCGGACGTCCTCGGGGCGCTCGGGCTCGCCGAACGCCTCCGCGCCCGCTCCGCGCTGCCCCGCTCCGGTCACCCCGGCCAGACTGTCGGGGTCCACCCAGAGGGCCTTGGTGTCCTCATCGGACAGCGCCATGTTCCTGATGATGTGGGGCGTGATGGTCAGGACGACGTCGTATTGCTCGATCGTCGTCTGGGTGCTCGAGAACAGGCTGCCGAAGATGGGGATGTCCTTGAGCCCGACGATGCCCTTGAGGGATTTCCGCTCCTCGTCGCGCAGGAGCCCGGCCAGGAGGTTGGTCTCCCCGTCCTTGAGGCGGACGACGTTCTTGACCTCGCGGGTGGCGATGATGGGGATGCCGGCGATGCCCTCGCCCGAGATCGAGGAGATCTGGATCTCGATCTCCATGGTCACTTCCCTCTCGAGGTGGATGCGCGGCGTCAGTTTGATGGAGATGCCGACGTCGGTCGGCTGGTAGCTCACCAGGGGCTGGGAATTCTGGCCGCCGGCGGCTACGGGATAGAAGGACGTCTGCGGGATGGGGACCTTCTGGCCGACGACGTACTCGATCTTCTCTCCGGCGACCCCGCGGATGCGCGGTTGGGCGATGATCTTGGTGTCCGAATCCCCGCCGATGAACTTAAGGTAGGCCGAGGGGATGGTGATCTGGTAGTTGGCCAGCTCCCCGAAGTCCAGGCCCTCGAAACGGAACCAGCCGCTGTCCGTGCCTCCTTGGGGCGGGTTGAGCCTCAACCCGAGCGTCCCCTGGCTGAGGTCGACGCCGAGCTCCTGGAGCCGGAGCCGGGAGACCTCCATGATCTCGATGTCGACGAGGACCTCGCCCTTGGCCTTGTCCCACATCCGGAGGAGCTTCTCGGCCAAAACCACGGCTTGGGGCGTGTCGCGGATGGTCACCGAGTTGAGATTCTTGTCGACCTGGATGGAGGGGACCTTGTACATCGTTTTGACCATCTGGACCAGGGCCTGCTGGACGTCCTGGGCGTTGATGTTGGACAGGTAGAAGGTCCTGATGGCGTTGAGCTCGTACTGCATCCTTTTTTGGACGTTGTCCGGGACGATGATGACCGTCCGTTCGTCGATGACCCGGAAGAAGTTCTTGCTCGCGACGCACAGGAAGCTCAAGGCCGACTGGAGGTCCTTGCCGGTCAGGTCGATGGCCAGGGCCGTGTCGCGGAAGGTCTCGTCGTAGATGAAATTCACGCTCGCCACGCGCCCCAAAGTCTGGAAAATGGACCTCAGCGAGACCTCGGTCCGAAAGCTCAGGTTCAGCGGCTCCCCGGTGCTCCTCAACGTGACCGGCCCCTCGAGCCTTTCCTGGGCCGCTTTATCCGGCTTGGGGGCCGGCGCGAGGAATGCTCTCAGCTCCTCGATCAGAGGCCGGTTGGACGGGTCGAAAGCCAGGGCTTTCTTGTAGGCGGTCTCGGCGTTGGCTTTATCTCCCTGGGCGGCCAGATTTCGTGCCAGCTGAAGGT